>ENA-ORDI01001990-ORDI01001990.1-marine-metagenome-genome-assembly--contig:-NODE-1990-length-10466-cov-7.988353_pt1 | contig 10466 bp, 8 predicted proteins | sample MGYA00248628_ERZ508525 | MGnify/ENA primary metagenome ERZ508525 (study PRJEB26195, sample SAMN05422138) | marine metagenome | isolation source: East of Porto Seguro, South Atlantic Ocean | place...
GTAAAAATTGAAATAACAAAATCTGATGATGAAAACTTTATCAAATCAATCAATGATAAATTGTCTGCAGATTTAGGCTCTGCTGTTAATTTTAGGCGAGTGGAGAATGTTGGTCCAAAAGTTAGCAATGAATTACTGAGAGCAGGTTTATTGGCCATTAGTTTATCTTTGGCTGCAATGTTGTTTTACATTTGGATTAGGTTTGAATGGCAATTTAGTTTGGGTGCTATTATAGCCTTAATACATGATGTTATAATTACTGTGGGAATTTTTTCTTTTTTAGCTTATGAAGTTAATTTATCAATTGTAGCTGCGGTTTTAACTATAGTTGGTTATTCAATGAATGACACAGTTGTAATATTTGATCGTATAAGAGAAAATTTAAAAAAATATTCAAAGATATCAATTACAGAAATTTCTGATCTTTCAACCAACCAAACATTATCTAGAACCTTAATTACTTCAGTTACTACATTGTTAGCATTATTCTCTATCTATATTTTTGGAGGTGCAATACTAAAAGGTTTCTCTTTTGCTATGATTATTGGTGTTATTGTTGGTACTTACTCATCTATATTTGTCGCTACACCAATATTAAATTATACAAATGTTAATCAAAAAACTGTTTTAAAAGGGGATACGGAAAATAATTAGTATAGGTTTTGAGCCATCACCATACATAATAACATCGGTAGTGACAATAAAGTATTTGTTCTAGAAGCTATCAACGCTTTTTTTGCTGATGTAGCTTTTTCTTCAGGTGGCACCTCCACAATTCCCAGAACTTTTTTTTGATTTGGCCAAATAATAACCCAAACATTAAAGGCCATGATTAAACCTAACCACATTCCAATGCCGATAGCTGTGTTTTTTCCTCCACCGCTACCAATACCAAGAGCCAATGCTTCATGTATGTAACCATTTAAATAAGCAACTATAAGTCCAGTTATTATCGTTGATAAAGCAGCCCATCGGAACCAAAAAAGAACTGCTGGTGCTATTACCTTAGTAATTGCTGGTTTTTGTTCATCTGGGATTTTTGGCATGCTTGGTATTTGAACAAAATTAAAATACCATAACAAACCAATCCACATAACTCCTGAAACGACATGTAAATAACGAAACAACCAACTCCAAAAAAGTTGATCAATAGTCAAGTCTCCTGCAAAAAATAAGTAAACAAATAGTAAAATAGCAATAGCTATCGATAGATGAATTGTTTTTGATAGAGATTGTAATATTGACACCATTGAATAATTATATCATCTTTTACATTAAAACTAAGCTGTTTTTTTAAATTTAGTGTTTATAATATTTTTTAAAAAATTACCCGTATAACTAGAAGAAATTTCACTGATCTTTTCTGGATTCCCTTCCGCGATGATTTGACCACCATTTATCCCTCCATCAGGCCCCATGTCAATTATCCAATCAGCAGTTTTTATTACATCCAAATTGTGTTCTATAACTACTACTGTATTTCCTTGAACTACAAAAGTTTGTAGAATTTCTAGTAATTTCTTAATGTCGTGCGCATGTAAACCAGTGGTAGGTTCATCTAAAATATACATAGTTCTACCAGTTGATCTTTTTGATAATTCTTTAGCCAATTTAATTCTTTGAGCTTCTCCACCAGATAAAGTAGTTGCCTGCTGTCCTATTTTTATGTAGCCAAGACCAACTTTTTTTAAGGTAAGCAATTTAATTCTTACAGCTGGTATATTTATAAAAAAATCACAGCCTTCATCTACAGTCATATTTAATATGTCAGCAATATTTTTATTTTTATATTTGATTTCCAATGTCTCACGATTGTATCTGCTCCCTTTACAAACATCACAGGCAATATAAACGTCTGGTAAAAAATGCATCTCATAGGTTATAACACCATCACCTTCGCAAGATTCACATCTTCCTCCTCTTACATTAAAAGAAAATCTCCCAACTTTATATCCTCTAGCTTTCGATTCAGGTAAATTTGCAAACCAATCTCTTATCGGACCAAAAGCACCAGTGTAAGTTGCTGGATTTGATCTAGGCGTTCTTCCAATTGGAGATTGGTCTATATCAATAATTTTGTCTATTTGTTCTACACCCTTATAATTTTTAAATGGTTTTGGTAATTTTCTAGATTTATTATTGTTAAGTATTAAGTTTAAAGCGTTATAGAGAGTGTGAAGTAATAATGTCGATTTACCACTACCAGATACTCCTGTTACGCAAGTAAATGTTCCTAATGGAATTTTTAGATTTACATTTTTTAAATTATTACCTGTGGCACCTAATATTTCTAAAAACCTTCCATTTTTTGCTAATCTTCTTTTGTAAGGAATAGGAATACTCTTTTTTTTAGATAAATAGTTTCCAGTAATGCTATTTTTATTTTTCAATATTGTTTCTAATTCACCTTGCTCTACTATGTAACCACCATTAATTCCGGCTTCAGGACCAAGATCAATGATGTGATCAGCGTTCTCTATTGTTTCTGTGTCATGTTCAACTACTATGACTGTATTACCTAAATCTCTAAGTTTTTTTAGTGCATTAATTAATTTAATATTATCTTTTTGATGTAAACCAATTGAAGGTTCATCCAAAACATATAATACTCCTGTTAATCCCGATCCAATTTGTGAAGCCAACCTTATTCTTTGAGATTCTCCGCCGGACAACGTTCCAGATTCTCGTGATAATGTTAAATAATCTAAACCTACATTTAGTAAAAAATCTAATCTTTCATTTATTTCTTTTAAAATATGTTGAGCAATTTTTTTCTCTTTTTCCTTAAGTATATTATTAAGTTTGGAGAACCATTTTTTTGCCTCAGATATAGATTTTGTTGTAACTTCACTTATGTTTAAATTATCTATTTTTACGCATAAAGCCTCATCTTTAAGCCTCATACCCTTACATTTTTCACAATCAGATTCACTTTGATATTGTGAGATTTCTTCTCTTTTCCATTCACTTTCAGTTTCTAAATATCTCCTTTCTAAATTATTAATTACACCCTCAAAGGTTTTTTTAGTGGAGTATTTTTCATAACCATCATCATAGGTGAACTTAATTTCATCATCATTAGAACCGAAAAGAATTATATCTTTTATTTCTTTAGAAAGTTTTATCCACTTTTCATCTAGAGAAAATTTATAGTGCTTTGATAATGATGCTAATGTTTGAGCGTAATACAAGGTAGTTGATTTTGCCCATGGTTCTATTGCACCCTCTGCTAGACTTTTCTTACTATTTGGAACCACTAAATTTGGATTAACATTTAGATTTATTCCAATACCCTCACATTCCTCACAAGCTCCATAGGGGCTATTAAATGAAAATAATCGTGGTTCTATTTCTTCAATTGTAAAACCACTTTCCGGACATGCAAATTTTGATGAAAATATAATTTTTTCTATTTTTCTATATTTTTTGGGGAGAGTCTCATTTTCGTATTCTATAAATAATAACCCATCAGAAAGATTTAAAGCAGTCTCAACTCCTTCGGCTAATCTGTTACCCAATTCATTATTTATAATTATTCTATCTACAACTATGGATATTTCGTGTTTGATTTTTTTATTTAACTCAGGAAATTCATCAATATTATAATATGTGCCATCTACTTTTATCCTTTGAAAGCCTCTTCTTTTGTAACTTGCAATTTCTTTTTTATATTCTCCTTTTCTTCCTCTTACTATTGGAGCCAATAAATATATTGTATTTTTTTTGGATAAATTTTTTATTTTATCTACAATTTCAGCTACGCTTTGAGATTTAATGGGTTTTCCAGTGAAAGGTGAATAAGGTGTTCCAGCTCGTGCAAACAATACTCTCATGTAATCATAAATTTCAGTAGCTGTTGCGACTGTGGATCTTGGATTTTTTGAAGTACTTTTTTGTTCTATTGATATAGCGGGGCTTAAACCTTCAATTAAATCAACATTAGGTTTTTTCATTTTTTCTAAAAATTGTCTGGCATAAGAGGAGAGACTTTCGACATATCTTCTTTGACCTTCGGCATATATAGTATCAAAGGCTAAAGATGATTTTCCTGACCCGGAGAGACCAGTTATGACAACAAATTTGTCTTTTGGTATCTCAAGGGAAATATTTTTTAGGTTGTGTTCTTTTGCCCCTTTTATAACGATTTTTTTAAGCATATTTCCTGACAAGTATATCTAACCTATTAATAAAAAGATGGAAATATGTTATATTTGTGAATATTAACAATTAATCTTTTAATAAATCTATAAATAATATGGCAGGAAGTCTAAACAAAGTTCTTTTAATTGGCCGATTGGGTGCTGATCCAGAAATAAAACAAATGGTAAGTGGTAAAAGTGTTGCCAGACTAAGTTTAGCCACCAGCAACACATGGAAAGATAAGAATACAGGAGAAAAGAAGGAAAAAACTGAATGGCATAGAGTTGTAATTTTCAACGAGGGTTTGGTAAATGTTGTGCAACAATATGTAAAAAAAGGAGCTCAGGTTTATATCGAAGGTCAATTAACAACTAGAAAATGGAAGGATGAAAAATCTGGCCTTGATAGATATTCAACCGAAGTGGTTCTGCAAGGATTTAATTCATCATTTAAAATACTAAGTAGTAAAAATAGTCAAATAGTCCATCCACAAGAAAATATTTCTGAAAAAAGTTCACTTCCAAATGATGAAAGTAATTTATCAAACGATTTGGATGATGAAATTCCTTTTTAAATTTAATGCAAAAGACAGAATCAAATTTAGTTAAAAATAATTATAAACCAATTTTTGTTTATGATGAAATGAAAACGTCTTATTTATCATATGCAATGAGTGTAATAGTAAGTAGAGCCTTACCAGATGTTAGAGATGGATTAAAACCAGTTCATAGAAGAATAATTTATGCCATGTACAAAGGGGGCTTTGATTGGTCAAAACAGTACAGAAAATCAGCAAGAGTAGTAGGAGATGTTATCGGTAAATATCATCCTCATGGAGACCAAGCAGTATATGATGCTTTAGTAAGACTTACCCAAAATTTTTCAATGAGTTTACCACTAATAGATGGCCAAGGTAATTTTGGTTCTATTGATGGAGACCCACCTGCCGCCATGAGATATACGGAAACTAAATTGGCAAAGGTTTCGCAATTTTTAATTGATGATATAGAAAAAAATGTAATTGATTTTAGAAGTAATTATGACGAAAGTGAAAAAGAGCCAACTGTCTTACCATCTCAATTTCCAAATCTCCTAGTTAATGGAGCGGGCGGAATTGCTGTAGGAATGGCTACTAGTATCCCACCACACAATTTGGGTGAAATTGTGGATGGAACAATAGCTTTTATAAAGAACAGAGATATTACTATTTCACAGTTAATGAAAAAGATTCCGGCTCCAGATTTTCCAACTGGAGGAATTATTATTGGTAAAGATAATTTAAAACAAGGATACAATAAAGGTAGGGGATCAATTAAAATAAGAGGTGAAATAGAAGAAGAAAGTTTAAAAAACGGAAGAGAACGTTTAGTAATAAAATCTATACCTTATCAAGTTAATAAATCAGTCTTAAATGAAAGAATAGCGGAGTTAGCCAGAGATAAAAAAATAGAGGGCATCACCGATATTAGAGACGAGTCTAACTATAAAGGAGTTAGAGTTGTAGTAGATCTTAAAAGAGATGTTGAACCCGAAACAATTAAAAGGCAGTTATATAAATTAACATCTGTAGAGACTTCATTTGGTTTTAATACATTAGCTATTGTTGATGGAAAACCCAAAATATTAAATTTAAAAGAATTTATATCTGAATTTGTAAATTTCAGAGAAAAAACTTTAACTAAAAAAATAAAATTTGATCTAAATAAAGCTTTAGAAAAAGTACATATTTTGCTAGGCATTTCCGTATCAGTTGAAAATATCGATTTAGTTATAAAAATTATAAAGAATTCTGACACTGTAGAGTTAGCAAAAAAGTTTTTATTAGCAAAAAAATGGAAAATTAACAAAACTAGTAAATTAATAAAACTTATAAAATCTAAAAAAGCTGGAAGTAGTTATACATTATCAGAAAATCAAGTCATGGCAATTCTTGAATTAAGATTGCAAAAATTAACAGCCTTTGGAATTGGTGAGATAGAAACGGAAATAAAAAAACTTTCTTCCTTAATTCAAGAATATGAGAAAATTTTAAAGTCTAAAAAAGAACTATTTAATGTAATTATTAATGAATTAAATAAAATTAAAGAGAAATTTTCAGTAAAAAGAAGAACTAAAATAGCAGATATAGTTTTAAATTATAATATTGAAGAAACCATACAAAAAGAAGCCGTTGTAATTACAATTACTCATAAAGGTTATATTAAAAGAGGTCCTCTTTCTTCCTTAAAAATTCAAAAAAGAGGTGGAAAAGGAAAAGCAGGAATAAAAACTAGAGATGAAGATTATGTTGTACAAATTTTTACAGCAAATTCTCATACACCTATATTATTTTTTTCGACACAAGGACTTGTTTATAAACTAAAAGCTTGGAAAATACCTCAAGGCACAGCCTCTTCGAAAGGTAAAACTTTATTTAATCTTCTTCCACTTAAAAGTCACCAATCCATAAGTTCAATTATGCCTTTACCAGAAAATGAAAGTGAATGGAAAAAACTTTATGTAATATTTGCTACTTTAAAGGGAAAGATTAGAAAAAATAGTTTAGATGATTTTGCAAATATTCAGTCTACTGGGAAAATTGCTATGAAATTAGATGAAGATGATAAAATAATAGGTGTAAAAATTTGCAGAGAAAATCAAGACATAATTTTAAGCACTCGACTAGGTAAATGTATAAGATTTATGTCTAAAAAATTAAGAATATTTAAAGGTAGATCATCTAAGGGTATTAAAGGTATAGAGTTAGGAACTAATGATAAGGTAATTACATTATCAGTTTTGGATGCCGTTGATATAAGTCCTAAAATTGCGAAAGATTTACTTAAAAACGGATCAACTGACAAAGCTAAAAGATCAGAAATAATTGCAAAACAAAAATATATATTATCTTTAACAGAAAATGGTTTTGGTAAAAGAACATCATTTTACGATTATAGAGTTACAAATAGAGGAGGAAAAGGGATTATCGGGATTGTTACTTCTTCTAGGAACGGAAATGTGGCCGCATCTTTTCCAGTAAACGAGGGTGATGAAGTTATTTTATCTACCGATAAAGGAAAAGTAATAAGATGTGCGGTCAAGGAAATTAGAATTGCTGGTAGAAACACTCTAGGCGTTAGAATTATTAAGCTTTCTGGCGAAGAAAAAGTTGTATCAGCAATTAAAATAGATGATAATTTTGATTAATTTTTATCTATGAGTAAAATTGGTATTTATCCAGGAACTTTTGACCCTATTACAATAGGGCATATTGATATAATTAAAAGATCTTTAAAAATAGTTGATCGTCTAATTGTTGCTGTATCAAACGGTAATTCAAAAGATTATTTATTTTCTGAAGATGAAAGAGTTTCGATAGTAAAAAATTCACTCTACAAAGATTTAAAACTTAAGACTCAAAGAATAAAAGTACTATCTTTTTATAGCTTAACAACATCTCTATGTTCGAAACACAAAGCTACAATTATATTTAGAGGTTTAAGAGCCGTTTCAGATTTTGAAGATGAATTTCAATTGGCAGGAATGAATAGACAATTAAATAATAAAATTGAGACTGTGTTCTTAATGTCTGACCCAGATAATCAAGTCATTTCATCAAAGCTTGTAAAAGAAATAGCAAAATTAAATGGAAAGATTGACAAATTTGTAACAAAAAGTACCAAAAGAGCTTTAAAAGAAAAATATGATTAAAAAAATATTATTTTTTTTCATATTTACTTTATTTATCAACCAATCCTTTGCGCAGGAAAATATTATGATCTTAAAATTAAAAGATGGAGATGTTGTAATTGAATTATTTAAAGATATCGCTCCTAATCATGTTCAGAGATTCAAGCAGCTTGCTAAAGAAAAAAAATATGATGGTGTAGTTTTTCACAGAGTTATAGATGGTTTTATGGCACAAACTGGAGACGTGCAGTTCGGTAATTCTACATCAGAAGGTTTTGATATTAGACGAGCAGGTACTGGAGAATCAAAATATCCAGATTTAAAAGCAGAATTTAGTGATATACCCCACGACAGAGGAACATTATCGATGGCTCGTTCTAGCGATCCAAATAGTGCAAATAGCCAGTTCTTCATTTGTTTTAAATCAGCTTTTCATTTGGATAGACAATATACAGTTTTTGGAAAAGTAATTAAGGGCATGGAATTTGTTGATTTAATTAAAAAAGGAGAGGGTTCTAATGGACAAGTGAAGAATCCAGATAAAATTATAAGTTTGACTGCTAATTAATTCATATAAATTCATGTTTAAAGATAAATTTTCTTTCAATCTTTTGAAAGAAGATGGTGCAGCTCGCGTTGCTAAAATTAATACTCATAGAGGTGAAATAGATACTCCCACATTTATGCCTGTAGGTACTCAAGGTACAGTTAAATCAATTTTCATTGAGGATGTAATCTTGGCCGGTACTCAAATAATTTTATCAAACGCCTATCATTTAATGATTAGACCGGGTTCCAAAAGAATTAAAAGAGCGGGAGGTCTTCATGGGTTTATGAATTGCAAACTTCCAATATTAACAGACTCAGGCGGCTTTCAAATTATGTCATTGTCTAAGTTGGTTAAAATTGACAAAAAAGAAGGTGCAACATTTAAATCTCATGTTGATGGAAAAAAATTTGTCTTAAGTCCCGAGGAAAGCATTAGAATTCAAAAAGATTTAAATTCTGATATTTTGATGGTGTTAGATGAATGTCCTAAGCTTACTAATGATAAAAGTAAAATTAGTCAATCTTTACATCTTTCTCATAACTGGGCCGAAAGATCAAAAATTGAATTTGGTACTAATTCCAAAAAAGCCTTATTTGGAATTGTACAAGGTGGAATTTACAAAGATTTAAGATTAGAGAGTTTGGATAATCTAAAAAAAATTGATTTTGATGGTTATGCGCTTGGTGGATTAGCTGTAGGAGAAACCCAAAATCAAATGTTTAAAGTGCTCGATAATATTGTTTCTTTTATGCCGAAAAATAAACCACGTTATCTAATGGGAGTAGGTACTCCATCAGATATATTAGGTGCAGTTAAAAGAGGAATAGACATGTTTGATTGTGTAATACCTACCAGATCCGGAAGAACAGGATTAGCTTTTACATGGAAGGGAAGATTAAATTTAAGAAATTCAAAATATCAAAGAGACGATTCTCCTATTAATGAAAATATAAATATTAGAAATCTTAATGCTTATTCTAAGAGTTATATTAATCATTTAATCGGCTCTAATGAAATTTTAGCATCTATGATTTTAACCACAAATAATATAGTTTTTTATCAAGATTTAATGAAGAAAATTAGAGAAGCCATCAAAAATAATGCTTTTGATGTTTTTTATGAGAAATATATCAATGTAATTTAGTTCTTTAGACTATATGTACTTGAAAAAAATTAAAAAAAATATAGTAATACTATTTCTGGGGCCGTTAGCTCAGTTGGTAGAGCACTTCCCTTTTAAGGAAGGTGTCATTGGTTCGAATCCAATACGGCTCACCAAATCCTGTTGATATTTCCTTGTTTTAGAAAGAGAATTAAGTTTAGAGACTAGTGGTTTTTGCTCTAAAAGGCGCTCAAGAATCTGTATGGATTCTGTATGAAAGAGATGTTCTTGAAAAGTTAAGAATTGATTATTTTTGCCTAAATTTGTCTTTTGACTTCATTGAAATTAATATAAATTAATTTTTTATAAATTATATAATAAAGTTTGAATTTTACCTTCATCTACTTCGGCGCTCAAATCCAAAAGATTTTCCGTTGACAAAAGAATTTTCATTGAATTTAATTTTAAATTAAAAGGAGGTTGATGGAGAACTACACCGGAATTATATGTAAGTCTTGTACCGAAATTGGTTTCTATATCAAAATTTGCTCTAAATTTTCCTATCGGCAAAATTTCTGTAATAATTAAAAATTTATATTTGTTAATTATATTATTTATAAATAAGGATATTTAGTCATTTCTTATGTCAAAATTATCATTAAATAAACTATTATCAAGAATAAAAGATAGAAAGAGGGGTAAAGGAAAAACTGTTCTTGTAGCTTTTTCTGGTGGTGTTGACAGTTCTGTTGCCGCGTATATTCTTACATTACAAGGATATAAGGTTATTGCAGGATTTATGAAGAATTGGAGTGATACTAAAAATGAATTAACAGGAGAATGTTCATGGAGAGAAGAAAGAAGAATGGCATTAAGAGTTGCTGCAAAATTAAATATCCCCCTAAAGACATTTGACTTTGAGAAATCATACAGAACAGAAGTAATTGATGAAATGTTCCAGTATTATAAAAATGGATTAACACCAAATCCAGATGTTGTTTGCAA
>ENA-ORDI01001991-ORDI01001991.1-marine-metagenome-genome-assembly--contig:-NODE-1991-length-10463-cov-4.333526_pt1 | contig 10463 bp, 6 predicted proteins | sample MGYA00248628_ERZ508525 | MGnify/ENA primary metagenome ERZ508525 (study PRJEB26195, sample SAMN05422138) | marine metagenome | isolation source: East of Porto Seguro, South Atlantic Ocean | place...
TCTGTAGCTTTAGAAAAAAAAAATGAAATAATATGCGGTGTAATTTATGATCCCATAAAAAATGAAATGTTTCTAGCAGAAAAAGAGAAAGGAGCTTATGTAAATAATCAAAGAATAAAAGTATCTAGTAGAAAAAAATTAAAAGAAGAAATGAAAAAAATAATCAGGTGGGTGATATATTCTTTAGGAATTATATTTACCGTAGGGTTGGTATATTTAGGAAACTTATTTTTCTTCAAACCTTTTTCTTTAGATCACTATCTGGCAAAAGAACTTATTTTGGAAATGTTAGACTCTCCAGAATCTTTAACTTATCTAGGCATAGTCGATAGGTTTAATTGGATAACCAATCATCAGTCCAAAATTTCTATAACAGGTTTAGAAGATCTGAAAGAAGACCTAATTGATTCGAAAGAGATTAAATCAATTTTGCTTTCTTACAGTGATGATTCTTTATCTGAACAACAGCAGATAACAAAAAAGATTGCTGTTTTTGATGTAACTAACTTTATAGAAGAGGCTGAAGCATTTCCTTTTCACAATTACCCTCTAAATCAGATTGGCGGCATGCACCTCAATGCAGTTGAGTTTATGACAGACATACACCCCATCAGGAATTTAAAAGAAGCTGAAGCTTATATAGAAAGACTTAATTTATTTGATGACTCTTTCAAGGCTTCCTTAGAAATACTAAACGCTCAAAGAAAAGAAGGTATTTTTCCGCCTAAATTTGTATTTGATCATGTTATTCGTCAGTTAGGTGAATTCCTCAACTATGAAGAAAATGAAAACCCCTTGAAAGAAGTTTTTTTAAGAAAAATAAAGGATTTAAATTTAGATCCCGAGGCTTCAATAGATTTGATCTCAAAACTCGATGATGCAATAGAAGACAGCGTTAATCCAGGATTCAGACTTTTGTTTGATTTCATGAATGAAACTAAACCAGAGGCCAACCGGCATCATGGGGTGTGGTCTTTACCGAAAGGGGACGAATTTTATGCTCTAAGACTTAGGGTTTATACAACCACAAATTACTCTGCTTCAGAAATTCACGATATTGGACTCTCAGAAGTTAAGAGAATCTCAGAGCGTATGCAGCAGATTGCTTCTGAGTTGGGTTTTGGAAATAAAGTAAATGTGGGTCAATTAATGAATGGACTCAATGAGGACAGTAAATTCTTGTATCCAGATATTCCGGAAAGGAAGGAAACAGTAGTGGAGGACTACAATTCGATTGTTGAAGAAACGTGGAAAAAATCAGAAGCGTATTTCCATAAGATGCCCAGGTCTAAAGTAGAGGTAAGGGCAGTTCCAGAGTATTCAGAACAAAACCAAGCCGGTGGGTATTACATGTCCCCAGCTTTGGATGGAAGTCGTCCCGGAGTTTTTTATGCGAATCTTTACGATATTAAACAAACTCCAACTTACAGCATGCGTGCCTTGGCTTTTCATGAAGCCATTCCAGGACATCATCTTCAAGTAGCTCTTAACCTAGAAAATGAGAACCTTACTTTGTACAGAAGATTTGGATATGGCACATCAGCATTTAGTGAAGGATGGGCTCTTTATGCGGAAAGGCTAGCTTTAGAGTCTGGACTCGCTGATGATCCATATGACGAGTTAGGGGTTTTACAGAGTGAATTATTCCGTGCGGTAAGGCTTGTAGTTGATACTGGAATTCATTTCAAGCGTTGGACTAGAGAAGAAGCTATGGCTTATATGAAGCGGGTAACAGGCATGTCTGATACCGAAGTATCAACTGAAATAGAAAGGTACATAGTTTGGCCTGGACAAGCTTGTAGTTATAAAGTCGGTATGCTCAAGATTTTAGAATTGAGAGAAAAAGCAAAACAAGAAATGGGAGAGAGCTTTGATATAAAAGATTTCCATTCAGCGGTGCTAGATCAAGGGCAACCACCTTTATTTATTGTTGAGGATTTAGTAGGTAAGATGTTAAGGAAATAACAGTACTTCTAACTTTCCTTTTCAGGTCTAACGCTTTTTAAAATTAAGGTATACAAGCAATCTCCTTAGATGTATAAATAGATGGGCTTTGCTGATGGATTTAAATTTAATTTTTTGGTAATTCAATTTGGTTAATCTATCTAAATTTACAACTTTAGATCCTCTTAAAGGAATGAATAAAGAGGATCCAGGAAATGTCCAGAATCTAGTTAGTGGTGAATGGATTGAGTCATCACAGTTTCGTAAAGACATACCTGAGCCCTTAACAGGAGAGCATTTTTTAAATGTACCCGATACAAAAGACTTTTCTGCTTTTATAAAGAACCTAGAAGCTTGTCCCAAAAGCGGCCTGCACAATCCTCTTAAAAATGTTGAACGTTATTTAATGTTGGGCGAGGTTTGTGCTAGAGCCTCTGAACTAATGAGAAACAAACAAGTAGAGGAATTCTTTACGCGTTTGATTCAACGAGTTATGCCTAAAACTAAAAAACAATGTCTAGGCGAAGTCGTTGTTACAAGATTGTTTCTTGAAAATTTCTCCGGAGATAATGTCAGGTTTTTGTCTAGAAGTTTTTCTAACCCCGGAGATCATCTAGGTCAAGAATCTTCTGGCTATCGTTGGCCTTTTGGAGCAGTTTCTGTAATAGCACCTTTTAATTTTCCTCTAGAAATTCCTGCCCTACAAGCTTTAGGTGCCTTGTTTATGGGTAATAGACCCTTAGTAAAGGTCGATTCTAAAGTATCTGTGGTGTTCGAACAGTTCCTTAGACTTTTAATTCATTGCGGTCTGCCTTCCTCTGACCTTGATTTTATTAACTGCAGAGGAGAGATAATGGGAAAATTGATAGAACAAAGCAAAACTAATTTGAGACTTGTTCAATTTACAGGCTCTAAAGAAGTGGCAGAAAAAATTGCCGTCACTACAAAGGGAAGAATTAAGATCGAAGACGCCGGTTTTGACTGGAAGATTATAGGTCCAGATTACGATCCAAAATGGGCAGATTATGTTGCTTGGCAATGCGATGAAGATGCTTATAACGCTTCAGGACAAAAATGTTCAGCTCAAAGCTTACTCTTTATTCACGAAAACTGGGAAAAAGAGCTTATTCCTAAACTTAGAAAATTAGCCCTTAAAAGAAAGCTTGAAGACTTAAGTATAGGACCGGTATTAACATGGAATAATACTCAATTCTTAGATCACGTAAATTCATTATTAAAAATTCCGGGCGCCCGTTGTCTTTTTGGAGGTAAGGAACTTGCTAATCATTCCATTCCAAAAGTTTATGGGTCTATGCAGCCAACGGCTGTAGAAATCCCAATTAAAGAATTATTGGGAAAAAGCTTTCACAATGTCACCAAGGAGATTTTTGGGCCTTTTCAGGTAATTGTAGTCTACGAAGATAGTGATTTACCTATTGTTAAGGAGTCTCTTGAACAGATATCTCAGAATCTAACTGCTGCTATTGTTAGTAACGATGTATTCTTTCAGCAAGACTTATTATCAAATACCATTAATGGAACAACTTATATTGGGATGAAAGCAAGAACTACAGGAGCTCCTCAAAATCATTGGTTTGGTCCTTCTGGAGATCCACGTTCTGCAGGCATAGGAACTCCTGAGGCCATTATTACTACTTGGAGTGGACATAGAGAAATAATAAAAGATGTAGGTCCATTAGACCAAAAGTGGGTCGTGCCTGATATCTCATAAAACATGGTTGAATCACAAGAAAGACTGATTAAAAAAGAATTAGAATTTTCAGCAAAAAATTACAAACCCCTTCCCGTTGTTCTTTCTAGAGGAAAGGGTGTGTGGTTATGGGACACTGATGGGAATAAATATTTAGATATGATGTCTGCTTATTCTGCGGTAAGTCATGGACATGCTCATCCTGAACTAATTAAAGTATTACACCAACAATCAAAATTATTGGGCATTACTTCTAGGGCTTTTTATACGAACACATTAGGACCTTTCCTGGAAAAACTTATACATATTTCGGGTTTAGAAGTTGCTTTACCAATGAATACAGGAGCTGAAGCAGTAGAAACTGCTATCAAGGCTGCGAGAAGATGGGCATATAAGACTAAAAAAGTAGAAGCAAACAAAGCTGAAATTATTGTTGTAGAAGGTAATTTTCATGGTAGAACAATAACAATTATAAGCTTCTCTACCGATATAGAATCAAAAGAAGATTTTGGTCCTTACACACCTGGTTTTATAACAATAAAATATGACAGCATAGATTCTTTAAAAGAAGCAATAACAAAAAACACCGCAGCACTTCTTGTAGAACCAATCCAAGGTGAAGCAGGGATAGTAATTCCTGATAGTAAATGGCTCCCTGAAGCAAGAAAAATTTGCACTGAAAATAACGTTTTACTCATTCTTGATGAAATACAATCGGGTCTTGGACGTACTGGTAAAATGTTTGCATTTGAACATAGTTCTATCAGACCAGATGGACTTATCCTAGGAAAAGCCTTGGGGGGAGGGTTACTTCCCATTTCATGTTTTTTATCGACCAAGGAAGTCATGCAATGGTTTGTTCCAGGCTCACATGGTTCAACTTTTGGCGGGTTTCCTCTAGCAGCGGCAATCGGCAAACGATCCCTTGAGCTAATTGAAGAAGAAAAATTAGTCGAAAACAGTAAACAACAAGGCAGTTACTTATTGGAGGAACTCAAGAAAATACAAAGTCCTATAATAAAACAAATCAGAGGTAAGGGATTGTGGATTGGAGTTGAAATCGATACCAAGATTATTAATGGAAGAAAGATGAGTGAACGCCTGTTAAGGAAAGGTATTTTAAGCAAAGAAACACATGCATCTATAATTCGTTTTGCTCCTCCTTTGATCATAAAGAAAAAAGAAATTGATTGGGCGGTACCTATAATCAAGGAAACTCTGAAAGAGATAGAAGAAGAACATATTCGCTAATATTCTATGTCTAGACAATCAACGAATCATGTTCTTCTTATTAGGCCTGCAAGGTTTTATAGCAATGAACAAACTGCAGAAACCAACCCTTATCAACATTCAAGCCAAGGAAAAGATAAGGATGAAATTCTAAATGATGCTTTAACTGAATTTCATGATTTTGAGCAATTGCTAAAAAGGAATCAAATACTTGTAACTACTTTAGCAGGACAAAAGGATTGTCCAGACAACATTTACCCTAATTGGGTTTTAACTTTTGAAAATAAAACTATGAATTTATTTAGTATGTTGGCTGAAAACAGAAGATTAGAAAAATCAGAGAGTCATATATCTTTTTTAAATCAAACATACAAAACCACCATAGATTACAGTGATTTTGAGAAAGACTCTGTTTTTTTAGAAGGAACAAGCAGCATGGTACTGGATCGAGCAAATAAGGTTGCTTACATGGGTTTATCACCTAGATCGAACGAGGAATTAGCTCAACAATGGTCAAAAGATTGTGGCTTTGAATTAATGGTATTTGAAACCAAGAGTCACCTGGAGGAACCGATCTATCATACTGATATCATTATGTGCGTGGGTACAGAAATAGTTATAATTTCTCCTGATTCAATACAATCCCAATATCAATCTAAAATAATTGGTAGGTTAAACAAGCATCATCAAGTTTTGGAGATTTCAGAAGACCAAGTCTTAGATTTTTGTGGCAATTGTCTTGAAGTTAGGGATACTGACGATAATCTCAAGCTAATAATGTCAACGGCAGCTTTCAAGTCCTATTCCATAAGACAGAAAAGAACACTCTTAAAATATTACACGAAAATTATTCATTCAAATTTAGAGTGTATTGAGAAATATGGAGGCGGTTCAGCTCGATGTATGATGATGGAGTTGTTTTAGTTCCTTAAGAAAAAAATGAATAAATTACTCTACATTTCCTTTTTAGTTTGCTTGTTTGTATCGACTCAATTATTTTCTGAACAATTGATACTGCATTCCAAACAGATTTTAAATGTTGATACTGGTGATCTATATCAATCTCAAATTTTGATCGAAGATGGAATGATCGTAAAAATTGAAAGAGATCTATCTAAAAAACAGAAGCATATAAAAGTAGTAGATCTTTCAAGATTAACATTGATACCAGGATTGATGGACTCTCATGTACATCTTATAGGTAATACAAAACTAAAAGGATATGAATCAATAAGTGAATCTTCCTATCTAGCAACAATTTATGGAGTTGATAACGCAAAAAAAACTCTTTTAGCGGGTTTTACTACTGTTAGAAATGTAGGAGCTGGAAATTACGCTGATGTTGCATTAAAAGAAGCTATAGACCGCAACGTTGTATCTGGCCCAACAATGATAGTTTCGGGTCCTGCTTTAGGCATAACGGGGGGCCATTGCGATAGTAATCTCTTGCCATACGACTATGAGCATAAGTCACAAGGAGTAGCTGATGGCCCATGGGAAGTCAGGAAAATGGTGAGGAAGAATAGAAAATATGGAGCGAATCTAATTAAATTTTGCGCTACCGGTGGCGTCATGTCGAAAAATACTAATGTTAATAATAAACAATATACCTTGGAAGAAATGCAAGCTATTGTCGATGAGGCTCATAGTCATGGGATGAAAGTGGCGGCGCATGCTCATGGTTTAGAAGGCATAAAAACAGCAATCATTGCCGGTGTTGATTCTATTGAGCATGCTAGTTATATAGACGATGAGACCATTGAACTTGCTAAACAAAATGGTACATATCTATCAATGGACATTTATGTTTCGGATTTCATTTTAGGGGAAGGAAAGGATCAAGGGATTCTAAAAGAATCTCTTGAGAAAGAAAGAGTGGTAGGGAAAATACAAAGACAGAATTTTAAAAGAGCAGTGAATGCGAACGCAAAGATAACTTTTGGAACGGATGCCGGAATCTACCCTCATGGTAAGAATGCAAGACAGTTTAGATATATGGTTGAATGGGGGATGACACCTTTACAAGCAATTCAAGCATCTACAATTAAAACCGCAGAACTTTTTGGCTTAGTTAACAATGGAAATATAAAAGAAAACTTTGAAGCTGATATTATTGGAATTGAAGGAAACCCTCTAGAAGACATTACAGTATTAGAAAATGTTTCTTTTGTTATGAAGGATGGCGTGATCTTCAAGCAACAGGATGGTTAGATGAATTTAAAAGGGTTAGTAAGATAAATTATATCCAGAATAGCTTGCTTCTCAAATTGTAGATAGGCTCCTTACAAAATTTCTTAAACTATTTTTGCACTGTAAAAGGATGCTATATCTTACTAATGCACCAAAAAAAACTAAATTCAAAGAATTGAGCAGGAAAAAATGGGCACAAAGATTGCATATAACCGTGTATGGTTGAAAAAAAAGTACGAAAAATAGTTTGTGAACAATTGGGCGTATCACCAGAGGAAGTCAAACTAGAAGCTTCTTTTATAGATGACTTAGGCGCCGATTCTCTAGACACAGTCGAACTGGTAATGGCTTTCGAAGAGGAGTTTGAGATTGAGATACCCGATGAAGAAGCCGAAGGCATAGCAACCGTAAAAACGCCGTAGATTATATTATATTTACTTTAAACTTAAATCTAGAAAATGTTAGTTAGAACTGGCTTTAAGATATGTTTAGAGATAATATTTGCCACCCATTTATTTGTAGATTTAATTAAATAGAGAAAATTTTATGAAGAACTTAATAAAAAAAGTTGTATTAATTACTTTTCTTATGTCTTTCATCCCTTTGAGTTATGCACAGGATGAAGTAGAAGAAGTCGTTGTAACAGCTAATAAGAAAGAACAAACAGTTCAAGAGATACCGATGAATATTTCAGTAATAACGGAACAAGTTATGATTGAAAGAGGCATGACTAGACCTGAAGACTTCCTGAGGACCTTGGCAGGAGTTTCAACTCCTGGAGGTGATGTCTATTACACCATAAGAGGTTTAAATACTTCCACCGCTCAAACATCTTCTGGAACAACCAACACTTTTATCGATGAAGTAGGTGGCAGTGAACACCATCTTTTTGATATAGCAAGAATTGAGGTACTTAGAGGTCCTCAAGGAACTTTGTACGGATCTAATGCTGTTGGAGGAACGATTAGATATATTACTAATAAACCAAATCCAGATGAGCTGGAAGCAGCTTTTTCCATTGAATATGGAACTAAGAGCAAGTCTGATGATTCTATACAGAGTCTTAACGCAATGATCAATGTCCCAATAACTGATAAAACTGCTGTCAGAGCAACATTTAGTTCTGCTACTGATCCAGGAATTTATCAGAATATTGCGACTGAACGAAGAGATATCGGAAAGCAAGAAGATGATGGTTTTCGAATTACTTTCCTACATGAAAATGGTCCTTTATCGATAATGGCTAGATACGGCCATGAAGAAAGTGATGACTTCGGACAAAAAGAGAAAGGCAACGCCGACAAACCTGGTAGTGCTGATTTAGTAAACTCAGCTTGTTCTTATTCCACTGAATGGTATTACGGGGATACTTGTACAAGAGTTTTTGCTTTGGCTGCAGGTTCTAATTTTGCTTACGATCCAGATTTTGCTTTCTATTCTTTCACTGATGAACAAGAAAAGGATGAAGCTAGTGTTCTTGTTGAAGTAATCAAATATGATTTTGGAAAGTTTGATGCAGTCTTGATAAGAGCAGACTACGATTATAAATCTACCGCAATTACAGACTGGTCCAGGATTGATACCGATGACCTTTACACTGACATCCTCTACTACAATTCTTCAGGTAGCAGGGATACCACCGAATTAAGACTCACCTCTAAACCAGGCAAAGTCGAGTGGACAGTTGGTTACTACAAAGAACGTTTTGATTCTGATCCAGGCCCAACGGAGGTAGAACCTTCCGATGCGGCCGGTTTAGCTTATGTTGAAAGCTACATGGGATTTACTTCGCACAGCGGTGGATATGACCCAACACTCTATCCTGCCCCCTTTAATAATCCTTACTTAGTTTATGGAAGTTACAATTATTATTCCTATTCAGAAGAAAAGGCCTTTTTTGGTCAAGTAGATTTCAAATGGGATAAATTTGTACTAACTGCAGGCCTGAGAGACTTTGAGTTATCCGATGGCTTTAAAGGCTCAGAGTACGGTATCTTTTATGAAGGAGATACTGGATGCGATGGCACTTCGCCAAGCGGTACAACCTGTAGCGAAGAAAATGGTTCTGAATCGGATACCAGGCCTAAATTCACTCTGTCCTATATGCCAGATGATGATCTAACTGTATTCTTGGTTTCATCTGCCGGTTACAGGACTGGAGGCAACAACGCGGCTTTACCTCCTTTCTGTGCAAATGATCCTGAAGCGGCAGGTTTCAGTAGAAGGTATAAATCTGACGAAGCAAAAAATACTGAAATTGGTGTCAAATCTAGAGGTGATAAGTACTCCTTGAATGCTACTTATTTTTGGGTGGATTGGACAGGCATTCAAGTAACTGTGCGCCCTGCTTGCGGATGGTCATTTACTTACAATGGCGGAGAAGCTGAAACAAGTGGGTTAGAGTTAGATTTCTCCTATAACTTAACTTCAAATCTTTATTTGGACTTTGCAGGTAGTTTTATGTCAGCAGAAATTACTAACGACATAGCATCCTTAGGAGCAACATCTGGTGACCGTTTACCTAATGTAGCTGAACAACAATACAATGTGGGTTTAACTTATGATTTCAGTGTGGCTTCTAAGCCAGGCTATGCTAGATTTGATATCAACCACTATGGTGATAGTTATGCTACCTTTGCTGAAGATAAGGAAGATATGTCACCTAGCTACACCAAACTTAACTTAAATGTTGGTATGGAATTAGAGAACTCCTACGTGCAACTTTCCATTGATAATTTAACGGATGAAAGAACAGAGGCATTCAGGTTCTCAGCTGAAAGCCCTGGATACCGTCCAAGAAATTATTTACAGTGGATACCGCCTAGAAGTATCTCAGTTCAATACAGATATAACTTTTAATTAAAGGTCTCAATAAAAAACCCGGATTTATCCGGGTTTTTTGTACCTAGTAATAAAGTTATAGAAATCGTTGAGGTCTAAAATCATTTAATAGTTCACTTTTCACATCAAACATTAATTCATCTCTTACTAATTCAGCAACTATTGGTGCCAGGCTAATTCCACTATGCATGGTCGCTAAATATTCATATTTATTTAAGAAACCAATAACCGGCTTACCGTCTAAAGGTAGAGGTCTCCAGCCTATTTCAACTTTCTCAATTAGTAAATCTTTGAATTTTGGAATGAAGTTTGCTGCTAAATTCACGATTCTTTGACCGTGTTCAATGGAAAGTGGTTGGTTTGGAAACTGTTCAGGCCTTTGAGAAAGCCTTTGATCGTGATTAGTAGGCGGTTTGCCCTGCTCTCCTAGAATGACCACACCATCTCTTCTTTGATAAACATGGACACCAGGGCCAACCAAGATCTTGTTGATAGTCTGCTTAAAAGGTTTGCTAGTAACTATGAGCCCAGGAGTTGAAGGCTTTAG
>ENA-ORDI01001995-ORDI01001995.1-marine-metagenome-genome-assembly--contig:-NODE-1995-length-10455-cov-4.971382_pt1 | contig 10455 bp, 13 predicted proteins | sample MGYA00248628_ERZ508525 | MGnify/ENA primary metagenome ERZ508525 (study PRJEB26195, sample SAMN05422138) | marine metagenome | isolation source: East of Porto Seguro, South Atlantic Ocean | place...
TAATAGATCAGTACCCAAACCACAACCAATTTCCAATACTTTTTCTCCATAATGATATTCAAATTCTAATTTATCTTTTAAATATTTCGCAAGTTTAGCAGAAGTTGTAGTTTTCCCCGAGCCTTGCAGGCCAATGATCATTATCACTGCAGGCGGTTTAACTTTAATGTTTAAGTCAGAACTTTTATCACCTAATAAAAAAGTAAGCTCATCATTAAATATTTTTATAAATTGTGTGATATATTTTTCAGTATTATCAACAGTTATATTAGTAATTTTGTTTCTGTTACTTGGTTTATATATCTCTGAAAGTGAAGGGGCTAACTATTGGCTATCAGTATTAACAGATTTACATAATCGTGGTGTATCCGATATTTTAATTGCCTGTGTTGATGGACTAAAAGGTTTCCCTGAAGCAATAGCAACAATCTATCCTGACGCCGAAGTACAGGAGTGCGTTATTCATCAAATTCGTAATTCGATGAAGTATGTTGGGGTTTTGCGCCCATCCCCTCGAAATTAACCTTAGTCTAAGTTTTTAAGCTTTTTTCTAACTCTAATTACCGTACTTCGACTAACTCCAACTGCTTCAGCCGTTTTATTAATACTAAATCCAGCTTCAGTAAACGAGGCAATCCTATCATGAGCCTCTAAATCAGGCTGACGACCGTGATAAAGTCCCTTTTGCTGTGCTTTTACAATACCTTCTTTTTGCTTACGTTCACGTTCTCGATATTCTTTATATGCACTGGCCGCTAATATTTCTAACAGCATATTATTAATAGCACTAAGTATTGATCTCATAAAATCATCACTTGGAAAACTGCCAAATGTTAAATGACTGGTTGGTAGATCTAAACTAACAACACTAATTCCTTTTTCATTTATTGAGGCTACAAGAGTTTTCCAATCATCAGGGCTTAGCCTTGTTAAACGATCGATTGATTCAACTAACAAAACATCACCGGACTCTGATTCATCCAATAAACGAATTAGCTCTGGTCTATCTAAAGAATTACCAGATTTATTTTCTATATAAAAAGAAGCAATTCGTTTGCTGAAGCCAGAAACGAATTTTTTTAATGAGCTTTTTGCTCTATTTGCATCTTGCTCAGAAGTTGATGCTCGTAAATATGCTCTTATGAACATTTTTGCCTAATTAGGTCTATTTAGATGGTGTCATATCATATAGGTTTATTTAAGTGGTGTCATTACGTAATTGCCTGTGATATATTAACAGTATCTTTAGGGTGTACTCATGTAGAACTGCATGTAATAACACTAATTTGGACTTTGATAATGAAAAAGGATAAACCATACATTGTTGTGGTTTAATATTGTTGTAACAACGGTAACTTTACTTATTTAATAGAAGAAAAAACAAAATCAATTAGCGATGTTTAAACTGGTATTCATTGATGGTCACTTTAATTAGATATAAAGTAAGTAAACAAAAAGTCAGTAAGGTAATTGATAACGTGTCTAAACGAACCATAAGTATGTTGGCTAAAGAACTGAGTGTAAATGTCGAAACAATTCGCTTTTATGAACGCAAAGGCTTAATTAAACAACCACCAAAGCCTATGCAGGGCTATAGACATTACCCGAAAGAAACGGTAAATAGAATACATTTTATCAAGCGTTCTCAAGAATTAGGTTTTACGCTAAATGAGATTGAAGGGTTACTTGCGTTAAACGATAGTCCATGTAGTAAAGTACAAGAATTAGCTAATAAAAAACTGATCGCAGTACAAAAAAAGATGGCTGACTTGTTGTTGTTAGAACACGCTTTGGAAGAACATTTAGGACAATGCCAAAATAATGATGACGATAGCCACTGCCCAATAATTGATTCGTTGCAACCGAAGTAAATGATTCACTTAACTACCATTTCCCACTAAAACAGCATATCCAATTTTACTTCTGCGCCTTAATTCAAGTTAGCTTATTCCCCGTATCTGTCGTAGCAGATTATCAAAGATAAATTTTTTATAAATCACCCTTGACTCCGTACTTAGGTACATGCAATACACTTGCATTATCACTTAATGAGGTATCTATATGAATCAAAAAAAATCAAACCTTCCAATGATAGGAGGCATCATAGCAGCATTAGGCGCAGGCGTATGCTGTGTAGGTCCTTTGCTCCTGTTATTACTTGGGGTAAGTGGCTCATGGATTGGTAATTTAACTGCATTTGAACCCTATAGGCCATTATTTATCGCATTTGTAGTGTTGTTGTTTGGCTACTCAGGTTGGAAAATTTACCGTCCTGTAGAAGAGTGTGAGCCGGGAACGGCCTGTGCAATTCCTAAGAAACAGCAACAACGAAAAGTCATTTTCTGGCTGAGCGCTATAGTTGCGACAATTTTAGTGACCAGTAATTATTGGATACTTTTGTTTGCTTAATATACAGATCAAGAAATTTATAACATTTTAAAATTTGGAGCTAATTATGAAAAAATTATTATTAACCGCACTGCTTTCACTTTCTAGTTTTGGTGCTTTTGCTGAAGTAAAAACAGTTACACTGGAAGTGCCAACGATGAACTGTGCGACATGTCCAATCACAGTTAAAAAGTCATTAGAAAATGTTGATGGCGTTGAAAATGCGAAAGTTACCTACAAGCCTAAGCTAGCTGTTGTTTCTTTTGATGACACTAAAACCAACATCAATGCATTAATTGCAGCGACTACCAACGCTGGCTACCCTTCAAATTTAAAAAGTGAAAATAAGTAATGTTTAGCCCCTTAGAACTAGTTACGCGTATCGGAGATAAAGCAGGCTCTATAGGTGCACTTGTTTCGGCAATGGGATGCGCCATGTGTTTTCCCGCGATAGCTAGTCTTGGTGCGGCAATTGGGATGGGATTTCTTAGTCAGTGGGAAGGGGTATTTATCAATACGTTGTTACCACTGTTTGCAGTATTAGCGCTGGCAATGAATATCTTAGGCTGGTTTAGCCATCGTCAATGGTACCGTAGTTTTATCGGTTCAATTGGCCCCATTTTGGTTTTACTCTCTTTATACCCTTGGTTCCAGTACGGGTGGAGTTCATACGTTACTTATACGGGGCTAGGACTAATGGTTGCTGTATCAATTTGGGACATGGTTTCTCCTGCGAATAAACGCTGTGATGATGAAACTTGTACCGCTTAACTTTTTTAGAGGAATAAAATATGTCAACGAATAGTTGTTGCTCGTCAAATGACATCCAGCCAGAACAATTACATGTAGCCATTATTGGTAGTGGTTCAGGGGCCTTTGCCAGTGCGATTAAAGCAGCAGAAGGCGGAGCAAGAGTTACTATCATTGAAGGAGCCGATGTAATCGGAGGTTGCTGTGTAAATGTCGGCTGTGTTCCTTCAAAAATATTGATCCGTGCTGCGCAATTAGCGCATCAGCAACGTACTAACCCGTTTGATGGTTTAGAAAATATTCAGCCACAACTTAGCCGCTCCTTATTAGCACATCAGCAAAACGCTTTGGCCCCTATGTACAAGAGATAGCGAACGACTGGCAGTCGCTAAAGGAACTGGATGATGATGCGGCCAAACAAGCCCTAGCGCCATTAGTTAAAAAAATAGAGTTGGCGCTGGTGACCATTGCGCAATTTCAGCAATCCCTATCTAAAAGCTAGCGCGGGCTAAAATATATCTACAAACGAAAAGCCCGCTTTATTTGCGGGCTTTTTTTTGACTTTAGCTTCTCGCTTACGGCGAACTCTCACGCGCCTTACCGCTTATTTTTGATAAAGCGGCAGTAAGCGAATTCGGCCTTTAATTTCCTCGACTTCTTTTAAGTACGCTTCACTGTCTACCCGTTGATATTGTTCGGTAAACGCTTGCTTACTTAAGCCTTCAGGCAGCCCATCGATAGGCGGGATGATTTCAAGCTCACTTTGAATGCGCGCAATCGCGTTTTGCACTTCCATTGCGGTCTTTGGATGGGTCGCAACTTTTGCAAACTCAGTACCCGACATATCAGCTGCCAGGTCGACAAAACTATAGCCAGAGCCACCATTACCGCGGTCCATGAGTTCTTTAAACTCGCCAATTGCTAGGGACATGCCTTGTTCCGCCAACAATTCCAATGCAGCAGAAATAATAAAATGACGAGCCAAATCGTTGCGCTTGTGCAGCACGGCGCCTCTACGTGGTTTTAACGCCTTATCGGCATCTGGCTGGATGTCGCCCACCAAAGTACCAACTCTATGATGCCCAACATAAACCGACAACGCGAGAATTACCGCATTGTTATGAAGCACGGCATCTTGCGGCGTTTGACTTTGCTCTCGCGCTCGTGCCATTCCCTCGCGCAAGTATTCAATAAGGGATACCGGTTTATTTGATAAGGCTATTTCTCTACCAGACAAATAACGTAAATAGTACGCAGATAACTGCTGAAGCTCGGTCTGTTCGCTTACCGACATGTTCGACGCCACCACGTTTAACTCGCTTAGCAGCTCATCTAAACGCCCAACATCAAGGGTAAGTTCACCGCTTCTCATGGTCACACGTTCAACCCGCGATAACGCAATGGTGGCTATTTCTGATTGCGTATAAGAGTTCACCGTACGCTCTAAAAACCCAAGTAAAAAACGACCCGGAATGGTTAAGTCGCCAACTTGGACTTGCTCTATACGCAAGCTATCTCCAGGCAGTACTAGTGCTGACGCATTTACATAATACCCCGTATTGTTGATAGCGTAAGTGACGTTAATGGTTCCCGCCAACGGCGTGATATTCACTACGCCCTTAAAGTCAGGTAATGCACGCTGTAACACACCCACTAAGCTTTCGACTTGGGTTTCGGTGAGCGTAACTTGATGCCCCTCTTCTCGGCGGGAAAACGCCTGTTGCAGCTGACCGAGGAGTTCATTAACGCTATCAGCACCATCTAGCTGTGTGGGCGCTGTCGATGCGACTAATGGCGCTTTTTGCACAGCCATAACCGTAATCGTAGCAACGCTTACTACAAGCAGAACAACAATGATGGCAAGAGTAATCAAAAGCCATTTTACGCTACGCAAAATCATGAGAAATCAGCTGTACCTGTCATTACAATGAATAAAAAATAAGTTAGCGCCTCTGGCGTTCTTTGCTGTAAAACAAAGAAAGTTACGCCCTAACGTGCTGGTTATACTACGTTATCTATTTTCGCGCCACCAGTGACAAGTGGCACGACAAGTCGGCAATTAACCTCCACCGCATTCGCTAAAAAACGAGTTCGCAGTCCACCCAGTCTTTCAAGCTTGTATACCGCACTGTGGCACCAGACAAGTCATGATGTCTCGACAAATCCGTGGGTATCACAACGCAGGCTAGGTTTGCAGCAAGTGCCGCTGTCATGCCGGTTTGCGTGTCTTCAATTGCCACACATTCACCGGGTATTTTTCCTAGCTTGTCCATTGCAAGCGCGTAACAATCAGGTGCTGGTTTGCTGTTTTCGACATCTTCCACGGCAACCACGCAAGAAATATAAGCACTTAAACCATACTGAGATAAGGTTTTTTCCACCGACTTTTTACTTCCCCCAGTCACAATGCCAATGGTGTAACCTTTGTTTGCACAATGTTCAATGGTTTCTTTAGCAAACGGCATTAAGGGAAAAGCTTGCTTATCTAAGTAGTCGCTAATGCTTTTGTGTTTTTGCTCTGCTAGCACCTGCGGCGCTATATCAATATTAAAATGTTCGACGAGATCGACAGCATTTTGCTTTACTGGAATACCCGCCATCACTTCACAATAAAAATCCTCGCTTAATTCAACATCGTACCCCAGCAAAATGTCTTTCCACAGGTCAAAATGTACGGATTCTGAGTCAATAAGGGTACCGTCGTGATCAAATAATAGCGTTGTGGTTTTGTCGCTTACCGCTAACTGGCGGGTTGATGAAGAAACTGAGTGCAATGCCAAAATAAACCTCCTTGCTAGTTCAATACCGGTTTTGAAAACATATTGGGTGTCATCGATACCGAAAAAACGATAACACCTTTAGCCCCTGCTGCAGTGCTTTGTTAATAGTGATTGTTTGCATGCCATATGTCAGAACACGCCAGAACAGTGCCAGTCCTGTGATACACTGGGGCATTCACGAGCTAGAACATTTTCAACGTGGAGCAAATTGGGTGCTTTACCACATACTAGGCTTTGCCAGTGCCGCGCTGTTTTTACTGACATGGTTAGGATTATGGTCACAAATTAAGGCCATGACGCGCTTTCAAGTGCCCGTTTCTAGCGAAAGTGACGATGCTAACCACAGTCTGTCACTTAACCAGTTTGGCTCTAGCTATTTTGCCTTTTTCTCAATTTTCCTATTTGGCATTTCGGTAGAGCCTTTCAACCATTACTTGGTGTGGACACGATTTGGCGCGCTCATACTTACGCTCATTATCATTTGGAAAATATGGCAACACAGGCGCACTACAATTTCAGGTTACGTTGCCGCTGTTGCTCTGCTAGCTCTCGTTGGTGGCACACTTTCCATTGCTTTTCGCCCTTTCCCAACGCTTGCACAGCTTGGCGCAAATACCTTAATGCTGGTCGTAACCGTTATCTTATTTCAAGGTTCACTGCACCAGTGGTTTGTACTGCAGCGCAGACAAAAAGTGGGGTCGCTGTCATTTGCGCTGTTTCGCAATATATTGATAAAAGACGTTAGCACTTTATTGTTTGGCCTAACAATGCCATTAAGCCAAAGCTGGCCGCTACTTATCCTAAACGGCACCAGCGTAATTATGCGTGGCAGTATTTTATTGCAGATGCACAAACTAAAACGCCGAGAAATTTCCGTATCAGGATAGTATCTCGGCGTTTTCGATTTGCTTCATGTAGCGTTAAGGTTGCTTGTCTAGCGGTCACTTGTTTGAACAGCGTTATCGATACAAGCTTCTATAAATAAGCACAAAAGCGGCGCGTTTCTGCAATCTACAACGCCACTTCGGCCATATTACCTTTGCTTTCAAGCCATGTTTTACGGTCGCCAGAACGCTTCTTAGCAAGTAGCATGTCCATCAACTCCATCATTTCTTCCGCGTCTTCAATGGTCAGCTGAACAAGGCGACGGGTGTTCGGGTCCATGGTTGTTTCGCGAAGCTGTAGCGGGTTCATTTCACCCAAGCCTTTAAAGCGCTGTACGTTGACTTTACCGCGTTTCTTTTCCGCTTCAATTCGGTCAAGAATGCCCTGCTTCTCGCCTTCATCTAGCGCGTAATACACCTCTTTGCCTACATCTATTCTAAATAGCGGCGGCATAGCGACATACACATGACCTTGTTCAACCAAGGTTCTGAAATGACGTACAAAGAGCGCACATAGCAACGTTGCAATGTGTAGCCCATCGGAGTCAGCATCGGCAAGAATACATATTTTACCGTAGCGCAAACCAGACAGGTCCGTCGAGTCTGGGTCGATACCCAGCGCAACTGAAATATCGTGAATTTCCTGTGATGCCAATACCTGAGAAGAGTCAACTTCCCAGCTATTTAAGATTTTACCGCGCAGCGGCATAATTGCCTGAAACTCTCGGTCTCGCGCTTGCTTGGCCGAGCCACCCGCCGAGTCACCCTCTACTAAAAACAGTTCAGAGTAAGAAATATCTTGTGATGAGCAGTCGGTCAGTTTGCCTGGTAGTGCCGGCCCTTGAGTGACCTTTTTACGCGCAACCTTTTTGGTTTGACGAAGGCGGCGCTGTGCATTGTTGATACACATTTCAGCAAGCGCTTCAGCAATTTCAGTGTGTTGGTTTAACCAAAGGCTGAATGCGTCTTTCACTACACCTGATACAAACGCGCTGGCCTGACGTGAAGACAGGCGCTCTTTAGTCTGCCCGGCAAACTGCGGGTCCTGCATTTTAGTCGATAGAATATAGGCACAGCGGTCCCAAATATCATCAGGCGATAACTTAACGCCACGGGGCATTAAGTTTCTAAATTCGCAGAATTCGCGCATTGACTCCAGTAAGCCTTGGCGCAACCCGTTAACGTGTGTACCGCCTTGCGCTGTAGGAATAAGGTTAACGTAGCTTTCCGTTACCAAATCTCCACCTTCAGGCAACCACATTACAGCCCAATCGGCGGCTTCTGTATTGCCGCTGAATGTACCCACAAATGGCGTGTCAGACGGTAAGGTTTCAAACTCTTCTACCGCTTGGTAGAGGTAGTCTTTAAGGCCGTCTTCGTAATACCACTCTTGGCTTTCTTTGGTGATCTTGTTGTCGAAGCGAATGCGCAGACCCGGGCTTAATACCGCTTTAGCGCGCAAGTTGTGCACAAGTCGGCTGGCTGAGAATTTTGCCGAGTCGAAATATTGCGGGTCAGGCCAGAAGTGAACACGAGTTCCTGTATTGCGTTTACCGCAGGTATCGATTACTTGTAAGTCTTCGACTTTGTCGCCGTTTTCAAAGGCAATTTGGTATACGTTACTGTCTCGTCGAATAGTTACTTCTACGCGGGTTGAAAGCGCGTTAACTACCGAGATCCCCACCCCGTGAAGACCACCAGAGAAGGCATAGTTTTTATTTGAAAATTTACCACCCGCGTGAAGCTTACATAGAATAAGCTCTACGCCTGATATCCCTTCTTCAGGGTGGATATCTACCGGCATACCACGACCATCGTCGATAACTTCTAACGATTGGTCTTCATGCAAAATTACTTTGATGTTAGAGGCGTGCCCAGCAAGCGCTTCATCCACACTGTTATCGATGACTTCCTGACCCAAGTGATTTGGGCGGGTAGTGTCGGTATACATACCAGGGCGGCGTTTTACGGGGTCAAGGCCGTTTAAAACCTCGATAGCATCTGAATTGTATTGATTTGACATAGTTATGGTTGTTATTTAAGCCAGCGACAAAGAAAGAGATACGCAGCACTAAGGTTAGCTATATAGTATAGCGCCGCACAGCAATATGTTTGATGTTAGCAGGGCTAGTAAAGACTGGCAATGCGCTTATTTCAGCAAAAACTCGGCAATAGCAGGCAAGTGATTTTCGTAGCCTACAAAGCTGTGATCGCCACCCTCTTCAATAACCAGGTGACTTTGCGCGTACTTTTCTTCAGCCAAACGGTAATCCAACGTTTCATCTTCTGTCTGAAGCAACACTTTGTAACTGTTTGGTTCTTTGATTGACGCTGCCTCTAACGCTTGAATTACCCCTATATCGCTTTCAACTATTTCAAACTTTTCCTTGCTGTAAGGATTTTCATGAGTGCCGATTAAGCCTTGCAACAGCTCGTAGGGGCGAACTGCAGGGTTAATTAACACCGCTTTGCCTCCAAATTTTTCAAGCAAAAACGTAGAGAGATAGCCCCCCATTGAACTACCTATAAGCTTCAGCCCGTTTTCAAGCAGAGCTGGAGTGTTCTCAATAAGTGAAATTAGCTGGCCTTCTACTTTACTGGGGAAATTAGACAGCTCTGGAATATGTAGGGTAACGTTTGCGTGATGCTGCTCAAAATACGCTTTTGTGGCTTGCGCCTTAATGGATTTCGGCGAACTTAAAAAGCCGTGAAGATATAAAATGTGCTGCATGTTTTTCTCTATTCTGTGTTCTCTGTTTCTATATTTAATATGGACTCGATGAGAGTTCAAAACTGTTCTTAACGCCAAATACTTCCAAAACAGCCACGCTTAAGCAAAGAGCGCGAAAGCTAAACCCGAACAACCTTAACGCCCACCGAGCCACCATCCATTAAGCTCATCACCTGATACCCTGGCGCTTCATTGCTAACACCGAATTCGGGACGCATTTCCCATTGCCAACAGGTAGATGGGCTTGCGTAAGAACGCGTTTTGTTCACTCCTATTTGCTGGCGCAATGGCGAATGCACATGGCCGTGAATGACAGCTTTCACTTGTGGATGTTCGTCTATTAACGCGGCTATCTGTTGCCCGTTAGCTAACGAGTGCTTATCCATCCAACTGTTTGAAGGCAATATGTGGTGATGAAGTGCAACGAGATGATTGGCCTGTGGTGACCTAATTAGCGCTTGTTCTAGCGCCTGTATATCGCTTTCTTTTACTTCCCCGGCTGCCGTTTGCTTATTGGTTATAGCGCGGGTATCCAGGCCGTGTATTTGCCAATTGGGAAAGCTTATCGGGTCATTGCTCTTTAAATGACGGCTGCCAAGATATTTTTCAAAGTACGGATTATTATCGTGATTACCCGCCAGCACAAACCATTCTATATTTGCTGGCTCAATATATTGCTCCATCAATGCAATAAAATGCTCGTAGCTCTCAGATGAATTATCGCCGCTAATATCCCCAGTCACCAACACAATTACTTGATGCTTTGCCCTCTGTTCTGACTCGCTGGCAGCTTTTTGAGCAACGTAATTTTTAATATCAGCGCTATCAACAACATATTCTTGAATGCTACTGAGCACGCGTGCTAGCGATTTATAGGGCGCTATACCCGCATATCCCGTTTTATTTTTATCTTTCAGTAAGT
>ENA-ORDI01001998-ORDI01001998.1-marine-metagenome-genome-assembly--contig:-NODE-1998-length-10443-cov-5.635346_pt1 | contig 10443 bp, 7 predicted proteins | sample MGYA00248628_ERZ508525 | MGnify/ENA primary metagenome ERZ508525 (study PRJEB26195, sample SAMN05422138) | marine metagenome | isolation source: East of Porto Seguro, South Atlantic Ocean | place...
GGGCAGCTGTCTTTACGGATGCATATGGGAATAATAACACAGCTGCCACACAGTTCAACTGGACTTATGATGGTACAGCCCCCACCATGGCAGGGAGTGTATTTGATGGTCCCGGTGCCGATATTGACTGGACCAACAGTACAAGTAGCCTTACCGCTACCTGGAGCGGTTTCAGTGACACTTTGAGCGGTATCCAGAAATATGAATATGCTATTGGCAATAGCAGTGGTGGTACTGATGTAGTTGATTGGACTAATAATAGCACTGACACATCCGTAACCAAGGCCGGGTTAACGCTCACCAACGGTACAACCTATTATTTAAGTATCCGGGCTGCAGACAACGTCGGCAATGTATCAACCATAGTTACATCAGATGGTATAACGGTAGATACGGATGTGCCAATAATTTCCAGCGTGATTGAGGGATCTACTACAACAGATATAGATTATCAGAATAGTGATACAACACTGATTATTGTCTGGACAGGAAGTGATACCGCTTCAGGTATTGCGCAATATGAGTATGCTCTGGGGACTGCTTCCGCTGCTTCCAATACGGTTGCCTGGACCAATGCCGGCACGGCTACAGCGGATACACTCACTGGTTTAAGTCTCACTGAAGATTCAATCTATTACTTAAGTGCACGAGCAACAGATGTGGCGGGAAATCCGTCAGTTGTCGTTAGCGGGGATGGGGTTACCATAGACCTGACCGCTCCAGCCGGTACAATTGTAAATGATGGTACCGGGGATGATATAGCCTATACCGGTTCAGATTCCACGCTGTCTGCTGTCTGGCCGGCTTTTACTGAAACAGTTTCTGGAATATCCAAATATGAATATGCTATCGGCTCGTCCAGCGGGGGAACCAATGTGGTTGATTGGATGGGAAACGCCACCGATACATCATTTACTAAAACAGGGTTATCCACAACCAGCGGCACAGCTTATTATATAAGTGTAAAGGCCACAGATAACGCTGAGAATGAATCCACAACCATTACTTCAGACGGCGTAATAGTGGATACTGGTGGACCCATTGCCGGTACTGTATTTGATGGTCCCGGTGCCGATATTGACTGGACCAACAGTACAAGTAGCCTTACCGCTACCTGGAGCGGTTTCAGTGACACTTTGAGCGGTATCCAGAAATATGAATATGCTATTGGTACAGAAATAGACAGTTTTTCCTTGGTCAATTGGACCTCAGCAGGTTTGGATACATTTTTCGTAGAATCCGATCTTACCATGATCAGCAGTGAGATATACTATGTGTTCGTTAAAGCGACAGATCTTGTCAGCAATACAGGCAATATTTCCGCCAGTGACGGAATAATGGTTGACCTAATTGTTCCTCTCGTAGGCGAACTGTACGATGGTTCAGAATCAGAAGATATGGACTGGCAGTCATCCGATTCTACATTTGCACTTTACTGGTCCGGCAGCGATTCCCGGGAATTGGATCATTACCAGTATTCTGTTGGCACAGCGCCCGGAGATTCAAATATCGTAGCTTGGACAAGTGCTAGCACCAATACCAGCGTGGTTCTTGAAAATGTGGAACTGCTGGAAGAACAGACTTATTATGGCAATGTCCGGGCGGTGGACAAGGCCAGCAACGTTTCCGATGTGGTTTCCAGCGATGGTATAACCATTGACTACTCCGCACCAGTAAGCGGCTCCGTCACTGATGGTCTGGTTGCCGATCTGATCTTTACAGGCACGGCGGACTCACTATCTGCCAACTGGTCCGGATTCTCTGATTCTATCAGTGGTATTTCAAATTATGAATATGCTATCGGTACAACCATCCAGGGTACAGATGTTGTTATCTGGGCATCGACTGGAACTGATTCTTTCATGACCCATAGTGGGTTAACACTTGCAAACGGATCATCCTATTTTATTTCTGTGCGGGCCACAGATTTCGCTGGGAATGTTTCCAATATCGGAAGTTCTGACGGTGTTACTGTTGATATTGAAGCACCCTTAGCAGGCAGTGTTTTCGATGGCCTGGGGCAGGATGAGGAATGGGCATATTCGTTTACAACTCTTGAAGGTAACTGGTCCGGATTCTCTGATTCTATCAGTGGTATTTCAAATTATGAATATGCCATCGGCACAATTTTAGGCGCTACAAATGTCGTTGCCTGGACCAACAATCAACTGGCAACATCATTTATCCGGGAAGATTTAACCCTGCAAGGCGGAACGACATATTACATTTCTGTGCGGGCCACAGACCTTGTAGAAAATACAAGCGCTGTTGCCACTAGTAACGGTATTACTGTGCAACAATTCATTCCCACTAATACTGAACCATTTGACGGTTCAATTACTGAAGATTTGGACTGGCAGCAGGATAGTACAACACTCATTGCCGCCTGGCAGAGTAGTGATACCTATGAGATTGCCTATTATGAATATTCTTTTGGTACAACTATAGGTGATTCCAATATTGTGGTCTGGACGGACAATGGGATGAATACGAATGTAACAGTCAGTCAATTATTAACAAATGGAACAACATATTATGTGAATATTCGTGCCTATGACATTGTCGAAAACCAGTCTACTATGGTTTCCAGCGATGGTTTAACAATAGACTTTACACCACCAGAAATTGGTATTGTATTTGATGGTAACAGAACAGATATCAATTTGTCCAACGATGCAGCTACTGTATCTGCTAACTGGACAGGATTTGTAGATTCATTAAGCGGAATTGAATTGTATGAATATGTATTAGGTTCTACATCCGGGAGTAATGACATTATTGATTGGACAGAAAATGGTACAAGCAGTTCTGTTCTCGGTTACAGTGGTCTGAATCTACAGCATGCAGAATGGTATTATTTTTCCGTACGCGCCACGGATCTGGTGGGAAATGTTTCTGCAGTGTCCACCAGCGATGGTTTTGTAATTGATATTTATCCCGGTCCGCCGACGTTTGTCAGCATGACCTTTGACACAGCATCAGAATTATTGTCATTAACCGATGACAGGGTAGTGGACATTGTTTTGTCGGAACCTTCCATCAGTATGGAATATGAAATGACATCGGTTTTTCCTGTAACTCATACTTCTTCATTAGGTAACGATTCTATTCAGATAAACCTGAACGCACCTTTTGCCAGTTTGGATACATTGATGTTTTCAATTTCAAATTTGACAGACATGGTAGGGCTGGATAGCAGCTATTCGTTCACTATCTATACAAAGGTAATTGGAGATTACAATGATGATGGCTTAATTGATTTAAATGATTTAACTACGTTTTCCACAGCCTGGACTACAGAAGATATTGCTATGGAGCTTGGACCTGTTACAGGGACAGTACCTCATCTGATCCCAATACTTGATAATGTGTACGATTTACGGGATATCATGACATTGGCCAGGATGTGGCATTGGTCAAATAATACACCTTCATTAATGCTGGCAAATATAAATCAATATGGACCCCAGCTTGATATACAACAATCAGGTAAAATACTAGATATAACGTTCACAGAAGATGTCGTGTCTGGACAGGTATTGGTTTTGTTTGATCAGACAAAACTGGAAATAGAAAATACCATTGATCTATTGAACCAAAATGAGATAATGCTGAAAAGCCACTTTAAGGAAGCAGGAAATCTGCTTATTGAAAAAGCGTATTTGACTGATAAACAAGAAAAACGCATTTCCCTGGAAACGAACTCGTTGGACAAGAAAGATACATATATTTCAATTCAATTTATCTTTTTGGACCAGTATAATAACACAGTAGTTCAAGGATTCGTTTCTAAAAAAGTCATTGCTGTTCCCGATGAATTTGCCTTACATAACAATTATCCTAACCCATTTAACCCTGTAACTACCATTCAATATGATATACCTATTGATGCTGAAGTATTATTAGTTGTCTATGATATACTAGGTAGACATGTAATGACCCTAGTCAATACAAGTCAGACTGCTGGGTATAAATCAATAAAGTGGAATGGTACTAATGATCACGGGCAATTAGTCAGCGCAGGTATGTATTTCTACCATCTGCAAGCAGGTAAATTTTCAAAAGTGCGGAAGATGGTACTGTTGAAATAGATTATTTAATTAGGTAAACATTAAGCCCCGACCAGCAGCAGTTTTTCATTTGTAGACATTTAGGGTTGGTACGGTGTAATATTACTTATATGAAGAGATTTCAAATTGTATTAGTTATTATGCCACTTTTTATTTGGACTGGATGCGCAGACGACGAAAATGAAGATAATGAAGATAATCCTGTTATCCCGGGTCGTAAAATATATATTGCCGGCAGTGATGCCGATGGTGCCTGCTACTGGGTAAATGGATCCCGGGTAGAACTCCCTGGGGGTGATTGGGTGACAGATATCGTGGTTGTTGATGGCGATGTTTATACGTCAGGGACCTGCGGTGAGAATGCTTGCTATTGGATTAACCAGGAACGATTTGATCTCCCAGGAACTTGGGGAGAAGGAGAAGCAATTGCTGTGGATGGTGATGATGTGTATGTTGCTGGATGGTTTGATAATGGATCCTGTTACTGGAAAAACGGAGAACGGATCAACCTGACAACCAATAGAGAATCGCAGGCATTTGCAATTGGAATTCGTAACAATGGTGATGTTTATGTAGGCGGTTACTATATGAGCAATCATCATTACTACGTTCCCTGCTTTTGGAAAAATGGTAATAATAGATCGAACCTTCCAGCAGCAGAAGATGGGGAAGTCTATGATATCACCTTTGATGAGGTTGGCAATATGAGGTATTATGCGGGAAACACAACTAAGCTGGATAATTTTTCAGGGTATCCGCCAAAAGCTTGTTATTGGCGCCATACCAACAGGACCGATCTGCCTCTGGGAGGCTCGAGTATGGATATTTACGGATCGTATGCAAATGGTATTACTATAGATGGTGACGATGTTTATCTCGCAGGTTACACGAATCGGTATGAATTTTACGGTGAAGAGGAAACCACGGGCGGAGATTTTCCACAATATTGGAAAAACAGCACCATCCATGACCTGGAAGGAGGCCCACTTACTAATTTCGGAACAGGTGTGGCCTATGATATTCGAGTTGCGGACGGGAATGTTATTGTTGTGGGCATTGCGACCCGGGGCCCGAATTATGATGACAGCGGTGAGAGTGCCTGCTACTGGCTCAATGGCGAGCTTCACTACCTGGATGACGATATGTCTGGAGAGTTAGGGAGTGAAGCAAAAGGAGTTTTTATCGAATAATATTTTATAACCAGCCTGATACCTATGCTGTCTTATTAGTCAATCAAGCCCTGCCCAGTAGCGGGGTTTTTTGTTTGTGGGAGGATAGCTTAGGCAGAGGGGATTGCTAACTACACAGGATAAAGGAATACTATGGATTGCAATCCACTCTACCCAAACCAAGTCTTCTATACTGCAAGACCAAGCATCACTAAATAAAACGATTTATTGAAACAACACACTCGTGATGCACATCACAATCTTATAAAGTAAAATCCTCAATCTCCACAGTAAGCAGAGGAGCATAGTGTTGTTCTGTAGTCCTCACCGATGAATGACCCAGTAGTTTACTTACTTTATAAATAGACATTCCCTGCTTAATAAGATTTAACCCAAAGGTTCGCCTCAAATCATGGAAGCGAGCGTCTTTTATGCCAAGCCTGCGGACTTCCTTTTTGAACTTATGGGATACGAAATCCTTCCTGTATGACCAAAGAGGGTCTTGGTGCTTTATTATTTCTTGTGCCTGGCTGTTTAATTTGACCATTCTCCGTCCTGTTTTACCATTAACGACTAATGACCTATTCAAGACATTTTCCCTTGGTATACGGCGTATTTCGCCGCTTCTAGCACCCGTGTAGTAGGCGAATCGGACAAAGCTATTAAAGTCAGTATCACTGATACCATCAAACAAGGTTTTCAGCTCATTTTCAGTATAAACTCTATTCCGTGGTTCACCTATAGTAGAGCCACTGATTTTATCTGCTTTGGACACTAATCCGTTCTGAAGTCCCCAATTCCAGCAAGAGTTAATATGAGCTATATGAATAGCTTTGGTATTAGCATTATCAGGCAGAGGATGGCCGGAAGCGTGTCTCGAATAGATGTATGTCTTTAATTCATATGTTGAATTGGCCCAGTCGTGTTTTCCTTTAAGGTATTTGCTTGATAGTTCCTTAAATGGAAGGTTTTTTGTCCTTGAAGTAATGCCGCAGACTTCAGCAAGTAGTTCACTTTCAATTACTGGCCGAAGATTCTTTGCGATTTCTTTATTGGCTGTTCTTAGGCTGCGCGTTGCACGTTTGCCATTATGAGTAACAGAGATGTGCCAGATGTCTCTTTTTTGGTAGAATGTTGCCATTTCAGTCTCCCTTGAAATGACAGCATTAGTGCTACCAATATGCTGCCCAGTGCTGTTTTCAAGACGGTAGCGCACTGCAATGGGGTTGCAGGGGTCGCAGGTTAAAATCCTGTCGCTCCGACGTGTTAAGTACCATGTTTTCTTGACGGAAAGCGGGGTTTTTATTTGTAACAACAGTTGCGTAGTTAATTGTTAAATATCGCTTGATTTTACCCCTTTTTAAGCCATTTCTGCTACAAATATGCTACCAATGTGCTGAACGAAACTGAATTTTCAACTAAAGTTTAACCCTACAGCGGACAATACAGGTGGTAGGGGGTCTGGTAAGAAAGGACTGCAGACATTGTAATGCTATTTTTTGAAACTTTGGGTAGATTTGAATATGAATAGATATATCACATTACTACTATTTATTGGGTTGGCTTTTTGGAGTTGTGCAACTGTGCATCACCCGGTTGGTATGTATTTAAGTAAGACAAATAAGTTTAGTATTGGGGAGTTGAATAAATATAGAACAGATGATTCAAAAACTAAGTTCTATTTTCAGTTATCACTTGAACAAGCATTTGATGTCATTACATCAACCTGTTTTGATTTAGATATTCCGTTATATTATCCTCTAAAAGACGATTCTCAGCAAATAATAAAAATAAAATCGGGCAAATTCGTTGCGAAATTGGGGCTTGATTGTGGTAAGGAGGGTACAGCTGGCGCCTTTGGGCATGGTTCTGATTTAGCAAATGGAATATTGGGAATCTATTTGGAGAAGGTAGATAATGAAAATATAAGTGTGGAAATAAAAACTATTTTTTCAAGAACTCAATCTACTGGAGGAGAAGGTGGTCATACAACAAATCTATATTTTGATTCAACTGGTAGAAATGAAATTATTGTTCTTGACAATTTATTAAAATATGAAAAGTCAAAATAGAAAGCCCCGCCTAGCAGTGGGGTTTTTTGTTTGTAGACATTTTGGACTGGTGGCACACACATTGTTGGGTAATTTTTTCTAAACTGTTTATAACCTGTCCAACCGCTTAATACTACAAGTGTGGATTTGTATATTCAATAACTGTGATAGGGAGATTAATAGACGCATTTGATCTTTTCTTTTATAAGCTATTCCACGAATCAGACTCAAAACGTAAAGGGCAGTTATTTGCAGAACATCTGGTTGATTGGATATTTACAAAAGAGTATTATGACTTACTGCATCTTACTCAAGATGGATATACAAATTTCTTCCGCTATGTAAAGAGTTCTGAATATCCAGACTTCAAATTTCAAGATAGAATCGGTGGTAAAAAGTTCTGGGTAGAAGCCAAGTATAGAACTGCATGGTTAGGTGAGTTTTCAGAACAATATATCTACTTTCTTACGGAATCGCAATTAGAACGATATAAAGAAGTAGATAAAAAATTACCTGTATTTGTTGCAATCGGTACTGGAAATAAGGCTCACAACCCTAATCAGATATATTTAATCCCTGTTAGATTTATAAAGGTGGCACATAAGATTTATAAGAAATACCTACTTCCATTTGAGATTGATAGTGCTTTCAAATTCCCAGACGAAAAGAAAAATGAATTAGCCTTACCACCTCAAACACTTTGGGAAAGGCTTGATTCGTAAGCTCTCATGTGCAGGTATGGATTAGTATAATTATAGAGTCAGGCGTTGACATTTTGACAAGGGGTCACACCCACACATATTGTAATGCAATATTTTGATATTTAGGCTGGCGGTACGTACATTTACTCTGCTGGAAGATTCCGTCATAGTTTATGTAGTACCAGTAGTACCCACTGATTTATAAAAGTATATCAAAGGAGCACAAAATGAAGCGATTACTAATCATACTACCCCTTTTATTTTGGATTGCCTGTGATGACCAAAAAGATGAAGGCGGATTTTCATTGCAAGGCACTTGGGTTGACCTGGAAAGTCAAATGAGTAGAAAAAATAGTGAAGTATTATTATTTGATACAAATAGTGGGAGTTTTTCTTATGCATACGTCTCACCTTCAAGTAGTGCCGATGGTTGTTATTGTTATGAAAATATGATATATCAGCAGGTTGATGGTGATAATTATAGGGTTGATTATGATGACCTGGATGGATGTGAACCTCTCATAATAGAGGTATTAGAAAGTGGTAATATATCTGTTACTTTCGAATTGTATGAGTGGATTGAAATAGAATTTTTAAAACAAAGTGATAACCTGCAATCATCTCTATATCCAGCGTGTGAAGAAGGTTCTTTATGTAGTTAAGGGAAATACCAACCACTATGGGTTTTTTGTTTATAGACATTTAGGACTGGCGAGGGCAAAGTAAGTAGCGTAGAGTTTCCCCATACGTTTAACGAAATAGAGTGAAGTCTTGTCATTTTGTCAATTGTGTCAAATTACCTGAAGCATTGACACTTTGACACCCCCTCGCACCACAATAAAACACAACTAATCCTGTTGAATTCCCATATTGTCTGTGTGTATCATTGACTATCTATTAAAGTCAAATGAGTAAGAAAATGACACCACCAACAATTGTAGTTAAGAGTATGTCCCCAGAGTTGCCAGATTATACAGGATCAGATTGGTTTAATATCCTTCTAGATATTGATAAACCAGAGCAATTTGATAATGAATGGTGGCAGTCACATATGCTGGAATACTGTTTTGTTGGTTTTGCTGGTACAACAGAATTAGAAGAGTTACTTACGTATTGGATCAATAAGAGAGATGAGATAGTAGATAAGATGGAGAAAGGGAACTGGAGTAGTAAATCAGTTACAGGATTAAAGATGTCCACAGATATAATTAAATATGATCGTGCCTGTCTGATCGCTATTAAGAAATATCGAGAACATCAGAAGCTATGTATCGAATTAGCCGAACAGGAAGGCTCTCCTCCCCCTAAGAGGCATGAGTTACCAAGTGTTGCAAAGAGATATGAGCCTCATTTTGGTTTCCCTGTAATGAATAAGGTACTTGGGGATCTATTAACTAGTAACGTGAGTAAGCGTATATCCCTTAAAGATGAAGATATGGCTGAAATCCTAAAAGAAGATCAAGGAAAGGTGAAGGTTGCTAGATGTCCTAATACTCCATGGAAGGATATTGCCATTGTATTTATTGATGAAAGTGAATTTCATGTTAAGTATAGTGGTAATACAGACATCATTAAACCAGACCGTATGAACAAATTACTTAATCGTAGTGATGAGTTTTCTGAGGATTATACAACCTTAGTCAAGTTTGCTATACATAAGGGTATAATTAAATCAGAGAATGTAAAAGAGATTGTAAGCAAAAAGAATGTATCACGCTTAAGAGATTGGTTAAGGGAATACACTGGAAGGGAAGACAATCCAATTGCGTGGTATAAGGTACAGGGTTATGTATGTCAATTTAATGTTCAATTCCCTAGCTGGAATCCACAAGCAAAAGAGATAAGACAAAAAGAACAAGATGATTTTGATGATTGGCGAGAACCAAACGACAAATGGAAGCATATTAAAGAACACTAATTCTCGGTGACAAACCGACCCCTATTGTGACACGATTTTACGCTGTCATTATCTCAATTACCCTCTAACATATAAATAACTTAATCAAATCGTGACATGTCACCCCGTGTTTGTAGAGGCTGCAATTAAGCGGAATCATAAACACAGGAGAAAACATGTTAAAAGATGTAAGCATAACAAATGCAATTGAGAACCCTCAATGGCAGAATCAAACTGATAAACAATACATAGCAACACTGGATAGAGTCCATGATATGATTGAGGAAGCGATGAAGAATAATAGTCGCAAATACAACTGGTTCACTATAAAAGGTGCTACTGAATATTGTAAATGCTCTAAGGAACCTTACATAGAGCCAAAAAACGTGGGGATCTTAAAACAACTAAACCAAGTGGATTGAATAAGCTGATGTTTCGGAGAGATTGGCTGGATCGCTGGATGAACGGATAGAAAGGATGGAGTAAGTGAAGAACCATTTCAAAATATATGAAAAGGTGTGCGGTGATTTAAAGCCAAGCGGAAACGGATGGTTC
>ENA-ORDI01002000-ORDI01002000.1-marine-metagenome-genome-assembly--contig:-NODE-2000-length-10442-cov-1.954269_pt1 | contig 10442 bp, 7 predicted proteins | sample MGYA00248628_ERZ508525 | MGnify/ENA primary metagenome ERZ508525 (study PRJEB26195, sample SAMN05422138) | marine metagenome | isolation source: East of Porto Seguro, South Atlantic Ocean | place...
GGAGCAATGCCCGCATGTTCTCTGTGATCGAGGAGCGGATGGCCGGCGTGCTCGGCAAGGGTCCGTTCGAATGGGTCGACCGCCGAGTGCTCGACGAGGTGTTCGACCAGTCCACTCTTCTGGCCGTTTACAAACTGATGACCCAAGGTCACATCGACACGCTCGAATGGCCGATCGCGCGCGGCAAGGAGGCGCACGTCTTCCGCGGTGAGTCAGAGTCAGGCCCGGTGGCGGTGAAGATCTTCCACACCAGCAACGCAGTGTTCCGCGGATTGATGCAGTACATCGAGGGCGACCCCAGATTCGGTGGACTCAGGCGCCGTCATCGCCAACTCGTCGAGATCTGGGTACGCAAGGAGCAGCGCAATCTGCTGCGCATGCGCAAGTTCGGACTGCGAGTCCCAGAGCCGTTCGCCCTGTTCAAGAACGTGCTCGTGATGAGCTACGTCGGTGACGAGACCGGCCCCGCTCCTCGCCTGCGCGATGCAGAGGTGGAATCACCCCAGCCGGTCTACGACGAACTGCTTGAGTTCCTGAGGATACTCTGGAACGACGCGGGCATGGTCCATGCCGACTTCTCCGACTACAACATCCTCTGGCACGATGGTGAGCCGTGGGTGATAGACGCCGGTCAATCGGTCGTCGCGCGGCATCCGAACGCCAATGAATTCCTCGTGCGCGACGCCACTCGGCTGGTGCAGTGGGCCACTCGCCAAGGGCTTGAAGTCGAACTCGCCGACGCCATGGTCACGATTCTCGGAGACGAGTGAGCCACCGCCGAGTTCAATTAGGGACCCTCGGTCGGCAGCCCGCATGCAGGCGTCAGTCAGGATTCCGATGAATCGCGTAGCGGTGCTGATCGGCACGGGTGGTGAGACGCGCCGGGCGATCGAGAAGGCATCGGGAGCGGCCTTGGACGTCAACTCGCAGTCGGGCGAGATCGGCATCATCTGGGAAGAGGGGGGAGTCATCGACCCGATCATGCAGATGAAACTGCCAGACATGATCAAGGCCATCGGCCGTGGGATGTCGCCCAAGCGTGCCCTCAGGCTGCTCGGCGACGACCTGTTCTTCCAATTGGTCGACATGCGCGAGTGGGTCGGCAAGCGGGCCAACCAGCAGCGACGCATGCGCGGGCGGTTGATCGGCAGGAACGGTCGCATCCGCAAGTTGATCGAGGAGCATTCCGGCTGTGAGATGGCGGTTTATGGCAGCACAATCGTGCTGGTCGGAGATGAGGAAGGTCTCCCGCTGGCGAGCAAGGCCGTCGAGCGCATCCTGCGCGGAGCGGAGCACAGTTCGGTGATCAAGCGCCTCGAACGAGAGCGACGTGAACGGCGCCTGCGGGCGCGTAAACTGGAGAACATGGAGGAACGCGCCGCTCCTCCGGCTGAAGTGGAGTTCGAAGCGCTGGTACCAGGGCTTGCCGATGCACGCCGTCGCCAACGCCGCTACATGTCGAGTACGGACGACGCTGACGATGAGCAGGAAGTCGACGACGAAGTGATGGAACTCGCCGAGGACGAGTCCGTCAATTGGTCTGAAGAGTGACTGCCCGCTTGCGATTCATCCAGATTCCGACGAACAGACCTGCCAAGATGACGCTCAGCATGTCGGGCATGAACCCGGGAACAACACCGATCGTCCCCGGCTCCGCCCCCTGTGCGACGACGTAGACCTCGTTGTTGCCCTCATCCTTCTCGGCGATCGCGTCATCTCCGTCGATCACGATCCGGATGTCCAGTTCACCCGCGGTGAGAATGGTCAGCGACCAGACGAGCGTCTCCTTCATGTCGACGAGCGATCCGGAACTCAAGGTGCGCGTCTCCATCGTGGTCCAGTTGACCGTGCTGTCCCTGTCGGCCGGCGCGGTCTGCAGGCTGACCGAGGGGCTTCCCGTCCACGGCTCGTTGCTGATGAGCACCGAGGTGATGTTCACAATGCCACTGCTGCCGGCGCGCACGACCAGCCGGTCCACGAAGGCGCTCTCCCAGGAGAGGTCGAGGCTCGGTAGCACGATGAAGTGCTGCACGGGTGAGGTTGCGCTGTTGCTCGCATTGTCCTGCAGCACCGCTTTCAGGGACAGGTACTGCCCCTGCTTCGTGCTCCACACGATCGATGAGGGAAGCGACGCTGTCAGTCCGGTGCCGAACTGAATCCAGTCATTGGTCACGTCGGGTTGGTCGCCGATGCCGTCGGCGTCGAATCCGTACCACAGCGTGGTGTTCGCCGCATCGATGCCCGAGCGGTCGTCACTCGCCTGCACGCTCACCGTCACTCCCCCGGAGAGGCTGGTGACGAGTTCAGGCAGCACCCAGCCACCCGCTACGGGATTCGTCTGGTCGACCGAGATGGTCGCTGCGGTGGCGCTCCCGGCGTTGCCCAGAAGGTCCACCGCCCGGAATTCGATTGTGCGCACGCCTTCCTGAAGTGCGGTCGAGCCGCCTCCGGTGGAACCGATGTCCGTCCACGTCGAGTCGGTTGAATCGCGTACTTCGTAGTGGTCGATGCCGCAGCCGCCGTTGTCGCTCGCCCCGATGTTCAGCCCACTGAACGCCAGCGAGGTGGCATCGGTCCAACCGCTGCCAACAGAGAGCGTTGGCGTTCCCACATCAGGACCGACAGTGTCGATGCCGATGTAGACGTCCGCCGTAGCTGAGTTCGACGCAGTATCGAACACCTTCAGTTGGGCTGTCCATGTGCCCTGTGCCGGGAAGGAACCGGTCGTCCAGTCCCAGCGGTAGGCGAAGAAACCGGGCCCGTCATTGGAGGGTGTTCCAGGTCCGGGAACCCCGGTGAGGGCAGCGTGGCTCAGGTGGGCGTCGGTGGCGTTCCAGGTGAACGACAGCACTCCAGTGCTCGGAATGTCGAACCAGGCGCGGTCAGAGATGGACGAGCCGCCTCCGAGGTCGGGCGAGAGCACGGCGAACTGCAGGTTTGCAGGGTCGGTGTTGTCGACCGTGAAATTCCCACTCAGACTGGTTCCCAATGAGGCGCCGCTGTCGAACCCTTCCATGCGCAACCGGTAGTCCCCGTCAACCACTCCCGTGGTGTCCCAATTGTGGATCCATGGACTGGAACTCAGGTTCACGAGAGTCGCCCACTCGCTGCCGTCCCATAACTTGAGCAACAGCGCATCCACATCGGTGGTGTTGACCGCCACGATGGTGAACGAGCCGCCGATGACATCACCTTCGTCCGGTCCGCTGCCGAAGTCTGGTGTGACAGCCCTTCCACCAGCAGCGATCGTGCTGGGGGCCAGCAGGCTCGCCAGCAGAACCAGAGCGAGCAGTATGACGCGTGTGGCACAGCCTCTCATGGTAACAGCGTCAGGACGCCTCGCCTCCGCTTCAAACCTTGCCACGACGAACAAGGGGAATCGTCGCACATGAGGGCCTGAGAGCAGTGGCCGGCGCGCGGGCGGGGGATTGAAGTGCTGCGCACTTCCTCATGCGTGCATGCGCAGAGCGTCAGCCTTGGTTCTCCTGCTGTTGCTCATTCCGAGTTTGCTCGCTCTCGCATCCGTGTCTGGAGAGGTTGCGGGTGACATCGTATTCTCCAGCGACAGCATCTCGTTGGCATCGAACAACCCGACGGAAGGCGATGACCTCGGCATGACGATCACGCTCACGAACAATGCGAGCGTTGAGGCCAGTGGCGTGCAGATATCCCTGCATCCCGAATCGACAGCCAACCCAGCGTTCCACTCTGAGACGGTCGTGGTGCCCGCCTCTGGCTTCCTGCAGGTCGGTGCGACCTGGCAGAGCGTCCCGTTCGGAACACACCTTGTCGTGCTTCAGGTCGGCCACTTGAGCCAGACCGCCTCGGTCAACAGGTCGTTCACCGCCTCCGGGCTGGCGGATCTGGTGGTCACCTCACTACAGATATCTCCCTCATCAGGAATGCACAACAACGACCTCGTGAACATCACTTGCGTCATAAAAAATCAGGGAAATGCCGCCGCCGCGTCCAGCCACCTGCTTCTGGAACTGAACGGAATGTTGCTCACGGAGTTGTCCGTCGCGCTGCTCCCGATCGGTCAGACAGTGCAGGTGATCACCTCGTTCAACGCCCCGCCCTCAGGGGTTCACGAGTTGATCGCCACGGCCAACTCGCAGTCTGCAGACGGTGTCACCGAGAGTGATTCATCGAACAACAGGAACGTGCAACCGGTCCAATTCACCGTGCTTCCAGACCCTGATTACCACCACCATCCGCAGTCGAATCCCGATGTGCTGGTGTCGACCGAGCCCAACGCGCTGGCAGGACCGGGGACGGTGTCCGGCCAGATTCTCAGGATGGGGGGAGAGGGTGACACCTCCATCGAGGTCGCGATTTCGGTCGTCGAGGTGGGCGGCGACAGGCTGGTCCGGCTGTTCTTCGTCAACTTCAGTGAGGCGGAGCCGCTGGCAAGCTGGTCGGAGACCTTCACAACCCAAGCGTTGCAGATCAGCGATCCAGGCGATTACACCCTCCTGATCGACATCGACCCGGATGACATGGTGGCCCAGTCGATTCCGTTCAACGATGAGACCACGACCACGCTCAGACTGCACGCCGAGCCCAACGTGGTCGTGTCGCGGTTCGCGGCGGCATCGAGCAGCACGGTGATGCCCGGGGATTCTGTTTCGTTCAACGTGACCGTCACCAATGTCGGCATATTGGCGGTGTTCGGCTCGCTGCATGCGACCTTCGATGGCACCCAACTCGCTTCCAAACTGGGGCTGGCGCTTCCACCCGGGGCCGAGAGCACCTACACGTTCACCGCCCCGGCTTCAGGCGATGCCAACGAGGTGCTGCAGTTCATCGCCACCTGGGAGGCATCGGAGGGCTCCCATGACTCGGCCAGCGATGACAACACCGCCACCGGCAGCGTGACGCTGCGCACTGACCTGCGCCTGCGCTTCCTGCAGAACACCGAAACGTGGACCCCGAATCCGCCGCTGCGGCTGGGAGAGACCTATTCCTACACGATCGACATCATCGCTGATGACGGCTCCGGCACAGAGACGTTCACCTGCCTCGACCATACCCATGGCAAGGAGTTGGGCACCCGAACGCTCACGTTCTCCGAACCCGGTGAATCCGCAACCATGCTGTGCTCATTCACCGCCGAGCGCACAGGCTCGTTCGAACTCTACGTGCTGCCTGAGGGTGACTCCGTAGCTGCCTGGACATCTCATTGGTCGGTGACCGCGAAGGGCGGAACGCTGCAGAACGAAGGTGGCGGCAGTGGCTGGAGCGGCATCCTGCTGATGCTCGCTGGCGCCCTGTTCCTCGGCGGCGTGCTGCTCGCTGCCGTGGTGCTCACCCGCGCAGGCGAGGGTGATGCGGAGCGGGAGACGTACGATTACTGTCCCGCATGCGAAGGGGAACTGATAGGAGAGGAGGAGCAGTGCCCTCACTGCGACTTCGACCTTGTCAGAGGTTTGTCACAGTTCCACGACTGTGCGGAGTGTGAGGCTGCCATCCCCGACCTGATGGATCACTGCCCTTACTGCGGGGCGACGCAGGACATCACCGAGTACTACGAGAGGCGGGTGCGCAAGGAGGCGCCCATAGCCCCGGATCATGAGCCAGAGGAGACCGAGGAGGATGAGGATGAGGATGAGGATGAGATCGTCCGCGGCACCGAGGATTTCTCGGAACAGTTGGAATCGATGGGCTGGAGCGAAGAGCAGTACGAGAGCGAGTGGGACGATCAGTTGTCACGGGCCGAGGTGGAACTTGACGATGCCGCCGCCTGGCACGCCACTCAGAAGGAGTTGACGGAGGATGAGGCGGAGGACACGGTCGTCGAAACCGCTCTGCGTCGCTCCGTCGAAGGGGAACGGGTCGACCTCGATGCGTTAATCGGCAAGAAGGATGAGCGCCGCCACCTGCTCGACGAGCAGGTCGACCTAACAGCATCGGATGCGGACATCCGCGCCGACATCTACGACATCACCGGTGAGGATGGTGTGCTGCCCGGAGACAGGGTCCATGTGGACATGGCTCCTGACTCCATGACCGGTGGCGAAGGCATGAAGGAAGCCCGCGATGACATTGATTTCGGTGTCGGTATCGATGATGACGCACCCGTCTCAACGGGGCCGTCGCCCAGTGAAGCGGAGGGTGGGAAGCAGCGACGGACACTCAGCCGCAGGAAGCGGGACGACGAAGATTCCGACCCCACCTGAACTGCCGGGGTCAGGCATGCGGGAGCAACGCCTATGATTGAGCAGTACACAGCGGTGCGGGATGGCTGAGTCGGGGCATGGTTCCGAGGCCCGCGAGGGTGGTGACGAAGCCCCCTCCCCTCAGCCCAACGACCGCGGCATCTGGATCGATGCAGACGGACATCCTCTTCCGGTGTCGGCAAGTGACTTGGAGCGGCATACGTACTGCCCGCTGTCATGGAAACTCGCCCGCGAGGGAGTGAGTGGTGAAGGGGAGGAGCTCGATCGGGGAATCAATCGGCATCAGAAGATTCACGAGGCGATCCAGGATTACCATGTCGCTGACCTGAAGGCTCGTCGAGAGATGATCATCTGGACCTGGTGGTTCGCTGTGGTCGTCACCCTGTCGGTGGACGCAGCCGCCTTCTTCTTCGTTGGTGAGGGAGTCGTCGACGAACAGAACACCACCCGGCTCGCTCGCTACCTCGCCCTGCTCGCCCTCGTCTGGCTGCTGCTCGCCATCCTCCTGCTCGTTCTTCCTTGGCGGCGTCTCATCGGTCGTCCGTTCGGGCTCGCTCAACCCCCCAAGTTCGAGGAGTTCGACCTGCGCGCCGACGAATTGGAGGACCTGAAACTGCAAGTCTCGCCTACAGGTGGCTGGATGGAGGCCGGACGCACCGAGGTCTGGCTGATGCTCGGCAGCGTCACGATCGCCTTGCATGCTTTCGCGCTGTTCAGCGCCCGCGAGCGTACCGTCGCCACCTTCGTGCTGTTCGTGCTGGCGCTCGCTTGGACGTTCATCGCTGCTTGGCGGCTGCACCGCGGCCTGTTAGCCACATTCGAGGCGGAGTCAGCGCGGGAGTCCTCTGGGATGAAGGACATGGGTGCGCTCGCCTATTCGGATGACCAGAAGGAATCGGGGTTGCTGGTGGACGAAGTCACCGGGCTCCGTGGCAGACCGGACCAGGTGGTGATCATCGATGGGCAGTACATCCCGGTGGAGCAGAAGACAGGCAAGGTGCCGATCGAGCCCCACCTGTCGCACAAGGTGCAACTGCTCGCCTATCTGCAACTCGTGTCGGCCACCACCAATTCACGCCCTTCCTATGGCATACTGCGTTACATCGATGACTCACTGTTCCAGATTTCGTGGACCGAGGACGAGGAGCATCTGCTGCTGGAGCGCATCTGTGAGGTGCAGCGGTTGATGGTGGAGGGTGGTGCGCAGCGGGACCACGACCGCCCGGGCAAGTGCCGTAACTGCTCCCGCCGTCACTCCTGCAGCGACTCGCTCGTGTAGTTCTCACAACGGGACGCAGTCAGCCCCGCGGGGCTGTTCAGGGTAGAGTATGCAGGGACGCACGACGTTGACGATGACCTCGAATTCGTCGTGGAACGAGAACTGCTCGATCGGCGCGGTGAAGCCGTATCCCTGCGCCTCGACCTCGAGCACCCAGACACCGGGTTTGAACGGGGCGTAGCGTCGTTCTATCGGTGGATAGTGGTCGGAGGTCGCGTTCTCTTCCCAGAACGGCTCATCGGTGTTGGGATTGGCTCCTGGCTCCCACAACCGGGCGTGGACGTAGCGGATGGAGCCTGTGAGATTGTTCAGCCCGAATTCCCCTATCTCATCGAGATCCATCTGCACGCGGAAGTAGATGCTGATCTCCTTGACCTGTTCGTCGAACAGGATGTCCTGCGGAGCAGGCCTGTGGATGATCGCCTCCAGTTCGGTTGAATTCGAACTGAATGTGTGCTGGAACGAGTAGGACTCGGTCTGCTCAGAAGTCGTGGGAGTGCCGCGCGACCATTCCATCAACTCGCGCGTCGCTACAAGCCCCAGACAGCCGCTCGTACTGCTCGCCAGCAGGATGAGCAGCATCGCGCTGACGAGGAAGCGTGTCCGTCTCATCGGTGGTAAGCAGGGCACACCCCCATTTCAACGGAACGCCCCCGGAAATCGATTCGGCAGCATTCAAGCGCTGCCGCCCGCTGGCCTAATCGCCTGAATGATGACTGATGGGCGAGCCGAGAGTTCTTTGACGAACCCTATGAGTGCTGACAGGCGCCTCAGAATGACGATTCCCAATCCTCGATGTCCTGCGTGTGCTGCCAGGTTTCGTCGTCCATGAAACCGCGTGCCTTGAGCACCTCACGTGCGAGCAGCCAGTAGATGAGCGCTAGACTGCGCCTCCCCTTGTTGTTCGCCGGGATGCACAGATCGACGTTGCGCAGGTTGTTGTTGGTGTCACAGATGCCGATTACCGGCATGTTGCTGCCTATCGCTTCGGAGAGCGCTTGATTGTCCGCCTCCGGGTCTGTCACGAAGATGATCTGCGGCTCGATGTAGGTGCGCAGAAGGGGGTTGGTGAGAGTGCCTGGGATGAAACGGCCGACGATGTGCCGGGCACCGATGGCCTGGGCGAACAGGCGCGCCGGACGCTGACCGTATTGTCGAGCGCTGACGACCAGGATGTCGCGCGCTTCGTACATTCCGAGGAAGTTGGCCGCCAGTTGCAGCCGCTCATCGGTCTGTTCGATATCGATCAGGTGCAGACCAGTGCCATCAGCAGCCACCTCGCTGATGAACTGCTGCATGTCCTTGCTCTTGGTCTGGGTGCCGAGGTGCACTTTGTTCAACTGGTAATCCTCGAAAGACATCAACGGGACGCTTTCACCCTCCATGCGGCCCGCCCACCGGACCCCCGTAATTAACCGCTTCTACACCCCTCCACCGGCCACCCGCAGCCCCAACCGAGATAGGGATGAGACCGGTCACGAGTGACATGACCTCCACAGAGGGTGCTATCTCAGCAGTTCCGCTCCATCTTGCTCCGATGGCCGGGGTTTCCGACCTCGCATTTCGGTTGCTCGCCAGAGAATGCGGAGCCGATGTCACGATCACCGAGTTCACCGCCGCCGCCGCACTCACGAGAGAGGACGCGCACAGTTGGATGAAGGTGGAGACAGACCCACGGGAGGTTCCATTCATCCCGCAGATATTCGGCTCAGATGTGGGTGAGATGGCCCATTGCACACGTCTGTTGCAGGAGAGGTCGGACCTCATCGACCTCAACTTCGGTTGCCCTGCCCCCAAGGTGACCCGCCACTGCGCTGGTGCCGCCCTCATGGGGGAGCCGGACCTGTTGTTGGCGATGGTTCGTGGTTGCCTCGCGGAGAGCGAGGTGCCGGTGACCGTGAAGATGCGTCTCGGGACCGGTGCGAGCGTGAACAACGTGGTTGCGCTGGCGCAGGAGCTGGAGGCTGTCGGTGTGGCGCGCCTGTGCGTGCACGGGAGGACTCTCAAGCAGCGCTACGCAGGTTCAGCCGACTGGGAGACCATTCGAATGGTGGTCGAGGCGGTCTCGATTCCTGTGGTCGCCAACGGTGATGTTGTCGGCGCCGAGTCCGCGCGAGCGTGCCTGGAGGTGACGGGTGCGGCAGGCCTGATGATCGGGCGTGGTGCGATTGGACGGCCGCACGTGTTCCACGAGATCAAGCGAGATCTGGGATGGGCGGATGTGCAGGCGCCGTGGGAAGAGGTGATCCCTGCAGGTGCGGATGCTCACGAACGGAGTCGCTCGGTACGCTTGTGGTGCTGGCGACGGTATGTCGAACTCGATGACGAGGTGCATCCCGGACAGGGCAGCAAGAATCGCAAGCGGCATGCCTTCTCGTTCACCAAGGGGCTGCGTGGGGGAAAGGCGCTGCGCGGAAGCCTGCATTCGCTGCGCGATTCCGCCGAACTGGGTCAGGCCGTCGAGCGATTCCTCGCTGGCGAGTCGGACGCGATTCACGCCTGAGCGTCGCTGGCCAACGCCGTCTCCAGAGAGCCTGCCACCCGGATCATCCGGATGAACAGCCGGTCGACCCGCCCGATGACCGAAGACGCCACATCCGCTCCGCTGTCGCCGACCAGTTGGTATCCGTATGGCAATCGTCCTCCCAGCAGGTTGAGCAGCAGCATCTGGTCTTCGGCGGGCACCGTATGGAACAGTTCAGCGCACGCATCGGAGTCGAATACTCCCTTGCCCAGCGCGACCAGGACGGAGTCGGCGACATCTGCCGGCAGGCGCCCGAATCCACCCTTGCCGCACAGCCATTCCTCACCTCGCCGCCCGTGCTGGCTGCAGATCGCATCCCACAGGATCACCGTGAGTCTGTCGAGGCGTGGTGCGCGGGTGGCCATTCCGGCAGCTCGGAAGCGGTCGAGCGCTCGCTGGAGTCTCGGCCGCGTAACCTTCCATTCGCTGGCTCCCTCATCGAGTGAGAGTGGCGAATCAG
>ENA-ORDI01002001-ORDI01002001.1-marine-metagenome-genome-assembly--contig:-NODE-2001-length-10437-cov-2.762741_pt1 | contig 10437 bp, 11 predicted proteins | sample MGYA00248628_ERZ508525 | MGnify/ENA primary metagenome ERZ508525 (study PRJEB26195, sample SAMN05422138) | marine metagenome | isolation source: East of Porto Seguro, South Atlantic Ocean | place...
GGCCTGATACCAATGGTAATAGGTCCGGTACGGTCCCTTGATCAGCTTGGCGCCGCGTTTCACTGCTTGGGCGACGAGCCTGTCCACTTCCGCCATGGAGCGCGCATTGAAATTGAGAAAAAACTTCGAGCCTGTCGTGTTGGCTTGGTCTTCGAGGTTCAGGAGCCCGTAAGCCTCCAACGCGTTAAATCCGAAAAAGCTTTTCGAGGTCTTGATCCCGCGGAAGATCGGCGTGCGCAATGCCATATCCTCCTCGAAGCTAAAGACATCGATATAGAACTTCGAGAGTTTCTTAATGTCCTTGGTGAAGATGTTGACGTAGGTAATCGTTGTCATCGTTCTTCTCCTCCGTGAGATGAGCGCGCGCGACAAGCCCGAGGCGAAAGAGGTAACCGACAGCATTGCGCAGCGAATCCGCGCGCTGCTGACCGCGCATGAAGTCAGCCAGGGCGAGCTCGAACGGCCGGTGGCCTCGCTGCGCGCGCTGGTCGAAACCTCGCTCGCGCCCTATCGGTCGAGCAAGCATCCCGCGAAGATCGAAGGCCCCGACGTGATGCTGCCGGCCAAGCGCGTCACCCCGCTGGGGCTCGTGCTGCACGAATTGACCACCAATGCGGTGAAATATGGCGCATGGCGCAAGGAAGGCACCGTGCATGTCACCTGGACCGAACAGGACGGATCGGTGCGGCTGGAATGGCGCGAGACGGGAGCCGAGCTCGACGAACTGCCCGATCGAAAGGGTTTCGGCAGCCTGCTGATGACCAGCGCCGCGCGGCAATTCGGCGGCACATTCGAGCGCGACTTCGATGCGGACGGGCTGACCGTCACCATCGTGCTGCCGGTGGGTGACTAGGCTTGCCCATGCGCCTACATGACCATAGGCCTTAGCGCATGCTCGACCGCTACGACCCGCGTAACTGGCCGATTTCCTATGAAGGTGTGATCCACACGCTGATCGTGCTGGGCAGCGCAGTGCTGCTGGCGCTGGTCGCGCACTGGGTGGTTTTCGCGCTGCTGCGCCGGCTTGCACGCAGTTCGGAGAGCACGATCGACGACATGGTCGTCGAAGCGGTGCGCAAGCCGCTGCGCTGGGCGACGATCGCCTTTGCCATCGCCGCCGCCGCAGAAAACGACGCGCTGGTGGGACGCGGCTGGGACATGCTCGCGAGCTTCCTCGTTCCCGCGGTGATCGGCTGGGTGGCCTATGCGATCGTGCGCGGGCTGGCCCGCGGCTACGAAGCGAAGATCAGCGAGGCAAGCGATCCGGTCGCGCAGCGCGGGCGGCTGACGCGGATCGCGATCCTTTCGCGCACGGTGAAGGTGGGAATCATCATCGTCACCGTTTCGCTGATCATGCTGAACATTCCCGGTGTGCGCGACGTCGGCACCACGCTGCTCGCATCGGCCGGTCTGGCGGCCCTCGCAGTGGGTGCCGCCGCGCAGCCGGCGCTCAAGTCGCTGATCGGCGGCCTGCAGATGGCGATCACCCAGCCGCTACGGATCGGCGATCTCGTCAAGGTCGATGGCCAGGCTGGCCGGGTCGAGGAAATCCGCATGAGCTTCGTCACCATCCGAACCTGGGACGAACGCGTGCTGGTGGTGCCGACCATCCGTTTTCTGGACGAGAGTTTCGAGAACTGGTCGCGCATCGACGAGCGCCTGACCGGTCCGGTGATGCTGCATCTCGATCCGATCGCGGACGTCGAGCCGATCCGCGCCGAATTCGAACGCTACGTGCAGGCGCACGAATTGTGGGACGGGCGCAATCTGCAGCTGCTCATGACCGAAGCCTATCCCGAGAGCGTCGAACTGCGCCTGTCGATGAGCGCGGAAACCATCGGCGACCTGTGGGTGCTGCGCTGCGGGGTGCGCGAACACATGCTCGCCTGGTTGCGCCAGAACCAGCCCGATGCGCTGATCAGGCATCGTCTCGAGGTTCCCGGCGGGCACCCCAAGGCCGAGGAACCGGCCGCGCCCTGACCTGCCGCATGAGCGGCGGATCGAGAGCGCGGCTTCGGTCCTAGCCGGTGGTTTCGGGCCCGTGCTTCTCGTCGCGCGTGCTTTCGACCATGCCCTCGTAGAGGAAGCCGATCGGCCGCACTTCGGCCGCGCGCTTCTTCAATTCGCCGCGCATCTTCTTGTATTCGGCTTCCATCTTCGGGGTCACCGTCGCCCGGCTGTCCTTGAGCGCTTCGGCGAAGTCGGTCGCGGAAACCTCCTGCACCTCGCTGCCTACGCGATGCAGGGCATTGAGGCCCGCACGACGCACCACGTCTTCGAGATCCGCCCCGGTAAAGCGCGCGGTCTTGTCCGCCACAACGGCCAGATCGACATCCGCTGCCAGCGGCATGTCCTTGGTATGGATGCCGAGGATCTGCTCGCGGCCAGCCTTGTCGGGCGTACCGACATAGACCAGCTCGTCGAACCGGCCGGGGCGCAGCAGCGCCGGATCGACCAGCGTCGGGCGATTGGTCGCACCGATCACCACGACCGACTGGAGCTCTTCCAGCCCGTCCATTTCGGCAAGGATCGTGTTGACCACGCGGCCGGTGACCTGCGGCTCGCCCTGCCCGCTGCCGCGGGCCGGAACGAGGCTGTCGATCTCGTCGATGAAGACGACGCAGGGCGCAACCGCGCGGGCACGCTTGAACATGCGCGCGATCTGCTGCTCGCTCTCGCCATACCATTTCGACAGCAGGTCCGAGCTCTTCATCGAGATGAAATTGGCCTTCGCCTCCTTGGCCACCGCCTTGGCAAGCAGCGTCTTGCCCGTGCCCGGGGGGCCATAGAGCAGGAAACCCTTCGCCGGTCGGATACCGAGGCGGTGGAAGGCCTCGGGGTTCTTCATCGGCAGTTCGATGCCTTCCTTGAGTTTCCCGATCGAATCGCCCACCCCGCCGATGTCGGACCAGCCGACCTTGGGGACCTGAACCATGACTTCGCGCATTGCCGAAGGCTGGATCCGCTTGAGCGCGGAAAGGAAGTCCTCGCGCCCGACATAGAGTTCGTCGAGCACTTCGGGCGGGATCGTCCGTTCGTCGAGATCGATCTTGGGCATGATCCGGCGCACCGCATCGATCGCCGCCTCGCGCGCCAGCGCCGCGATATCGGCGCCGACGAAGCCATAGGTCGCGCGCGCCAGTTCGCCAAGATCGACCCTGTCGCCCAAGGGCATGCCGCGCGTGTGGATTCCGAGAATCTCGCGCCGCCCCTGCTCATCGGGGACGCCGATCACGATTTCGCGATCGAAGCGGCCCGGACGGCGCAGCGCCTCGTCGATGGCATCGGGTCGGTTGGTGGCCGCGATGACCACGAGGTTCGAACGCGCCTCCAGCCCGTCCATCAGTGTCAGCAATTGGGCGACGAGGCGCTTTTCGGCCTCGCCGGGCACGCGGTCGCGCTTGGGTGCGATCGAATCGATCTCGTCGATAAAGACGATGGCGGGCGCGTCCTTGCTCGCCTGTTCGAACACTTCGCGCAGCGCCTTTTCGCTATCGCCATAGCCCGAACCCATGATCTCGGGTCCGTTGATGGTGAAGAAATTGGCATCGCTTTCGTTAGCGACCGCCTGCGCGAGCCGCGTCTTGCCGGTGCCTGGCGGTCCGTGCAGCAGCACGCCCTTGGGCGGATCCACACCCAGCCGGGTGAACAGTTCCGGATAGCGCAGCGGCAGTTCAACCATTTCGCGCAATTGCTGGATGGTTTCCTCCATCCCGCCGACATCGTCGTAATTGACCACCGCGCGCGCATCGCGCGGCGCCTCGAATTCGGCGCGCAGCTCGACCTCGGTATCCTCGTCGATATGGACGATGCCCTTGGGGCTGGTCGACACGACGCTCAGCCGGATCTGGGTAAGCGCATAGGCGGGCGCGTTGAACATGCGGCGTACTTCGGGGGGCATGTTCTGCACCGGCTGCTGGCCGGTGGTCGCCACGAGGTCGCCCGCTACCAGCGGCTTGCGGAAAAAGTTGCGCTTGAGCGCCTGTGCCGGACCCTGCAGCCGCATCTCGCGCTGCGCGGGGGCGAAGACGACACGGGTCGCGGGCCGGGATTCGGCCACCGCCACGCGCACATGTTCGCCCGACCCGACTTCGGCATTGCCGCGCTGAAGCCCATCAAGCCGGATGACATCGAGGCTCTGGTCTTCGTCGTAGGCAGCCATGGCGACCGCCGCGGTCGCGCGCTTGCCGGTGATTTCGACCAGGTCGCCCTCGGTGATCCCCAGCGCCTGGAATGCGGAACGCGGCATGCGCGCGATGCCCTGTCCGCTTTCTTCCTGCCGCGCCGCTGCAACCTGCAGCCTAACAGTGGTGTCGTCTGGTGTGGTTGCAGCGTCCGCATCGGCCATTGAGCTGGGTTCCCGTTACCTGTTCGCGTCGTGCGGCCCCAATTGGGGACCGGGCTCATCGGATGCAATGAGCGAGCCCTGCGCGAAGGTCCAGCGGGCAAGAAAAAAGCCCGGCTGGCGAACCAACCGGGCTTGGAAGTCTTGGGAGAGGATGCCTGAAAGGCACGTCCGATATGTTCGACGACACGGTTTTGTGCAAGTGCGAAAAGGACAAACTAGATTGCACAAAGCGCAACGGCCTTTCGCATTGCGCGCCTAAGGCATTGTATTTCAATTTCTTTACAATGCATGCTCGGCGCGGATCTCTTTTTGCGGCGCACAATATCCGACGGTTTGTGCACCTGCAGCGCAGCCGGGCGCACGGAATCGAGGCGCGCCCTAGGGCGGCTGCGGGGCGAAGACCAGCCCAATTTGACGCCTCCCGAGCGAGTCTTTCCTCCGAAGCGGGCGGTTCGGGATTGCTTTCGCTGCTATGGACTGCCGAAACGCAACCGACTCGACCAACGGAGCCCACCCCATGATTCGCCTTGCCCTCATTACCACCGGAAGCCTCGTGCTTGCCGGATGCGCGACCGCAACCGGCGCTCCGGTCGGCACGGAGGCAACCACAGCTCCTGCAACTGCCGCGGGTAGCAGCGATGCGCCCGATACGATGCGCTGGCTCTACGGTTCGGGCGAAGCGGCCGCCGCATCGATCCAGACCTGGCGGCAAATCGCCGATTATGCAGTGGCGGTGGCTAGCGCAGGCGCCACCCCGCGTTCGGTCCCGATGGGGTTGCCCGGCTACGAGGGCGGCATCGGCGCGCCGTCCTGCACATCCGACGATGGCGTACAGAAGCCGTTGGCGGCCGTTTTCGATGTCGACGAGACGGTCCTGCTCAACACCGGTTACGAATATTGGCAGGCGCTCAGCGGCAAGGGTTTCGATCCCGCAGAATGGGGCCAGTGGGAACGCGGGGGCGCGGGTATAGCGCCGCCGGTACCCGGCGCGGTGACCGGCATACGCCGCCTGCGCGAGGCAGGCATAACCGTTATCTTCAACACCAATCGCGATACGGGTTCGGCCGCAGGCACGGTCGCGGCGCTCGAAGCGGCCGGCGTCGGCCCGGCGGTCCATCGCGAAACGCTGTTCCTGCGCGGCGACGATGCGATGGGCGGCCGCAAGGACGGACGCCGCGCGCGAATCGCGGAGACGCATTGCGTCATCGCGATGGCGGGCGACAATCTCGGCGATTTCGCCGATGTCTTCAATGAGGACGAAAGCGCGATCCAGAAGCGCCGCGCCATGGTCGCGCGCGGTGATTATGCGCGCCTGTGGGGCAATGGCTGGTTCCTTGTGCCCAACCCGGTCTACGGCGCCTGGCAGGAAGGCACCATCGACCAGGTCTTCCCGCCCGAAACCCGGTGGAGGCCGCAAATCGGCGACGCACCCGCGATCATGGAGGAATAGCGGCCGTTGCGGGAGTCGCGGCCGGGCGCGCCTAGGCTTCCAGTTCGATGTCCCAGTACAGCCAGTCGCGCCACGTTTCGTGGAGATAGTTGGGCGGGAACATCTTGCCGTGCTGCTGCAACTGCCAGTGCGTCGGACGGATCGGTTCGCTGTACAATTGCATCCCCGCCTGTTTCGGGGTGCGGCCGCCCTTCTTCATGTTGCAGGGCGCGCAGGCCGTGGCGATGTTCTCCCACGTGGTCTTCCCGCCCAGCCTGCGCGGCACGACGTGGTCGAAGGTCAGATTGTTCATCGCGCCGCAGAACTGGCAACTGAACCGGTCGCGCAGGAAGACATTGAACCGCGTGAAGGCGGGAAACTCGCTCGGCTTCACATATTGCTTGAGCGCGATCACGCTGGGGATCTTCATGTCGAGCGAAGGAGAATGAACCTCGCGGTCGTAGGTCTCGATCACATCGACCCGGTCGAGGAAGATCGCCTTGATCGCGGTCTGCCACGGCCACAGGCTCAGCGGGTAGTAGGACAGCGGGGTGTAGTCGGCGTTGAGGACGAGCGAAGGGCACGACTGCAGATTGCGCGTCGGATCTTCTTCGGTACTTCGGAACCTTGCGGCCCGTTCCAGCAGTTCGGCCTTGAACACGTCTCGCGTTCCTCCCCGATCTCTTGGGATGGAAGATGCACTTGCACGGGCAAGCGTCAAGACTGTTACAGACAGGCTATCCACAGCCTATCCACGCCCTTGCCAGCAGCGCGAGCGTAGCGGATGAGGCGGGCGATGATCGTTACGCGCTTTGCTCCCAGCCCGAATGGTCCATTGCATCTGGGCCACGCCTATTCGGCCGTTCTCGCGCATGATCTCGCGCGCGATGCCGGCGGCCGCTTCCTGCTGCGGATCGAGGATATTGACGGCCCGCGCTCGCGGCCCGAACTGACCGACGCCTTCCGTCGGGATCTCGAATGGCTCGGGCTCGAATGGGAAGAAGTGCCCGCGCAATCGACCCGGCTTGAAAGCTACGAAGAAGCCGCGCGCGGGTTGCTCCGACGCGGCTATCTCTATCCCTGCACCTGTACGCGGGCCGAGATCGAGGCGCTCGAGCCGCGACTGGGATCGCAGGGCGCGATCTATCCGGGCACGTGCAAGGGCGCGCGCCTCGATCCCGCGAAGCCCGCCGCGCTGCGGCTCGATGTCGATCGGGCAATGGCCGATACGGGCGACCTGGTCTGGGAGGACGCGCTGGCGGGAAAGCAGGTGGCCGATCCGCGCGAGGCAGGCGACGTGGTGATCGTGCGCAAGGATGCTCCGGCGAGCTACCACCTGGCTGCCACGCTCGATGATGCGGCCGATGGGGTGACGCTGGTGACGCGGGGGGCGGACCTGTTTCCTGCCACGCACATTCATCGCCTGCTGCAGGCGCTGCTCGGCCTTCCGGTGCCGCGCTGGCATCATCATGCCTTGCTGCTCGACGAGAGCGGCCGAAAGCTGGCCAAGCGTCGTGGCTCCCCCTCGCTCGCCGACCGGCGCAGCACGGGAGAGGATGGTCTGTTGCTTGCCGAGCAACTGCGCTTGCACCGATTTCCGTCTGGCATTTCGCTCGCGAGCGCCTAGATCAGCGGGGCTATGACAACATTCCTCACCATTCTCCTCGTCATCCTCATGGTTCTTGTGGTCGCCTCGCTCGTGCGCGGGATCGTTGCCTTCCTGAAAAGCACGAAGATCGACCTGGAAAGCGGTGAGCAGACCGACGCGACCGACATGCAATTGCTGCAGAACAAGATGATGTTCGCGCGCATCAAGTATCAGGCGCTGGCGGTTGTGGTGGTCGCGATCATCCTCGCGCTGGCCAACTAGGCCAGTCGGGACAGCGGGTTTGGTCAAGCTCAACAAGATTTACACGCGCACCGGCGATGCTGGCACCACCGGCCTTGTCGACGGATCGCGCCTGCCCAAGCACGACGTGCGGATGGAAGCGATCGGCGCGGTCGACGAAGCCAACAGCGCGCTGGGGCTTGCCGCCGCGATCCTTGGCGACAACGAGCATGCACAGCAGCTTTTCCGGATCCAGAACGACCTGTTCGATCTGGGCGCGGATCTCGCGACGCCCGCGACAGAGGATGACGATTTCGCGCCGTCGGAGATGGTCCTGCGCATGCTTGCGGCCCAGACCGAATGGCTCGAACAGGCGATCGACGCGGCCAACGCAAACCTCGAACCGCTGACCAGCTTTGTCCTCCCGGGCGGAAGCGAGGCTTCTGCGCGTCTGCACGTTGCCCGCGCCGCGACCCGTCGCGCCGAACGCGCCATGACCGCCATGGCCGAGCAATTGCGCACCAACCCGCAGGCGCTGGCTTACATCAACCGCCTCTCCGACTATCTCTTTGTGCTCGCTCGCACGGCTAACGATGGCGGGCGCAGCGATATCAAATGGGTGCCCGGCGCAAACCGCTAAGCGGGCGCTAGCCAGCGCGCCACGCCTTCGCTAGTGCACACGCCTTGCTGCACTTGCGAAAGGATACCCAGATGAACAAAACGGTCGCCATCATCGGCGCGGGCCAAATGGGCTCGGGCATTGCGCAGACCGTCGCCGCGCACGGTATGGACGTGTTGCTGGCCGACGTCAGTCTCGATGTCGCCGAGCAGGCGCACAAGGCAATCGACAAGGCGCTGGGCAAGCTGGTCGGCAAGGGCAAGCTGGAGATCGCCGACGCGGAGGCCACGCTCGCGAGAATCACACCGGTGGGCGACTATGCGCCGATGAAGGACGCGAGCCTCATCATCGAGGCCGCAACCGAGAAGGAAGAGATCAAGCAGGCGATCTTCGGCAAGGCCGGCGAGATGCTGGCGTCCGACGCGATCATGGCTTCGAACACCAGTTCGATCCCGATCACCCGCATGGCCAATTATGCGCCCGATCCGGCGCGCTTCATCGGCCTGCACTTCTTCAATCCGGTTCCGGTGATGAAGCTGATCGAGGTGATCCCGGGTCTCGCGACCGCACAGGCGACCACCGATCGCACGACCGCTTTCGCCGAAAGCCTGGGCAAGGAAGTGGTCCTGTCGCAGGACGAGCCGGGTTTCGTGGTCAACCGCATCCTGCTGCCGATGATCAACGAAGCCATCTTCGTACTCGGCCAGTCGACCGCCGACATCGAGGATATCGACAAGGGGTGCCGCCTTGGTCTCAACCATCCGATGGGGCCGCTGCAACTGGCCGATTTCGTCGGGCTGGATACCTGCCTCGACATCATCATGGTGCTTTACAAGACCACCCGCGACGCCAAATATCGGCCCGCCCCGCTGCTGGTGAAATATGTCGAAGCCGGGTGGCTCGGCCGCAAGACCGGGCGCGGTTTCTACGATTATTCGGGCGAGGAGCCCGTGCCGACGCGCTAGGGCCGAGGCCGGAAGGGCAGGGCGGCGCGGTGCATTCTGTGTTTATGGAACCTGCGGGCCCGCCCACCGGTTGATCGGACAAAGGAGACTTTCCGATCATGACCGATACTACCAAGACAAACACGCCCGTGGGCGAAAGCCAGGAAGCCCGCCAGGCTGGCCTTGCGCCGGAAACCCATAACGACGAGCAGGACGATCACCGCAACCAGGCGCAGGAAGTCGCCGAAGAAGCGCAAGGGACGACCCGGGAAACCGGTTCCCCGACCGAAAGCCGCAAGAGCGACAACAAAAGCGGCCTGATGAACGATTCGACTCAGGATACCGTCGATCACATGCGCGACATGGAAAGTTCGGGCCGGATCGACATGGGTGCCTTTCGCGGCGAGGACAATCATGATGATAACGAGGATAAATACGGCAAGTCGGCCAAGGTCGATCCCGACCTTCCTTCAGACGGCAGCTAGTCCGTTATAGTGCCGTTGTTCAGGATCCATAGCCCTGCGGTCAGCAGGATGGATCCGGCAGCAACCGAATAGGCAAGCACGCGGAAGTTCGGGGTGGAGATCGCCTCGAACTTGTGCGTGTCGAGCCGCTCGAGCGTACGGCAGGCGCGCTTTTGTGCGGTAATGGCAAGCCAGCCTCCCGCCAAAATGAATACGGTCGCTATTGCCTTGGCCAACCACGGTGGGTCGAAGGCGCCGAACACGGCCTTGAATCCCAGCCCGATCCCGATTGCTGCGAAGGCGGTCCGCATCCATCCTGCAAATGTCCGCTCCATAGCCATGATGTTGCGATCTTCGGCAAGGTCGGTGCGCAATTCCGCCCACTCGGTCGATTTGTCGGGGTCCTCGGGTGGATCGTCCTGCGCCATGCGGAATTAATGGGCGGGCGTCTGCACGGTTCCGTGCCTATTCGATCACCGCGGTGTCAGGGCTGTTCATTGTCGGCCCCGAAGGAGCAGTTGGAGGGCCAACCGACACCATGGGTTTGGCATCATTGATCAGATGGCTATCGTCTACAGGCGTTGGGACCAAAGGCTGCGGGATGGCCGCACCACTATCGGCCGATTGCGAATACCAGGACGACAACGCCGGATCCTCGCGCCGCGCTGGGGGTGGCGGGCTGGGGGTCTGTGCGACCGCTAGTTCGGTTTGGGCAACGACAGGGGTGTCTGCGTCGGCCAGGCCGCCGATTACACCCGGATCGTCTTCACCGCCCACAAGGATGAGCACGAGCCACAGAAACAGC
>ENA-ORDI01002006-ORDI01002006.1-marine-metagenome-genome-assembly--contig:-NODE-2006-length-10404-cov-3.801491_pt1 | contig 10404 bp, 10 predicted proteins | sample MGYA00248628_ERZ508525 | MGnify/ENA primary metagenome ERZ508525 (study PRJEB26195, sample SAMN05422138) | marine metagenome | isolation source: East of Porto Seguro, South Atlantic Ocean | place...
TCCAATGAAAGAAATGCAGGTGTATTAAATTTATTAGGCATTGAACATAGAAAATATCCTGTAACAGATACCCTACAAATAGAAGCTGAGATTAACCAGTATGGAGCTATGACAACAGACCAAATATATCAGAATGAAGAAGCTCAAACTATTGTTGATGCAGTTAAAGAAGCAGATGCCAATACATTCTTTGAGACTCCCAAATCTAAGGAATATAATTGGATAAATTGGGATGATGACAAAGAATATACATAGATTATCCCCTGTTCCTTCAGTAACAGATGGCACACAAATGGCACATAACGTGTTATTATCCGTTATCTTTGGTAATTGATAGGCAATAGGTTTATGAAGGGGATAGGTTTGCATGGGGTTTAGTAAAGGGCATTGTAAATGATTAAGAGTCATTTGCTCTACCTCTGAGCTACCGGCCCTAATACAATGTAATAAAAATTATTTGATAATTGTAATAAATAAATAAACACATTGTTATGTTATTATCTATGAATTATGAAAAGACGTATATATGCTAAAAAATCTCTGGGCCAGCATTACTTAAGAGATAAAAATATAAAAAATAGAATAATAAAATCTTTGGATTTGAATCAAGATGATACTGTGGTAGAGATTGGATGTGGAAGAGGGGCTTTAACTGAATTGATTATTGAAAAAGTCCTAAAATTTTATGGCATAGAATTAGATGAAAATTTGTTTATGAATTTAAGAGAAAAATATAAAAATGAAAATGTTGAAATGATTAACCAGGATGCAAGATTAGTAAATATTTCTGAATTAATAAAAAATAATAATAGTTATAAATTAGTAGGCAATTTACCTTATAACCATGCGAATAAAATCATAATGAATTTTTTACAAAATGATTTTCAGCCTGAAATAATGATTGTCATGGTTCAATTAGAAGTTGCCCAAAGAATTGCAGGAATCCCAAAATTCAGAGGTTATTTATCTGCAATTATAGATACATATTCTGAATCAAAAATTCTTTTTAAAGTTAATTCAAAATCTTTTTATCCTGAGCCTAAAGTAGCATCAGCAGTCATACAATTGATTCCACGAAAATCACCGTTGATTAATAAGAGTGACATTCATGATTTTTTTAATTTTATAGCAAATAGTTTTGTCTCTAGAAGGAAAACTATTTTAAATAGTTTGTCTATGGGTAATAAAATATCAAAAGAAATAATTTCAAAAGTATTACAAGATGTTGGAATTGAATCTAATTTAAGGCCACAAAATTTAAATACAGTTGATTGGATAAAAATTTTTTATCCAATCAGTAATTTTATTAAAAAAAATGAAAGATAAAATAAATATAAAATCACCATCTAAAATAAATTTGTGTCTTGAAGTTTTAGGTAAAAATAATAATGAACTTCATGAAATAAAATCTGTAGCGGTGAATTTAGATTTGTCAGATGATCTTATAATTGAAAAATCTGATACTTTTGAAATTGTTTCTAATATAGACTTGCCCGTGGAAGACAATATTATTTATCAAGCTTATGAATTCTTTCAAAAAAAATATGGTAATTTTGGAGCAAAAGTTAATCTTGTAAAAAATATTCCTGTTGATTCAGGATTGGGAGGAGGAAGTAGCAATGCTTCAAATTTTTTAAAAGGAATTTGTTCTTTGTGGGGAATAGAACAAGATGATAAATGGTTATATGAAACTGGTGAGAAATTAGGTTCTGATGTTAATTTATTTTTCACACCCGGTATTAATCTTTTAACAGGAACCGGTTCAAAATCAAAAAAGATAGATATATCAATAAATGATGCAGTTTTAATTTTTTATAACAAAGATAAAATTAAAAATAAAACTAAACTTGCTTATGATTTGTTAACACCAGATGTATATACAGATGGAAAATATTGTGATCAATTAATTCAGCAAATTAAGAATAGATCTTTATTATTAGAATCTATAGAATGCTATAACGTTTTTGAAAATTATATAAATAAACTTTATCCAGGGATATTAGAGATAAAAGAAAATTTGGAACAACAGACAGGTTATGATCTTCATTTATCAGGGAGTGGTCCTAGTTTGTTTTGTTTAATTAATGATAAAGAAAAAGCAATGAAAATTTATAATACTGTAGATTCTCGAATATTTGAGAAAGTATTAACTTTCCCATGGGAGGACAAATGAGAGATATATTGATTCCTTCATTATTTATAGGTATTTTACTGTCATTTATATATGTAAATTTATATTTAGCTGCCTCATTTATAGAGTTAAAAAATAATCCTGAAGCAAGATTAAAATTAAATCCGAAAATTGTTTTTTTAAGTGTCTTATTGATCTATCCAACAGTAACAGTTGTAACACTTTTAATTGGGTTTATTTATTCAGCAATTAATAATTTAATTTATTATTATTTGTTTTTAATTCCGATGGCAGTTTTAGTTACTATATTTAGTTATTTTGTAATTAAACATTTGAAGGCTGTTGTAATAGGATTTATAAGTTTTTTGATTTTAAATATTTTTGTTTTGCCATTATTAATAAATTAAAAATATTTACCGGAGGAGAATAATAAATTGATTCTAGATTTACATATGCATACCATTATGGGAAGTATAGATAGTAATTTATCTGTTGAAAATGCTGCTAAAAAAATATATGAAAAAGATTTAAATGGTGCATGTCTTACAGAGCATAGTAGTATTTGGGAAAAAAATAATAATCAAATAGAAGATATATTTAATTTATATAACTTAAAAGTTTTTCGAGCTATTGAAATTTCTACTGACTATGGGCATATTATTGCAATAGGATTTGATAAATATTATTCTGGCTCTCATAATTTGGAATTATTACGTGATTATGCTAATAAATATGGCGCTTTTTTGATTTCAGCACATCCGGCAAGAAGGATTTTTGGAAAAGAGAAGTATCAGCAGAATTTGCTTTATAAGGGTAAGGATTACATTCCTTCTGTTGATGAATTTTCTTCAAATAAATTATTTAAACTTGTTGATGGAGTTGAAGTGCTAAATGGAGGAAATAATTTAGCTGAAAATAAATATGCATATATTGCGGCTAAAAATAACGAATTGGTTATGACTGCAGGTACTGATGCACATTCTGAATCAGGCATAGGTTTATATGGTACAAGATTTAATAACGAGATTAAGAATGTTCAGGAATTGGTATTTAATTTGAAAAATAATTATTCAGAACCTGTTTTACAATCTGACAATGCTTGGATTGAACTTGATTTGAATTATTATAATTCTGAATAAGGAATTTTATGCTTTTAAATAAGAATTATAATTTTGGAAAAAATTTAGTATCTTTAGATCTTGAGACTACAGGATTGTCACCAGGAAAAGATAAGATAATTGAAATTGGAGCTGTTAAAACTGACTCAAATGGTAATCAAATCGAGGAATTTAATTCTCTTGTTAATCCCGGGATATTAATTAGTGATTTTATAGAAAACTTAACAGGTATTTCTAATGATGATGTTTTAAATTCATTGAAATTTGTTGATATAGTTGATGAATTTCAATCTTTTTTAGATGATTCTATTATCATTGGCCACAACATTGAATTCGACCTTAGATTTTTATCTGAAGAAGGATTAAAATTAAATAACAAATTTGTAGATACATGGAGATTTTCTCAAATAATGTTACCTGATTTATTAGATTTATCTCTTGGAAGTATTTGTAATTATTTAGATATAAATCAGCAAAATGCTCATAGAGCATTATCTGATTCAAAATTTACTTTAGAAGTCTTTTTATTATTATCAGAGAAGTATAAAAATCTTGATAATAAATTACAGACAGCTATATGTAATATAATTTCCGGAAAAGATAATGAATTGTTTTTTTTATTTAATTCAGTTTTAAACGAAACCGATCCTAATTTGAAAAATAATATATTTTTTTCCCCAATGGAAATAATTCCAAAACATAATATTAAAGAAAAAACAAAAGGAAATTATTTTAATTATGGAGATGATGTTTTGCAGAAAATATTTTCTTCTAACAGTGAAATTTTAAATAAAGTATTAAGTAATTTTTCATACAGAGAACAGCAATTAGATATGTCTAAAGTAATTTCTGATTGTATAAAAAATCAACATTCTGCTGCTTTGGAAGCTGGTACTGGCGTTGGAAAATCTTTGGCCTATTTATTACCAGCAGCTATATTTGCATTAAAAACTGGAAAAAGAGTATTAGTATCAACTAATACAATTAATTTACAAGATCAATTATATTTAAAAGATTTACCTTTAGTTAAATCTATATTGTCAGAATTAGATCCTGATACAGAAGAAATAAATTTTTCCATATTAAAAGGAAGAGATAATTATCTTTGTATAAAAAATTATGGAAATCAATTTGTTGAGGAAGATATTGATCAGGATTATTCAAGATTTTTAGCTAAAATAGCTGTTTGGCTTTCCAAAACGGAAACTGGAGAAAAATCAGAATTAGGTTTAAGTAATTTTGTTAATAATAATTATTGGAGAAGAATTATTCCAAAGAATAAGATAAATTGTTATGGTTTTGACGGACCTTGTTTTTTAAGAAATTCAAGAGAAAAAGCTGAATCTAGTAATATCATAATTGTTAATCATGCTTTACTTATGACAGATTTGAAATCAGTAAATAGCGTAATTCCGGATTATGATGTGTTGATAATTGATGAAGCACATAATTTGGAAGATGTGGCTTCGCAACATCTAGGATGGAAAGTAGATGAAAGAGATTTAAAAGATATTTTCAGAATTAATTATGGGAAATATGATTTGATTGAAATGATTGCAAATTTAATTAATCGAGAATTTAAAAATACTGATGGCCTTGCTCAGGCAGAAGATAAATTAAAAAGAATGATTAATACGATTGAAGAATTGAACATAAAATCTAAAAGTTTGTTTAAATCTGTCAATCAAATTGTCATTGGAAAAGGTAATAAAAATTCCGGACATAATTCATTGAGAATTGATATCGATTCCAATTTTCCCGAATTAAATTTTGTGAGGAATGATTGGAATGAATTGAAGTTTAAATTAGATAAATTGAAATCTGATTTAATTAGATATTATAAAGATTTAAAAGAAAAAATTACTGGTAGTAAAATTCAATTTGAAAATTGGAATGATTTATTTGAACAATGGATTGAAAATTGGGAAGAAGCTAAAAATAATTTAGATGAATTTTTAACATCATCTAATAATGAAATGGTTTATTGGATAGAAAATAATGAACAATTTAATAATCATGTTTTTTTTAGTGCACCGATTAATGTATCAAAAATTTTAAACAAGAATTTATTTGAAAATGTGAAATCAGTTATTTTAACTAGTGCTACTCTGAATTCTAATGATGAATTTAATCATTTGAAACAAACTACTGGCTTGAATGTAGACCATGCAAAATCTTTTGGATCTCCTTTTGATTATGATAATTCTGTAGAAATATTACTACCTACTATGTTTCCCGAACCAAATGCCAATAATTACCAGGAAGAATTAGATAAAATTATTTTTGAAAACGTGCTTAGTTCAAATGGAAGGGCAATGGTGTTATTTACTTCTTATAAGTCATTAAGAAATACTCAAAAAAGTCTTAAAAGAAAGCTGGAGGAATATAATATAAATGTATTAGCACAGGGAGTAGATGGAAATCCTTATCAAATAATAAAAAGATTTAAGAAAAATCCGAAGTCTTTAATTTTAGGAACTTTAAGTTTTTGGGAAGGAGTTGATATTGATGACGGTACATTAGACTTATTAATTATTACAAAATTGCCATTTGATGTTCCTACACACCCGTTATTTGAAGCAAGATCAGCTAAATACGATAATCCTTTTATTGAGTATGCATTACCAAGAGCAATCTTAAAATTTAAACAAGGATTTGGTAGATTAATTAGAAATGAAAAAGATACCGGAAAAGTATTACTGTTAGACTCGAGAATTACATCAAAACGTTATGGAAAAATGTTTTTGGAAGCTCTTCCTGGAGGAAAGAAAATATTTTTGGAACCAGATTTTTCATAGATTAATGAATAAAATTATATTAAAAGAAAAATTAGATCTTGAATTATCATTATTTAGCGGGCAGGCATTTAGATGGGAAAAAAAATTAGATTGGTATTATGGATTTATTGATAATAAATTTCTTAAATTACGTGTAAAAAATAATTTTTTAGAATATGTTTGCAGTGAAGATTTGGTAGCTCAAAATAAAATTTATGATTATTTTGGATTGAGTATTAAATATGATGTGATATTTGAGAATTTCGATGATGAATTATCAAGTATAGCTTATCAGAAATTTAAAGGAATGAGAGTTTTAAATCAAGATCCATGGGAATGTTTGATTTCTTTTATTATTTCTGCATGGTCAAATGTTCCTAAAATTTCTAACACTCTTCATTTATTATGTAAAAAATTGGGCCGTAAATATACTCTTGATGAAATGATTGGATATTCATTCCCTTCTCCTGTGCAAATTGCAGATCTTACAGAATTTGAGATGAAATCTTTTGGCTTGGGCTATAGAGCTAAATATATACTGAAAACTTCTAAAATTATTAAAGATAATAAAACTTTGTTATCAGATTTTTATGATAAAGATTATATTGATTCACTAGAATTTTTATTAACTTTCCCAGGTGTTGGAGATAAGGTTGCAAATTGCGTTTTGATATATTCTTTAAAAAAATACAATGCATTTCCAGTTGATTTATGGGTGGAAAGATTATTAATTGAAGATTATGGATTAAATAAAAAAATGTCATTAATTAATAAACGAAAATGGGGGCAAAATTATTTTGGTAGATATAGTGGAATAATCCAACACTATCTTTTTCATTATAAAAGGAAGTATAATCATTAAAAAATAAGAGGGGTCATGATGCCAAATATAGAAGATTTATATACATTTATAAATGGTGAATTTGTCACAGATAAAGATGCGGTGATTCCTATACATGATAAAGGATTTACATCTGGCGATGCTGTTTTCGATACTGCAAGAACATTTTCTGGAAAAGTTTATAAATTAAAAGAGCATGTAGATAGATTTTTTATGTCTTTAAATTATATGCAAATTAAATCCCCTTATACAAAAGAAGAACTCATTAAATATTCACAACAATTATTGGATATGAATGTTCCGCTGTTAGATAAAAATGAAGATTATTGGATTTTTTTAAGAATTACCAGAGGGGCCGTTAATAAACAGGGAGAAAACGTACCGAATGTTATTATTCATTGTACTAATATTCCATTTAAACAAAGAGCAAATTTTTATGATTCGGGTATGCCTATCATCTTTTCATCTGTTAGAAGAACAGCTCATGATGCATTAAGCCCTAGGGCAAAAGTTAATCAATATATTAATTTCACTATGGCTGATTTAGAAGTACATAATATTGATAAAAATGCTAAAGCAGTTTTACTTGATAAAAATGGGAATATTACAGAAGGTTCAGGAGCAAATATTTTTATTGTAAAAAATAATGAAATCTTTACTCCCAGAGAACAATTTGTATTAGCTGGCATAGGTAGATCTGATGCGATGGGATTAGCTAAAGGTTTAGGTATGACATTAACTGAAAAAGATCTTGATACTTATGATGCTTTTACTGCTGATGAAATTTTTATTACTTCAACAAGTTTTTGCATCGTTCCTGTTGGAACTGTTAACGGCAGGCAAATTGGAAAGGGAGATATACCTGGTAAAATAACCAAACGCTTACAGGATGCTTTTATTGATTCCATAGGATTTGATTATGTGAATCAGTATTTACAGCATTTGTCAGCTTAGGGCATCTATTATTTTTTGTGTTACTATTTTTGCTTCCCCTTCCTGTAAATTAGATGTAAATATTTTTACTCCATTTGTATCAAAACCATTTCTTACTCTAATTGAAGGATTCCCTTCGGCAAGTAATTCTTCAATTTCATTATCGCTGTGATTTTTTGAAGAGATTATTAAATAAGGATGTGTAGCTTCTTCATCATTTATATCCTCAGGATTACTTGGTGCTTTGGTAAATGTTACTGTAAGGCTATCTACACTTTTGATGGAATCAGAAATTATATTACAATCATTTTCCCATTTTTTCATAATTAAAGAATGATCTGTATCAATGAAAATTTCTAAAGCTGTAACTAATCCTATAATTTCTTCTTTTGATACTTTGGAAACTCTCCCGATTCCTTCATTGTTTGGTGCGGAGTGTAAAAAAGCAGCATCAATTAAATGTTTTTTGCCACACAAAATTCCTGTCGATTGAGGTCCTCTTAATCCTTTCCCGCCACTGTACGCAACCATATCAGCACCCATAGAAATAAATCGTCTTAAATTTTCTGGAGGGGGTAATAATGCAGCAGCATCTACTATAACAGGTATTGAATGTTTGTTTGCTATTTCGATGACTTTTTCAATTTCAATAGCACCACCTTGCTTTGGCCCATATACATAAATTATTCCAGCAGTTTTTTCATTAATATTTGATTCAAGTTCCCATTCATTTGTTCCACCAGTATTTCCAATTTCTATTAATTTTGCTCCTGCATTTCTATAGTTATGATCATAATTTGTTCTGTGAGATCTGTGAATTATAAATTCATTTTTTAATCCGTCAGTATTTGGTAGTTGGTCTATATATTTAGGATTTGATCCGGCTATACAAGCTGCAGTTTGTAGCATTAATGCTGATGCAGCACCTGCAGTTACAAGACCAGCTTCTGCACCAGTGAATTCAGCAATCACTTCTCCTGCTGCCATATTTAATTCTTTCATGTCAACAAACCATTCAGATGCTTTTTCCATAGCATTTATTACACCTTTTGGCATAATGCTTCCACCAAGCATTGTGAGATATGAAGCACAATTTATTACTCTTCTGATTCCAAGTTTATTGTAGTATTCATTTTTTATTATAGACATATGAAACTCTCTTTTTTATTTCATAACTTTTAATATTTTTTATATTTGTTAGTTCAATTATTTTATTAATTATATATATCTAACAATTTATTTTAGAATATAGCAAGGATTCTTTTTTTCCGGTAGTAAAAAACAAATTTAAATATTAAATGAAAAATAAATATTTTGTCTAATAATTTAAATTTCGAATTATAATTTATTATGTCATACATAATAGTTTTATTATTTTTATTTTTGAATATATGATTATGTTCCCAATATTTAAAAGGGCCATTTAATTGTAGATCTGTAAATAATTCATTTTCTTTATATTTTTTAATTAGTATTTCCCATTTATTTTTAATACCTAATACATTTATTTGTATAGTGAAAGCTTCATTTTTAGATATTTTTTTTCAGGGTTACAAGTAACCTTGATAAACCCAGGAGTTAAAAGGTTTATATTTTTTGGATCAGAGTAAAAGTCAAAAACTTTATTTAAAGGTTGATTGATTTCAGTCTTATATTTAAATGAAAATTTTTTCATTTAAATATATTTTTTAAAGCTTTTTGTAATTTTTCGTATTTAAATTTATAACCAGATTCTAACAAAAGTTGAGGGTGTATTTTTCTGCTATCAGATATTTCACTTGTAAATTCACCTAATATTGGTTTTAATAAAATAGAAGGAGTGATCAGAAAATATGGTCTTTTCATTATTTTCCCCAAAGTTCTTGAAAAATCTTTTTGTTTTTCAGGGTTTGGCGATGTGATATTTATGGATCCTTCGATATTTTTATTTATGATATGAATTATACTATTAACTACATCTTCTATATGTAGACCACCATTGATTCCCTTTATCTATTTTTCCTCCAATATAAAAATTGTAGATTAACTTTAAATAAGATAGAGATCCTCCTTTTTTACTCAGAATGATTCCAAAACGTAAATTAATTATTTTTGTGGATTTTGATGCATTTATTTTAAGGTTTTGTTCTAATTTACTAGACATATCAGATATAAATGAATTGCCTATATCTGAAGATTTTTCTGTTGTTAAATTGGTCGGATGTTTTTTATATATTCCAATTCCACTTGCTGATAAAATTTTAGAATTAATTAAATTGTATTTTTTGATTAATTCTATTGATTTGTTCACACCGTATTTTCTTGATTCTAGAACTCTATTTTTTTTGCCTTTTGTCCACAATCCTATGAGTGATTCACCGGACAAATTTATAAATATGAATTTATTTTTTTTATTCTTAAATTCTTTTGAACTTAAATTTTCCAAAGAATAAACTTCATTTAAAAATGGAAGATTTTTTTTGTTTTTATTACATTTCTGCTTACACCAATGATATGTGAATTGGATTCATGTAATTTAGTAGCCAGGTTTGTTCCTATCAGTCCACTGATTCCATAAATTATATAAATAGTGTTCATTGCATGATGTAAAATTTTAGTGGTTCA
>ENA-ORDI01002009-ORDI01002009.1-marine-metagenome-genome-assembly--contig:-NODE-2009-length-10395-cov-1.812851_pt1 | contig 10395 bp, 5 predicted proteins | sample MGYA00248628_ERZ508525 | MGnify/ENA primary metagenome ERZ508525 (study PRJEB26195, sample SAMN05422138) | marine metagenome | isolation source: East of Porto Seguro, South Atlantic Ocean | place...
GGTCTCCGTAGAGGCCCACGAGCAGAACCTCCGCGCCGAACCTGAGGCTTCGGCCCACCAGACCAGCGGCGATGAACTGACGGCGGTCCATGCCCCCCATCCCAGCACACCACCCGAGCACCTTGTAGGGGATCGGGGAGAGAGCGGCGATGAACACCCCGAAGGCGCCGTAGCGGGTGACCAGTGTATCGAACCTGCGCACGGTCGAGGGCTTTGCGAACCGGTCGAGCAACGGCTTCCCCCACCGTTCGCCCATCCACCAGGCGACGAGTGAACCGAGAACACTCGACAGGGTGACGACGAGGAAGATGAGCGTCAGTCGAGCCGGGTCGTTGGCTGAGGCAGCCATCGGGAGAACGAGCAGGTCGGGTGGGATCGGTTGGATGAACGCCTCCGTGAATGTGAGCAGACCGAGCCCGACCAGTCCGTTGTCGGCGAACCACGCCAGAGCCGGGTCAGTCCAGACGGTCCAGAAAGCCATGTCGGCAGCCCGCTGGCTGCTGTGCATGAAGGTTCGGCTCCTGCGAACGGCGGCGAGAGCGAACCGGCACCGCTATGGCAGCGGCCAGCAGCGACGCGGACATGACCGATGGAGAGCCTGTGCCACGAGTGCTCGACACTTCCGCGCTGCTCCATTGGCCCATCGAGGAACTGGCTCTGGGTTCGGTGGTTCCGGCACAGAGGAGGGAGGTGGAACGCTTCTCGCAGGAACGAGCGCTGCTGCTCGAAGGGGTGACTCTGGAGTGGCGTGAGCCGTCGGAGACGGCGGTCGCTAGCGCCCGTGACATCGCGCGATCCACAGGAGACCTCGGAGGACTCTCACCGACAGATGTCAGCCTGCTCGCGCTGGCGCTCGAGATGGACGCTGAACTCGTTACCGATGACTACCGCCTGATGAACTGCGCCGAGAGCGCTGGAATCCCGTATCGCGCTGTTCTGACAGAAGGGATCAGCGAGCGCTGGCAGTGGCGTCTCCTGTGCCGCGCCTGCGGTCATCAGGCCGCTGCCCCAGAGCAGGAGAGCGAGAGCCGCCAAGAGACCACGGAATGTCCTGAGTGCGGCAACGAGATGCGGCTGAGCAGCCGCTGACTCACTCCTCTTCGACGGCGACGCGAGCTTCGTCCACGGTCATCCCTTCGACATCGGCTTCCGTCGAGATCGCGGCTGTCTCGGTCTGGCCGCCGCGGTCGAGATCGGCTTCGGTCTCGCCTCGCCGGCTGTCCGACATACCCTCGTTGAACTCACCTTTCGCCTGTCCCAGGGCGCGGGCGATCTTGGGCAGTCGTTCCACTCCGAAGAAGAGCACGAATATCCCGAGGATGAGCAGCAGTTCGCTGACGCCTGGCGTACCCATGTCAGTTCACTCGACCCTGTCGTGTCGGACTCACCCATTCAAGGATTCGCCCCGCGCCGCTTCGATTCGGAACATACTGCTGCCTCCCGCATCGAGCCAACCACAATTGACAATCGACCGATCTCATCCACCTGAGACCGGGGGGAGGAACGCCACCTCTGCCCCGTCGATGAGTTCGGTCTCCGGAGGGCAGAACGTGCCATCCTGAGCCACCTTGACTCCTTGTTCCAATGCCTGCGCCAGTTCCAGGCGGGCGGCGAGGTCGGCGATCGTCGCTCCGAGCACCATCGGCAGTTCGAGTTCGCGGACCCCGAATTCGTCCACCAACGGGCCGAACAGGCGAACGGTCACTTTGACCACCTTCCTGACGTCTTCCCCACTCATCGGTTGAGGGGGCATGAACGGGAGTATAATACATGGCTCTCTCTCGCGCGCACATGAGTTCTGTAATAGAGGCGAGAGGGCTCTGGAAAGTCTACGAAACCGGTTCGAATCAGGTGCAGGCGTTACGCGGCGTCGACCTGTCGATCGAAGCGGGGGAGATGGTCGCCATCATGGGTCCATCAGGGTGCGGCAAGACGACCCTGCTGAACTGCGTGTCCAGCCTGGATGAGTTCACTGCCGGAGAGGTGCTCGTAGATGGCAGGCAGATTTCCGAGATGTCGGACAGGGAGCGAACCAAGATGCGAGCACAGCGTCTCGGCTTCGTCTTCCAGTCGTTCAACCTGCTGCCTGTTCTGTCAGCTGTGGAGAACGTCGAGTTGCCTCTGCTGATGAACGACATCGCTCCCAAGGAGGCGCGGGTGAGGGCGCTCTCAGCACTGGAGTCGGTCGGATTGCGCGACTGGGCCGGGCATCTGCCGGCTGAACTGTCAGGGGGAGAGCAGCAGAGAGTGACCATCGCCCGCGCGTTCGTACACGAGCCCGCGCTCATCCTTGCTGACGAACCAACAGGCAACCTGGACACATCCACGTCAGGGGTGGTCATCGATCTGCTGGTCGATCTGAATCGCTCACATGGAATCACGTTCCTTCTGGTGACGCACGAGGAGGAGATCGCTCGGAAGTGCACCCGGATCGTCACCATTCGAGATGGATTGATCGTCTCCGATGAACAACTCGTCGAATCCTCCGATTCCGAGGAGTGAACGAGGTTCTCAGATGGCAGTCGACTCGAAGTTGCTCTCCGCTGTCCGCAAGGTCGCGGTCTGGGCAGTTTCGTTGCTGTCGATAGCGCTGGTGTACCACCTGGTCCTGAGCGCCATCGAGGATTCACCCGACGGCATCACCAACAGTTGGCGAACAACCGCCTTGTTCCTCGGACTCGTAGTCGCCATCATCATCCACTCATCCCTTCGCCTGCTGCTGGAACCGCGCCAGCGAATCATCGGCATCATGGCGTTGCGCAACCTGCGCCGCAGGAAGCGCAACACGGCGCTGATCGTCATCGGCCTGTTGGTCGGTTCAGCGATCATCTCCAGCAGTCTGGTGGTCGGCGACAGTCTGGATGCCACCCTGAATGCCGAGTTCACCGAGGCGCTGGATGAGACGGACATCGTGATTCAAGGAACCGACATCAACGGATTCCCAGTCTGGTGGAACCAGAGCAGTGCGCTGGACTTCGTCAATGACATGGAATCAGATCCCGACATCGACGCCGTGTCCATCGGCATCAAGACCTCCGTCTCCATCAAGGTGCCCGACCGCAAGACGGTCGAGCCGCACGCGCACTGGCTCGCCATGGATGGGGAACTACAGCAGACTGGAACCTGGAATCCTCTGGGTGGCTCAGGTGGGGTCCACTATTCGGACATCGAGACCGGGAATGTCGTGGTCAACGAGGAGGCGGCAGAGCAGTTGGAGTTGCGGATCGGCGACCGACTCGAGGTCTCATGGACCGACATCAATGCTGGCGTCGTCAGCCGTCCGATGGCCAACTTCACTGTCCAGGCGATCGTGTCCACCACGGCCACAGGATTTGTTCAGGGAGGTGATACCGCCATCTTCACCGAACTCGCCGTGGCGCAGGAGTTGCGGCACCGCATCGGGGAGATCAACCGCATCGCCATGTCAGCGACCGGCGGACTGCTCGACGCCTTCGACGCGGAGCAGAGGGTCCTGCCCCGCCTCAACTCCTCGTTCGACGCTGCGCTGCTCGGAATCGATGCGGGCCTCGATGTCGCGACGATTCCTGACGAGTTCTCCCTAGCCGTCCAGAGCACCGCCGGTGATGGTCTGCTGAGCGGCGTCGAGGTCGAGAGCCTGAGAGAGAACCTCACGACCATTGCTCCCAATGCCTCGGTGGTCGAGATGCTGATGGCACCTCTGGCAGGGCTCAGCCACGAAGGAGTCAACCTGACGGGGCTGCTCACTGCGGAGGTCAATGGCTTCGTCGTCGATGATGTGGCTGATTGGTACGCGACTCCCGCGGGACTGTCCGTACAGAAGCGCGAGACCAGCCAATGGTTCCAATGGATTCCTCCCGATGAGATGGCCAATGCGATCACGGGAATGGTATCGGTCGGTGACGGCGCAGTGCTCTCACTTCATTCGAGTGGGGTGCGTTTCTCGGCCCTCAGCGAGGACATACCGTCGCGGGACATCGACCTGCCCGCCTTCGACGGAGAGATGGTAGCCCTGGCGGTCACCGGTTCGTCGGGGGTGCCATACGGAATCGCGTTGCAGGTGTCAGATGACTCGATCGCACTGCTGCATGGCGTGGGATTCATCGAGGAGGGCAACATCTCGTGGAATCGGACCAGTCTGGATATCTCCTCGCTCCCGCAGGTCGAGAGCGGCGAGTTGGCGGTGGAAGGTGACCAGCTGCTGATCCGCCTGCAGGCCTCACTGTCGAGCCACACCTGCGCCATTCCCCTGACCGTTCTCTCCGAGCAGTCAGCGAGCTGCGCGTGGCAGCAGGATCCTCCGGCGATGCGCCATCTCGTGGAGGTCGGCGGCGGTGCTTGGGACCAGAGTGGACAGGACCTTGTTCGTACCCTGTCTCGCCTGTCCGGTCTCGGTGCTTCAGCACACGACCTCGGCCTGCCGGCAGGCGACATCCTGTCCGTGGGAGGCGACGGTGTCTGGGTCGATGGCCCCGGCCTCTACATCTTCAACGGGACCAACTTCGTGAACGCCACGCTCCAGCCTCCTGCGGCCGCAGATGGAAATGCTGTCTGGTCGGACGACTCCCGCACCCTCGCAAGCGGTCCCGACGGCGCTTTCATCGTCAATGAGAACGGCACCAGCGGCAGGCTCCCATACCAGCATTCAGTGGACGGCGTGAGCAAGATCCCGATGGTCGCTCTGGCGATCACCGGGGGCGGCACCGGGCTGCCGGAGCCATCCTCTGGAGAAGTGATGTTGACAGCGTGGTCGGCGACCGGCATCGCCCTCTCGCCTCCAGCCAACCTGTCCCTGCTCGGACTGCTGCCCGCTGCCCGAGGCTACGATGAGCCATTGCAACTCAACTACTCCAGCGCCGTTCCTCCCCTGCCCGCGCCGCCGGGACAACCGGGATTGGATGACCTCTCGGTCGCCATCGTCAACGTCTCGGACGCCGAGGCTCTGTTGTTGATGGACGAGCCGGTCCGCAGCAGCGTGATGGTCGCCGGGCCATCGCTCGCCCTTCCAGGGGCATACGATTCCGCAGTCGAGAACCTCACCGCTTGGACTGACGAGATGACCACCGCGGCATCGATGGGATTCCAGGTCATCCCGATGAAGAGTGATGTGCGCACGGCGACCGAGAGTGCCGGAGCTGCTTTCTCCGCACTGTTCCTCATCTTCGGTTCGTTCGTCATCTTCGCTGGCATCCTGCTGGTGATGAACCTGTTCGTGATGCTCGCCGATGAGCGCAAGAGCGAGATGGGCATGACCCGCGCACTTGGAATGCAGCGGGGCGACTTGCGTACGATGTTCGTGCTCGAAGGCTCTGTGATCGGACTTGTATCCAGCGCCATCGGGGCGGTGCTCGGAATAGGTGTGGCGCGGTTGCTGATGGCCGGCCTCGACAAGGCGCTGTCCGACACCTTCGGCGGCTCGATCCTGTTCGGATGGGAGTGGCACAGCCTGCTGACCGGCTTCGCCACCGGTTTCCTCGTCACCTGGGCCACTCTGCTCGCCACTTCGTTCTACATCTCGAGGATGAACGTGGTCGCCGCCATGCGCGACATCCCCACCCGCCTCAAGGATTCCTTGCCGTGGTGGACCATCCTCGTCAGCCTGTTCCTGTTCGGTGCTGGAGTCATCTCCGGCATTCTCGCCTTCATGTACGGTGACGCCGAATCCGGCTCCCGCTATGCCTGGTGGCTGACAGCGGGCTTCCTCTTCTTGATCGGACTCGTACCGCCTCTGTTCATGGTCCTGAGCCGGGTGCTTCCTGAGTCAGTGACGTTCGGTTCGATTCGGATGAGTCGCAAGATCATCGTCCCAAGATTGGTCATGACCACCTTGGGTCTGGCGATGTTCGGTTGGGGGGTGTGGACCGATCCATTGCGAGCCGAGATGGAGGTCGGCACCTCTTCATTCATCGTGCTCGGTCTGTTCCTGGTGGGTGCCGGTGTGCTGCTGCTCACCAGCCTCGCACCGATGTTCGCCCGCGCCCTCGCCCGCGCTGGCTCGTCGCTCTCCAGTCGTATGGCCGCGGTTCTGCCCACCGCGCTCGCCTACCCTCTGGCCACTCCTTTCCGCACCGCGATGACGATGGGCATGTTCAGCCTCGTCGTCTTCGCCGTCGTCGTCCTGTCGGGCTATTCTGCGATGTTCGGTAACTACATCGGCGATCTAGGGGAGAATGCCAAGGGCGAATGGGAGATCGTCGCGTTCGGTGACGTCGACCTGGGAGACGACACCTCGCAGTGGGATCTGGGCGATGTCGAGCCGGATACCTTCGATGCGATCGCGGTCATCGAGACCGCGGTCATCCAGACGCACAAACTCTCCGAACACGACCTGGAGAACCATTCACAATACACCTCCTTGAGAGGATTCGACGCCAATTTCACCGCGCATGGTGGTCTACCGCTGGATTCCTGGTCCCCCGCACTCGGTTCGACGCCTGAAGAGGTGTGGCTGAGGGTGCTCGAGAACGAATCTCTCGTGGTGATCGACTATCAGCTGGCGGTCGAGGAGTGGCAGGGTGAACGGGGAATCATGTTCGAAGGAATGGACTACAACATCGGCGATGCGATCGTCGTCAAGGACCCCTTCAATCCTTATGTCAACCATACCCTGTATGTCGCTGCGGTCTTGGAGGAGGAGAGTGGCTGGTTCGCACCGGGCATCAGCGTGAACAAGAATTTCTCACGCGACTATTTCGATTCCGAGCCCTCTGCGATCTGGTTCTCGCTGCCCGATGGCACCTCGATCGAAGATGAGGAGAGCATCGCCAAGGAGTTGCAGTACGCGCTCGTCGAGGAAGGGTATTTCGTCATCTCGATCGAAGTTATTTTCCAGAGTTTCCAGTCGTTCATCTTCGCCATGTTCGGTCTGCTGCAGGCCTTCCTCGCTCTGGGCCTCGCGGTGGGCATCGCAGGGCTGGGTGTCATCACCATCCGCAACGTCTCCGAGAGACAGCACCAGACCGGCATACTGCGAGCCCTCGGGTTCCAGCGCGGGATGGTCGTCGCCGGCTATCTGATCGAGTTGACCTGGGTCAGTCTGCTGGGCATCCTCAATGGTGCAGTGGTGGGCATCGGATTCCACTGGCAACTGTATGTGAAATACCTCAAGGAGGAAGGTGCCGAGTTCGTCATGCCGTGGGGGGAGATTTCGCTCATAGTATTCGGCGCTTATCTTCTCACTTTGTTGGCCACCGCGTGGCCGGTCAGAAGAGCGGCTTCCATTCATCCAGCAGAGGCTCTGCGGGCGGCGGAATGAGATACAAAAATTATGCACCAAAACCAATTACAATGTGCGATTATTTTGGGGGTTTTTTACAATCTCGTACGCACAGTATAAATACAAACGGAGAAGGTGCCGGAGCACCCCGTCAGCGGGAGGACTGTAAACATGAAGAGAACGATGAGTCTGATGATGGCCATGCTGATGCTAACGAGCTTGCTGGCCAGCGTAAGTGTGTTCGAACTGGAAGATGAATGGAATGAGGAAGCTGGTGGTCGTGCCGGATACGAGGTTGAACTCCTCGGCACGATGGAACCGAGACCGTCGACGTACGATATTTCCGGTGGTGTCCGGAATGCCGTCGACGTCGGCGACGACATCAACTTCCTGCTGGTGGTGCTCAACAGCGGTACGCTCGATATCTCCGAGTTGTACATCAGCGTTGATGTGACGCCTACCGGCACCACGACCTCGGTCGCCGGAACCGCCGGATCGCCCGATGGGGCGGTGTGCGATGACGGCTCGATCAATTCGGCTGGAAACCCCGTATGTGCCTCGGCCAGTTTCGCCGCCGGCGACTATCTTGCGTATGGCTCCTACGCCGTCCGCAACTCGCTCGGCGACCCGCTGGTGTGGTCCCCGACCGTCCCTGGTGACTACACCGTCACCATCTCTCTTGACCCAGGCGACCAGGACAGCGACCTGACCAACAACGACCTCCAGTTCGGTGTGACGGTCAGGAACTGGTACGACATCGGTCTCGACCTCACCTGGGACAATGATGACCCAGATGACACGGGCGAGAACACGGGCACAGGTCCGCACGACTTCACCCTGTCAGCAGTGGTCGATGGCAGTGCCGAATGGCAACCGCGCAACGTCGACCTCGAGATCACCTTCGGCGGCAGTTTCGCGCTGACGAACGCCCAGGGATTCGACGCCTCGACCTTCGAGGGTCTCGGATGCCCAGACCCCAACGACTGCACCTTCACAGCGAGGATGGGGACCCCGACAAGCGTCGAGGTCTACCACAACCTGTCCGACGAATCCGCCCCGCCACCCACTCCCACGATGGCCGACCGCGACGTGCCTGCTTTCCAGACCGCCGAGACCTGGAGCGGCACGATCAAGGGCGACGCTGTGAGCTGCGGCGGCGCGTGCGCCATGTACGTGAGCGCCAGACTCCTGAACTACCTCTCCTACGAACTGGTCGCCACCGACTACGGCGGCCCCGGACACGAGGCGAACATCGTCAATGAGATGAAGGAGGTCAACAACTCGGTCGACGACCGCAACGCCAACAACGAGGACATCCTGACGGCCGCCTTCGGCGTGTATCACGACGTGGCTGTGACCGGCGTCACCGTTGGAACCAGTCACTCTCCGGGCGGACGCCTGGACGCGGGCAACTCCGCGCTGTACGCCGCCATCAGTCACAGCGGCAGCGAACAGGACGTGAACTACGACTGGGAGGTAACGTTCGATGTCCGTAACCTGGGTGACAACACGGTCTGGACCTCTCCACCCGTGCTCGATTGCGACATACCTTCAGACCCAGATGCGATGATGTCGCACGCGCATCTCGGGATGATGCATCCCGGTGTGCCCGAGATGACCGTCTGCCACGCGCTGATCTTCGACCCAGGCATGTTCTCCGTCACGGCGCGCATCACCCTCATCGACACGTCGCTGACGGACACAGATGGTCCGACTGGGGGGAATGACCCGTCCAACGACTGTGGAAATGGAACCAACCCTGACTGTCATGTCGACATGAACTCGGCCAACGACGACCGCACCTCTCACTACGAGGTGGTCAACAACGGACCGTTCGTCACCCTGACGATGGAGGTCGCAGATGGGCCGATCATGGAAGGGACCTCCATGGACTTCACCGCGCGCGCGTTGCACACGGGGCAGCCCGACACTAACATGGATGGAGAAACGGACCCGATGATGTACGAATGGTCGGTGAACACCCTCGAGGAGGACATCCAGTTCATGTCGTGCGCCGCCCTCTCTGATTGCCCGGGCATCATGGTCAACAATTTCTGGCAGGGAACCCCGACCGTGTCGGTCACCGTGACCGACCACTGGGGCGCCACCAGCACCGACACGGTGACCCTGAAGGTGTGGAACTCCTTCAGCACCAGCTTCGACGGGGATGTGGATGTCGAGTACGACATCGTCTACTACGGCAGCCTCCCACAGTGGGTGAACTTCAGCAACGCTGACGCGGTTGATGCGGACCTCATGGGAACGGGTTCCAGCTTCACTTCTGTGGCTGCGTTCTCCACGGATGTCTCGGCGATCCTGTCGCCCGATGACGTCTACTCGGAGGACATGGACGTGTCCTTCACCGGCGACTCTGCCAAGCAGTACTCTCTCTGGTATGATGGAACGACCGGCTGGGTGAGCATGCCTTCCACGCAGAGCCAGGTGAACGCGGAAACGATGATGCTCTCGTGGAGCAACGACGGCGGCCAGCCGAGCCGCTCCTCGTCCACCTACGCGGTGTTCGCAGGCGCCAACATCGGCGAGCCGCCCCAGACGGGCATCTCAGGCCTGAGCCACACTCTGCAACCCGGCGGGGTCATCGCCATCTCATGGAGCGTCTCCGACGCAGCGACCATCGGGGTTGATGACTTCGGTGTCATCACCATCGACGGAACGCGCAACACCTTCGCGCTGGGAACCACCACCTGGGAGATCTACGGCACGCACGGCACGACCTACAACTACACGGTGCAGGTCGAGAACGGCCAGAGCGATCAGTCCGGGAACAGGCTCGTCGGCAGCCCGGTGGCCAGCGACAGCGCGACCGCTGACGCACAGGTCGACCCGGCAGCGGGAGCGTTCTATCTGATGGCTGCCGAAGAGGCCGGCAACACGGTCGCGTTCACCTGGAACGCCGCCGACGACAGCGACGTGGACCACTGGGTGGTCTGCTGGTCCATCGGCGACCACGAGGCCAACGAGGTGCAGGGACTCATGGACGCCGAGAACAGCTGCTCGGCGAGCGGGGACAAGACCTCCTCGCACGTGTCCTGGCGCCCGGCCACCGTAGGCGTCTACCACTACTCGGTGACGGCCGTGGATTCGGTCGGCAACATGGAGACGGTCGGATCGACGACTGTTCTGGCGTTCAACGACGACCAAGTCATCAACTGGTCGGAACCACCTAGTGGAGAGAAGCC
>ENA-ORDI01002013-ORDI01002013.1-marine-metagenome-genome-assembly--contig:-NODE-2013-length-10373-cov-3.516220_pt1 | contig 10373 bp, 10 predicted proteins | sample MGYA00248628_ERZ508525 | MGnify/ENA primary metagenome ERZ508525 (study PRJEB26195, sample SAMN05422138) | marine metagenome | isolation source: East of Porto Seguro, South Atlantic Ocean | place...
ATCGACGCGGTTCTGCGAAAGCTCCACCATCTTCGGCTCGACCGTGGCGGCGAACCGTCCCTGCCGCTTGTAGAGCTCAATGATCCGCGCAACGTCGGCACGCACTTTCGAACGCGTGAAGATCTGACGCGGTGAAAGGCGGATTTCCGGCAGGATCTTGTCGTTCTTGATCCGCCGATTGCCCTCGAGAATGATGCGATTGATCACCGGGTTCTCGACGATGTCGATCACGACATTGCCGTCGTTGTTGACCACGCTGGCATTCGAGAACAGCTCGGTCGCGTAGAGGTCCTTGAGAACGTTATCGCCCGCGGCCTGCGTCCACACGTCGCCCGGACGCAGCTTGATGTACGACAGGATGGTCTGCGGCTCGAGCCGCTGCGCCCCGCTGACGGCAATGGTGCGAACCACGTCGCGCTGCGCGGTTGCGGCCGGAGCGGCCTCGGTCTCGGAGCCCTCTTCCTGCGCGGATGCCACGGTGGGGATGCCGGCCAGCATGGTGCCCGCGAGCAGGCCGATCGCCAGCCGCGCGGCAGGGTTCTTGCGTCGCGTGGCGGCAGGAGCAAAATCAGTCATCGACAAGGAGTTTCCCGTCCTCGTTATACACAGAGCAGACCCGGCTTCAGCAGCTCCCGATCGGCTATTGGCCACAAGGTGCGGAGCGGCCCTGCCGTCCCCTGCCCCAAGCGCTTGCGCCGATCAAGCTTTGCCACCGCAAATCGCCGGTTTCCCGCTCCCTTTCCCCGGCTATCTGCCGAAAATCGGCAGGCTCACCAGATCGTTGATCGTGACGAACACCATCAGCATGAGCACGAGAGCCACGCCGGCGCGGTACGCCACTTCGGTTCCGCGGGGACCAACCGGCTTCCGGCGGACTGCTTCCGCCGCGTAGAAAGCCAGGTGCCCACCGTCGAGCGCCGGGATTGGCAGGAGGTTGATGAATGCCAAGTTAAGCGAAATCAGCGCTGCGAAATTGATGAAAGCCATCGCTCCGAGGCTGAGTTGCTCGCCCGAAAACTTGGCGATCTTGACCGGTCCGCCCAATTCCTGAACCGAGCGTTCGCCGGTAAATATCTGGCCGATCCCGGTGACCATCATGTCGACAATGCCGAGCGAGTGGTCGACCGCCAGACCGAGTGCGGCGATCGGACCCTGCGGCTCGAAATCGAACGAGGCCGCCCCCGAGGCGATGCCGATCAGGCCTACCTTGGACACGTTGCCGAAACGGTCCTCCATCTCGACGCTGCGGACGGGGACTTCGAAGATGCGCTCCGCCCCGTCGCGCTCGACCGTGACGTCGAGCGTCCGGCCGGGATAGAGCATGATCGAATCCTGAACGTCGCGGAAATCCTCCATCCGCTCGCCCTCGATCGCGACGATCCGGTCGCCCACTTCGATTCCGGCAGCTCGTGCAGGCGAGATTTCCGCGAACTCGGCAACGGTCAATTGCTCCGCTGCGTCGCCGGGAACCGGCTTGCCATAGAGCGTGAAGAAGCCCGCGAAGATCGCGAGCGTAAGCAGGATATTGGTGGCCGGCCCCGCGAATACGATCAGCGCGCGCTTCCACAAAGCGGCATGATGGAAGCTTCCAGCCCGCTCCTCGGCGCTCGCCTGTGCGGCTGCATCGGGATCGGGGATGCTCGCGGGGTTCATATCGCCCTTGAACTGGACATAGCCGCCCAGTGGCAGCGCGCTTAGCTTCCAGCGCGTGCCACGTTTGTCGGTGAAGCCCCAGATTTCCCTACCGAAACCGACCGAAAACGCTTCGGCATGCACGCCGAACCAGCGACCCACCAGGTAGTGACCGAGTTCGTGGATGGTCACGAGCGGGCCCAGCAACAGCGGGAAGCCGAGCACGTAATAGATCCACAGGGGCAAGTTCATTTCCACGGGTCAGGCAGGCTCCAGCATACGCATTGCGAGGGTGCGGGCGTCTTCGTCCACCCGCAACACATCTTCGAGCGTTTGCGGGGGCGACGGCAAGTCACCCTGGTTGAGGACATCCTCCACCAATAGCGCGATCCGGCTGAACGGGATCTTACGGTCGAGAAAGGCCGCCACGGCAATTTCATTGGCGGCGTTGAGCACTGCGGGAGCCGCCCCGCCCGCCTGGGCGGTCTCGCGCGCTAGGCGCGTGGCGGGAAAGCGCACTTCGTCGGGGGCGAAGAAGCTCATTTCGCCGATCGCGGGCAGATCAAGCGGCGCCATCGGCGTATCCATGCGCGCAGGCCACGCGAGGCATGAAGCGATCGGCACGCGCATGTCCGAAGGACCGAGCTGCGCCAGCGTCGAGCCGTCGCGATATTCGACCATCGAATGGATCACGCTTTGCGGATGCACCACGATACGGATGCGATCCAGACCGACCGGGAACAGGTGATGCGCCTCGATCAGTTCGAGGCCCTTGTTGAACATGGTCGCACTGTCCACGCTGATCTTAGCGCCCATGTCCCAGTTGGGATGCGCGATCGCCTGTTCGGGCGTGACCGCCGACAGATCCTCGACCAGGCGCAGCGGGCCACCGCTAGCGGTCAGGGTAATCGAGCGGACGTCGGCCAGTTCGCCACCCTGCAGGCACTGGAAGATCGCATTGTGCTCGCTGTCGACGGGGAGCAGCGTGGCGCCATGCCGGTCGACCGCCGCGGTCATCACCTCGCCCGCGGAAACCAGCGCCTCCTTGTTGGCGAGAGCGATCGTGCCGCCCTGCTCGATCGCTGCCATCACCGGGCCGAGCCCCGCGCAGCCAACAATCGCCGCCACGGTCATGTCGACCGGGCGCGCGGCGGCTTCGCAGAGCGCACTGCGCCCCGCGGCGGCTTCGATCCCGCTGCCCGCAAGCGCATCACGCAGATCGTCCAGGTGACGCTCGTCCGCCACGACCGCGACCTCGGCCGCGAATTCGCGCGCGGCATCCGCCAATGCAGCGACATTGGAATTGGCGGTAAGCGCAACGACGTTCCAGTCCGCGCGATTGCGCCGGACGAGATCGAGCGTCTGCTCTCCCACCGAACCGGTCGCGCCGAAAATCGACAGACTGCGGCTCATCGGACACCCGCCAGCAGCGCACCAGCCAGCAGCACGACCGGGATCATCCCGTCGGTCCGGTCGAAGACCCCGCCGTGGCCGGGAATCAGTTTCGAACTGTCCTTCACCCCCGCCTTGCGCTTGAGCCAGCTTTCAAGAAAGTCGCCCGCCTGCGCCGCCACCGCGGTCAGCGCTCCCACGCCGAGGATCATCGCAGCACCGATATCTTCGATCGATCCAGCAAATTCGTTCGGCAGGGCATGCGGGCCCAATTGCAACCACGCTGCAATCCAAACCGTTGCTCCTACAATTCCGCCCAGCAGCCCCGCCCACGTCTTGGATGGGCTGATCGCAGGCGCGATCTTGGGTCCACCCAGAGTCCGTCCGAAGAAATAGGCGAAAGTGTCGACGCAGATCACCACGCCGACAACGCCCACCACGACCGGCAATGGGAAGAGGGCAAGCAGATATCCTGCCAGCCCGATGTACACCGTTCCCGCCAGCAATGCCGCTAGGCGGTAGGGGATATTGGTGGTCGCCTTGACCACCAGAAGCACGAATTCGACCAGAGTGGCCAGTACCACGGCGAGGACGAACCAACCGAACCAGGGCTCGCCAGCGACCAGCGCGCCCCCCGCCAGCGCGACCATTACGATCGCGGAAAGCACGCGTACGGGCAGATCGGCATTCTTGCGTGCGGGCGATGCCGCGGCTGTATCAGCGTCCGCCAAAGCGCCTCTCCCTCTCGGCGAACTCGGCCAGCGCCTGCTTCAGGTGATCGGGCGTAAAATCCGGCCAGAGGACGTCGAGGAACAGCATTTCCGCATACGCCGCCTGCCACAAGAGAAAATTGGACAGGCGCACCTCGCCGCTGGTGCGGATCAGCAGGTCGAGCGGCGGCAATTCCGCACTGAACAGGTGCCGTTCGATTGCCTGCTCATCGATCTCGCCCTCGGCAGCGGCCTTGCGGGCGGCGTGCACGATTTCCGCATGCGCTCCATAATTGAGCGCCACCGCCAGCGTGCGCGTCCCCTTGGCGGTCTGCGCGATCGCGTCCTCGAGCATGGCGACGATATCCGGCGCGAGCGCGCGCCAGTCGCCCAGAATATGCAGCCGGACATCGTTGGCGATGAATTCAGGCAGATCCGATTTGATGAACTTGCGCATCAGGTTCATCAAATCGTCGACTTCTTCCTCGGGTCGCTTCCAGTTCTCGGAACTGAAAGCGTAGAGCGTGAGACACTCGATTGGCGTATCCTTGAGGCTGCGCACCAGTTCGCGCACCGCCTCGACTCCCTTGCGATGGCCCATGGCGCGAGGAAGGTGGCGGCGCTTGGCCCAGCGACCATTGCCATCCATGATGATGGCGACGTGTCGTGCGACTTTGTCGGGAGTGGTCACGAGATGATCCAAATTTGGCCGGCGCGGTCCGGACACGCGGGAATAACCGACGTCCGAACGCGCTCGCGGCGAACACAGTTGCGGCGTGGACCGCTCACTGCGTGAGAATTTCCTTTTCCTTCTGCGCCGCGGCGGTGTCGCAATCGGCGACATATTTGTCGGTCAGCTTCTGGACCTCGTCCTCGCCGCGCTTGCGCTCGTCCTCGGAGATTTCCTTTTTCTTCTCGTCGTCCTTGAGCGCTTCCATCCCGTCGCGGCGGACGTTGCGGATCGCGATCTTGGCCTGCTCGGCATACTGACCGGCGAGCTTGGCAAGTTCCTTGCGACGTTCCTCGGTCAGATCGGGCATCGGCAGACGCACGTTCTGGCCATCGACCATCGGGTTGAGCCCGAGATTTGCCTTGGCGATGCCCTTCTCTACCGCGGTGACATTGGCCTTGTCCCAGACCTGCACGCTGAGCATGCGGGGTTCGGGCGCGCTGACCGTTGCCACCTGATTGAGCGGCATCATCGAACCGTACACTTCGACCATCACCGGATCGAGCAGGCTGGTGTTGGCGCGCCCGGTGCGCAGCCCGGCGAGATCGCTCTTGAGGCTGTCGACCGCCCCGTTCATGCGGCGCTCGATATCGGCTTTGTCGTACTTGGCCATGGCGGCTTCCTCTGTCTTCTCGTGTTCGCTCAGTTCTTGACGATCGTCTGCACGCCCTCGCCGCTCAGCACGCGGGCGAGATTGCCCTTCTCGCGGATCGAGAAGACGACGATCGGAATGTTGTTGTCGCGGCACAGCGCGACCGCGCTGGCATCCATGACCTTGAGGTCGTCGGCCAGCACCTTGCCATAGCTCACCGTGTCGAAACGGGTGGCTCCGGCATTCTTCTTGGGATCGCTGTCATAGACGCCATCGACGCTGGTGCCCTTCAGAAGCGCGTCGCAATTCATTTCGGCGGCACGCAATGCGGCGCCGCTGTCGGTGGTGAAATAGGGGGCACCGACGCCTGCGGCGAAGATCACGATCCGGCCCTTTTCCAGATGGCGTTCGGCACGGCGGCGGATGACCGGTTCGCATACCTGATCCATCTGCACCGCGCTCTGCACGCGCGTCTGCACGCCAAGCTGTTCGAGCGCGCTCTGCATTGCCAGCGCGTTCATTACCGTCGCCAGCATGCCCATGTAGTCGGCCTGCGCGCGGTCCATTCCCTGCGCCGCGCCGGCCATGCCGCGAAAGATGTTGCCGCCCCCGATAACCAGGCAGATTTCGAGCCCGGTTTCCTTGGCCGTCTTCACTTCCTTGGCCAGTTCCATGACGAATGCGGGATCGATGCCAAATTGCTGGTCGCCCATCAGCACCTCGCCCGAGAGCTTCAGGAGGACACGTTTCATCGTCGATAGGGGCATGGGTTCTCGCTAAGCAGAAGTTTGCGCGGCCTTAGAGCGCCTTGGCCGCGCTGCCAAGTGGGCCAACCGCCAAGCGCTGCGAGTCGCGGGACGCTTCGCGCGCAAACGAGTTCGCAGACCGGACGGCCGCGTCACGAACTCGGCAGCCCATCGCGACCATTGGAACCATAGCCCGCCAACACTGCGCAATGCCCCGAATCGCGATACATACGAAAACGGCCGCCAAACCGAAGTTCGACGACCGCTCCCGAATACAAGCGACCCGTAAAAAGACGGGCCTACGTAATAGCTCATAGATTAGGCTGTAGTTCCAGCCCCTTGCTACGAACCGTTCACAAATTATCCCGCGACGGCGGCAGCGACTTCTGCTGCGAAGTCGGTTTCTTCCTTCTCGATCCCTTCACCAAGCTGGAAGCGGACATAGTCGACCAGTTCGACCTTTGCGCCAACGTCCTTGCCGGCAGCTTCGACGACCTGCGCGATGGGGGTCTTGTTATCCATCACGAAGACCTGGCTCAGCAGTGCGTTTTCCTTGGCATATTTGGCAATCGCACCTTCGACCATCTTTTCCTGGACGTTTTCAGGCTTGCCGCTTTCGGCAGCCTTTTCCTTGGCGATCGCGCGCTCGCGCTCGATCACGTCGGCATCGAGACCTTCGGCGGTCAGCGCCTGCGGGAAAGCAGCGGCGATGTGCATTGCCAGCTTCTTGCCCAGTTCCTCGAGCTTGGCGGCATCGCCTTCGCTTTCGAGTGCGACCAGCACGCCGATCTTGCCGAGGTCGGGGGCAACCGCGTTGTGCAGATAGGGCACGATCACGCCGTTGGTGACCGAAACGGTCTTCATACGGCGAACCTGCTGGTTTTCACCGATGGTTGCGACATTGTCGGTCAGCTTGTCGGCGACGGTGCCACCGTCGGGATAGGCCGAGGCCTTGAGCGCATCGACGTCGTCCGACGAAGTGCCGAGAGCGACCTGCGTGGTCTTGCGAACGAAGTCCTGGAACTTCTCGTTCTTGGCGACGAAGTCGGTTTCCGAGTTCACTTCGACAGCAACGCCCTTGGTCCCTTCGACGGCCACGCCGACGAGGCCTTCGGCCGCGGTGCGGCTCGATTTCTTCTGGGCGGTGGCGAGGCCCTTGGCGCGCAGTGCGTCGACCGCGGCTTCGATATCGCCATTGGCGCCTTCGAGGGCCTTCTTGGCGTCCATCATGCCTGCGCCGGTCTTCTCGCGCAGAGCCTTTACGTCAGCAGCAGTGAATGCAGCCATGGTCTTTTCCTTCTTGAAATGATGTGCGGGCACCGGGCCAGCTGGGGAGCGGCCCGGCGCGTAACTCCGCTATGTGACGGGCGCATGATGGCGCCCGTTCACTGGAGGGCTCAGGCCGCCGCGGTTTCTTCGGGCGGGTTTTCCATCGCGCCGACATCGGCACCCGAATCCTGCACGCCGTCGCCCTTGCCGCTCTTGGCCGCATTGGCGACTGCATCGCAGTAAAGACGGATGGCGCGCGAGGCGTCGTCATTGCCTGGGATCGGGAATGCGATGCCTTCGGGATCGACATTGGTGTCGAGCACGGCGACAACCGGGATGCCGAGAACGTTGGCTTCCTTGATCGCGAGATCTTCCATGTTGGCGTCGATCACGAACATCACGTCGGGAATGCCACCCATGTCGCGGATGCCGCCAAGCGACAGTTCGAGCTTGTCCCGCTTGCGGGTCAGGTCGAGGACTTCCTTCTTGGTGAGGCCCGCGGTGTCGCCAGCCAGGCGCTCGTCGAGCGACTTGAGGTACTTGATGCGTTCGCTGATCGTCTTCCAGTTGGTCAGCATGCCACCCAGCCAGCGGTGGTTGACGTAGTGCTGGCCCGAAGCGAGCGCGGCTTCGCGAATCGCGTCCTGCGCCTGGCGCTTGGTGCCGACGAACAGCACCTTGCCGCCCGAACGTGCGGTCTGCTGGATGAAGTCGAGCGCGCGCGCGAACAGCGGCACGGTCTGCGACAGGTCGATGATGTGGATGCCGTTGCGCGCGCCGAAGATGTACGGCTTCATGCGCGGGTTCCAACGGTGGGTCTGGTGGCCGAAGTGCGAGCCGGCCTCGATCAATTGCTGCATCGTGACGGTAGGAGCCGCCATAATCATATTCCTTTCCGGTTATGCCTCTGGAAAGCTGGAACCCGAATGCGGTCATGTCCCGCGGCGGGCACCGGTATGTGCGCCTTCCATGTGGATTTGCCCGCGTGGAACCGGTCGGGAATCGACCCTTTCGCTGCGGACCGCGCGCCCTTAGCGCCGTTTGCCGGTCAAATCCAGACTCAATTCACCGCGAAAAAATGGATCTCTGGCGCAAAAAGCGTTTGACAGGCTGGAACAAATCGAGAACAAAGCTCTCATCGCCGGAACAGCCGGCGGGCAAGAAGCGTTTTCCACAGGACTTTCCCCGGGCTGTCAACACTCTTGTCGACACCGGGCTTGGAGATTTCGAGATGTTCGCATTGTTCCTCATCGCGCTCTTTACCGCCATCGGTCTGGCTTCGATTGCCACCCTTGCCGACAACGGCTTACGCTGGTGGTCGGCATTCGGTCAGCTACGGCGTGAACTTCGTGGGGGAACGACGACGTTGCCCATACTTCGTCCGGCATACCGTTCCTATGGTCCGGCGCCTGCGGCCCACTCGGGCGTTCTGCGCGCTTCGACGACCGTGGTCAGCCGCGCCGCTTGAACCGCGCGTAGCGCAGCAGCGAATACGGCAGGAGCAGCAGGTAACCAACGCAGATCGCGCTGAGCGTCCACCATGGCTCAACCAGCAAGGCGGCGAACAGCAATCCTACAAAGGCCAGAACCTCGAGCCTGATCCCGCGCCGCGGGCGCAGCGACGTCCAGCTCGGCGTGGCCATGTTCGAAATCATGAGCAGCGCGATAACGGCAAGCCAGATCCCGACACCGATCGGGTTGCGGAACTCGTCGAGACCGGTCGCCATCCAAAGGTAGAAGGGCGCGAATGCCAGCCCCGCGCCAAGCGGCGCCGGAACACCGGTCAGGAAGCCGAGCGATTTGTGCGGCTGGTTCTCGACATCGATCTGCGCGTTGAAGCGAGCCAGGCGCAGCGCACAGCAAATCGCGAACGCCAAGGCGGCGAACCAGCCGAGCCGCGGTTCGGCGGAGAGCGACCACAGGAACACAATGATTGCCGGAGCCGTGCCGAAGCTGAGCGAATCGGCGAGACTGTCGAGTTCGGCGCCGAAGCGCGACTGCGCCTTGAGCGCCCGTGCGATCCGGCCGTCGATACCGTCGAGCACGCCAGCGAGTATGACCGCGACCACTGCCGCGCCCCATTGTTCGTCGATTGCGAAGCGGATACCGGTCAGCCCCGAACAAAGCGCTGCAGCGGTGATCGCGTTGGGAATCATCGCGCGCAGCGTCAGCGCGCGGGTGTGGACCTCCACCGGTTGTTCGTCTTCGGTGGCCTTGGGGCCGAGACGCGCGCCGCCGTCGGGAGGAGAGCCGGTGTCGTTCATTGCGATACGCCTTCGAGCAATTGCTGCGATCCCACTTCGGCCAGAACGGTTTCCCCCGCGATGACCTTTTGGCCCAGCAGCACCTTGGGATCGGTCCCCGCGGGAAGGTACACATCCACCCTGCTGCCGAAGCGAATGAGGCCGACACGCTGGCCAACGCCCAGCATGTCGCCCGGCTTGACGAAAGGCACGATCCGCCGGGCGACCAGCCCAGCGATTTGCGTGAAGCCAAGCTTGAGCCCGTCGGTGCGTTCGATCAGCACGTGCTGCCGTTCGTTTTCCTCACTTGCCTTGTCGAGGCCCGCGTCCACGAAACTGCCCGGAATGTAGATCACCCGGCGTACGGTGCCAGCGATCGGCGAACGGTTGATGTGCACATCGAAGACCGACATGAAGATCGAAATGCGCGTGACCGGTCCCGGCGTCAGCCCGGCATGGCCGCTGCCATCGTCGATCATCAATTCCTCGGGTGGTTCGACTTCGGCGATCAGCGACACCAAGCCATCGGCCGGGGCGACGATCAGATTGTCGTCCTGCGGCACCACGCGCTGCGGGTCGCGAAAAAACGCGAACACGCCCAGAGAAAGCAGCAACAGAGGCCAGCCAATGATTTCCCAGTCGAGGCCGAGCAGGAAAACGAGGCTAACGATTACTGCGATAATCCCGAACTTGCGTCCTTCGGGATGGATGGGGGGCCATGACCAGCGAGCATCGCCGCGGCCACGATTGTCAAGAAGATCACCAGGCATGTTCAACACCTAGGGACTGCGGCCAATAGTCACAAGGTGTTATGCCACCTTGCGCACGAAGACCGCGCCTGCCGAATATCCGGCACCAAAGCTACAGATCAGTCCGGTATCGCCTGCTTTCAGATCGTCGCTATGCTTGTGGAAAGCTATGATCGAACCGGCACTGGACGTATTGGCGTAGGTATCGAGTACCGTTGGGCTTTCATCGGCGGTCGCCTCGTGTCCCAGCACGCGCTGGGCGATAAGACGGTTCATCCCGGCATTGGCCTGGTGAAGCCACAGACGCCGC
>ENA-ORDI01002016-ORDI01002016.1-marine-metagenome-genome-assembly--contig:-NODE-2016-length-10371-cov-5.821741_pt1 | contig 10371 bp, 11 predicted proteins | sample MGYA00248628_ERZ508525 | MGnify/ENA primary metagenome ERZ508525 (study PRJEB26195, sample SAMN05422138) | marine metagenome | isolation source: East of Porto Seguro, South Atlantic Ocean | place...
AGGGCCTAGAAGGTGAAGAGCTAGAATGTGTTCTAGTAAACTAGAAGACTTCAAGTAATACACTCAAGATACAATTTTATCTCTATCCAGCACCTATAAATATATACGTGCTGGATAGAGATAGTTCTTAAACATCCTCATTAAATTTTATCGCTACCATTACCTGGCAACCAAATTGCAACCTATAATTAAGATATGGGTTCTTATGCAGACAATTATAGAGACATCGATTTTAAAAAGCATCCCGAGAAGTACCTAATTGGAAAAGGTGAGCAAGGGGTTCTTATTGCTCAACCTTACAAGTCTGAAATTCTGCCCCATTGGCGGTTCAAAACAAAAAACGAAGCTCAAAAATCAGCTGAACACATTTATCAAATGTTTCTAAAATATGGTGAACAAGGAGACTTTGTTGGGATGGACATGGCCCGAAAGTTTCTTCAGATGGGCTGGACCCGTGCTAGGCGCTACGCCAACTATCCCGACGGAAAAAAATATGATGAAAATGGAAGAAAGAAACAACAGGCATGTGACGCATTAACAAATGAAAAGGCACAAGCAGCAGAAATTTTTTTCAAAAAATACAAGTTGGCCCTAGAAAACAAACTCTATAAAACTCTTAAGTCAAAGCACCGCCAAACCCATTAGTTGGGATCAAAATTGCATCAGTATAATGCACGCTAATTAAAGGATTACTAGTTTGAAAGGAGTTAGACATGACAATTCACAAAAAGGGAAGTGCTCGCTGGAGCGGGGGGATAAAAGATGGAAAAGGGTTTGTAAGTACTGAAACAAGTGCGCTAAGTGCTCAGCCATATGGTTTTAATGCTCGATTTGAAAACGGAGCTGGAACCAATCCTGAGGAGCTGATAGCGGCAGCTCACTCGGCGTGCTTTGCAATGGCCCTGGCTGGAAATTTAGAGAAAGCAGGATATAAAGCGGATGAGCTGGACGCGGTGGCAAATGTGTCTCTTGATAAAAAAGGAGAGGACTTCGAAGTTACCAGAAGTGATCTATTTCTAAAGGCCCAAGTTCCTGGTATCGATGAAAAAACTTTTAAAGAAGTCGTTGATAAGACCAAAACAGGTTGTCCCATTTCAAAGCTTCTAAATGCAGAGATTGGACTTGATTGGCAATTAGAGACTTCTTCCTCTGAGGCAAGAACCTAAATTCTTCGATTCAATCTTATCTATTGCTGTGCCTCTCTTAATTGGAGAGGTACTTTAAGTTGGGTGAGCTTAAGGCCAAACTCCTAGCTGTTCAGGAGGAAGGTCTTCACCTTTATCAAAAAGAATAAACGAAAAAATAATTTATGTAGGATTTTCTAGGTATAAAGAATTCTGGCTAAAAAATTGTGATTTACTTATTCTAACATCTGAGAATGAGGGCTTTAATAGAACAATTGTAGAAGGAATGCTCTCAAAAATACCAGTTGTTGCTGTTGACTCCGGAGCACATAAAGAAATTATTAAAAATAATTTTAACGGATGGCTGGTTAAGAGAAATAATTTGCGAGAGCTTACAAATATTTCTATTAAAATTTTAAATTTAAAAAAAAAAGATCTTAAAAAAATAATTTTTAGAGCAGAGAAATTTGCAAAAAAAAACTTTAATGTTAGAAATCATGTTAATCGTATTTCAAAAATTTATTTCGAAGCAATGTTCTGAATTGAAGTATTTCACTTACAGATTTACTTCTGAAATTCTTGCAAAAGAAATACAAAATTTTTTGTAATAAGCTCCTAAAATGACAACTTCCACTTGGTCACACGGCGGACAAACGACTATACACGTGTATCATCATTCAATGAAACCAATGGTTACAGACTCATTGAGCACACCATTGGTAATGGTGGGGCCGGTAGTTCGATTCTACTTGGCGGCACCAAATTGGACGTAGCCAACTTCATAAAGTTAGCTACATCACAATTAATTAATTAGTTCTTTCTAATTATCCACCATTTGCTGCAGCAAAATCTTTTGAAACTACTCTCCAGCATTCGTGGGTTCCTTCTTTAGATTTGGTTACTGCAAATTTTCTACCAGACCTATCTTCAATTCTATAATCTGATGAATTAAACTTCTTTTTTGTTTTAACATCATAGAATGAAAGTTCTTCAGCCATTAGACACCTCCTAGTTAGGTTAAAAATAAGTAATAAGTATATTTTACCATAATTGAATTAAGCCAAAAACTACCTTGACTTTGTAAATAAAACAATATAAAAAAGAACAAAACATGAACATTTGAACAATGAAAACAACATTGTATTTAAATTCTGTATGTGCAGGATTCCCTTCTCCTGCAAGCGATTATTTGGAAGGAGAAATTGATTTAAATAGATATTTAATAAAGAATCCTCCAGCTACTTTTATAGTAAAATCCCAAGGAAACTGCATGTTACAGGCTGGAATTCATTCAGGGGATTTGTTAGTTGTAGATAGAAGTATAAAGCCTAAAAATAATTCTATAGCTATAGCATCTATTGATGGGGAATTAACAGTAAAACGAATTAAAATTTCAGGTAAGAAATATTTATTAACTTCAGATAACAAAGAGTATGGAAAAATTAAAATAAACAGCGAATCGGATATATTTATATGGGGGATAGTCACCAAGGTTATTCATAATGTATATTAAAGATAAAAAAAAGGTATTTGCTCTAGCAGATTGTAATTCTTTTTATGCTTCATGTGAAAGAGTATTCAATCCTAAACTCGAAAATAAGCCTGTAGTAGTTTTATCAAATAATGACGGTTGTATTGTTGCAAGAACAAGTGAAGCAAAAGCATTAGGTATTAAAATGGGAGAGCCTCTATTTAAAGCTAAAGAAACTATAGAAAAACATAATGTAAAAGTTTTTTCTTCTAATTACACTTTGTACGGAAGTATGTCAAATAGAGTCATGAAAATATTAGAACAGTTCTTTCCTGATATAGAAATTTACTCAATTGATGAAGCTTTTATGGAAATATCAAGTCTTAGAAAAATTTATGATTATTCTAAATATGCAATGAAAGTACAAAAAATTATATTTAAATGGACTGGCATTCCAATAAGTATAGGAATTGGTGAAACTAAAACACTTGCAAAAGTTGCAAATCATATTGTAAAAGATAATCCAAAAATCAAAGGTGTTTTTGACATTACAAAAATAAAAAATAAAGAAACAATCTTGAAAAAAATAAAAGTAGAAAAAATTTGGGGAATTGGAAATAAATTATCTGAGTTTTTAATAAAAAATAATATTCACAATGCTTATGAATTTATACAACAAAATAATAGATGGGTGCGAAAAAATATGAATATATTAGGTCTAAAAACAAAAATGGAATTAAATGGAATATCTTGTTACGACTTGGAAAATAGTTTTAAATTAAGGAAAAGTTGTTGTGTATCAAGATCTTTTGGAAGAAGAGTAACATCTTTAAAAGATATGCGAGAAGCTGTTTCTACTTATGTAATAAGAGCTGCAGAAAAAATAAGAAATGAAAAACTAGTTGCAAATAATATTAATCTTTATATCAGAACTAGTCCATTCAATAGAAAATCTGAAGAATATTATGTAAATAGTATTTCCATCCCTTTAGATTTTCCAACAAATAATACAATTATTTTGAATAAAAAAGTTTTAAATGGTCTAAATAAAATATTTAAAAAAGGATATTTATATCAAAAAGCTGGTATTATTTTATCCGGTTTAGAAACCGAAAATACAGATTTAAATTTATTTAAAAAAAATGATAAGAAAAAAGAAATTTTAATGAACGCTTTTGATTTTATAAACCAAAAATATGGGAAAAATTCTCTTAGTATTGCATCTGAAGGAGTAAAAAAAAAATGGTTGATGAAAAGAAGTAAATGCTCATCAAATTTTACAACTGATTTAAAAGATTTATTAACTGTTAGGTGCTAAAAGCTTTATCCCAAAATTTCTTTAATTTTCTTAAAAACACTATTAACTGAAAGCGAATTCATTAAATTCTTTTTCGTATTCCAATCAAAATTTTTTGCTCCTGTTAATTGTCTAAAAGTTTTTTTTGTACGGATATAATGTGCGTTATTTCCTTTTGGTGCATAGCGACTTTCTAAACTAGGTCCAAATAACCCTAATGTAGGAATACCACTAGCTGAAGCAATATGCATCAAACCAGAGTCGTTACCAATAAAGATTTTACATTTTTTAAGGTGCGCAATTACTTCAATTAAATTCAATTTACCGCAAAAATTTATCACCCTGGATTTTTTAAGATGTTTTGTAATTTTTTTTATATTTTTTAAATCTTTTGAAGAACCAAAAAAAACTATGAATTTTTCTTTACCAAATTTTTTTTCCTTCAAAAGAATTTTAATTAGTTTTACAAACTTTTTTGCTGGCCAAATTTTTGCAGGCCAATTTGCAGAAGCACCAATAGCAATGGGGTTTTTTAATTTCAAAAAATCTTTAGAAATCTTTTTTGTATCTTTTTTTAAAATAGGTATTGAAGGCAGAGGTAAGTATTTTGTTCTCATTAAAAGTGCAAGCTCGTCTAATCTATGAATATTTTCTTTAATTGACTTATAAATATATTTTTGTTCATTAAAAAGAAGATAACTTATAAGAGAACCTCGCAAATCAATAATAATATCCCATTTGTTAAAAAAAGTTTGCCACCAAAGTTCTAACCAATGAATTTTGAATTTTTTTTTTTTCAAAATAAAAATTTTTTTAATATTACCAAAATTTTTAAATAATGAAGCTGGTGTTTTGCCAGTTGCGATATATAAAGAAGAATATGGAAATTTATTTTTTATGTACCGTAAAACACTAGTAGACAAAATGGCGTCTCCTATTCTAGTTGAAGTGATAAAAAGTACTTTCATAAGAATTACTTAGCAAGTATTTTATATTTATATTTGTATGTATTACTGCAAACTCAAAAAAAAAGCTATTATCTGTATAGAAGGTAAAGATGCAACTTCATTCTTACAAGGAATAATTACAAATAATACAAATAAATTAAAAAATAATCGTGTAATTTATTCTACTTTGCTATCGCCACAAGGTAAATTGTTGCACGATTTTTTTTTATTTGAAGATATGAAAAAATTTTATTTGGACGCACCAAAATATAATATTAAAAAATTAAAAGAAAAACTTAATTTGTATAAATTAAATAGAGATATCAATATTAGTGAAAAAAAAATCTATTCGTATTTCGTATTTTTTGGAAAGTCAGTTAATAAAATACTGGGGATTACGGAAAAATTAGGAGAATATAAAGAAGTAGGTTCTACAAAAATTTTTAATGATCCAAGAAATATCAATTTAGGATCAAGAATTATTTGCGATAATAAAGAGGGTGAAAAAAAAATAATTCAAATTATTAAAAATAAAAAAATAGTATTAAGTTTTAAAGAATATGAAAAACAAAGGATTTTAAATTGTGTTCCAGATATAGAAAAAGATAATTTATATAATAAAGCTTATTTATTACAATATAATTTTGAAAATTTAAATTCTATTTGTTGGAAAAAAGGATGTTTTGTTGGCCAAGAAGTGACGATTAAAATGAAAAATAAAGGTTTTTTAAAAAAGAAATTGTATGTCGTTAAATCTTTCACAAAAAAACTTGATTCACCTAAAGAAATAAAATATAAAGATCAATTGATCGGAACAACAACTTCTCACTATAAAAATATTGCTTTAGCTTTAGTCTATATAGATAAAATAAAAAAAATAAAAAAAGAAAAAAATGTTTTAATTATTTAATAATTTTCAAAAATTGTAGAAAAGGAGAATCTTTATTAATCTTAACTTTTTTTAATTTCTTCAAACCTAATATACCAAATTGCTCTTTTATAGATTCTTCTAACCAAAAAATACTTCTGATCTCTTTTTTCTTATTTCTAAAATTTAAATTATTTTTCTGTTGTTCTTCTATTTTGTTAGCTAAATTTTCTATATTCTTTTCTTCTTTAGAAGAAACCAAAATTATAGGTATATCCTGTTCTTTCGAATAATTACCAATCTTGATTGAATTAACAACATCATTGTACGTATTAATAGCAATGTCCCCTAAATCAGATTTTGTTATTGCAATAATATCTGGAATTTCAACAATTCCTGCTTTCATAAATTGCAGAGCGTCGCCTGAGCCTGGTTGAACACAAAATAAAACAGTATCGGCAATATTAGAAATATCTGTTTCTGATTGACCCACTCCTACAGTTTCAATTATTGTTAAATCAAACAATGCATTAAGTAAAAATACCGATGATAAAGTAATTGAAGCAAGACCCCCTAATTTATCTCTAGCTGCCATAGATCTAATAAAAAGACCTTTATCATTTGGATCGGTTTCAAGTCTAATTCGATCTCCTAACAATGCTCCCTTAGTTTTTTTTGATGATGGGTCTACCGCTACTACAGCTATAGTTTTTTTTTTATTTCTATAGTAATTTATCAAGTTTTTTATCAAACTTGATTTTCCAACACCAGGAGGACCAGTTATACCAAGAATATTGCCATTTTTAGATTTATAAGCTTGAGTTAATAAAGAAAGATTTTTTTTATCAAAAGGATTCTTTTCAATTTCTACTAAAGCATTTGCTAATCCAGTTTTTCCACTTTTTTTAATTTTATTTATATCCATAAATGTTATTTTTGTATTTTTGAAAAATCTGCGTAAACTTTTAGTGTATCCAGAACTTTTTTTAGAATTGAAAGTCTATTACTTTTTATTTTAACATCATCAACATTAACCATAACGTTATCAAAAAAATTATTTAATGGATTATATAAACTAGAAATTGTATGTAATACACTCTTGAAATCTTCTTGTTCATTTTCGATTTTATTTTTTACTTTATCTAATGCATCAACTAAAATCTTTTCATGTTGTTCTTTTAACAAATTTTTATTTATAGAATTTTTTATATCCATTTTTTTTCCTTCAATTGTTACTATATTTAGGGCTCTTTTATTTAATTCGATGATTTTTTTTCCCTCTTCTTTATTAATAAATTCATTTAAAGCTAAAAATTTCTTATAAAGAATTAAAAAATCGCTACTAAAGGATTTTTCAATAAAAAAAGCATTTACAACATCTTGTCTTTTAGTGATTGATTTTAAAAAAAATCTAAATCTTTCTATTAAAAAAATTATTAAATTATGAATCTTAAAATCGCTAGTATTTTGCAAATTATATTTGCTTATAATCTCTTCATTAAAAAAGTTCTCTAAATCAATTTTTAAATTATTTTCTATGATTATTCTTAAAATTCCTAGTGAAGCTCTTCTTAATGCATAGGGATCTTTCGAAGATGTTGGCATTTCACCTATTAAAAAAAAGCCAAGAAGAGTGTCGAGTTTATCAGAAAGTGAAAGTAAAATACTTAAGTTACTTTTAGGACATAAATCTGAAGGACCCTTAGGAAGATATTGTTCTTTTAAGGCTAAACAAACAATTTGAGATTTCTTTTCTACTTCAGCAATATATCCTCCGATAATTCCTTGAAGTTGTGGAAATTCTCTAACTAGCCCAGTTGTTAAATCAAATTTTGAAAGTTTTACTGCTTGAGTTACATCATTTGAATTACATTGAAGATTTAATTGAGTTGCTAAACTTAATGCAAAAAATTCCATTCTTTTAGTTTTATCTTCAAAAGTACCTAATTTTTCGTGAAATTGAATATCGAAGAGCAATCCTTTTCTTTCTTCCAAATTTATTTTTAAATCATTTTCCCAATAAAATGCAGCATCAGCAAATCTTGCCTGTAAAACTTTTTCATTATCCTCAACAATTTTCTTTTGAAATTTTTTTTCTATAAAATCCGCTATAATTACAAAATAAGTGCTTAAATTATTATTTTTTTCAAATAAAGGGATAAAATTTTGATCATTGATCATAACTACTTCTAAAATCTCTTGAGGAAGTGACATGTAATTTTTTTCGATTTTTCCAAATAAAATATCTGGATATTCTGCTAAACCTGCATTTAAAGAAACCAATGAGTTATGTTCTTCTTTCAAAAAAATTTTTTTTGATTTACAAAAATTATTAATTTCTTTTTTAATTTTTTCTTCTCTTTTGTTTTGTTCAATAATAACTTTAGAACTGATTATTTTTTTTTTATATTGATCAAAATTTTTAAATTTGAGTTTTTTTTCAATTTTTTTATGCGAAATAGTAAAAGAATTATTATTTATTGAATAAATTTCCAAAAAGTCTAAAGGAATAAATTTATTGTCAAAATAAAATAAAACATTCTTTAATGGTCTGCCCCATTTAAAACTATTATGTATCCATCTCATTGATTTTTGCCAATTAAGTGTTGTAATAATATTTTCTAAGTTATCTTTAATTACTTCTTCTGATTTTCTTCCAATTATTTTATGTTCTGCAAAATAATAATTTCTGTCGTTTAATTTTTTTTTTTTTAGTTTTTCTCTTGTAATTCCAATTTTTTTTAAAAATCCAGTTATTGCATTTTCTGGTGCATCGACAGGTGGGCCTTTTATTTCTTCAATTGAACTTTTTTGTTTTTTTATAAGATTATCACATGAAAAAATTAATCTTAATGGGGTAAAATTAGAATTTATATTAATTTTATTAGACACAGATAACTTGTTTTCAATAATTACATCAATTATTTTTTTTTTAAATTGTTCTACAATATTTTTTTGTAGCCAATAAGGAATTTCTTCAGATAATAATTCAATGAATAGTTTTGACATACTAACTTAAAGTTCTTGTTTTATATATAATTCACAACAACTTTTAACCAAGGATCTTATTTTCAAAATATATGATTGTCTTTGCGCAACCCCTATAGCGCCTCTTGCGTCTAAAACATTAAAATAATGACTTGCCTTAATACAGTTTTCATAGGCAGGTAATGGTAAATTATTATTTAATAATTCTTTACATTCACTTTCTGCATATTCAAAGTTTTTGAATAAATATTTAGTATTTGCTAGTTCAAAATTATATTTTGAGAATTGTTTTTCAGATTCAAGATAAATATCTTTGTACATAATTGTTTTTTTTTCCTTTTTATTGATATTCCACAATATATCAAAAACATTGTTAACTTTTTGAATAAACATCGCTAAACGTTCTAAACCGTATGTTATTTCAACTGAAACAGGGTTACATTCAATACCCCCTATTTGTTGAAAATAAGTATATTGACAAATTTCCATACCATTACATCTAATTTCCCAACCTAATCCAGAAGCTCCGAGAGTGGGGCTTTCCCAATCATCTTCTCTAAATTCTATATTATTTTTTTTTGGATCTACTCCGATAGACTTTAAGCTCCTTAAAAAAATATTTTGTATATTTTTAGGCAATGGTTTTAATAAAACTTGAAACTGATAATAGTGCTGAAGTCTATTAGGATTTTTTCCATATCTACCATCTGTTGGTCTTCTCGTAGGTTGGACATAAGCTATATTTTTAGGTTTAGTACCCAAAACACCAAACACTGTTGCAGGATGAAAAGTACCAGCACCAACCTGTAAATCAATTGGTTGAATTATAGTGCAATCATTTTTATTCCAAAAATTTTGAAGATTAAATATTATGTCCTGGAAAGATATAGTGTTTTTATTAGAAACCATATCTACTCCAAATATTTCTACTTTCTAAATAAAAAAAAATTTCTTCTATCATATTATTTTGATCAAATATATTCTTTCTATTAGTTGATTTAGAAAAAATATTTTTTAAAAAAGTTTTTTTTGGTTGTATTAAATTATACTTTATTTTTTCTCCAAATTTTTTTTCCATAATTGTTTTCAAGTCTCCAATTCCATCTGCTAATCCCAGCTTAATAGCTTGTTTGCCAACCCAAAAACTTCCAGAAAATAGTTCTTTATTAAGTTTGTTTATTTTATTTCCCCTACTATTTACAACAACATCTCTAAAATTTTTGAAAATTTCATTTTGAATATTTTTTATTTTTTTTGTATCAGACAATTTTTGCTTTGAAAAAGAATCTAAAAAAGACTTGTTCTTTCCAGTTGTAAAAATTCTTCTTTCAATGTCATATCGCTTTATTAACTTATTAAATCCAAAGCCCGAATAAATTACACCTATAGAACCTAGTATTGAATTTTCATCTATATATATCTCATCCCCCGCACATGCAATATAATATCCTCCGGAAGCCGCAACATCTTCAACAAAAGAGTATATTTTTACTTTTTTTTTATTTTTAAACTTTTTAATAGCTTTATAAATCAATGATGATTGTGCTGGGGAACCTCCTGGTGAATTTATAATTAAAGCTACTGCTGATTGTTTTTTTAGTTTAAAAGCTTTCTCTAATAATGGTTGAACATTAGAAATTGTTAAACCACTTCTTAGTCCACCAATATTTCCGATA
>ENA-ORDI01002017-ORDI01002017.1-marine-metagenome-genome-assembly--contig:-NODE-2017-length-10369-cov-8.027691_pt1 | contig 10369 bp, 11 predicted proteins | sample MGYA00248628_ERZ508525 | MGnify/ENA primary metagenome ERZ508525 (study PRJEB26195, sample SAMN05422138) | marine metagenome | isolation source: East of Porto Seguro, South Atlantic Ocean | place...
TTTTTTCAAAATTTTTGATCTTCTTGAAAACTTTTTATTTCTTTTTTTTTTCATGAAGCTAGTTGATAATGAATGCTTATCAATAAGTTATTGATAAATATAGTCTCTTGTATTTGGTGCGGTATGAAGTTCTTTTGTTAGTTGAAATTGAAAAACAACTTTGTCTCCCCATCGAAATTCAATTTCACATGCAGTTAAATAAAATTCCCACATTCTAAAGAATTTTTCGTCAAATATTTTTAAAGCTTTATCTTTATTTTTTATAAAACGCTCTTTCCAATGGCGAAGCGTGTGCGAATAATGCATTCTTAAAATCTCTAAATCGGATAAAATTAACCCTGATTTTTCAATAGGGATTGTTACTTCGCTTATGCTTGGTGTATATCCTCCCGGGAAAATATGCCGAGTTATCCATGGCTGAGGTGATCTTGGTGGATTGACGGAGCCAATGGTATGTAGAAGAGCTATTCCATCTTCATTTAAAATTTCATGTATTTTTTTAAAAAAAGTTTTGTAAAATTTTCTACCTACGTGTTCAAACATTCCGATGGAAACAATTCGATCAAATTTTTCTTTAACTTCTCTATAGTCACGTAATCTAAATTCAACCTGATTGCTCATATTCATTTGTTTTGCTTTTTTCTTACTATATTCAAATTGACTCTCGGACAGAGTAATACCTAAAACTTGACATTGTGTTTTTTTTGCAATCTCTATTGCCAAAGAACCCCATCCAGAACCAATGTCTAATACTTTTTGATTAGGTTTTAAATTTAATTTTTTAATGATGTAATCTATTTTATTATTTTGTGCTGTTTCAAGTGAATCATTTTCATTTTTAAAATAAGCACAGGAATATTGTCGCTTTGAATCTAAAAACAAATCATATAATTCATCAGAAATATCATAATGACGAGCAATATTCTTCTTTGATTTTTTTATAAAATTAAAATTTGTTAAATATCTGTATGATCCTCTAATTTTATTTAATAACTCACTAAAAAAATTAGTTTCTTTTCTTCCAATATTTTGTAAGGCCATGTTTAAAAATTCTGTAAGAGTCCCATTTTCTATAGTAAGGGATCCATTTGAGTAAGCTTCTCCAAAATAGAGATCAGGATAAAATACAAGTTTATAATGTAACGACTTATCCAATAATTTTAACGTTAAAGGATTTTCTTTTCTAGGATTTCCAATAATATATTTTTTAGAATTTGCATTGATTAATACAATTCCTCCTTTTTTGAAAAGTTTAGTTAAAAATTTTGCTAGCTGCATAATACTTACTGATATGTTAAGCTACCATTTTACTTTCCGGAATAAAACCTAAGCTTTTTAATTCAGATAACAATTGTCTATGATCTTTTTCGTTCAAAAGCATAAGGGGTGGTAATAATTTATTATAAACTGAATTTTCGTTTAATTTAAAGCTATGTAAAGCAGAGATTAAGTTGTGCTTATCGAACGCTTTTCTTATCGCACAAAGTTTTTTATTAACAGTTTGAGGTTTTTTATTTATAAAATCATCATAGACTTTTCGAGCTATTGGAGCAGTAACATTACAAACAGCGGAAATAATTCCATTGCAACCTAATTCTAACCCTTTTAACAGTTTAGTTTCGGATCCAAGAAAAATTAAAAAGTTATTAATTTTTAATTTTTCGTATAAATTATAAGTAGAATCTTTAACTCCCACAATTTGATTAGGAAAATCTTTTGCTAGGCGCTCTACTACATCAATACTAAACGCATAACCACAGAGCTTTTCAAAATTATAAAGTATAATTTTACAATCTGGAACTTTGTCAATTATTTTTGAATAATAAATGTAAGCGCCTTCATCTCCATATTGATAATACGCTGGAGGCATAAGTAAAAATAGATTAAAACCATTTTCTTTTGAATGTTTCATCATATTGATGGTCTCTGTTAGAGAATTGTTACCTGTTCCAATGATAAAATTGTTTTTCTGAGAACTGTTACTTAAGTGTTCAATCAATTCCATTTTTTCTTTAACCGAGATAAGTTGGGCCTGGCCAGTACTACCTAGTATAACCACCCCATGACAGCCTTTATCAATTAAGTTTTCTGCATGTTTTTTTGTTTGTTCTAAATTTAAGGAAAAATCTTCCTTAAAAATAGACATGGATGCAGCATAAATTCCTTTAATAGATGACATGATTTAATCACTCTTTTTTTATAAAGTTAATATAATTACTTTAAAAATGAAAGTTTTAGTTATTCAAAACCGAATGGGTATTGGAGATTTGCTCATTTTTCTTCCATACATATACGCTATCTCTAAAGAATTGAATGCGCCTATAAGTTTATTGGCCCGGCAAAATACACGTGCTAAAGATTTATTAAAGGACAATCCTCATATAAAAGAAGTTATAACTTTAGACCGTGATGACAAAAATAGATCAGGAAGACATCAGGGTTTTTTTGGTACTTTAAATTTAATTAAAGATTTAAGAAAACAAAAGTTTGACAAATCATTTACTTTTAATTCATCAGCAAGATACGCGCTGATAACAAAAATGGCAGGAATTACTGATCGTCATCAATATCCTTTATTTCAAAAAAAAAATCAAAATATCATAGAAGCTGCAAAAAATTTTATAAATAAACATCTGAGACAAAATATTAATAGTGATCCAGAAATATTTATTGATGAAAAAAAAATTAATGATGCAAAAAATCACTTTAAAATTACATCTGATAAACTTCATATTGTTTTAGGTGTTGGAGGATCAGGGCCAACAAAAAGAGTGGATGCAGAAAAATTTATCAAATTTATGGATTTAATTAATGAAGTAAAAAATTGTATTTTTTATCTTGCTGCTGGTTCAAATACCATCGAACAACAAATTGTCGATACAATTCTAAACTCTACTCACAAAAATAATTGCATTACACTTAATAAAATGGATATTGTTGATACATTGTTTATCATAAAAAATTGTAATTTAGCTGTTTGCAATGATTCCAGTTTTAGTCATATTTCTGCAGCTTTGGGAATCAAAACTATTGTGTTAATGACTGATACTCCATTGTTGTATGGATCTTACTCATCTCGTATGACTGCAATTTTACCTGAGGGTCTAAAGGATGTTACTCACGATACGTTGGGGAAAGAAAAAATTAATCCAGAAGAAATTTATATAAAAGCTAAAAAAATTTTAAATCTATAGTTTAAGACTTATTTTTTAAAATTAAATCTTTCGCTTCATTAACAATTGCAGAAAGTCTAGTAGTTTCAGGGGAAATGTCTGGGTGAATTTTTTTTTGAATTTTAGCATGAGCTTTCTTTACATCTTCTTTTGTTGGATTTTTTTTAGGATCCAAATTAAGAATTTTATATGCTTCTTCCAAAGTTAAACTTGAGGTTCCTTGAGAAGGATTAAAATTAGTATAAGAAAACCTTCCACTATGTCTAAGAACTTGAAGTAACCTATAAAGATTAAATATTTGAAATAAAGTTAATCCCTTTAACTTAATCACGCCTAGACCTACCAAGATTAATGGTAAAGAAAGTAAAATTTTTCCACCAAAGGCAAATAATAAAGCGAGTAACAATGACAAAGTAATTATCGAAGATCTAACAATTTTAGAGAGTTTTTTAGTGCTCATGCTAGCCAATAATTTTAAAATTAGATAACAAAGGACAAAAATGACTAGTGAATAAATAAAAATATTCATATATTTAATTTCTTCAATATGAATATACCAAAATTAAGAAAAAAACCTGAAATAAAAAAATACCATGGAGCAAGTTGGGAAGATCCTTATAGTTGGATTCATCAACAAAATATTCTTGAAGTTTTAAAAGATGATTCAAAATTAAACCCTGAGGTAAGACGTTACCTTGAAGAAGAAAATGCTTACACAGAATATAATTTAAAAGATACCAAGGAATTACAAAAAAAGTTGTTTGATGAAATTAAAGGAAGAATAAAACTCGATGATGAAAGTATTCCCTTTAAAGACAAAAATTACGAGTATTGGACTAGGACCACTAAAGAGGGAAATTATTCAATAAAGCTTAGAAAAAAAATTGGCTCGTCTGAAATAGAAGAATTTTGGAATGGTGATTCTGAAAAAAAACTGATTGGTACTGAGTATTTTGGTATAGGCGATTTAGAAGTCAGTTTTAATGATAAACTACTTGGTTATTCTCTAGATATTAAAGGATCAGAATATTACACAATTTATATAAGACAAATTTCAGATAAAAAATTAGTTACTGAAAAAATTGAAGAAACCTCTGGGAACATTACATTTAGTTTAGATGATAAATATATTTTTTATTCTAAATTGGATGCGAATCACCGACCTAGGCAAATTAAAAGGCATAGATTAGGAACTTCTCCAAAAAATGATGAAATAATCTATAATGAAAAAGACGAAAGATATACTGTAGGAATTGGTTTAACTTCAGATGAAAAATATTTTTTAATATCAAGTTCTGACCATACCTCGACAGAAGTATATTACTTCCCCTCTAATCAAAAAAATCCTCAACCAAAACTAATACAGAAAAGAGAAGATCAAATAATTTATTCAGTAAACTCATGGAAAGATTATTTTTATTTGCATACCAACAAAGAAGCTGAGGATTTCAAAATCTGTAGATGTAAGAAAACTGACATGTTTAAATGGAAAGATTTTATTCTAGCAAAAAATGAAGTTTTGATTGGAGGTTTTACTATGCTTAATGACTGGATGGTAAGGTCCGAAATTACAAATGCGCTACCTAAATTATTTGTTAGAAACTTAAAAACAAATGATGAAGAAGAATTAATTTTTTCTGATGAGAAAGTTTACAGTCCCGGATTTTCAATTATACAGAGAGATAGAAATACCGATCTAATTCATTTGGCTTATGAATCTCCAAAAACACCGGGTAGAACTTATCTTTACAATCTTAAAACAAAAGAAAAAAAATTAGTCAAAGAAGAAGAAATCCCATCAGGTCATAATCCAAATGATTATGTGGTTGAAAGATTAGAGTGTGATTCACATGATGGACAACAAGTTCCTATAACTATCACTCGCCATAAAAAAACTAGATTAGATGGCAATGCACAAGTGCTTTTATATGGATATGGTTCTTATGGAGCTTCAATGGCACCGAGTTTCTCAAGTACACGTTTAAGTCTAATTAATAGAGATATTATTTGGGTAACTGCACACATCAGAGGTGGAATGGACCTAGGAATGAAATTTTGGAAAGAAGGAAAAATGTTAAACAAAAAAAATACCTTTGAAGATTATATTGCGGTTGCAAAGTTTTTAATTAAAAAAAACTATACTTCAACAGGAAATATTATTGGACTAGGTGGAAGCGCGGGTGGATTGCTTATGGGCGCTGTAGTTAATCAATCTCCTGAATTATTTTTAGGTATAATAATGGCTGTTCCTTTTGTAGATTCTTTAACTACTAATTTAGATCACTCATTACCACTAACAGTAGGAGAACTTTTAGAATTTGGAAATGCGAAGGATAATAAAAAACATTTTGATTATATTTATTCATATGCACCTTATAACAATATAAAAAAAATGAATTATCCTCATATGTTAATTACTACAAACCTATCTGATAACCGCGTTTTATTTGACGAGCCTACAAAGTTTACAGCAAAGTTAAGGGATTATAAAACTGATAATAATTTGCTGCTTTTAAAAACAGAAATGAACGCAGGACATAGTGGAAAATCTGGAAGAGATAATGCAATTGAAGAGGTTGCTTTAGATTATGCCTTTGCTTTAAAAATTAGTGGAAAATTAAATCTATCTAAAACTTGAAAATAATTAATTAATAACAATATAAGATTTGTAAGTCGCCTTAACGGGGTTTACGTATAGTACTTGCTTAATGAAAGGAGAAAAACTATGAATAAAGCACTTTCTATATTTAATGAGTTAAGACCTTCAATCCTAGGACGATCGGTAGGTTTTGACCAAATTTTCGATAGCTTTGCGAAAACATTTGATGATGACTTTTTCAATACATCAAGCAACTATCCAGTTTACGACATTTTAAAAACAGGTGAAAATAAATACGATGTTGAAGTCGCTTTAGCAGGCTTTAGTCGGAAGGATATTTCTGTGTCTGTTAATGATGGTATGTTAAGTATTGAGTCAGTTAAAAACCAAACAGCAAAAGAAAAAGATAAAAACGGTAACGTTATTCATAAGGGAATAGCAAAAAGATACTTTAAAAAATCTTTTTCAATTGCAGATAACTGTGAAGTTAAGGGTGCTGAACTTAAAGATGGACTTTTAAAAGTTTCTCTTGAGAGAATCATCCCTGAAACTCAAAAACCAAAAGTTATTGAAATAAAATAAACACATATGGAAAGAGGCGGCTTAATTGCCGCCTCTAGTCATAAATGCCCTCTGTTCAGATTCAGATATAATTAAACTTTTTAGATATCCCAATATCAACAACTATAATTTTTCCCGAATATTTTTTGCCGGGATCTAAGGTATGTCCTATTTTCTTTGCATGCAAAGCTAACGTCATACTAGTTTTAATTGCACAGCCATATATTTTTCCATTATCTCCATTTATTCCAGATGGGATATCAATGGAGATAATTTTTTGTTTTGATTTATTAATTTTTGATATTGTGTTTTTGAAAAGACCTGAAATCTTTCTGTTAATTCCTGTTCCGAATAAGCAATCAATTATAACTGATTTTTTTTTTATTTTTAGCTTCAGAATACTTCGACGTTTAATCTGTAATTGATTTAATGCTTTCAATGCATCACCTTTATAATATTTTTTTTGTAAGCAGAAAACATTGACCTCATAACCTTTTTTTCTTAAATATTCTGCTAGGATAAATCCGTCACCGCCATTATTTCCTGGACCGCAAACAACAATTATTGGCTGTTTTTTTATTGACTTTAGTATGACCTTAGCCACGGCTGTTCCTGCATTTTTCATTAATGAAAAAGAATTGCCTCTTTTTTTAAATTCTTGAATCTCTAATTTTTTAATATCTTTGATTGATAATATTTTTTTAAATTTCATTTAAATTTTAGATTAAAAATGCTAAATTTTATTATGGTCCCGTAGTTAAATGGATATAACGGATCCCTCCTAAGGATCAGATGCAGGTTCGATTCCTGCCGGGATCATTTTAAAATTTTCATAAACGAATAAAGCTATTTTCATATGCTTTTAACCATTTGTTGATTGATTCTTTTTCAAAAATTAATTGAGAATCAAGTTCTGATAAAATCCAGTGATCCATTTCCATTTCACCTTCGAGTTGACCATCGCCCCATCCAGAATATCCTAAAATGACTAAACTTTTTTTTGGTCCCTTATTTTCAGCTATATCAAACAAAATTTTATAATCTCTGGTTATTGAAAAATCCTTGTAGCTTTCGGTAGTTTCATTTTTGTATTCTTTAGAATGGAGAATATATATTTGTTTTTCATCAACTGGCCCACCCCACAATATGGGAACCTCCACATTATATAATTTTTTTTTTTCATTTTTGAGTTTTTGCGAAGTATTTATCAATAAATTAAGTGGTACTTTGCCGATTGGCTTATTGACAACAAGACCCCAAGCGCCTTCTTCGTCATTATCTAACATAACAATTATCGTTTTTTTGAAGCGGTTGTCTGTCATTTTTTCTGTTGCAACTAAAAAATGATCTTTAACGCTCCTATAAAATTTGCCTTTTAAATAATTTCTCGGAGCTTCTGCCAAAGTAGTAAAGCTAAAATGAAACGACAATATTTGGAATATGATAAACCAAAATAATAATACTTTTTTCCTCATAAAAAACTGGTAATCGATTTTACAACATTAAATTCAATAATTTGGTAATTGATTCCATATTAAAAATTTATTATTAAAAGCAACCCTTAGAGGAAAATCCAATTACCATTTTTCTCTCGTCAATCTCAAATTTTCTTTCGCACTTAATTGTATATTTTTTTGATTTGTAAATTAAAAATCTCACACCTTTGTCATTTTTAATCTCATCATCAGGATTCCCCATAACAATTTTAAGTTCACTTTCAGGCTGGCCAATAAATTTACTTAGTTTTTCGTTTTCTTTCTTAATTATTTCTTCGGTTTTTTTATCAATTGTTTGGCAACTAACTATAAAAAGAACTATCGATATAAAACTTAATAGTAATAATTTTTTCATAATTTCAACTTAACATAGAATACCGCAATGTTTTACAAACAAATATAGATCTTGCAGGTTGTATTTTATTTAATACAAAGCAAATTTAGTTAAAGATTTTATTCTTAGAATCAATTAATTTGCCGACATTAGGAGGTTCGATCAATGTTAGATAAATATTTCGAATACAAAAAACATAAAACGGATTTTCAAACAGAAGTCATTGCAGGAACAACGACCTTCTTGACGATGGCTTACATCATGTTTTTAAATCCACTTATTTTATCAGACGGCGGATTTGATTTTGGCGGCGTCTTTACAGCCACAATTTTATCAATAGCAGTTGCCTGTTTCATAATGGGCTTCTACGGAAAAACTTGGCCGATAGGCTTGGCGCCAGGAATGGGCCTAAACGCATTTGTTGCGTATGGGGTTTGCTTGGGTATGAATTATACCCCAGCAGAAGCTTTGGGGGCTTGTCTGGTTGCAGGTATAATCTTTTTAATAATTTCACTGACACCAATAAGAGCTTGGATTATCAATTCAATTCCAAAAAGTTTAAAACTTGGTATCGGCGCAGGTATCGGTTTATTTTTAGCCGTTATCGGGTTAGAAATAATGGGAGTTGTTGCCGATCATCCTGTGACTTTGGTTACACTCGGTAATTTAAAAAGTCCGATTGTCTTATTGGCTTGCCTAGCATTTATAGTCATGATTGTGCTAGAAAAACTTAATGTCAAAGGTAATATCATTATTGGTATTATTGTCTTCAGTGCAATCGCATGGATATTTGGCCTTGCAGAGTTTAAAGGAGTGGTTGGTTCAATTCCACCGATGACGCATTTGTTTCAGTTTGATCTTGGAGCAGCCCTATCAGCTTCAATGGCTACTGTTGTGTTTACACTGTTCTTTGTTGACTTTTTTGATACAGCAGGAACACTTACTTCGGTTGCTAACGTTGCTGGCAAAATTGATTCCAAAGGTCATGTAAAAGACATTGGAAAAGCAATGCTTGCTGATTCTGTAGGTACTGTTGCTGGTGCTGTAATGGGTACTTCAACGGTGACATCATATGTTGAATCTGGAGCTGGTGTTAAGGCAGGAGGACGAACAGGAATGACTTCTATTGTAATTGGAGTATTGTTCTTGGCGTGTTTATTCTTTGCACCGCTTGCAACAAGCTTACCCAAAGAAATAGATGGTGCGGCTCTTGTATATGTTGCGGTTCTATTCGTCCGAAACATAGTCGATATAGAATGGGATGACATCGCCGAGGCGGCGCCTGCAGTAGTTGCCATGATAGCGATGCCATTAACGTACTCAATTTCTAATGGAATTGCCATGGCATTTATCTCGTATGCGTTAATTAAAATTCTAAGCGGAAAAGTTGATGGCGTGTCACCTGCTATTTGGGTGGTTGCTGTTTTAAGTGTTATAAGTTTCGCAGTCTAAGAGAATTTAAATATTTATAAAAAGGGGCCGGATTTATTCTGGCCCTTTTTTATTTGTTATGTTTCTTTTTTATATCTTCAATCCTAACTTCTTCATAATGCTCGAAAGGTTGCACAATCCAAGGGTTATCTTTCAGTCTCACTGCACAAAAATCTGGCTCAAAAGTTGATTTCTTTTTTTTCCATAAAGTTGCCGTTTTTATATCTTCGATTTTACCTTTTATTGGTTCATATTTTCTTAACCAATCAACGCTTTTATTTAGAGTAATTCCTGTATCTGAAAGATCATCACACAACAAAATTCTTCCTCCCATATTTTGGGCAATCGAACTCATTTCTCTTGAAAATATTATGTTTCCCTGTTCGTCTTCAACACCCTTTCCGCTGTAGGACTCAACTGCTAAATATGCGCATTTTAATTTAAAAACTCTACTTAAAAGATCAATCATCGGAGCACCGCCGCGCATTATACCTACAAGCAAAGTAGGTTTATAACTACTATCATGAACCATGATAGCCAGTTTTTCTACAGTCTTGTTATATTCATCCCAGGAAACAATTAATTTTTCAGACATATTAATTCTGCTATCATAATTAAAAAAAACTTAATTAAAAAGGAGAAAATTTATGCCGAAAGGATATTGGTTAGCAACTTATAAAAAAATAGAAAGTAAAGACAATCTTGGAAACTATGCTGCAAAAGCAACTGAGACGATAAAAAGTTACGGTGGAAATCCACTTGTTAGAGGAGGAAA
>ENA-ORDI01002019-ORDI01002019.1-marine-metagenome-genome-assembly--contig:-NODE-2019-length-10358-cov-3.156405_pt1 | contig 10358 bp, 9 predicted proteins | sample MGYA00248628_ERZ508525 | MGnify/ENA primary metagenome ERZ508525 (study PRJEB26195, sample SAMN05422138) | marine metagenome | isolation source: East of Porto Seguro, South Atlantic Ocean | place...
GGTACCAGGGTGAATCTGGCATTCGCGGAGACGCAAGGAGTACGGTCCCCCAATCGTCAACGGTCAGTTTGAACCCCCTCGCGGCGACGATCTCGCGGTCGAGATTCTCTCGCTCCACCATTGGACGCGCTGGACGTTCGTCCGATCGCTGATCCCCGGAACTGGTGCCCCAACGGTGAACTTTCTCTCGTCCATAGTGTTCCCAAGAATTGTTGAAATTAAGATTCTGATATTAGAGTATCCTTTGTAAGTACCAGCAAATGCGCCTGCTTGTCCTTCCCATAGCGCAATTGTGGATTTATCATTTGAATAATAAGTCAATGTCGACCTGCTATCACGAGACTCGAATGCGGAATGATATTTATCAATTGTAGATCGTAACAGTTCAGCTTGAGGATGGTCATCACTGATTTGTACAAGTACTACTTCATCTCTAGGAGGATTAACTGGCGCTGCTGGGTCTGCAGGCGCTGCTGGGTCTGCAGGCGCTGCTGGGTCTGCAGGCGCTGCTGGAACTTCACGTTCTCTAGCTTCTCCACGGGGAGCTGACGGTACATTACTTATTACTCGATCTTCAAATACAGGTACAGTAGGATAAGCAATTATACCTACAATTCCGATTATCCCAATAATAAAAAACAATCCAGCGATTTTTGTTCTATCAGATCGAGTAATAGTAGCCATTATAAATCACATTATCTCCCAAATTTCCAATTTCCACTTGTTACAAACAACGTAGCAGAAATAACCAGAATTATAAAGGAAATTATTATCATGAGATAAGACAAGGGACTGATAATCGCTTGAGTTTTAATAGTCTCTGTTTCGACGATTTTCTGTTCTACTATAATTTTCCTTGCTTCTTCGACTTCAACGATTCGTTCTTCGCCTGGTGCTGCGGGTGCTACGGCAACAGGTTCGCCAGCAATAGCCGTTTCATCAGGCAAACCTAAAGCAATTAGTGCGCCAGGAATTCCTGTAGGGCCCCAAGATGCAATACTCTGACCGCCTGTCTGAACAAATACTTTCATATTGTCTGAAGCATCAGCTCCAATCGTTATTTGAGTCCAAAGGCCAGTTCCAAAAGCCTTCTTTGATATTAATTCACCTGTTTCAGAATTAAGTAAATATAGATAACCATCTCCTGATGGAATATATAAAACACCACCAGAAACAGTCAATCCTCCACGAAATCCTGCACCGTTTATAAAGAATTCCCAAATAATTTCTCCAGTATTTGCATCAACTGCATAAATAGTGCTATTAGTAGGGTGATTAGTAGGCGTCATAACAAGTTGATTTCCAAAGTCATTAGGAAATTCTGGGGATGAAACAATTACAGGCATATTGTAAGAACCTACATAGATTCTATTATTATCATATGCAATATCAGCTTCTAACTGACCAGCATAATTTGCACTCAAGAAATCTAGTTCACCAACATGTGAAGTAGGCCATTCACGGCTTAAATCATCTAAATTCTTTGGATCAGGATAAGCCATTCCAGGTTGTGGTTGCCATAAACTCGGAGGATTAAATATCCAGAAGGGTTCACCAGTAGCTGCATCTAAAGCATATAGGAAGCCATTTTTACAACCCTTGAAAATAGCTTTCTTGCCATTTACTTCGCCCAGAACTGCATTCCATGAACAATCATAATCCCACATATCATGTGGAAGACTTTGATACCACCATACAAATTCACCAGTACGAGAATCAAGAGCTACTATAGAACTTCCATACAAATTCACTCCGGGTCGTCTTGCAGCATTTGGATACGGTCCACTTTCTCCGGTTCCCAAATAAACTATCCCAGTCTCTTGATCAATAAGATAATGGCCCCAAATAGTAGCAATAGTACTCGCTGTGTGCAAATAACCCCTAGAGCTTTTCGGGTTAACCCAGTCATTCATTAAGCAATCAGGGCAATCTGATTGGACTTCACTACAAGGCACGCCTAATCGACCTGATTCTTTCCATTCAGGAAATGAAAAGAACCATCCTTTATCGCATTCATGCAATGCCCATTCTGGATCACCTGTTGCTGGAGGTACTAAAAAGGTTTGCCAAACTCTTGTAGGGTTATCCATATCACTAACATCATATCCAGCGATGAAAGATCGTCCACCGTTTCCAGATGAACCCATAACTGGAACTATCATCATATCTTCAAAAAATTGAGGTGGATGAGTTCCTATACTTGCATAATAACCTTGATTTCCCCAAGCTTTAGCTTCTTCTTCTGTTCCACATAATTCTAAGACCTGGAATACAACATCGCCAACTAAAGAATCATGTCCATCGATTTGACATGCTTGAAAACTTGGAATTATTATTCCTTTATCATCATAATAGTTTACAGCGTGAGTATGAGGCAACATTCCTTTAACATGAGGATATTGTTTGATAGTTTCGTCATTATCATAATGCACAACTTCATTCCAAATTAATTTTCCAGTTTCTGCATCTATTGCAAGCAAAGCTCTTTGATTTGTAGCTGAATAAGTTATACCATCAACAATTAAAGCAGGAGAACCTGAACCAGCATAAGTTTTGATTGCGCCATTAATCTTCGGGTAACTTGATGGAGGATAAGGAAATATCCATTTCATTTGTAAATCAGCTACATTTTCATTGTTAATCACTGACTGTGGATTATATCCTGTTCCATACTTATTGTAATTTATCATATCCCAGTTAGTCATTTCACGAGTAAGTTCTTGAGCAGCTGCAGAAGGTGATGGATTAAATAAATTAAAAGGAATTGATATAGTAACAAATAACAATAACAACATTAAGACAAATAATTGATTTTTTCTCACGTTGAAAAATTCACATTATATTATTAATAGGTTTATCGGGATTTTAAAAGTTATAGTAAAACAATAGTATAATCATAAAGGCAATGGAGAAGTTTGTGGCTGATTCAATGAATGGAAAACTAGCTAAAAAACTACGTTTTTTTGGATTCAATACTTTGTATTATAAACAAATATCAGATAATGAAATTATCAAAATTGCAATAGAAGAAAACAGGATAATTTTGACATCTGATTATGAATTATATAAGCTCAGTATATCAAAGAATATAGAGATAATTCTCACAAATCAAGAATCAGATTTAGACAATCTTACTGAGATTGGTAAATTATTAAACTGGCAATCATTAGATGATTCTAAATTTTCAACAAGATGTACTGTATGCAACAATGAATTAGTGGAAATAAAAAAAGAGGAATTACAAAAAATAATTCCAAGAAATACATTTCAAAGATTTTATGAATATTATCGTTGTTGTGATTGTTCTAAAATTTACTGGAAAGGAAGTCATTGGAATAATATGATGAATATAGCACAAGCTGTAAATAAAAAACTTGAAAAAAAATAGTAGTTGTCCCATTCGGGACAACTTGTTTAATTTAGCTTTTACTTCGTTGGAATAGTACACCAGCGACGACTATGAGAACTACACCGAGTCCAATTGCAACATAAGAAAATGGACTGATTACTTCTTCAGTAGTGACTACTTCGACTTCAACTACTCGTTCTTCTCCAGGTACTTCAACGATTTTCTCTACTTCAACTATTTTTTCGACTTCAACGATTTTCTCTACTTCAACTATCCGTTCTGCTCCTTCTACGCTTTGTGGAAGAACATCAGGAAGTCCAAAGGTAGCAAACGTCCCAGGTGCTGTACCATGTCCACGGAAAACGAATCCTCCGCCTCCACCTACATGAAGACCTATTCTATGTTTGCCGTCATTACCTGCACCAACAGTAGGAGCAACATTGACAGGTATACCAAAGAATTTCTTTGATAATAATTCTCCAGTGTCGCTATCTAACATGTAGAGATTTCCATCACTTGCATATGCATAGACAACACCACCTGTTACTAGAATGCCTCCTCTAAATGCACCAGGTTCTATAAAGAATTCCCAAGCTGTTTCGCCAGTATGTACATCAACTGCAAATACAGTTACATTTCGTTCTTCAGCACCATAGTAAACTGCTTGTCCATTGTTACCAAAGTCTCGAACATTGTTAATTGTAAGATTTCGTGGAGCGTTATGCGCTGCGAAATATACATGTTTTCCATCATATGCAATGTCGGATTCTATACAGTGAGTGTAGCAGATTGTCCTTACTGGAGTGTCTTTTGGTTGATGCATCCAATCTTTGTTCATGTGTTCAAAGACCATGTTACAACATGCGTCCTTTCCTGTAGGATCATTATTCATATCAACACCGTAATTCATCTCTACATCTCTTCGAATGTTTGGCGGGTCATATACCCATACGGGTTCACCAGTAGCTGCATTCAATGCATAAACTATACCATTTTTACATGCTTTGATTAAGACTTTAGTTCCTGCGGATTTGCCCATTATTCCACCCCAAGAACAATCCATGTCCCAGAGATCGTGTGGATTTGTAGCAAACCACCATACCAATTCACCAGTTGCTGAATCAATCGCAATGATACCACTGCCATGGAGATTTGGTCCAAATTTGAAAGTGGAATTAGGATAAGGTCCGATATCACCGGTTCCCAAATAAATAATACCAGTTTCAGGATCTATTGGCATGTTACCCCAAACTGGAGAAACTGCACTTGCAGTATGAACCTCACCGAAATGAGGAGTACCTGGTTTCATGTTAATCCAGTCATTCATAACTGCATCTTCAGGAGCGTCTTTACAATTCAAAGCAAGTTGTCCAGTTTCACGGTATCGTGGAAATTCAAAGTACCAGCCGTTTCCACCTGCTATATCACATTGCTCGATTGCCCAGTCTTTTTGACTGCCGTCCATTGCTGGAGCAACCCAAGTTCTCCATAATTGTTTAGGATTATCCGGATTACTCATATCAAATCCTATAATACTAGATCGGCCACCAGCGCCACTAGCGCCCATTGAAGGCCATACCATAATATCACCGTGGAATGATGGAGGATGGTTAGATATGCTAGGGAAGTAACCTTTACTTTTGAAGGTTCCCATTATTCCTTGTGCAGGATTACCGAGTTCTTCATTTGTTCCACATAATATTTCTGGACCCATTTCCCATGCGAGACTGCCATCTACTACATTCAATGCAGCTAGATAACAAGGAATACTACTCATAATGAGCCAGTCGTTTCCTCTATAATAATTCATTGCGTGAACATGTCCTCGGCTTCCTTGCATATACGGAAAGTCTGCCATCAATTTATTAAAGTCTGGATTTACACTTAGGTAATCACTGTACCAAACTTCTTGGCCGGTTGTTGCGTCAAGAGCATGTACTGATTTATCATTTTTTGCGATGTATATTATACCATCGACAAATAATGCTGGAGCACTTGAACCTGTTTGTGCAGCTAAGTTAAATCCGAGCGCTTCGGCATCTTGATTGACATATGGAAAAATCCAGTTCATTTCTAGATACTGAACGTTGTCTTTATTGATGTCGAATTGTGGACTATAACTACCACCTGTTGGTTGGTAATTAATCCACTCCCAGTTACCAGTTACTACTTTTGGAATTCCTCCAGCGGCTGGAGGACCTCCTGGATCAAAAGCATTTACCACTAGGGTAAATGATGAAACCACTAAGAGTATAGTAACAAGCAACCCAACGACGATTTTATTGTCGAGTTTCATACGCCGGTGTGCAATAAATTAACATTTAAACGTACAGAATAATTATTAAATTCCAATTGAGCTTATAAATTTTTTATTAATAGTATAAGCTATAATTGAGGACATTATCACTAGTAGTAATTTTACTATTAATTCCATTTGCAAGTGCAACGGACAAGATATCTTCATTCATAATACTAGATGTTTCTGAAGAAACACAAAATAACAAAGCAACGCAAATAACGGCCCACTTACAGACAAATGACGGTTTACCAATTCAAAAAGAGTTAATTACTATTTTTATTAATGATAAAATTTTTACAAATAAATTTACAGATAAAAATGGATTAGCATCAATTCATATTCAAATAACTGAGAAAACAGAAATATTTGTTAAATTTGATGGGTCGGAAATCTATCATGAATCAATAAGTGAAGTAATAATTTTAGAGTCATCAAATAACAATGAAATAAATTCCATCAGTGAAATTTCTAACAGATTATTTTTGTTTATTGCAGTAATAACGTTAGGAATGGCAGGTTCAGTTGTTTTGTATATTATATCTAGAAAAAAATAATTTGGTGTTAAAAAAAATAAATTACTTATCAACTAGCGTCTTGGCGACGAAATATGAGATAAGCTATTGTAATGGGAACTACTACCCAAATAATTAGAACTGCGGCAAGAATTCTTGATGCAACAATTGAACCATATTCTTGTAAAAGATATGAAGCTTGTGGACCTAGTTCGCCACGGAGTGGACTATCGGCCATATGCATCATTGCCAAAATCCTTGTTGTTTCAACTGGATTGGCAATTGTCAATGGCAATAATAATGAATCTGCATTTAATGCCACTGTTATAACTCCTAAGAACCCACTATCATAAATAATTACAAGAACAAACCATAAGAACAGTCCGCTACCTATAGCTGCCGCACGGGTTTTTGTCAAAACAGATATTACAAATCCTAAGCCGACGGATGCGCCAGATAGCATAGAAGAATACAGTAATGCATACAAAAATGACACAATGAAAGTAGGATTTGTAGCATATACAATCAACTCAGCGCCACCATATCCAAGCCCCATAGCTAAAGTAAGAGAAAGAGTAATGCCTACATATTTACCGAAAAAGACCTCCATTTTTGAAGCGGGTTGAGCTAGTAAATATTCAAGAGTTCCAGTTTCTCTCTCACCGGCAATTGTAGTAGACGACATAGCTAAAGAAACCAGTGGAACTAAAGGAACGGCTAGAGTAATTAGAGTCCCTACTACCATACCTGGATAATCTTGAGGAAGTAAACCGCCTGCTCCCAAAATAATATATGGAACGCCCAAAGCAAGAAAGAAAAATGTAACTGCAAAAGTAACTAGCCATTTACTTTTCAAGGAATCTTTTAGTTCCTTTCGTAATATCATATAAAAGGCACTAGGCATTTCCCTCACCTGTAATTTTCATAAATGCATCTTCTAGGTTAGGTTCTTCAATCTTGAAATCTTTAATTGCACAATCAGCATTTCTTAGATTATCCAGAACGGCAATTTTATTGGAAGGATCAATACCCATTTCTAACCAAGTGCCTTTAACTGATATATCATTAGCACCTGATTTTTCGAGAGCTATAATAGCATCTTTTTCTTTGGTTGGGTCAACTAATTCAATATACATCTGTGAAGTGAGATCCAAGTCTCTGAATAAATCAGGAACAGATGATTTGACTACAAGCTTTCCTTTATTAATTAGCATAATCTTTTGTGCAATTTGATCAACATCTCCCAAAAGATGAGTAGTTAATACGACAGTCTTACCTTCGCTAACTAACAAATTAATTAAATCTCTAAACTCTAACTGACGTCTTACATCTAGATTTGCAGTTGGTTCGTCAAGTAAAAGTGTAGGAGGATCAGAAAGTAAAGCAACAGCGAGCATTAATCTTTGTTTCATTCCACCAGAAAGAGCAGAAGATGGTTGTCGTGCCCATAGCTCAAGACCAACAAATTCAAGGAGTTCTTTAAGTCTTGATCTTTTAACATTTCTCATATCACCAAAATAACGCAATGTTTCTTGAACAGTAAGTTCATCATAAAGAGTCGGATGTTGTGGAACATAACCAATCTGCATCTTTGCTTTTTTAGGATCTTTTACAATATCATAACCTTCAATGGTAATACTACCACTAAATTCTCTAAGTCCTAAAATACATTTAAGAAAGGTAGTTTTTCCTGCGCCGTTAGGACCAAGCAATGCCCACACTCCACCTTTCTCTACTTGAAGAGAAAGATCATCAACAGCTTTAAACTCACCATAAGTCTTCGTGACATTTGTAGCACTAATTGATATTTCTGGCATTCATATTCCCCTGATGAACAATTGAATATTTTTAAATATATTTAAGTATTTAGGACTAAAAGTTAAAAGGACCTTGTTTTATAGCTCTTTCTTCAATAATTTTTAGTGCCTCTTTTGAAGTAATTTGACCACGAATTGCACGATTTAATTGATTCATCATTTCACCCTCGATTTCATCCCATTTTGGAAATCCTGGTTTAATATTAATCTCGCCTTTGTCTATTGCATCTTTTACAACATTAAAATGACGTATGGTTCCTTCACTAACAAGTTCCTTTACATGAGAATTTTCATAAACTGAAGTTCTTGTAGGAACTGCCATAGCTAAAGGATCCATTGCAATTATTAGCTGAGTTGGTGCAATTGTTGCCCATTGAATAAATACCCATGCAGCGGCAGGATTTAGTGAATATTTTGGAATGGCCAATCCAGCTCCAGTATAATGATGTGACGCACCACTTTCACCTTTAGGATTACGAGCATAACCAACCTCCCGAACCACATAAGATTCACCGGGGATATCCATCAAAGAAGCAAATTCAGTAAGATTAATCATAGTTGCTGCTCGTCTTTGGCTCATCGCTTCTGCAGCAGGAGCCCAACCATAAAATGCAGAATTTGGTTCTGCATATTTACTGACCTCAAGATAATGATCAAGAGCTGCTATTGCTTCATCGCTATTAATCGCCGAAGTAATTGTTCCGTCTTTTTTTATATCCCAGAGCTTGCCTCCAAAAGAATACAACCAGTTATGATATTCCATAACAATAGACGGAAATCGTGCAGCCATAAGAACTGTACCGAATTTTGCTCTAGTAGGATCGTGGAAGTGTTTGACGTCATCAAGATATTCACCCCATGTAACAGAAACATCACGTCCTTCTTCAGAATATAAATCCTTACGGAAGAATCTTATCATTAGAGGCACTTCTTGTGGAAATTGTATAAATGTTCCGTTGAAGTCAACTTCCCAAGGCGGAAGACTCAAATTTGGAGGATAGATACAAGTAAAATCCTTAACTGGTTTAATAAATTCATCAATATTGAGATCAGGATAAGTCAGATCAGGATATGTTTCCATTAACTCTTCAATAGGAACTAAGTGAGGAGCAAATCTTCCGACTTGCGAAACATCGACGTTTATGACATCAAAAGTGGGAGATCGAGTAGAAACCGCTAACAAGCATTTTGCTAAATTATTACGATAGATATCAAATTCCATTAGTACTTTTGTTCCAGTAGATGATTCAAAATCGATTTTATTTCTAAGTAAGGCACGAGGAGCAACTTCAGCTTCTATAGCAATACGCATTTGAGTGCCAGCTATTTTATCAGAAATAGATTCCAACCAACGTATAAAATCTACATACTCATCAGGAAGGTAATTTTGAGGATTCTTAGGTATGGCTAATCTTGTGGAACGGCCACTAGGAGGAGCTCCAGAAAGTGCAGGTATCGATTCTGTTTGTTGCGGTTGATTAAATTGATTCAGAGCAAAATAACCTGATGCTCCTAAACCGACAGCTGCGCCTGCGTATCCAAGGAATTTACGACGCGATACTTTTGGTGACAAATTGAAAATAATTATTATACCTATGAAATAAACATTATGTAAATAGAATAATTATCAATATTATAAGAAAATGCAAATTATTTATTTGTGGAAGAACTAGTGAAATTAAATGGTAAATTTAATTGTTCAATCATTATCTAAAAAATTTAGCAATAATTTAGTGGTAGATAATGTTAGCTTTAATGTTTTAGATAAAACGTTTATGACAATTCTTGGACCAAGTGGTTGTGGAAAGACAACAGTACTTCGATGTATTGCAGGTGTTGAACAACCTGATGAAGGAATAATAAAAATTGGAAATAAAACGTTATTCTCGAAAAAGAACAATGTCATGATTCCAACTGAAAAAAGAGGAATGGGAATGGTCTACCAATCATATGCATTATGGCCTCATCTAACTGTGTTTGAGAACATTGCATATCCATTAAAAATTAGAAATTTATCAAAATCTGAAATTAAAATATTTGGGCGGTTCTCAAGTTCGAGAGGAATAAAAACGCCGAGGTTTAGTTCTAGTCCAGGAGCAACGCTAAGTTCATAAACTTCTACTACTTTTATTTTACTATTAGCTTTAAGCGGAATTTTAAAATAAAAATTTAGGAGTCGTCTTTATTATTTTCATCCAACGTCCATGGAGCAAATTTTGCCATGATTCTTTGCCAATCTAATTTTAAAAGTATAACTATCACTGCAGTCATTATTGCTGCAAAAATAATAATTCCAATGTAAACAGGTGTAGTATCATCAACATCTTCCAAGAATGGCTCAATAAAGGATAATCCAACATAATGTGAAATGAAAACAATGA
>ENA-ORDI01002025-ORDI01002025.1-marine-metagenome-genome-assembly--contig:-NODE-2025-length-10336-cov-2.562628_pt1 | contig 10336 bp, 6 predicted proteins | sample MGYA00248628_ERZ508525 | MGnify/ENA primary metagenome ERZ508525 (study PRJEB26195, sample SAMN05422138) | marine metagenome | isolation source: East of Porto Seguro, South Atlantic Ocean | place...
TGGTAAAAAAGGCAAGTCCGGTTTACTGGGTCGTGTAAACAATATTACCGATGCTCTCAAAGAAAAGGAACGTCTGTATTTTGCCGAACATGTAGATGGGTACCTTAAGGCAAAGTCTGACGGTGTCACCTATGAAGGGTCGGTGCCTGCCGATTACGAGGTCTATTTTTCTATTTCCGAAAGCACGGAACACCGTTGCCCGATAATGACCATCACCCACCACGGTGGGGTTGATATCGAAGAACTGGATGACGATAAAATGAAAGTTGTGCCGTTTGATGCCTTGACCGGACTGAAAGCGTTTCATGTCTCCAATGCGTTGATGGAGCTGGGCGCACCCACAGCTTTGATCAGTCCCTTGGTTCAGAATCTGCCCAAGCTTTGGGACCTTTATAACAATTATGGCATGTTGATGCTGGAGCTCAACCCCATCCGCATGCAACCGGGCAAGGGTGGACGCCTGACACCGGTAGCTTGCGATTTTAAATGCGCTTTTGATCTTGATGATCCGGCCTGGAAACGTTTGCACCTTCCGGCGCATCTGTTCGCTTCCGACTACTCTGAGTTCGAGCAGGAGATCAACCAACTGCGCACCTATCAGGGTCAGAGTGACGTATTCGTTATGAATGATAAGGGGACCATCACTGCACCAACTTTCGGTGGCGGTGCCAACGCGATGGTTACGGAACTTCTGGGCGAAGAGGCAACCATCTCTTCCGACTTTGGCGGCAACCCTCCTTATGTAAAAATGAACGATATTTCCAAGATCAGTTTCAAATACTGGTTACCGCAATCCAATGTTCTGTTCATAATCGGCGGCAAGGCCAATAACACCGATATTTATGAAACGTTCCGGGCCATGGGCGACGGATTGCGTGAGTTCTTTCAGACTCACGGGCCGATCCCTCTTTTTGTTGTGGTCGGCAGGGGCGGACCCAATGTTATCCGCGGGATGAACTATTTACGCGATATTCTCGATTCTTTAGGTATCCCTTACCGTTTCTTCGGGCACGACAGTGCCATGTCCGAGGTTATCAACTACGCTCTGGCGATCAACGAGTGGATGAAAAATGGTGGTAAAGACGATATTAAAGCAAAACTTAAAATATAACCACTCGGCGTGGGGCCAACTGGCAAAAGTTTTCATTTGCGGGTAAAGAGTTGTCTCGGCTGAACAGGCTATGCCCAATTACCAGCGGCGGTTCGTCGCCCACTAGCCGTGGTGGCAACGGGTAAGAACCCGTCAAGCCGAGAAAATGTTTGCCCGCAAGATAAAGACATTGCAATTCACCTGCGGAGGTTCTCCGCTAGTAGCTGGATTCGTAGCGATAGGCTTTGACGATATTTTTGTTGTCAAATAAGATGACCAGCCCTTTCGATTGCCCTTCGCCGATCGCCTGCCAGGTATCGAGTTGATAGGTCCACATAGTGTGGTTGTTTTCTGTTCCTTCTTTATAGGGCACGCCAAACCAGTCCAGGATTTCAATCTGGGTAGTCACATTATTTTGAATTTTTTTGACTTTAGAGCTGTCAAAATCTTTCCCGACCGTACCACAACCGCCCACAAGTGGAAGCATGCAAAGGGCTAGGAGAAAAACGCGTGTAAATTTCATGGATCCCTCCCTCATTTTAGATAATGCTGGGCAAAAAAGAGTGTAACAAATCTTCAGCGGAAAGTATAATTTTGAAGAACCTGTTCCTACTTAAAAACTTATAAAAATGTCTCCAGGTCACGAAGGGGTATGAGGGTAATGGTTGCGATATTCGGTGAGGATACTTTCAATCCGTGTGTGGGAATGGGCCGGTAGTCGTCCCCCAATATGGGAAACCACCTGCGCCGCACAATAGGAACCGATGATGGCCGAATCTTTCAATGAACGATCATTGATTAAACCATAAAGGGCTCCAGCGGCATAAAGGTCTCCGGCTCCAGTAGTATCCACCGCCTCGATGGGAAAGGTTCCGACCTGCACCGGGTCATGACCGCTTTTTCCTGCCAGCGACCCCTTAGCTCCCAGGGTCAGGAACAGGGTGTCCACTAATGCCAATAGTTTGTCAAACGCCTTTCGCGAATCGGTTTCTCCGGTCATGGCCTGGGCTTCCACTTCATTGCAAAAAAGAATATCAACGTTCCACCGGATAAAGTCCAGCAGGCTGTCTTTGAAGGAATTGACCACAAACGCGTCACTCAAAGTGAAAGCTACGAGAATGCTCTGCTTTCTAGCGACCCGCGCCATATAGAGCCCGGCCTCGCGGGTTTCGTCTCCGGTCCACAAATAGCCCTCCACATAAACTGCTTTGGCATTTTGAATGATGGTTGCATCTACATTGTCGGTATGAAGCAATGAAGAGACACCGAGGTTCGTTAGCATCGTGCGTTCGGCATCCGGAGTGATGAGGATCACGCAGGTGCCAGTACCCTCGTCGTCGGAACCGGGCCCACAGAACCCAACCCCGCAGGACTGCATGTCTTCCGTGTAATGTTTCCCGTTATCATCGTTTGCCACACGGCCCAGGTAATAGGACTTGGCCCCCAGAACACTGGCTCCATGGATAGTATTGGCAGCGGAACCTCCGGATGAAAGTTTCTGCGGCTTTGCCTGCAGGGTTTTTAAAATTTTTCCCTGCTCGACTGCGGAGGTAAGGGTCATGCCGCCTTTGGTCACCGATATTTCTTTTATAAAAGCGTCGTCGACCTGAACTTCAATATCAACCAGCGCATTTCCTATTCCTATCAGATCGTAATTCATAAATAATATTTTTCGCGATTTAATTTTTTAACGGAGCATTCAGTTTAAGAAGAAATATTTTCCAGTCCGGACTTGACGAACATTCTATAAGCGAGGAGGCCGAAAAGCGAGACTCCTGCTATAAAAAAAGCGGCTCCCGATGCCTGGGCGATCAAGGCAATGGATTCTTTCGCTGCACCGGTTGATCCCATCCCTGGAGCCAGGAACGCGGCCAGCAGCCAGAAGACTCCATAGCCCATACTGCCTAGTCCACTGAGCAAGGAGATTCCCATTTGTGCGCGGGCAGGAAAACTCAACCAGGCCACCAGCAGTGAAAACGCGATACTAATAACTCCCATGGTCTGCGAATGCAGATGGGCACGCTTCACATAAATCCATGATTTTTTCACCACCTGGTCGGCCTTGGCCTGATCGCCTCCGTAAACTCCGGATAGTACCTTTTCGGCATTGCCCTTCAAAGCATCCTTTATGTTGTCTTCGCAACAACCAAACGACAACCCCAGCGATCCTCCAAACAGGATAGCCATCATAGCGACTAAAACTCCGTACTTGATATGCAAAAATTCAATCATCGTATCACCTGAAATTTTTGTTAATCCTATCCACTTGAGCCAGAGTCGCCAATGTGCCGGGATTTGTCAATTGTAAATTTATTTTTAACAGAGTAGAATTTCTCCTGATGAAAAGTGTCCGCCATAAAATCATAACAATTGTTGTCCTGCCCGTGCTCTGTTTCCTTTTGGCGGTTCCCCTTCCGGCAAGCGCCAAAACTTACGAAAACGGCATTCTGTTATTCCAAAAGAAAATCAAGAAAATCCTTTCTAATTCCTGCTTGAGAAAAAATAATTTTGGAATAAAAATTTATTCCCTGGACCGCGGCGAATCCCTTTTCGAGTTGCGCGCCAAAAAGGTATTCGTTCCCGCATCAAATTTAAAAATCCTCACCACCGCAGTTGCCCTTGAAACCCTCGGTCCAAATTACCGATTTCCCACACGGCTTTATACAGATGGCACATTGAAAGGTGAAGTGTTAGACGGCAACCTTTATATCAAGGGTTATGGGGACCCAAAATTTGTCACCGAACAAATGTGGCTACTGGTCAACAAGTTGAAAAATCTTCCGGTAAAAAAAATCACCGGGAATATTATTGGCGACGATTCTTTTTTTGATAACCAGAAAAGGGTGAAGACCTGGATCAAAAATCCCGGTGCGGAGGCCTATGAGGCTCCGCTGGGGGCACTGTCTTTCAATTTCAACACGGTTCAGGCCGATGTGAGCCCCGGCCCGAGGGCGGGAAGCAGGCCAAAAATCGTTATCGAGCCAGATATCGAATACATCACACTCAACAACCAGGCCAGAACCCTCAAACCCGGCAGGCGAAACCGGCTGATCGTCAATCGAGTGGACCGAAATGGATTTGATGAAATCACAGTTTCAGGAGGAATCCGGTTGGACCAGGCCCGTGCCCGGTATTTCTTAAATATTACCGACCCTACGCAATATACTCTGAGCACGCTGAAAAAATATTTGGGACATGTGGGCATTCAGTTCCAGGGAAAAATTGAAAAAGCAATGGTTCCTGAAACCGCAATAGAATTATTAACTCACGAGTCAGAACCTCTTACGCTGGCACTCCAAGGTCTCAATAAATTCAGCAACAATTTTGTGGCGGAGCAAATTTTAAAAACCATCGGCGCCGAGAAGTATGGCCCGCCTGGTACAACCCTGAAAGGCCTTAAAACCTTTGAAGACTACCTGATGGAGCTGGGATACCGTCCCGATCAATATAAAATCCTGGATGGTTCCGGCTTGTCCCGGCAAAACCGGTTGTCTCCGCAAATGATCATTGATATCCTTCGCCACGTTAAAAACGACCTGGGAGTGTACCCGGAATTTGTTTCCGCGCTCGGGGTGATGGGTGTGGATGGCAATGTAAAAGACAGAATGAGAGGCGTGAAAAGTTCGGGCCGGGCGCGAGTCAAAACCGGAACCCTGAATTTTGTCAGCGCGCTTTCCGGTTACTTTCAGTCCGGGGACGGGGAAACTTTTGCTTTTTCGATTTTGATGAATGACCTGAAATGTTCCAATGGCAGGATCAAAAGACTGCAGGACCAGATCATTCGAGAGGGATTATACTTCCAGCGCATTCCCACGGGTAGTGTCATTTCCGAGGACCGACGAGCCGCCGGTGGCAGATAGCGTGGTGGTTGCCTTAGAAAAAACTACAGAATAAATAGAGATCCTCTTAAAATATCCCTTATTGTCAGCCAAAAACCTTTCGATTTTCCTTCCGGTCTTCTTCCAGGATTTTTTTCCAATCCCTTTTCACGTGAGGTGCGGCCAGGAAATCCTCATAAATAGATTTCGCCAGTTCCATGCGGTCAATGCCTTCTGGCGCCACTTGAATATCCAACTGTGCCAGGGCCATGTCAAATTCCCGATCCAGCAAGGAAGCGGAATCCATACCACACTCTTTCAACGCTTGGCGAACCGTCGCGGGGTCCTGGCCAAAACGTCGCGCAACCTCATTGAGGTTGGAGGGCCGGTATTCCTTTTTAGGGCCGATGCCCAAATGGTAGGCGCAGAACAGGTTGAAAGGATCCAGGTTCCCGGTCAAAGGTTTTTCCGATACAGGCGAACTCTTAACCGAAACATCAACGGATTGTCGTGAAGACGAAGGTCTTCCATTTGCCTGACCCGATCTTTCCCGATGAGGAAATTTTCCCCCACCCTGATCATTCGCATTACTGCCATGGTTGCGTTTTTGCCGGTAAGGATTCTTGGAGTTTTGAGAATTTCGGTTATTAGTTCCGCCTGACCTGTTCTTGTTGGCTGTTGTCGTGAGGTGAGAGGTCAAAGCCTGGGAAGTAGCAGCATTAGAAGAAACCCATGGATGGATTCCTCCTTTTCTGGTCCCAGAATTTTGATTTTGATTTTGATTTCTTCCGGATGGGTTTCCCTGACGGTTATTAGACCTCCTCGGGTTGCCCCCGCTTTTCCGGAATGAGCCTGTTCTTTTCAAAACGGTACTCCTTTAAAAATGGTGTGCAGTGTCATGATCGTTATCATCCTCCTTATTTTTGGGTAATGTCTATCATTTTTTTAAGTGGTCGGATGTCAAATGCTCGAGTTCATCCACCAATGTGGAAAATTTTTCCAATGCGGTTCGAACCGGTTCGGGTGAAAGCATATCCACCCCCGCCGATTTCAAAAGGGCTATCGGATATTTTGAACCCCCTGATTTTAAAAAACCCAGGTAGTCGTTCAACTCTGCCTCTCCCCCGGAAAGGACCCGGTCTGCCAAGGCATAAGCGGCGGAAATTCCGGTGGCATATTTATAAACATAGAAACTGAAATAAAAATGTGGGATGCGAAAACATTCCAAGGGTAAGCAGTCATCCAGAACCACCTCAGGACCAAAATAACGCTGCAGAAGATTACTATAAATTTTTTTGAAAGATTCCAGCGTCAAAGGCTCATTACCTTCAGCCGCCTTATACACCTGATGCTCAAATTCTGCAAACATAGTCTGCCGATATAATGTACCCCGGAAATTATCGATCTCCCTGCAAACGAGATAAATTCGCATATCCGATTCAATATCCTGGCCTAGAAAATATCGGGTCAAAAGGGCTTCGTTAAAGGTGGAAGCCACCTCGGCCACAAAGATTGTGTAGTCAGAATAAAGATAAGGTTGGTTTTTCCTGGAATACAACGAATGCATTGAATGTCCCGCTTCATGGGCCAAGGTGTACACGCTGTTGATATTGTCTTCCCTGTAGTTCATGAGAATGAATGGATTCGAATCGTAACATCCGGATGAATAAGCTCCGCTCCGTTTGCCCTTGTTTTCATACCGGTCTGTCCAACGATCGGCCGTCAATCCGCGCGTCACTTGCTCGACATACTCCTCACCCAAAGGATTCAAGGCCGTACGAATTTCTTTCACAGCCTGTTCGAAAGACATATGCCATTTGATTCCCTCCACCAGGGGGACACTGCAATCATATATATGCAGTTCATTCAGTTTTAACAGGCGTTTTCTTAAACCAAAATATTTATAGAGCGGATCCAGGTTCTGATGTACCGATTCGATCAAGTTGTCATAAACTTCCATAGAAATATTTTCTGAAAACAACGCCTTGGCCCGGTAACTGGAAAAGTTTTTGGCCCGCGAATAAAACAAGTCCTTTTTAATGCTCCCGGCAAGCAAAGTTGAATAGGTATATTGATGCGATTCATAAGCCTTGTAGTAAGTATGAAAAGTGTCCTGCCTGACCCGGCGGTCATAATTCTGCAGAAGGCTCTGGAGATTCCCGTGAGTGAGGGAAATCGTTTGACCATTTTCATCCTCAACCGTTCCCAGTTGCAGGTCGGCGTTATCGAGCATATCAAATACGTCCCGCATGGTCCGTCCCATTTCCCCGGAAGCGGCCAGAAGCGCCTCCTCCTTTTCAGAGAGGGTGTGCTCCCGGTAACGCAAAATCTGCTCCAGATGGAACCGGTAAAACACCAGCTCCTTTTCGGTCAAAAACCTACGCATCATGTCCTTAGGGATGGACATGATTTCTGACCGCATGAAACTGGAAGCCTTGCTCGCTTCATTGACCAGCATCATGACCTTTTCATAATTTCCCTGGTAAAGGCTGTTGGTTTTATCCTCATCATTTTTGAGATGCGCAAAGGTGTGAAGCTTTTCCAACTGGCGCGAAAAGTTCATATCAAACTCCAGGCATGCCTTGAGTTTAAGCGCAGACTCCCCCAGGGTGCCGACAAAGGAAGCGTATTTTTTTATCTCTGCTTCCAATGCGGTCAACTCTGCGTTCCAGTCAACATCGGATGAATACAGTCCTGTTAAGTCCCATTGGGACTCTACAGAAACTTCATCTCGTGTCAGGGTTCCTATTTTGGCATCCATAATTCAGGATAGGTCGGGGAGCATAGATTCCCCAAGGGTGATTAACATTCTTTACCGGATTGCCTGTTCTATCGTTTGCAAATGAATATCAAGTTTGGCCTGTTTTTTAGAAAGGGCCGTTTTCCTTTTCTCGTCTTTTTCGATGACTTCGGCAGGCGCCTTCTTTACAAAATTCGGGTTGGAGAGTTTCTTATCTAAAAATATGAGGTCTTTTGCAATTTTTTTCAACTCTTTTTCGATGCGTCGCTTTTCTTCCTCAAAATCCATCATGCCTTCAAGTGGAATAATCAAGTCCATTTCTCCCAATACCGAAGATGCTGAGACCTCGGGTTTTTCGATATCGAGGCCTATGGTTATTTGATCCACTCGGGCCAATTCGCGGATAAAACCAGCGTGTTTTTTCAGAGTGGCTTCCAGATCAGCACGACTGGTTTTGATTAACACGTTTAATTTCAATCCCGGATTCAGGTTCATCTCGCCGCGGATGTTGCGCACACCAGTAATGACTTCCATCACCTTTCCCATGGCCTCTTCTACTTTGGCATCGCTTCCGTCCACCCTGAATTTGGGAAAATCGCTGACCATGATACTGTCTCCATTTTTGGGCAATTTCTGCCAAATCTCTTCCGTGATAAACGGCATAAACGGGTGCAGAAGTTTCAGGGAGGCCTCCAACACATGCAAAAGAACATTCTGTGCAGCTTTTTTTTCAGAGCCCTCGACCGCTAAACGGGATTTGGCAAGTTCAATGTACCAGTCGCAGTATTCATTCCAGATAAACTTGTAAACAGTCAAAGCGGCATCGTTGAACTTGAAATCTTCCAAGGCCTGATTGACTTCCCGCGTGGTATTATTCAGTCGGCTCAGGATCCACTTGTCGGCAATGGACCGGTCAGCCTGTTCATCCAATTGGCAGGTTCCTTCGTAACCTTCCAGATTCATGAATACAAACCGGGAGGCGTTCCAGAGTTTGTTGCAGAAGTTCCGGTAACCATCAATACGGTCTTCATCCAGTTTGATATCCCGACCCTGAGCGGCAAAAGCTGCCAGCGTAAACCGCAACGCATCGGTGCCATATTGTTGCATGACTTCCAGCGGATCAATCACGTTACCTTTGGTCTTGCTCATTTTCTGCCCTTCCGCATCGCGGATCAGGGCATGAATATAAACATGGCGAAAAGGCACATCACCCATGAATTTGATTCCCATCATGATCATGCGTGCCACCCAGAAAAACAGAATGTCAAACCCGGTACAAAGAACCGTTGTAGGATAAAACTTTTTCAGGGTTTCCGTTTTTTCCGGCCAGCCCAAGGTAGAAAATGGCCAGAGTGCGGAACTGAACCAGGTGTCCAGCACATCGGTTTCCTGCTCCAGATCCTTCGATGAACAGGCAGAACAACGCTCAGGAGTTTCCCGGGCAACCTGAACTTCGCCACAGCCTTTGCAGGTCCATGCGGGAATTTGGTGCCCCCACCATATTTGCCGGGAAATGCACCAGTCACGAATATTTTCCATCCATTCAAAATACGTGTTTTCCCAGAATTTCGGAACAATTTTAATAGAACCATTTCTCACGGCTTCCATCGCCGGTTCCGCCAAAGGCCGGGCTTTGACAAACCATTGTTTGGACAAATAGGGCTCAACCGGCGTTTTGCACCGATAGCAATGGCCGACCGAATGGTTGAGGTCTTCTATTTTCAGCAGGACTCCCGCGTTTTTTAAATCTTGCACCAGTTTCTTTCGGCATTCAAATCGGTCCAGTCCTTCATAAGCCTTGCCGGCCTCGGAATTCATGGTGCCATCGGGAGCCATCACATTGACCGACGGAAGATTGTGGCGTCGTCCGATTTCAAAATCGTTGGGGTCATGCGCAGGAGTTACTTTAAGAGCCCCAGTGCCGAAAGAAGTATCGACATATCCGTCTTCAATGAGGGGAATCTCCCTGTTTACTATGGGCAGGATCAACATCTTGCCCTTGAATTTCATATAACGCTCATCCTTCGGATTGACAGCCACAGCCGTATCCCCCAGCATGGTTTCCGGCCGGGTGGTGGCGATGGTGAGAAAATCATCGCCCTCTTTAAAAGCATATTTCAAATGATACAGGTGGCCCTGCGCATCCTGATATTCCACCTCCAGGTCAGAAAGCGCCGTTTGGCAACGAGGACACCAGTTGATGATATAGTCGCCTTTGTAAATCAGCCTCTCTTCATAAAGCGTGACAAACACCTCGCGAACCGCCTTGGACAAACCCTCGTCCATGGTGAAACGGTCCCGCTGCCAATCCAGTGAACTGCCCAGTTTTTTCAACTGTTCAGTGATGGTTCCGCCGGATTCGTTACGCCACTTCCACACCCGTTCCACAAACGCATCACGGCCCAGCGCCTGCCGGTCGGTTCCTTCCGCATGCAATTGACGCTCGACCACATTCTGGGTGGCAATGCCGGCATGGTCCTTACCCGGCAGCCAGAGAGCCGGGTCTCCCAACATACGGTGCCAGCGAATCAGCACGTCCTCCACTGCGGCAGTAAGGGCGTGACCCACATGAAGCTCGCCGGTGACATTGGGTGGCGGCATTATGATGACGAAGGGCTGCTTTCCTGGCACAACAGAAGGTGTGAAGTAGCCGCCATCCTCCCAGAAGCGATATATACGTCCTTCCAC
>ENA-ORDI01002026-ORDI01002026.1-marine-metagenome-genome-assembly--contig:-NODE-2026-length-10335-cov-3.395399_pt1 | contig 10335 bp, 12 predicted proteins | sample MGYA00248628_ERZ508525 | MGnify/ENA primary metagenome ERZ508525 (study PRJEB26195, sample SAMN05422138) | marine metagenome | isolation source: East of Porto Seguro, South Atlantic Ocean | place...
TAAAGATAACTAGATGTGAGGGGTGTCGTTTCTTTCCTACATCAAAACCTCCAAAAATTTCTTCATTTAAATGACGTTCCTGATTTAATGATGAATTATTATTGATTACCCAAATTGTATTAATATTGTTTCTTACTGCTGTTTCTAATTCTGTGAGATGATACCAGGCCCCCCCATCTCCAGTGAAACAAATCACAGGCCTTTCAGGTGCAGCACATTTTGCTCCGATAGCAGCAGGCAAAGCCCACCCTAATGACCCGGCACACCTTATATATGATTGTTCTTCATGTTTAAGGTCCATCATTGTTCCTGTCCAGATTCCTGAATGACCAGTATCAGAAACTAAAATTGCATCATTGGGTAAGGATTTTGTGAGTTCATTGCTTAGTCTTTCTGGTCTCATAGGAATTGTGTCTGATTTTAATAAAGGTGCAACTTCATTTTTCCATTCATTAACCAGATTCTGTATTCTTTTAATCCAGTCTGTATGAATTTCTTTTTTTTGCGATATATTGTTAAGGATTTTAGTTAGGGTTGCTTTCACATCACCCATAAGTCCAATTTGAATTGGGAAAGATCTGCCTAATTCAGCAGGATTAATGTCCAGTTGTATTATTGTTGTTCCTTTTCTGGGTAAGCGCCAGTTATTTGTGATTTGACTTCCAGTATGACTACCTATAAAAAAAATTAAATCAGATTCTGCCACAATTTTATTTGCACAGGACCTTGAATAAGATCCCGGAATCCCCACTGCAAGAGGGTGATCGTATGGAAATACTTCTTTTGCATTAAGAGAAGTTGCCACAGGAATATTTAATTTTTCAGAAATGTTTATTAATTTTTTTCTTGCTCCGGAAATATTAGCTCCTCCTCCTGCAATAATTACAGGTTTTTTGGCTTTTATAAGTAGATCGATAGTATTTTTAATTGAATTTGAATCAGGTTCAGGCCTGTAAGGTGGTATTTGCATATATTGAGCTTCAGCAATTACTTCTAAATCTGCTTCGTGTGTAATAATTTCGCCTGTAACTCCGGTAAGATCTATATGAGAAGGACCAGGAGTTCCTGTTGTAGATTCCCTGAATGCTTGTCTTAAAGTTGTGGGAAGTTCATCAACTGTTGTTACAACTGTGTTATATTTTGTTACTGCATTAAATGGATCTATATGGTCAACTTCCTGATATGCATGTCTGTTTTGTTCTATTTGAGGTAGTCTGCCCGTTAAGGCAATTACAGGAGAACAGGCGAGATAAGCATCCTGAATACCAGCAGCTAAATTCATCCCTCCAACAGATTGAGCCCCGCATATTCCAACTTTTTTACTAACTCTTGCATAGCCATCTGCCATATAAGCTGCAGGTTTTTCTGCATGTGCCATAATTCTTTTAATGCCCAGCCGCTGCATATCTGGCATTGCATCAGGGATTATAACTGGCATAAAGAAAAAGTGTGTTACGCCATATGCGTGCAAGGTTTCTGCTATAAATTTAGCTCCCGTCATTTTAGGCATTTCTGATCTCCTTAAAGTAATTAGGAATTATAGGGCTTATATATATTTTTTTTATATTCTTCTAACCACTGTTTTGTAGGTGGGTAATATGTTCCTGGAGATACATTTTCAGATTCAGCTCTGTTTTTTATATACTCTTCTGCAGATTCATATAATTCGCAGAATTCTACAATTTCTTCTGCCATATGTTTTGGAACAACAACAACACCATCATCATTACCATAAATAACATCCCCGGGTCTAACTAAAACACCATCACATTGGATATCTACGTTATCTTCATATTCTGTCATTACGTGCCTGGCAGCTTTTGGAGTTCTTCCTGTTGAATAAATTGCGAAACCAAAAGGCTCAACCTGGTCAAAATCTCTCATTCCACCATCAGTGACAATACCTTCGGCTTTATTCATCTTTAATTGAATTAATTTTACGTCTCCAAGGTTTGCAGCATTACTCTTACCCATAGCATCGCAAACAAGCACATCTCCAGGTCCACAGGATCCCATTGCCCTATATTCAGGAGCATTAGGGTTTGGTACTTCAGTCCCATCAGCACTATAACCTTCTCTGACTTCTTCCTTTAAATCTGGTCTTTCAGGCAGATACCTCAATGTACGCGCTCTTCCCAATATGATTTTTCCTTTCGTAAGTGGTTTTACATTATCCATCACACAATTTTCATATCCTTTTTTGCCTAATGCCGTCCATATCGTAGCCGGAGTAATTCTTTTGTATCTGTTTAATGTTTCCTGTGAAACTTCTTTCTCCATAATTTTGATCCTTTAATTTGTTAATATAGTTTAACTTTACTTCAATTAATTTATAATAATATTATGAACCCAAAAATTTCAAATGAAATTGATAATATATTAAACGAATCAGAGGAAAAACATTCTTCTGATTCTAAATTAGGTAAGGCATCTTCATTTAAAGGTTATATTTTAAGATTTATTTTAGGATTACTTGTGATTGCTGTTTTGTTGCTTCCAATTATTGGATTTAGTCTTAAACTTTATTTTTTTAGTACGATGATTTTATTAATTATATTTCTCTTTTTTTCATCCAGGAAAACGAAACCCAAAGAAGAAAAATGGTGGAGAGGAGAGAGGATAGACTGAGAAATTAAATGGAAATTTTGATATTCACTTTTTCTTCTGGATTAATTGCAGCATTTAATCCCTGTGGGGTTCTTATGTTTCCTGCATATATAGGTTACCAGTTAAAATTAATTAATCAAATTGATTCTCAGAAATCTATAATTTTTGCTTTAATTATTAAAGCCCTTAGTTTAGGAATTTTTACATCACTGGGCTTTGTTGTCCTTTTTGGTTCAATGGGATTATTATTAGGACTTTTTGGAAGCTTAATTAGAGCGTGGATTCCATTGCTGGGATTAATAATTGGTATTTTATTAATTATTATTGGTATTTTCCTTTTAGGTTTCAGAACAAAAATTAATATTATATTTCTTTCAAGAGCAAGTTCTATAGGAAGTGGTATTAAAAACCAGAATCTAGGTATGTTTATATTTGGCATTGGATACGGGATTGCATCTTTAAGCTGTGCTCTTCCGATTTACCTTGCTTCAATAGGGCTTGTTTTAGGTACAGGCCTGGATATTATAAATATTATTTTTAATAGTTTGATCTACGCATTGGGAATGGGCATTGTAATGATATCAACTTCTGTAGGTGTTGTTGTGTTTAAGCATTCTATAAATTCTTTTGTGTCAAAAATTAGCAGGTCAGTTGAGTATATAGGGTCCATTATGATGATTATTGCAGGAATATTTATAATACATTACTGGCTTTTAGGAACAGGGAGTAATTTTTTCTATGATTCAATTAAAGATATTTTTTAATATTTATTTAATTATTCATTTATAACAGGATTGCTTAAAATACCTATTCCTTCAATTTCTACTTCTACTGTGTCACCTGAAAACATATCTTTTGGCTTACCAGGTGTACCTGTCATAATCACATCTCCCGGATTTAATGTTATCATACTGGAAACAAATTCAATAATTCTTGGTACGCCATGTAATAAATCTGAAGTGTTTTGATTTTGTACTACTTCACCATTAATTCTGCATTTGATTTGTGCTCCTCCGGGGTCAAAATCTGTTTCTACCCATGGACCTAAAACTGTGAAAGTATCACATGATTTTGCTCTCCACCATTGTAAATCGTTTTGTTGCCAGTCTCTTGCACTTACGTCATTTCCACATGTATATCCAAATACGTGGGATAGAGCAGCACTTTGAGATATTCTTTTTCCACCTTTTCCCATAACCAAACACAATTCTGCCTCTGGCTGCATTTTAACTTTTTCTGCAATTGCTTCTTTTGGTATAACAATGTTCTCACCTGGGCCAATTATGGTGTCAGGTAATTTGTAAAAGGGTTCAGGAACTGCAGGGGCAGGTTTGTCACCCAGGTGACTTTTATAATTAAGTCCGATTGCTACAACTTTCCCAGGTGTAACAGGGCTAATTAATTCCACATCGGATAGAGAGTGACTTGTATTTGTTCTAGAAGAATCTGGATTTATATAATTGTCAGATAATGCAACAATTTCATCATCAATTATTTCTCCCCAGTTTATATTGTTTCCTGATTTGAATCTTGTATATTTCATTTAATCACCAAATTTAAATTTTGTTTGTATATTCAATATCAGTGAGTGTAGTATAAATAATTTTTATTTTCTATATTTTAAGATAAAAAGATATACTATAAATTAATTATTTATATACTATTTATTTATTTTGATAAAAGCTAATAATCTCTCAAAATCATTTAATGGAAACAGAATATTTTCTGGCATTGATCTAAGTATTGAAAAATCCACAGTCCTTGGCGTTGTGGGGAATAATGGATCAGGTAAAACAACATTATTAAAAATTATTGCCGGGCTAATTAATTCCGATACAGGCAGCATAAAGTTAAATGAAAATATCAAACTTGATTTTCTTGGACATGAAAATATGCTTTATCAAAATTTTTCTATATCAGAAAATATAGATTTTTTTTCTGATATATCAGGATTCAGAATATCTTCGGAATCACAGGATGATATTGAACTAGCACTTGGTTTAAAAAATATTGTAAAAAAAAAGATATCTGAATTGTCATATGGGCAAAGAAAGAAAGCAAGTATGCTCAGATCATTAACTTCTGCCCCTGATTTACTTGTCCTTGATGAACCATTTTCCAATCTTGATAGTGAATCTACAGATAGTTTTATAACTATCTTAAAAACATTAAAAAAAGAAAATAAATCTTTTATTATTTCTTCTAACAGAAAAGATATTGTTGGATCTATCTCGGATGATTTATTAAATATGGAAGATTTTAATGAATCATAGTTCGGATAATATTATGAGGGATATAAAAATTTTTTATTCCTTGACTAAAAAAGATCTGAAACTTGAATTAAGATCACTTTCTACGATATTAATTACAATTGTTTTTGCAGCATTAATAGTTGTTTTATTTAATATTGCCTTTCCTTTTGGAGTTGCCCAGAAAAGTGAAATCATTTCTATAATAATATGGGTTGTTTTTTTATTTAGTTCTCTAATTGTTTCATCAGGAATGATAGAGCTTGATACAAAAGATAATTCTCTCGAATTAATTTTAATGTACGGAATAAAATCTGAAATTTATTTTTTGTCAAAAAGTTTATCTGTATTTATTATATTGTCTGTTGTACAGTTAACAATTTTTTCACTGTTTTATGTTTTATTTCAGCTGAGTTTCCAAAATCCAATAATAATACTCGTAGCTATACTCACAAATATAGGAATCAGTTCAATTACTGTTATTTTAGGAATTTTATCTATAAGAAATAATTTAAATCAGAATATATTAAGCATTTTGGTTATACCTTTTACACTTCCATATTTGCTTGGGGCTGTGGAGGTAACGAATCAATTGACTCAATCAGGGAATATTAATTATGTTTTGAATTCTATTTATGCACTTGTCGCATTTGATCTGATATTTCTTATTACAGGGGCTATACTGATCGGGGTTTATTTCAAATTAGAGAAATAAGATTTATTCCTCATATTTAGAAGGGCATTTTACTATGATGTTCTCAGCTTCAAATTCTCCTTTGGGATTTAATTTACCCTCAAGTATGATTGTGTCTGATTTCGAGCTGAAAAACATGTCCGGCACAACACCTTCGTAAGAAGCTTTTAAAATCCTGCCTTCATCTGTAATTTCAAATTTTGAAACAGTTGATGCTTCAGATCTGGTATATGAATCCTGAACTAATTTACCTGCAACTCTGACTGATTTAGTGTTATCGGGTGCATTTTGTATTTCATTGATTGTCAGGTAATATGTTTTTGAACTTTCAAGTGCAAGTGTACCAAGATAAATTATTGCAATCAGAAGTACGAAAAGTGAGATTGCAAGTTTAAAGTTAAAATTATTTGTTATTTTTTTTAGCATCTGATTTTATTTGTGTTTCCATGTTTTTTAATTTTATATTTAATGTTGCCATAAAAATAGTTATAACCATGAAGATTATTAATGAAACAATAAATACAAATCCAAGCCCTGAATTATCTTTATTTTCAGATAATATACCTATATCAAGAAAACTAATGAAGGCTATTCCTGATAAGCATCCGATGATGAATGAAAATAATAATTTGTAAGTATTATTCATAAGTTAACCTCTCGAGTTTTTTTACTCCCAGTCTCATTCTTACAAGAATGATGAATAGAAATGTATGGGCCAGTAATGATATAAAAAATGTTAATAGCATTGATGAGGGAAGTCCGCTATTTTCTTCATCTGCCAAAGGGCCAATATTTAATTCAGGATGAGCTGTTCTCCATAAAATAGATGCAAAGTAAATTAAAGGAGCATCAATACTTCCAAGAAGAGCTATAATTGCTCCGATCAAAGCTGCTCTTTTTTTATCTTCAATTAAATTTCTAATTAAAAGGTATGCTGAAAAGATGAACCACAGTATTACAGTTGTGGTTAGTTTTGGATCCCAGGTCCACCAAACGCCCCATACTGGTTTGGCCCACAAAGCTCCTGTTACTATTATCAGAGATGCAAAAATTATTCCTGTCTGGGCAAATGAAAATGCAAGATCATCCCAGTAATAATTTTTTGTAATTAAAAATACAAGGCTTGAAATCCCAACACCTATCACAGCAAGCATTCCCAGCCAGGCAATAGGTACATGAAAATAAAATATTTTTTGAGTAATTCCTATACTTGTATCAACTGGTGACCATATAAATATCAGATAAAGAGTTATTGCCCATACAATTACATGTATTACATTAATAATTTGTGAAAAATTTAATTTAATGGCCATTATGAAACATATTATATTATATTTAATAATATATATATTTACCTAATTAATACAGATCTTCAGAAGTTATTTCATCACCTGGCTTTTCATCTGGAAAAAGAGATTCATTACTTAATTCACTGTAAAAATCCTGACCATAATTTCTAACCTTAAATATTATTGGCATTGGAATAGCTTCTCCAAAAGCCAGTGCATGTTGTTTAGATTCAATTGATCTTAATGAATTTTTCAACCTGTCACCATTTGGAACACCTGAAAATACTGAAGTAAGATCTCTTGGATCATCTAATTTACATATAAATTTATTTTCTATCTGGCTCATTATTTCATCATCTATCCCACTCGGTCTCTGATCAACAATCATTAAAGTAACATTATATTTCCTTGCTTCTCTTGCAATTGTGCCGAAAGTAGTTCTGTTTGAAACATCTTTGTTAAGAAAATTGTGTGCCTCCTCAATTGTTATAACCAGCGGCACAGGATCCTTATATTTTTTTCTGTCTCTTGTATAATTTTCTTTTTCATAACGCCATTGTGAATGGATTCTCCGTGTCACCATATTAGCAATAAGAATATAAGATAGTTCATCCCTGGGGAAATCAAGTATAACTGTAAGTCCATTTTTTAATTTGTCTATAATACTTTTTACAACATCATCTGATCCGTCTGGTGCAGTCAGAAATTCAAGGTTATCTATTGTTCTTAATCTTCTTTTCATCGCTTCTATAGTAGCAGGGTGTACTTGATATCTACTTTGTAATTCTAATATTTGTTCACTTTCATTTTCAGCAAGAACAAAATCGTGTATCCAGTCAGCGGTACGGCTTGTTTTAAAGACTTCATGGATAATTCGTACTGCTTCGACCTGATTCTCGTTGAGGTTTAAAATATTACGTAAAAGAGCAATATCTTCAGGTTCGATTTCATGTCTTTGAATATGTAGAAATTGTGTACCTACCTGAGCTTCTATAGTTCTCTGGTCAATTGTATAGTTAACAACTTTGTTTTTAAAAAGCTGAGCAAGCCCTTTTACAGGTTTGTTTTCCTCACTAAATCCTTCATATGCATATTCTCGCGCATAATCAAAAATAAGACTGGCAGCCCCGCTTTTTTGTAACATTCCGGCAAGTAATATTTTTGTCAGAAAGGATTTACCACTACCACTTTTTCCGAATATTGCACTGCTTCTTTGAACCAGAAGTTCCATATCAAGATTGATCTGCGTATCCAGATCAAGAGGATTTCCGACAGAAAACCCTTTTCCTTCTCTGGTATGAAATACCTGTTTATAATCTGCTTCTGTAGGTTTAAAAACAGGAGAGAAATGTGGTGGAATTGTATTTGCGCTTGGAAGTTCAACCGGGTCAGATTTTTCCCCAAGGACTTTTTCTTTACTTAATATAAGCCTTGGTGTTACCTCAATAAAAGCATAGGCTGCATTATCGATAAGTGACTGAAAAATTCTTTCATTCTGCATGTGCAGCGGAATATGTTCAACTCTCTGATCGGTTGATCTTAATCCGATATCAGAAACTTCACACATGAATCTTTGATTTAAAGTATCTATCACCACATGTGAGCCTATTGTTAAAGATGAAAGTGCGTTCTGAGAGTTTAGTTTTACATTCATTCCCTGTGAGAATGTTCCTGACACTACTATTCCAATGTTATCTTCTATGTTAGTCAATTTATTATTTCTCCTGTAAATTTAGATTTTGTATTATATTTGTTATTCTTGTTATCTGATCAGGTAAGGCTCCAACCAGCTGACTTGTAAAGCTTCCAATTTCTTCAGTTTTGGTTTTCTTTGAATTCAGGTATTTACTTATTATCATAATTATTACGTCATCTTTAAGTTCCATATTGGAATTAACGATGAATTTCACCAGACCTTCATCTGAAAATATATTTATCATTTCATCTTCCGGCAGAGTTGATATAAATGAAAATATTCTTGGTGGGGTAGGGGGGATAGAAATTGTTGTTGTATTTTCATGTTTGTAACCAAGGAAAACAATATTAAATTCAGTTTTCATCAGATGTGTGATTTCCGGATTTGATTTGTATAATTCATTTACTTCTGCGAAACCAGGACCTTTTGGATTAGGTCTTCTTCCAGGATCAATAGATCTTGTTTCAATATTTGTTATTACACCATAAATATCTTCTGCATCATCACCGCATTTTACAACTGAACCTATGGGCGGGCAGTCATATAATTCATAGGATTGTGCAATTGCGGACCTTGATGAAACTTCAATTATTTCTCCAATTATTTTATTGTCTTTCATATTTTAATTAACCTCTTACTATTAAATGTTTCTTGATTGTTTTGACTGATATTTTTGTGTTGTTGTGTATTTCAGATTATTAGCATTCAGTTCTCTTTCTGTAAGTATGCTGATACTTTTTCTGTCTGATTGTGAAATCACAGCCTGTTCATGGCTTTCTATAAGTATTTTAGGGTAACCATTTCCTTTCTGTACCTGAGACTGCACCAGGGTATGTATTTTACCCATAGCATCTTTGTCTATCGTATCTTTGATAAATTCAATTTTAGCTATTTCATAAGAATTATTTAAATAAATAAATGATACAGGGGTAAGACTTTTTTCATCTGTATCCTTCGATATTTCATTAAATACAGCTGATCTCTGATTATCTTCAAGAAGCTCATTAAATATTTCACTGTCTCTGAAATCAGATGAGATTTTAGAATCCATTTTACTGGTGATATGAACTGATTTGGGGCTGGAGTTATAAGAGATAATGTAAGCTTTATTTTTTGCCAGACTTATTACTTTTTCAGCTACTACTTTAAGTCTTTTAATAAGGAATTGTTTTAAAGTGTTGTTGTTAATATGTGATAAGGCAAAGTTAGGATAAAAATTCCCGTCTATGAAACCAAGTTTTATTGTATCTGCCTTAAAAGCTTCCATTTTATCTGCCAGATATTCCATCTCCATTACATGCCTTAAAGCACTCATGGAATTTACATCAGATAATACTCTCGAGTCTATTTCCTGTATTTTTGGATCAGGATAAAAACTTAATGCAGAATCAAATTCAGCTTTAGGATCTTCTCCATAATTTATATTTACATATCCAACATTAATTGCAGCAAATTCTATTGGAAGATCACGATCAGCTTCAAGAGTAGATCCGTCAGTAGAAAATACAGAATTATTTACAAGAGCTTCTGCAGCATCATTTACCTGGAGTAAATCAGCATATGTGGCCTCATCATTTTGTTCATTCGTTATGTCTTCAAGTCTAAAATTTATTGAACTTTCAAGATCACTTTTAAGCTTTTTCATAATAGTAGCTTTAAATGAATCTTCATTTTTTAACTGCTTTGCCAGCCTTGATATATATTTAACTGTTTTATCTATTTCCATATTACTTTATTTTAGAACAAATGTTCGTTTTATTCAATTGACTAATTTTTTGATTTTATATCCCATATGAAATT
>ENA-ORDI01002027-ORDI01002027.1-marine-metagenome-genome-assembly--contig:-NODE-2027-length-10331-cov-6.732300_pt1 | contig 10331 bp, 6 predicted proteins | sample MGYA00248628_ERZ508525 | MGnify/ENA primary metagenome ERZ508525 (study PRJEB26195, sample SAMN05422138) | marine metagenome | isolation source: East of Porto Seguro, South Atlantic Ocean | place...
GGAGCAACAAATAAAATCGCGTCACCCTGACGTCCAGCGCGGCCGGTTCTACCGATTCGATGTACATATCCTTCCGTATCATGTGGAATATCGTAATTGACTACATGACTAATTCGCTCAACATCGAGTCCGCGTGCGGCAACATCTGTGGCAACCAGAATATCCAGTTTGCCATTCTTCAAAAACTCGATTGTACGTTCACGCTGACTTTGTTTTATATCACCATTCAGCGGAGTGGAAGCATAACCACGCGCCTCAAGTTTTGCGGACAATTCCACGGTAGCGGTTTTTGTGCGTACAAAAATAAGCATCGCCTCAAAGTTTTCTGCTTCCAAAATTCGTGTCAGCGCATCCAGTTTATGCATCCCGCTTACCGGCCAGAAACGTTGACGGATAGTAGGGGCAGTGGTGGTTTTATCTTTGATCGTAATTTGTACAGGGTCTTTCAAATATCGCGTGGCTATGCGTCGAATCTGCTGCGGTATGGTAGCGGAAAAAAGCGCAATCTGTCTTTCCTCAGGTGTTTGCTCAAGAATCCACTCTACGTCATCAATAAATCCCATCCGCAACATTTCATCTGCTTCATCCAGAACAAGTGTACTGAGCTTACCAAGTTTCAAAGTACCGCGGCGCATGTGATCCATCACGCGTCCTGGAGTCCCAACCACTACATGTGCTCCACGCTGTAAACCGCGTATTTGACCACGATATTCCTGACCTCCGTAAATTGGTAGCACATGAAAACTTTTCATTTGAGAGGCATATTTTTTAAAAGCTTCCGCGACCTGAATCGCCAATTCACGAGTTGGAGTCAGCACCAAAACCTGTGGGTCTTTCTGCCGTAAATTTAAGTTGGAAAGCAAAGGTAGAGCGAAAGCCGCGGTTTTACCTGTGCCCGTTTGTGCCTGCCCTAAGACGTCTTTCTTTTCCAGCAACAACGGAATTGTCTGCTCCTGAATTGGGGTGGGAGTTTCATAACCAACTTCGTCTAATGCTTTATGGAGAGCCGGTTTGAGTTCGAATTGACTAAAAGTACTGATCATTTTAAATGCTTAAGGTGGGGTGGAAAACAACTGATTTTATCTTAGACAGACTACTGAATCCTTTCTAAAACGTAATCAATCTTTTTGCAATAACTAATTATTATCTCATATTTCGCCAACAGATAAAAGAAACAATGCTAATATTTCAAATGTAAATTGGATTTACTGAAAACGTATTTCTTTTGTCAGCAAGGATTTGATATGGGATTAAGTCCTCCACAAAGTTTGAGAACAAGTATTGAAGTAGTCCCCCTGGATTCCCACATTTGATTAGAATGACAATGAAGATGTAGGGGCACGGCGTACCATGCCCAATCAAATGACTTTTATTCAGTTTAATGAACTGCTGAACTTTTTGGCTTTAAGTCAACTTTTAAAAAAGGAGAACCCTCGTAAGCGCAAGGAATTCATCACCACGGAAACAGAACTGAACGCCATCGCACCTGCAGCGAGCATCGGATGCAATGCGGGACCTCCGAAAGGCACGAGCAAACCAGCCGCAATCGGAATCCCGATTACGTTGTAACCAAAAGCCCAAAATAAATTTTGACGAATGTTTCGTAAAGTCGCGCGGCTGAGTCGTAACGCATCAGCAACATGCCGCAAATCATTTTTCATCAGTACGATATCCGAGGTTTCCATCGCCACATCGGTTCCGGAACCCATCGCGATTCCGACATCCGCCTGCGCCAACGCCGGAGCGTCGTTTATTCCGTCGCCGATCATGCCCACTCGAGCACCTTGCGCCTGATACTGTTTTACAATTTCAGCTTTCTCTTCAGGAAGAACTCCGGAATGAATTTTTGTAATTCCGGTTTTTGAAGCCACTGCTTCCGCAGAACTTTGATGATCTCCTGTCAACATCACAACCTCCAAACCTAATTCCTGAAATTTACGGACGGCTGTTTTGCTTTCCGGACGTGCCTCGTCCGCCAGACAAATTACACCGATTAATTTTCCATCAACAGCCACGAAAATCGGTGTGCTACCTGAAATAATCTGTTTTGCCAAATTTTCCGGAACCTCATTAAAAACATTTTCCGCACGCATCAATGCCGGATTGCCAACTAAAACTAATTTTTCATTACAAACGGCTTTTACACCAAATCCGGTTTTTGCTTCAAATTCGGAAATATCCGCCAAATCAAGTTCCTGCTTTTCCGCTTCGGCAACCACAGCTCTGCCAAGTGGATGTTCCGAACCTTGCTCTACCGCCGCGGCAAAACGCAATACCTCTTTTTCATCCGGCACCGGAACTCCAGAATTTCCTTCTACTGTCAGAATTTGCGTGACTTGGGGGCGGCCTACTGTAAGCGTTCCGGTTTTGTCCATAATGATTGTGTCCAAACCCTGTGCGGCTTCAAGCGCAGGAGCATTCCGGAATAGAATTCCGTGTTGCGCTCCAGTTCCGGTACCAACCATAATTGCGATCGGCGTCGCCAAACCCAAAGCGCAGGGACAGGCAATTACCAAAACCGCGACCGTATAACTTAAAATTTCATTTGCGGATGCGCCGGAATACCACCAGAAAAATCCAGTCGAAGCCGCAATTACTAAAACGATTGGAACAAAAACTCCTGCGACTTGATCTGCCAAACGTGCGACCGGTGCTTTCGCGAGTTGCGCATTTTCAACCAAACGAATGATTCTGGCCAAAGTGGTTTCACCTCCTACACGTTTTACGCGAATCGTGAGCAAACCGTTTGTATTGAGCGTCCCTCCGGTAACTTCAGATCCGTCTGAAGCGGACTTTCCGGACGTTTTTTCAACCGGAACAGGTTCGCCAGTCAACATCGATTCATCCACATAACTGGCACCTTCGACAACAATTCCATCTGCCGGAATAATGCCTCCAGGACGTACACGCAAGACATCGCCGGGATGTACCAAATCGATGGAAATATTCGATTCTTTGCCCTCATGCACGAGAATTGCTTCTTTTGGACGCAGTTTCAACAACGAACTGATGGCTGCGGAAGCACGACTTTTACTTTTGGCTTCAAGTGATTTTCCCAACAAAATGAGTGCGATGATCACACCGGCGGTTTCAAAATAAAATCCTTCAGCGTTCAACTGCGTACCAAATAAATTCCACAAACTGAAGCCGACTGCCGCCGCGGTTCCCAAGGCAACGAGGGTGTCCATGTTCGGTTTTCGACGTAAAAATGCGGGAACGCCTTTGCTGTAAAATTCACGTCCGGCCCATAATACCGGCAACGTCAGCAGCAATTGAATCAGTCCGTAACGCAGCGGATTCGTTTCCGGTGAAAACAAAAGTGGAAGCGAAAATCCCAGCATCGGCCCCATCGCCAGCAAAACCAGCGGCACAGTAAATACAAGTGCTAACCACATTTTTCCGCGAAATTTCACATACTCCTGTTCAGACTGCTCAGAAGGTTCCGGTGCGTCCGCAGACTCTTGCAGGCGACGCGCTTCAAATCCGGCAGCCTCAACCGAGGCTTCCAATGCAGACGGATTCGCGATTTCCGGATTGTAATGAACGGCTGCCCGGTTCAGCGCAAAATTGACTTCCGCCAATTCTACACCTTCCACGTCTCCCAAAGCCTTTTCCACAGAAATTACGCAGCTGGCACAACTCATTCCCTGTATATCTAAATTGATAACCTCTATTTCTTGCTCCATTTTTTTCTCCGTATTTCTGTTTACAGGATTTGCTATTAATCAAAGTCAAGATATACTATATAGGGGTATAATGTTCATGTCAAGCTATAAATTTATATTTTCGGTCAAACAGGTCTGCCGTTTGCGCTTCCATATCCGCCTAACATGATGTAGCCTAAAAGTTTTCTTCTTGTAAAATAATTTCCATGAAAGACAGCAGAAATTCAAAGAACTCCGCTCAAATCCCTTCCATTCCCTTGAATTATCAAGAATATCCAGTTGAAGAAGTTCAGCGCCGTGCGCTGGAGTACTACGAAAATATGAAGCGGCGGCGAACGGTTCGTGATTTTTCGGCACGTCATGTACCACTTGATATTATTGAAAATTGTGTACGTACCGCTGACACGGCGCCGAACGGAGCAAATCAGCATCCATGGCATTTTGTCGTGGTTTCTGATCCGGAAATAAAACAGCAAATTAGGAAGGCTGCGGAAAAGGAGGAGCAGGAATTTTACAAGAGACGCGTGACCAGAGAATGGCTTGAAGCTTTGGCACCGCTTGGAACAGATGAGCACAAACCTTTTTTAGAAACCGCTCCTTATTTGATTGCCATTTTTGCTAAAGTCCATGGAATCGATGAAGACGGTAAGCGTGTCAAACACTATTATGTCAACGAGTCTGTTGGAATTGCCACCGGATTATTGATCAGCGCCATTCACCATTCCGGTTTAGCATCGCTTACTCATACACCGAGTCCGATGCGCTTTCTCAATAAAATCCTGCAGCGTCCGGAACAGGAACGTCCTTTTCTGTTACTGGTCGTAGGATATCCAGAAAAAAACGCAAAAGTTCCGGATATTCAGCGAAAATCTCTGCCCGAAATCTCAACCTATTTTTAAGAGAAAACCTTCACTCAAAAAGTCTTGAATCCAGCCGACACCTGAATCCATTTATTATGCCGGTTTGGTGTGGAATTCCCTGTCAATTTTTTCCTGAAGATATGTCTTAATCAACGATTGGTAAGGAACATCTCGTTTATTAGCTAATATCTTGATTGAATCTAACATCATTTCAGGTAGACGAATAGATATTGTTTTTGTTGAAGGTTTAAGTTTTGGAAAACTAACCGATTCAAGCTCGGTTGTATCAAAATAGTCAGTAACATCCTGAGTACTCCAGAACTCTCCCTCTTCAATTTCGTTTTTAAATTTTGGAATTTTCTTTGTCACCTAAATCCTGCAATTGCACATTTAGGTTATAGATGAAGCCAATAGTTTGAAATGGCTTGCTGTAACACCTGAGTTTGATCAACAATACTTTAGCACAAATTAAGCAAAAACTTTATTGATCTTTTCCGTCTAATGAATTCATTGTTTGCACTTAACGCACAGCAAAAGGAAGCAGTAACTACTCTGGAAGGTCCAGTGATGATCCTTGCAGGCGCAGGCAGCGGGAAAACTCGCGTCATCATACAGCGTATCGTTCATTTGATCCAGAAAAAGCAGGTTCCTCCTCAGCAAATTCTTGCGGTTACTTTTACAAATAAGGCGGCAGAAGAGATGCGGGGGCGCTTAAATGAAATGCTTTCAGGAAAACAAAAAGGCGTACATTTGAGTACGTTTCATGCGTTGGGAGTGAGTCTATTGCGCAAGTCGATTCATCATTTAGGTTACCGTCCCAATTTCATTATTTATGATACACGCGATCAAATTTCGGTGATCAAAACAATAATGGAAGATAATGATTTTGATGATCGCGGATTGATCGATCCCAAATCCGTACACTATGAAATCAGCCAGGCAAAGTCTACTGGACAGGGACCAGAATCTTTTTTGGAACAACAGGAATCACAGCAAAAACAAATGGTTGGTAAGATTTTTCGTCAATATCAGAATACAATGAAAGGCTGTAATGCTATTGATTTTGACGACATCCTCAATCTCACCTTGACTCTTTTTGAGCAGTTTCCGGATGTCATGGACACTTTAACGCAACGCTTCCGTTATTTTATGGTAGACGAATATCAAGACACGAATCGCATTCAATATAAATTACTTCAGTACCTCACAAAACGTCACAGGAACCTTTGTGTGGTTGGCGACGATGACCAATCAATTTACGGCTGGCGTGGTGCGGAAGTTCGGAATATTTTCAATTTTGAAAAGGATTTTCCGGAAGTAAAACTTATTCGTCTGGAACAAAATTACCGCTCAACGCAAAATATTTTATCTGCGGCCAATCAAGTGATATCTGAAAATACTCAGCGTATGCCAAAAAAACTTTGGTCAGAAAAACAGGGTGGAGAAAAGCTGGATTGGCTTCAAGCCGAAAATGAAGTGGAAGAAATGGAAGCAGTTACAAGAAAAATTCGCACAAAGATTTTACAGAATGGCCGACGTTATTCAGATTATTCGATTCTTTATCGTTCCAATTTCCAGTCGCGTGTTGTTGAAGAAGCGTTGCGTGAAGCAAAAATTCCGTATCGTATGTTGGGCGGAACGAGTTTTTATGATCGTGAAGAAATCCGTGACGCACTGGCTTATCTTAAAGTAATTTATAATCCAAATGATGAAGTCAGCTTGCACCGCATAATCAACACACCTCGGCGTGGAATTGGCAAAACATCATTGATGAAGGCTAATGAGTGTTGTCAGGAAACGCACCTGCCTTTATTTAAAGTTATGAGCCGTGCCAGGAAATATGAACGTATTCCCAAAGATTCAGCCTTCACAATGGAAATATTTACAGGCATCATCAGCAGTTTTCAGCAACGTTTTGCCAATGAAAAATTAGATATAGTGTTCAAAGATTTGCTGGATGAAATTGGTTATCTCAGTTTTCTTGAAACTCAAAGTGGTGATATTAAAGTGCGCGAACGTCGTGTGATGAATGTGCTTGAATTACTGGTAAGTATCCGGAAATATTCTGAAAAATTTCCGGAAGCAAATCTTCAAAGTTATTTGGAGCGTGTAACCCTTTTTACGCAAAGTGACAACGATCCGGAAAGCAAAGCCAATCAAGTTTTGATAATGACTCTCCACAGTGCAAAGGGTCTGGAATTTCCATTTGTGTTTATGGTTGGCATGTCTGAAGGAGTCTTCCCGAATCATCGGGCGCTTGAAGAAGGAGGAGAAGACGAGGAACGTCGTTTATGTTACGTAGGCATCACGAGGGCACAGCAAGAATTAACTTTTTCCATGGCCAAATTTCGGAAGCGTTTCGGCGAAAGCATCAAGCAGGAACCATCACGGTTTCTCCTTGACATCAATCCTGAACTGTTAGCTGTTCCGATTGTTGGAGAAGCTACTGAAGAAGTAAAAAAGGAGCGCAGTCGAGAATCACGCTCTGCTTTTTTCTCACAATTTAAACAACTCGAAGCCAGCTGACGGATGAGATATTTTAGACATTTTTTTCTTTGGTTTGCGATAATTATTTTCGGAATAATTTTATTCTCAGGAATTACATTTGCGCAAACTTTGATAATTGCACTTGGAGATTCTTTGACAGAGGGATTTGGAGTCAGTCGGGAAGAAGCTTATCCATACTTGCTCGAAAAAGAACTCTTGAGCAAGGGGCATGCAGTGAAGGTGATCAATGCCGGAATCAGCGGATCCACCAGTGCCAGCGCAGTTTCACGACTCAAGTGGTACCTCCGGATTCAACCCGACATAGTTATTTTAGCACTTGGCGGAAATGATGGCTTGCGGGGTTTAAGTGTAGAACATATGAAGCATAATTTAAGCAAAGCAATTGAATTAGCGCAGTCCGAAAAAATACTTGTTTTACTCTCTGGAATGCAAATTCCTCTGAATTATGGTACGGAATATACAGAGTCTTTCCGGAAAGCTTTTTATGAATTGGCGAAAAATTATAAACTGCCGATGATCCCTTTTCTGCTCAATAAAGTTGGAGGTGTTTCCAGTATGAACCAGCCAGACGGTATCCATCCCAATCCGGAAGGGCATCAAATTATCACCCGGACTGTACTTGAATATTTGGAGCCGCTTTTGCCTAAAAAAAATTAAGCAAACCTTCTCATTGACTTGAGTGCTGTTTGGATCTGCTTTTGCTGATTGAGGTAAGCTCGGTTAGTAGGCGCAAGCACATCCACAGCCTTTTTCCCCATTTCGAGAATTTTCAACACGCCATGATTTGCAAGGCTCAGCATTTTACGCTGTTCATAAGCGTAGTATGAGATTTGCGCGAATTCTGACAGAACAGTAATGTCTCCACGTTTAGGATTAGTGAAAGATGATCTTTTTAATGCTTTGTGGTATGCGACAATTGCTTTGTTGAAAGTTGGTGTCAATGCTGGCCGAGCAGTTAAGTCACGCATCACCACATGTAAAGTTAAAATCCGTAAAGCTTGCATGTGTACTCTGGCTTCCATCAGATAGGGCAAAGGAAGTTTACTGTCAATTTCCTGTAGTTTGGCCACAAGCTTCAGCCCGATTTGATGTAAGACCGGTATTCGTTTAATTACTTCAAGAGCTGCCAAAGTTTTGCGGACCACAAGCGTGTGTTTATTCTTTGAGGAATCAGTACTTCCAGAGCCACCAAATAAACTTTTTACTCTATGTTTTGAAGTTAATTCATCCAACTCATTCAATTGCATGGTCATTGTAATGCTGCCGCGAGTATCTTCATCCAGAGAATCTGTGTATTCCAACAACTTTAAAGTTATTTTTATTTCCTGAATTATCAAAGCCTCATTTTCATCAATATCTTCTTCATCTTCATCTGCTTTTATCAAGTCTTTGATAGAGATAACATCAAGATTTACATTTTTTAGTTGCTTAGAATGAACCACGAGCAGGTTTTTTTTGTGAGTGCTGATGATTTTTTCTAAATATAACCGATATGTTTGTCCCGCAATTTGCAAAGTTGCAGGAGTAATGTCTCCTAAATAAATTGTGAGAGCGGCTTGAATCAAGAGGTTGCGGTAAAGTGACAAAGGGAAATCTCGTTTGTCGCGCATCATGCTTCTAACCAGTTTAACCCTTGCCGCACTTGATATTGGGGAGCTGCGAATTTTTGCTACTAATGCAGAAATTTCAGAGTTTTTTGCCATATTGCCGATGATGCTTGCATCTATATGGGTTCCTTTTGAGTCGGCATTTGAAGGTATTATCGTTTTGCGCATCTTCAAGATAAATGAAGAATTGCTGAGTTTGTTGACGTCTTCGGTGGCCTGAATTATTTGCCTTTGAATTTTTTTAAAATCAAGACTAGAAATGTGATGTATTGTCTGTGATTTGTTCTTAAATGTTGTCTTCAAAATCCCTCTTCTCTTTCGCAATCTAGTGGTTTATCTTTTGATAATTTTTTCATTTTAGCTAACTCAAAAGGTTTCAAATCATTATTTCGCGAATTATCAGCTATAGTTTGAAAACGTTAATTTTGTTTTTTGCAAATAAGTAATCTCTGTGAACAAATACGTAAATTTATAAGAGTGCAACTTTGAAGACTTAGTGGAAAATTTCAAAGTAAGCACTCGACGTTTCTATTCAAAAGGAGTATATTCACAGGCAAGAGAGAGATCATTTCAATCCCGATTACTTACATGCATAGAGCGTACACTGCTACAAACTATTAAACAAGGTGATCTCCTCTTTTAATTCTTAACAGCATAACTTAAATTTGAGCAAAATTTGCGGACAAGAGATGTTTCCGAATACTTTGAGTTAGTTTGTTAAATTTGATCTAATCTCCGCAAAAGTGATTTAAAGCTTTCATGGCACAAACTTACCCTCCTGTCAATATGGGAGGTACGACAGATGGCCTGCTTGTATTAAGTAATGGTCGTTTTTTCCGTGGCAAATTGCGTGGTGCTCCGGTTGAGGCAACCGGTGAGGTGATTTTCAACACCTCTATGACCGGTTATCAAGAAATTCTGACCGACCCTTCTTACACCGGTCAAATTGTGACAATGACTTACCCGCAAATTGGCAACTATGGTGTAAACTTGGATGACATGGAGTCAAAAACCACTCATGCTTCTGCGCTTATAGTTCGTGAATTAAGTCATATTAGTAGTAATTGGAGATCAACTCAAACCTTGGATGAATGGCTGATAGAACACAGGATTCCTGTTTTGGAAGGAGTTGACACACGTTCTTTGGTAAAGGCTATCCGTTCAAGCGGTGAATGCTCCGGCCTTCTTGTTCCATCAGATTCTCGTCATACTTTGGATGAACTTCGTGAAGAAGCACTGGATTTGCCATCGATGGTAGGTCAAAACTTGGCTAGAAAAGTTTCCACCCGCGAATCATATTTTTGGCCTTCTGATGCAAAGACAAAACCTATGATGGTGGTCGCATATGATTTTGGTATAAAGTTCAATATTTTACGGATCATGAATAGTTTGGGACTGAGTGTGACAGTGGTGCCGTGGAATACGTCTTCCGAAGAAGTGCTGGAGATGAATCCGGAAGGTGTTTTCCTGTCAAACGGTCCAGGTGATCCAGCTGTAGTCAATGAGGCGATTGAAGCAGTTCAAAATTTGCTGGGCAAATTGCCTATCTTTGGAATCTGTCTTGGTCATCAAATCTTAGCCTTGGCTTTGGGCTGCCAGACTTATAAGTTGGTTTGCGGTCATCATGGAGGCAATCACCCTGTCATGGATTTTGCAAGCAATAAAATTGAAATTACGAGTCATAATCATGG
>ENA-ORDI01002029-ORDI01002029.1-marine-metagenome-genome-assembly--contig:-NODE-2029-length-10328-cov-3.088577_pt1 | contig 10328 bp, 13 predicted proteins | sample MGYA00248628_ERZ508525 | MGnify/ENA primary metagenome ERZ508525 (study PRJEB26195, sample SAMN05422138) | marine metagenome | isolation source: East of Porto Seguro, South Atlantic Ocean | place...
CAAGGATGTTGTAGGTTTAACACGACTTTCTGCAAACTGCTTAGCACTTCATTTAATTTACAGATTAGTATGACTTTGCGTTCATCTACCTGGCGTGTTCCTGCGCACATGTAGCGTGACTAGTCTGCCACGCGTTCAGCTTTTTCGAGAACCACATCCTCTAACGGCACATCGGAATGATAGCCGACATTTCCCGTATCGACCGCAGCGATCTTCTCGACCACATCCATTCCAGACACCACACGGCCGAACACTGCGTATCCCCAGCCACTTTCCGTCTTTTCCGTGTGGTCCAGAGACTGATTGTCCTTAAGGTTAATAAAAAACTGGGCTGTTGCTGAGTGCGGGTCATTGGTACGCGCCATACAGATTGCACCGATCAAATTCTTTAAACCGTTGTCTGCCTCATTCTGTATCGGTGTGCCCGTTCCCTTTTCCTGCATCCCCGAAACCATACCCCCACCCTGGATGACGAATCCCGGGATTACCCGATGGAAGATCGTATTGTCATAATGGCCACTGTCCACATAGGACAAGAAATTCTCTACTGTGATTGGCGCATTTTCAGCATCCAGTTCGAGCTTTATCTCGCCCATTGACGTCAGTATTGTGATCATTATTTTATTTTCCAGTTGTTGATTGGCATGTGCTACGAAAGTAGAGCAGCACATTATTATTGATAACCTGGAAACGTATAAGTAAAAACGACGCCAGACAAGCTTTACATCGCTCACAACTCACCTGCCATCTTCAGAATGTGCTTCCACTCTTTGGCAGCCACGGGGAGAATTGACAAGCGATTACCGCGCTGCACAAGCCGCATCTGTACCAATGCCCTCTCTCCCTTAAGGGCTTTAAGGGTCACGGGTGTTTTGAATTTTCTCTTGTATCGAACATCAACCATGACCCAGCGTGGATTCTCCGGGTCGCTTTTGGCATCAAAATATTTCTCGTTGGCTAGAAATGCAGTGTGATCCGGGTATCCCTCCCGCACGATTTCTATCACGCCGACGATCGCCGGCTCTTCACAGTTGGAGTGATAAAAAAAAGCAAGGTCACCTTTTTTCATCTCATCACGCATGAAATTTCGTGCCTGATAATTCCGAATACCGTCCCAGTGGTCTGTTTTTCGTTTTTCCGCACGCAAGTGATCAATGCCGTAAACATCCGGTTCGCTTTTCATCAACCAGTATTTCACGCTGTTCCGGTCTCCTGCTCATCCACCCGGACCCGTTCAATGAACCGACTGAGTCCGGTAAGCTCGTCAATATCGACCACAACCCCGCAGATGCTGGCCGGCCCTGAAGCTGGTTCTATACGCACGGGCAGTCGATCGACAAACCGTCGAAGAATTATATCGGTGTCTGCACCGATCACAGAATTGTAGCAACCTGTCATGCCGACGTCGGATATATGCGCGGTACCCTGTGGCAGTACACGCTCATCTGCCGTGGGTACGTGGGTATGTGTGCCCACCACTGCCGAGACACGACCGTCCAGATACCAGCCCATCGCTACTTTCTCGCTGGTGGCTTCAGCATGAAAATCGACCAATACGACATTTAAGGTTTCGGGCTTTTTCGTCAGGACCTCATCCACACAGCGGAACGGACAATCGAGTGTAGGATGCATAAAGACTGTACCCATCACGTTCAGGACGCCCACTTCGATACCATTGCTGGCAGTGGCAACCATCCAGCCCGAGCCGGGCGAGTCCGCCGGGTAATTGTGCGGCCGCAGCAGACGAGGTTCATCCTGTATCAGATCCAGCGCTTCGCGTTTGTCCCAGATATGATTGCCCGAAGTCAGAACGTCGATCTCTCCATCACCCAGCAACTCGTCCAGAATGGGCGCCGTCACGCCGAACCCGCCGGCCGCATTCTCTGCATTCACGACGGTCAACTCGGGATCGTATTGGTCCTTAAGGTCTCCCAGATAACGGCGCAACACCCGCCGTCCTGGCCTGCCGAATACATCCCCTATAAACAGTATCTTCATCAAACTTTCATCGACCGTATCGGTGCACCGGTTTTCCCTCAGCAGGCATAATAACCGCAATCGGTGACAATGCCGTGTAACGGCACGTCCCAACTGTCGACATCCAGACGATTCACGCGCTGAAACTCATGCGCCAACCCGATCAGCCGCGGTCGCTGGCCGTGGCGACGATGTCGCAACACGTCGAGCGTTGCATCATAAAAACCACCACCCATACCGAGTCGGTTGCCAGTACGGTCAAAAGCCACCAGGGGTACGAATACCCAGTCTAACTGCCCGATTTTCAGTGATGCCCAGGGAGGCACTTGTGGTTCGAGGATACCGAACCGGTTAGTTTTCAGCACACCGTCAGGTTTCAGTTCTCCAAATCGCAACAGCGGTCGTTGCAGTGGCACGATGATGGGTAGAAAGCATCTCCGTTTGCGCTGTATCAGCACCCGCATCATGGGCAGTGGGTCGATTTCCCCGTCGTTAGCAAGATACGCCGCAAAGCGCTGGCCACCCACCAGCCCGGGCATGCCACGTAGCTGTGCCACGAGAGCTTTACCTGCTGTGTTTTGCTCCCGGGCAGACAGTGCACGCCGCCGTGCTCGCATCTCGTCCCGCAATCCCTGTTTAGAAGATATAGACATTACGGTGTCGAGTCCCTGTCTAATGGTTTGAATATGAAAAGACACCGCCCGCTTGTGCCGTACGGTTCCGGGTACCTTGAACCAAGTGGTCCAAGTGGGGATCACTGCGACACCTGAAGGCTTTCCAACGACAACTCGGCCGAGGACCTGCACACCAGTGCCAGCAAGACAATCCCCGAGTAAAAGTCTAGGTTCTAAGGGATTGCGTACCCATTCGAACACCGCAGGCGGTGCTGTTCAGGATTGTAACGGATTACCGCGCCAAGAATTTGCGGAGGTCCTGTCTAGGCGGTCTCGTCACTCTGATTGCGCGACACTGCCCTTTCGACGCGCGTCGTCAGCGCCTGCAAGCGAGCATTAAGGTCGCCCGGCACCTGGCTATTTCGGCGAAGCTGAAGCAGTTCGTTTGATAGATTCAGTGCAGTGATCACCGCACAATGCTCCAGACCCACCACTTTACTCTGCGCCTGGACCACACGCAGTTGTTTATCCAGGTGAGCGGCTGCATCCAGAAGATCCTCCCGATCATTCTTCTTGCAGGCGATAGTGAATTCTCTGTCCATGATCACCACCTTGACGCCTTCCTTACTCACCTCTAGCTCCCTATCTATTTAGCTTCAGTTTAGCAGCGCTTCAGCCTGCGTCCAATTCTCGTAAACGTTCAACGACCCGGTCGATCCTGAGTTTGGCTTCCCGGTTACGACCAAGTAAATCTTGCCGCTCCCGGTTCAGTTCCTCTTTCTCGGTAGACAATTGCTGATTTTGATTTTGCAGCCGTCCACACGCATCAATGAGATTGTCGACTTGTTCCGTCAACAAGTCGATTTGAGCCGTTGCGGTCTGGTTTTCTTGGTTATCCATCCGTCTGTCCTTCCTCTACTGCAGGTGAAGTGGTAATTGCGTATAACGTAATAGCGCTTATGGCCTCCGACGAAGATCATAGAACGACTTGGTGGGTCGGTCAATCTCAGCCTTTGAATTTGGTCCATTGCTATACTAAGATGGTGATGGCCGACGGATCTACCCATGAATCATCCTGATTCAGTCAAGCTGGACGGTGAATTTTACCTGCAGGTTCAAAATCGACTCGATCACCCTGATGTGGTGTTCAGTCCTGCTGAAATACATGGTGTCGCAACGGGGCTTGTCTGTTGTGGAGAGGATGAATCCACACTGGCAAACTGGGCGCCCATATTGACCCGTGAGTTAGAAGATGACGCATCCCGCACCCTGGTGGAAGACATTCTATCTGGCCTGGTTGCTCTAACGCAGCGCGCACTTCGGAGCACAGATTTCACGTTTCAGATGCTACTCCCGCCCGATTCCAGCGAAATCACAACACGGACGGCAGCGCTTGCAGACTGGTGCGCCGGGTTTTGTACCGGCACGGCCTTTAACAGCCGGCTCAATGAAGCAGACCTGGAACCGGATGCCCTAGAAGCACTGACTGACATTGCCCGGATTGCCGAAGTCGAACCTGGTACAGATTCAGCGGAAGAGCAGGAAAAAGCGCTGCTGGAACTGGAAGAATATCTGCGGGTAGGGACTCAGTTAATATTCGAAGCCACTCTGGACAGCCAATCATTACAGAGCAGCGCTCTGGAAACTACTGAATCATGACTCAATTGGACATCTTCGGCCGGCGACGGCGTGACATTATGGCGCTCATGGGTGACGGGGTTGCCGTCATGCCCACTGCACCGGTCTCCCGACGAAACAATGATGTTGATTATCCTTTCCGTCCTGATAGTGATTTTCAGTATCTGAGCGGCTTTCCCGAACCTGAATCTGTGCTGGTACTGGTTCCAGGTCGAACACACGGCGAGTACATACTGTTCTGCCGAGAACGCGATGCAGAAAAGGAAACATGGCACGGCCGACGCGCTGGCCTTGAAGGCGCAATCGAGTCCTTCGGGGCTGACGATGCGTTTCCCATAGAAGATATCGACGACATACTGCCGGGCCTGCTGGAGAACCGCCCCAAGATTTTCTCCTGCATGGGTCGTTACTCCGAATTCGATAATCAGCTTCTGCAGTGGTTCAACGAGGTCAAATCCAAAAAACGTGCGGGGATCAGCGCACCCGGCGAACTGGTGGACATCAGCCACCTGCTGCATGAATTCCGATTGATCAAGTCAAACCACGAAATTTCAATCATGAAACGTGCAGCACGTGTCTCAGCGGATGCTCATTGCCGGGCCATGCGCGCCTGCAAACCAGGCATGATGGAGTACCAGATCGAAGCTGAACTCGAATATGAATTTCTAAAAGGCGGCGCCCACTCGTCGGCTTATCCGTCGATTGTTGCCGGCGGTGCAAACAGCTGCATTCTGCACTACACCGAAAACAGCGACAAATTGATTGATGGTGATCTGCTGCTGATCGATGCGGGTGCAGAGATCGACTGTTATGCAGCAGACATCACCCGAACGTTACCGGTCAACGGCACTTACAGCGCTGAGCAACGGGCGGTCTACGACATCGTTTTAGACGCACAGGTCGCGGCCATCGCCGAAGTCAAATCCGGGCATCACTGGAACCAGCCTCACGAGGCCGCCGTTAAGCGCTTAGCCCAAGGAATGATCGATCTCGGTTTGCTTGAGGGCGGTATTGAAGATGTGATTGAAAACAAGCGTTACCAGCGATTCTATATGCATCGCACCGGTCACTGGCTGGGTATGGACGTGCACGATGTAGGCGATTATCGACTCGGCGATCAATGGCGACTGCTGGAGCCCGGCATGGTATTGACCGTTGAACCCGGTCTGTACATCCCAGCGGCTGACGATATCGATCAACGGTGGCACAACATCGGCATTCGTATCGAAGACGACGTTCTGGTAACCCGTAAGAATGCCCAGGTTCTGTCTGGCGGCGTACCCAAACAGCCGGCCGAGGTTGAAGCGTTGATGGCGGAGGGTGTCGGGAGCTGACGCCGTGGCGCACGCAACCGATGTCGTCATCATCGGCGGCGGACTGGTCGGCGCCAGTCTTGCGCTCGCCCTGGAACCACTCGAGCTGTCGATCGATGTGCTCGAGTCTATCCCGTTTAATCACGACGCCCAGCCCAGCTTCGACGAACGGACCATTGCGCTCACCTGGAGTTCTCGCAGAGTCTTCGAGGCGATCGGCATCTGGTCAGAAATCGCAACTGACGCATGCCCGATTCACAGCATTCATGTCTCGGATCAAGGCCATTTCGGTTGTACGCACTTGGATCGCAGTCTGATCAATACCGATGCGCTGGGGTATGTTGTGCCATCTCGGACTTTGGGCTATGCACTACTGAACCGCCTCCAGGATAGTATCCCCATTCGCTATCATGCACCCGTCGTCGTTGCTTCCCTGCAGAGTGATCGCGAATTCGTCAACGTGCAGGTTGATAACGCATCTCACGATCGAAAGGCGCGGCTCGCGGTACTGGCTGATGGCGGGCGCTCAGCGCTTGGCCAACAAATCGGGATCCGTCGCCTGGAAAAGTCATACCCGGAAGTGGTGTTGGTTGCGATGGTCGCGACTGATCAAGACCATCAGCACCGGGCCTATGAGCGCTTTACACAGCATGGGCCACTCGCACTCTTACCGGCTGGTCCTCAGCGTTTCGCCCTGGCCTGGACCTTGCCCAAGCCAACGGCGAAAACCTACGCTGAATTATCCAACGAAGAGTTTTTATCCCGTCTACAGATGAGTTTTGGTGAGCGTGCGGGTGTTTTTTGTAACGTCGGCAAGCGTAACACCTACGCGGTCGGGCTGACTGAGTTGTATCAGCCCGTATCCGGCCGGGTCGTTGCAATCGGCAATGCCGCCCACATCGTCCACCCTGTCGCGGGACAGGGATTCAACCTTGGTCTTCGTGATGTGGCTGAACTCGCTGAAAATATTGTCAACGCGACAGAACACCATCAAGATCTCGGCTCTATGGCTGTTCTATCCCGCTACGCTGACCACCGCCGTGTCCAAACCCGTCGCGTCCAGCACTTCACTGACGGCTTGCTCCGGATTTTCTCGAATGACTACCCCGGCCTTAACCTGCTGCGCAGTGCTGGTCTGCAAACACTGGATATGATGCCCGGTGTCAAACGACACTTGCTTCGCCGCACCGCGGGGCTCCGTGGGCCTCTACCGCGACTGGCCCGTGGACTGCCCTTGCGTCCCAATTAATCTCAGCTGATGCCAACCCAAACAGATCCTGATTTTGACGTGGTTGTGGCCGGTGCCGGTATGATCGGGTGCACCTGCGCCGTGGCGATTGCCCAATCCGGTGTCCGTGTTGCGCTGGTCGATCCCGGCCCCATCAATTTCAAACACAGCCGCCCAAATGAGATTCGGGTGAGCGCCATCAACCTTGCGACTGAAAATATTCTCCGTGCATTGGGTGCATGGTCTGTTTTAAAGGCCGAAAGTTTGTCCCCGTTTCGTCAGATCGACGTCTGGGACGCCGGAAGTTCAGGTCAAATCACCTTCAGTGCAGCAGATGCAGGTCTCACTCATCTGGGTCACATCATTGAAAATGACGCGATCACAGCAGCTTTGATCACCCGCCTGTCAAAGCTGAACACCGTCTCATGCTTTGCGGGCGATAGCATAAAGACATGTGATACCGACCACGGCGGTGTCTCTATCACGCTTAACAGCAAAGAAAAATTAAAAGCAAAACTATTGGTTGGGGCAGATGGTGCCGAGTCCCGGGTCCGATCCCTGGCAGACATATCAGTGGAGAAAACCCCATACAATCATCAAGCAATCGTCGCTACGGTCAGTACCGAACTACCCCATCGAGAGACCGCACGGCAGCGTTTTTTGGACACGGGTCCCCTGGCTTTCCTACCGCTACAGGACGGTAGCTCTTCGATCGTCTGGAGCTGTTCACCACAACGCTTCGATGAACTGAACGGCCTTGATGATGCGGCTTTTTCTGCCGCGTTGACCGAGGCATTTGAGAATCGTCTTGGGACGATTACGCTGGCCTCGAGTCGGTCTTCGTTCCCCCTCATCAACCAGCACGCTAACCAGTACATCGCGCCCCGTATCGTACTTGTGGGTGATGCTGCACACACCATTCACCCCCTCGCGGGGCTGGGGGCCAATTTGGGCTTTGCCGACGCTGCAGCCCTGGCTGAAGTCATCGACAATGCCCATCACACAGGCAAAGATATCGGAATCCGCCCTCTGCTAAGACGCTATGAACGATGGCGGCGTGGAGAAAATAGATTGACTGCAAAAACGATGGACGTTTTCTACCATACCTTTGGCACCAATCGTCCCGGCATACAGTCACTACGCGGCGCAGGGCTTAATTTGGTAGACAAGACATCTTTGGCAAAAGATTTCTTTATGCAGTATGCAACCGGCCTGCGCGGTGATCTGCCCAAGATGGCACAAAAAGGATCGATCTGTAGCGAATAAGGAGCGCGGGGGGGATGGTTTATACTGCGCTGATGACTGACCCGCCAATGAAACTGTGAACCGTGCAGGGTAAACACGATCTCAAACAAGCCGGTCTCAAAACCACCCAGCCGCGGCTCAAGATCCTGGATGTCCTTGAGACCAGCCAGGTGCGACATCTGTCAGCAGAGGATGTTTACAAACGATTATTGGCACTCGATCAGGACATTGGTCTTGCGACTGTCTACCGGGTGTTGACTCAGTTTGAATCGGCCGGTCTTGTCATCCGCCACAATTTTGAAGGGGGGGCTTCGGTATTTGAACTCAACGATGCCAGCCACCACGACCATATGGTGTGTATCAAATGCAACAAAGTATTTGAGTTTTTCGATAACACTATTGAGCAGCGCCAGAGAAAAGCAGCAGAAAAATCTGGCTTTGTCATGCAGGACCATTCTTTATATCTTTATGGCGTATGCCGCGGTATGCAGGAACGCGGCAAATGTTCGATGAAAAATGCCGTATGACCGCTTCTGATACCGCTTGAAGAATGTATTCCGCACCAAAGTCTTTCAGTTGATTAACCCTTCGGAGTTTTAGACCTGTGCCGACACTCATCTGTGGCTCCATGGCCTTTGATACGATCATGGTCTTTCCAGATCTATTCAAGAACTACATTCTCCCCGATCAGATCCATAATCTGAATGTGTGTTTTGTCAACCCGGAACTGCGCCGTGAATACGGCGGTTGTGCGGGAAACATCGCCTATAACTTAAAGCTCCTCGGCGGTGAACCGATTCCAATGGCCACGGTCGGCAAAGACTTCGAGGACTACCGCAGGCGCCTGCAACAAAACGGCATCCCTGACCAACACGTCGTTGAGATCCCTTCCCTTTATACCGCCCAGTGTTCTATCACGACCGATCAGGACAACAACCAGATCACGGCCTTTCATCCCGGCGCCATGGGCGAGGCCCACCAGAACAAGGTGGCCGATGCAGCCAACATCAGTTTAGGGATCGTTGCGCCAGATGGCCGCGATGCCATGTTGCAGCACAGCCGTGACTTCGCAGTGCTCGGCATCCCTTTTATATTTGACCCTGGACAAAACCTCCCCTTATTTTCAAAGGACGAATTACTTACTTGCATCGATCAGACCACGTGGTGTGTCATGAATGACTACGAATCCCAACTGATGATGAAGATCACCGAGCTGACGCTGGACGATATTGCCAGCCAGGTTGACGCCCTGATCGTCACGCGGGGGGACGAAGGCTCTCGTATCTATGCGGGCGGCAAATCAATCGACATTCCGGCAGCGTCTATAGAAGCCGCTGTGGATCCTACCGGCTGCGGCGATGCTTTTCGTGCCGGTCTGCTGTACGGCCTGAACTGCGGTTGGGACTGGGAAACATCCGGCCGGGCAGCTTCACTCTTAGGTGCGTTCAAAGTCGAACGACAAGGGACCCAGAACCATCACTTTACCGAGGACCAATTCCAAGCGCGCTTCGAAGAGAATTTCGGGTACTCGTTACCCTAGTTCCGACACTGTTCCACACCACAATACCGTCGAGACGATCCAATGCCTGAAATCAATCTCCTGATTCTTGACTTTGATGGCGTACTGACCGACAACAAAGTTTATGTATTTGAAGACGGGCGTGAGGCTGTAGTGTGCCATCGTGGCGACGGTTGGGGCATCCGAATGCTTCAATCTGTGGGAATTGAAGTGATAATCCTCTCTACCGAAACGAACGCAGTGGTCTCTGCTCGAGCGGAGAAACTCAATGTAACCTGCATTCAGGGTTGTGAAGATAAATCGTCAGCTGTGCAGTCAATCATTGACACAAGGTCTATCAATCCGGACCAGATCATGTATGTTGGCAATGATACCAACGATATTGACGCGATGAAATTGGTAGGCCATCGCGTGGCACCGGCAGATGCGCATCCGCAGATACGAGCAATTGCGACTATGGTTACCGACTCGTCCGGAGGACAGGGGGTAGTGCGAGAGCTTGCTGATCTTTTAGTGACGAAGTGAGCATCAACGCTGCAATAATGCTTCAACTACCCGCTCTGGTTACCTCATTGTTGAACTGAGGGTATCTATATTTCTAATACAGCTGCCGCTTTAGGCTGATTCGCTAATTTCTTCAAACACGAGTCATCCACAAGAGCCTAATCGGCCCGTTTTATCCTCTATTTTCTTTGGATTCTTTCTAACAAAATACTTCGGGTTTCCTCATCGACAAATGCCGCTGCGAGCGCATCGACTGAAATCTGAACCAGATCTAGATCTTCCAGTCCCAG
>ENA-ORDI01002036-ORDI01002036.1-marine-metagenome-genome-assembly--contig:-NODE-2036-length-10295-cov-3.215796_pt1 | contig 10295 bp, 14 predicted proteins | sample MGYA00248628_ERZ508525 | MGnify/ENA primary metagenome ERZ508525 (study PRJEB26195, sample SAMN05422138) | marine metagenome | isolation source: East of Porto Seguro, South Atlantic Ocean | place...
CTTGGCGACCTCGCGAAGGCGCATCGCGAGGTGATCGATGCCTTTGGCGACCAGCTTCGGCGCCGTCATATCATCCATCTTGTACTCGAGGGCGATGGAATAGTGCATCGGGTTGGTAATCACCACGTCCGCCTCGGGCACCGCCGCCATCATCCTTTGCTGGGCGCGTTCCATGCGTACTTTTCTGATCCTGGCCTTGATCTGGGGATCGCCTTCGGACTGCTTATGTTCGTCCTTCACTTCCTGTTTCGACATCATCATTTTCTTTTTGAAAGCATATTTCTGATAAGCGAAGTCCAGGGCGGCGATCACCGTCATCACCCCGACGGTGCCGATGGCCAGCAGGATGGCAATAATATTGATGCGGTCCATTACCTGGGCGAGGTCGTAATACGGGATCAGGGTAAGGTCCTGCAACATCGGCAAGGCCATGGAAAACGCCACGATGCCGACGGCCAAAAGTTTGAGGATGCCCTTGAGGAATTCCATCAGCGCCCGGGGCCCGAACATCCGCTTCACGCCGCTGATAAGCGACACCTTGCTGATGTCCGGCTTGATTTTCTCGGGCGCGAAGATCAACCCGAACTGGACAATGTTTGAGAACAGGGCGATAACGAACAACAGGGCCAGAAGCGGCGCCAGGATCAGGCCGATTTTCACGGACAGGGTGGCCACCAACTGGAGCAAGTGGGCGAAATCGGCGGGAACGGCGTGGGGATTCCTGATGAAGGGTTCGATGGTGTCGCGGATGTTGGCGGTCATGAAAGGCGCCATGAAGACAAGTCCGGCGGTGCCGCCAAGCAGGATCATCCAGCTCTTGATTTCCATCGACTGGGCGACTTGGCCTTTCTTTTTAGCATTCGCCAGTTTTTTATCGGTTGGGTCTTCTGTTTTTAGTGAGTCGTCTTCTTCTGACATCGAACAATCCTCCGGATGACCCGATTAATTTACAGGTCAATCCATTAAGGCAATATGAAGCCCCGGTAACCCTCTTCGAAGCTCCTCAGGAAGACCACCAAGATACCCGAGACGGAAATCGCCAGGACCCATATCTGGACCCCGATCTGGAACGGCAGGCCGAAGAAAAAGACCTGCAACGTGGGCATCAGCCGGCCCAGCAGGCCGAGGCCGATGTAATAGGTCAGGCCGACGATGACGAACGGCGACGCCAGCTTGAGGCCGAGCGCGAAGCTGTCGGCGACCTTCCGCGCCATCACGAAGGTGATGTCCTCCATCGGCAGCGCCCGGCCCGGCACGAACATGGTGTAGCTGTCGACGGTGGCCATGATCATTACGTGATGCAGGTCGACGACGAAAACGAGCACGACGCCCATGGTCAACAGGAACCCGGCGATGGTCGAACTTTGCTGTTCGGCGATCGGGTCCTGGACCAGGGCGTTGGCCATGGAGGAAACGTAGGCAATGATCGTGCCAGCGGTTTGCAGGGCGCTCATCATAATGCGAGCGAAGGTGCCGAAAAAGGCGCCGATCAGGACCTCGCCGATGATCAGGATGCCCATGCCGGCGACCGTCGGCGGGCGGACCGGCAAGGTGGGGATCAGCACCGGCGCGAGGACGAAGCTGAGGGCCAAGGCGATCGAAACCCGCATGCGGTTGGGTAAGAATCTGGAACTGAACCCCGGCAATAAGGCCATCGCCGTTCCGAGGCGGGAGAAAATCAGGAAAAAACCGAACAGGTTTAGGGAAAGGATTTCCTCGAGCATGAAGGTTCAGCCGAGAGTGACGATGAGGCTGTACAGTTGCTGGGTGAATTCCTTCAGCGTCGTCATCATGAACGGCAAAAAAAAGATCAAAGCCGCGAAGATCACCAGGATCTTGGGCACGAACGTCAATGTCATTTCTTGAATGGTGGTCAGGGCTTGGAACAGCGCGATCAGGAGGCCGATCAGTAACCCCGCCAGCATAATCGGGCCAGCCAGTTGCAAGGCGACCCATATACCGCTTCGTCCAATTTCCAGTATGGAGGCCTCGTCCACGCTCTTCCCCTATCCAACCGGGGCCCTATCCAACCCGGGCCCTATCCAGCCCCGGCCCGCCGGTGAGGCAGGCAAGGCCTACATGGGCATCCGGATAATATCCTTGTAGGCCTCGATGACCTTGTCGCGAATCGCCACGACAGTCTGTATCGTCACCTCGGCTTCGGCAACCGCGGTGACCACCTGGCCGATATCGGCGCGGTCGGCGATGCCGGCGATGGAGAATTGTTCGCTGCGCTCGCCGATTTTCTTGGCTTCGGAAAGCGCCCCTTTGACCAGATCGGCAAACTCATTCCCTTTCGAGGGTTGGTCGGATTGGATTCCCTGCGGACGGCCCTTGGCCGCCTCGTTATAGGCGTTAAGGACCTTGGTGATGTTTTGCGCGGCTGTCATCGGCATTGAAGGCTCCTGTTATCGCGGTTGTTTCCCGTTCAGGCTGGCGGTTTAGCGCAGCACGTCGATGGTGAGGTTCAGCATCGCCTTCGAGGCCTTGATGACGTTGAGGTTGGCCTCATAGGACCGCTGCGCCTCGCGCATGTCGGTCATTTCGATCAGCGTGTTGACGTTCGGGGTCAGGACATACCCGTCGGCATCGGCGGCCGGGTGGCTGGGCTCGTAGCGCTTGCCGAATTCCGATTTGTCGGGCCGGACCTTGCCGGCGCGCACCGTCTCGAGGCCGATGGACCGGTCCAGTTCGTTCTTAAACGTGATCACCTGGCGCCGATAGGGCTTGTCGCCCGGGTCCTGGGGCAGCGAATTGACATTGGCGATGTTTTGCGAAATCACCCTAAGCCGCTGTCCCTGGACCCACATGCCGGCGCCGGAAATACGCATTGTCTTAATGAGGTCGTCCATGAATCCAAACCTTCTCCCTTGTTGATGGCGCCCCTGGATTGCGCCGGCGGAACCGGCCCCAATGGCCGCCGCCTAACGGCGGCCGCCGATGGCCATTTTCAACATATTGAGGTGCTTCTTATAAAGCTTGGTGGTCAGGCGGTGGGAAATCTCGGTTTCGCTCAATTTCGCCATCTGCTCTTCGAGAACGACCGAATTCCCGTTCGGACTTGTCTCCATGGGCCGGCGTTCCGTTTCGACTTTGGACTCGATCGCCCGCTTGGGGATGCCGGTCAGATGGAAACCCGCCGTCGTGGCCATGCGAATGTTTGAACTTTGGTTGCTGACCAAATCTTTGAATTTCAAGGCCTTGAGATCGCGGGCCTTGTATCGCGGCGTGTCCGAGTTGGCGATGTTCTGGGCCAGAACCTCCTGGCGATGGCCTAGCCACGCCAACCGTCCTTTGATGACGCTGAATAAGGAAAGCTTGTCGAGTTCCATAACCCTGACGTTTTCGTTGTCCCGTTCCAGGTCCGGCTTTCGAACCGTTCGGTGCCGGTTTCCATGGCACCTTGAAAAAAGCCGAGGACCTTCAAATACCCACCGCGCATTATCAGCCTGGTTTCTTAACAATTGGTAAAAAAATCGGTCCCCCGAGTCGGGCCCTACGGCCCCTTTCCGGGGCCTTTGGAGGGATTGAAACGGCGCCGAAAATAGGCCTATAACTATTTGATTTAAAATAAGTTTTCTGGGAACCGTCGTTTAAGCATTTATTAATTCCGATCAGTCAAGTTTATAGTTGTCAGACGCCCGGTTCCCGCCGGCCCCCCCCAGGGGACTCAGGGGGGACCCAGGAGGGGGCGATACAGGGTTGAAAGAGGCATCTTGTCGGACTCCGAAAAAGACAGCGAAAGCGAAGACAACAAGGAAACCGTGGCCGTTGCGCTGGGTCATGATCTTGTCGACGACCGTCCACCGAAAGTAGTGGCTGGCGGGCGTGGGCGAATCGCCGAGCAGATTCTGGAAATCGCCTTCGCCAACGGCGTCAAGGTCCGCCAGGACGCCGATTTGGCGCAGCTACTAAGCTCCATCGACATCGACTCGGATATCCCTGTCGAAGCCTTCGCCGCCGTCGCCGAGATTCTCACCTACGTCTATCAGGCCAACGCCGGCCACCCCGCCCCCGGGGAACAGATGAACGGCGCTGGCCCCTCCGATGGCGGCTTATCCACCCTTTGGTCCAAGGACACCAAATGATGAACGAGACTCCCGACGGTTCTGAAAAGGATAAAGACACTTCCAGGCTGGAAGAAGAGATCGCGATCCTGGCGACGTTGATTACCCAGGCCCGCGAGCTTGTCGCCACCGGCCATATCATCGATCTGGCCGGACTTTCGGAAAAGGTCGGCAATTTCTGCACCGACATCGCCGAAAATCCGCCGGCTGATGCCGAAAGCGTCACCGCGATGATCGAGGCCCTGGTCGAGGACCTCAAGGCGCTGGCCGAGGAAATGACTGAACTGCACGAAGGACAAACCACCAACGGCGACGAAGGGGCAAATTCTTAAGTCATGGAATTCGGCGGCTACCTCCGGTTTCTCCTGGCGCTGGTTTTCGTCATCGGCCTGATCGGGCTGTTGGCGATGGTGGCCCGGCGCATGGGATTCGGCTTTCCTGCCGGCGCCATCAAGGGTGCCAAGACCCGGCGCCTTTCGGTTGTCGAGGCGACGTCCCTGGACGGGCGCAGGCGCCTGGTCCTGATCCGACGCGACGATACCGAACACCTGATCCTGATGGGGCCGACCAGCGAGTTGTTGATCGAATCCGGCATCAAGGCCGATGCTGAGCCCCCCATGCCGATCGAGGACAAGTCGTGAAACGGGACCCGAATCGGACCCGTTCGCTGCCAGCCGCCCTCAAGACCTGCGCCGTCTGGGCCGTTGTCTCGGCCGGGCTGGCGGCGGTCCTGGTATGGGTTTCTACGCCGGCTGTGGCGCAAACCCTGTCGCTGGACTTCGGCCAGGGCGGCGACGCCACGGCCCGTATCATCCAGATCATCGCCCTGATCACGATCCTCAGCCTGGCGCCGTCGATCCTGGTCATGGTGACGTCGTTCATCCGCATCATGGTGGTGCTGTCGTTCCTGCGCACGGCCCTGGGCACCCAGCAGACGCCGCCCAACCAGGTGTTGATCAGCCTGGCGCTGTTTTTGACCGTTTTCGTGATGATGCCGACCTTCGAGAAGGCTTTCGATCAAGGCATCCAGCCCCTGATCGCCGGCGAGATCGATGAAGGCGAGGCCTTCAACCGCTCCGTCGGGCCGTTCCGGGATTTCATGATGAGCCACGTGCGCGAGCAGGACCTGGGCCTGTTCGTCGATATCGGCAAAATCCCCGAAGAGGAGGCGCGCCGGGAAATGCCCATGCGGGTGCTGATCCCGGCGTTCATGATTTCGGAACTGAGACGCGCCTTCGAGATCGGTTTCCTGATCTTCGTGCCGTTCCTGATCATCGACATGGTGGTGGCCTCGGTGCTGATGGCCATGGGCATGATGATGCTGCCGCCGATCATCATCGCGCTGCCGTTCAAGATCATCTTCTTCGTCCTCGTCGACGGCTGGTTCTTGATCGTCGGCTCGCTGGTGCGCTCCTTCGGCGGCTAGTCCTGGCAATCAATAGGATCGGGTGATTAGAGAGTATCCCCCGCCCCAAGATGCCGGTCCCGGCGGCGGCGGGAATGGGATCGTTGGCGCCTGATTGACGCCGAAAACCCCTGATAATTAGAGAAAACAGCGAACAAACACTAACCCCGTGCCAACCGCATGCCGACCGCATGCCGACCCGATGTCCACCGAATGTCCACCCGATGTCCACCGGATGCCGACCGATGCCGACCGATGCACACCCTGGGAAATCCGGGACGGGTTTTAATGAAGTTTTTTCGGCAGCTCCTTGATCGCCGTCTCGATCAACGCCTCGGCCTGCTTGCTTTTGAGGTTGTCGGCCAGGAAATCGCGGGTGGCGCCGATGGCGACGTCGACGGTATGGGCCTGGACCTGTTCCAGTGCCGCCGCCTCGGCCTGGGTGATGCGGTCCATGGCCTGCTTTTCACGCCTTTCCAGCGCCGCCTTAAGCCTTTCGCGGCCCTGTTGGGTCAGGCGTTCGGCCTCTTCCTTGGCGTGCTCGACGATGGCCTCGGCCTCCTTCACCGCGTCGCGCTGCTGGCGCTGATAGCTGGCCAGCAGGTCCTGGGCTTCCTCGCGCAGCTTTTCGGCTTCTTCCAGGTCGGCGCGGATTTTGTCGGCCCGCTTATCCAGGGCAGCGGCGATGGCGCCGGAAATCGGCCTCGCCAGGGCGCCGACGAAAACGAAGAAGGCGACCATCACCCAGAACGTGGGATCGTTGAGGAATTGCGTGATCAGGTCCATGGTTACCGGCCTTCGGGCTTGGGTGCACTGTCGAGGGCCTTGGCGACGGCCTTGGCGACGGACTTTTCCGCCGGCGCTTCACCGGTCAGCCGCTCGAGCACCGCGGCGGCAACCTCGATGGTGGCGGCGCGGATGTTGTCCATGGCTTCGTTTGCGGCCTTGGCGATTTCGTCCTCGGCGGCGGTGATCCTGGCGCTTAGGTCCAGGGCCAGCTCGGCTTCGCGTTCGGCCGCCTCCCCCGACATCCTGGCCGTCGCCTCGGCGATATGGGTATTGGCCCCGGCGCGGGCCTCGTTCATCGCTTGTTCATAGGCGGCCAAGGTTTCTTCGGCCTCTTTTTTCGATTCCTGGGCCTTGTCCAGGTTGTCCTCGATGCGCCTTTGCCTGGCTTCCAGCAAGTCGGCGATGCGCGGCACCGCCACCCGCCACATCAAAAGAAAAAGCGCGGTGAAGGTGATGACCAGCCACACGACTTGCGGCAGGAAGGTATTGACGTCGAGTTGCGGCATGGCGCCGTTCCGCCCCTATTGGTCGGCCAAAGTGGCGGTTAGCCGAACAGGATGACGAGCGCGATGACCAGGGCGTAAAGGGCGATGGCTTCGACCAGCGCGAACCCCAGCATGGTCATTGGGAACACCGCCGCTTGGGCGGCCGGGTTGCGGCCGACGGCTTGAATGAAGGCGGCGAAGACGTGGCCGATGCCGATGCCAGCGCCGATCACGCCGACGACGGCGATGCCGGAACCCAGCATCTTGGCGGCTTCGATATCCATTTATTTGATCCTTTCTTTGGTTTTCCGGTTGGCGGATTTAATGCAGATGCAAGGCGTCGTTGAGATAAAGGCAGGTCAGGATGGTGAACACAAAGGCCTGCAGGAAAGCGATGACGATCTCAAGCCCGGTCAGGACGACGACGAAGGCCAGCGGAAAGACGCCGAACAGCCCCAGGGCGACGACGAAACCGGCGAACACCTTGAGCAGCGTATGCCCGGCCAGCATGTTGGCGAACAGCCGCACGCTTAGGCTCATCGGGCGCGACAGGTAAGAGATGATCTCGATCGGCACCAGCAGCGGCGCCATGATCAACGGCACGCCTGGGGGCATGAAAAAGGTAAAGAAATGTATTTTGTGCTTGATCAGCGCGATGACGGTAACGCCCAGGAACACTACCATGGCCATGGTGAAGGTGACGATGATGTGGCTGGTGAAGGTGAATCCGTAGGGCACCATGCCGATGAGATTGCCGACCAGGACGAACATGAACACGGTGAAGATAAACGGGAAATAGGGCCGGCCTTCGGTGCCCACGGTGTCTTTGACCAGGTTGGCGATGAAAACGTAGGAGAGTTCGACCATCGATTGCCATCGCCCAGGCACCATGGCCGGGCGGCGCATGCCGAGAATCAGAAAGACGCCGATGGCGACAACCGTCAACACCATGAAGGCGGCGGAATTGGTTAACGAAACGTCCACGTCGCCGATCTCGATCGGCACCCAGCGTTTGATTTCGAATTGAGAAAGGGGGCTTTGACCTGCGGCCAACGTCTTTATCCTTCGATCCCTGTGCCCCGGTCGTCCCCAGGGTCTTGGTCTTGCCCCGGGTCTGGGCCTTGATTGTAGCCGACGGCGTAACCGAAGCCGCGAGCCATCCTGTAAACGTTCAAAACGCCGGCGGCACTCCCAAGGAGGATGAACACTACCATCAGCCACGGGCCGGTCCCGAGCCAGCGGTCCAGCAACCAGCCGATAACCACCCCGATGGCAAGGGCAGAAACTAACTCGACACCGACGCGCATTGCAAGGCCGAGTGCGCTTCCGGGAGTCGAATTTTCGGCCCCCGTGGCGGGCCCGGATCGGTCCGGTTTGCCGCGCGCCTCACGGAGCCGGGCGTCCAGCTCTTCGAGTTCCTTTTCCGGCCGTTGATCGCTCATCCCGGCACCCTCCCGGAAGCCGCCGTTCATCTTCGGCCCGGAGGACCGGCTGTCAAGCGTTGGTCAGGATGCGACGGGGGTTCTAGGCGGTGGCCCGCAGTTCCTCGGCCCGGCTCAGGTCCACCGATACCAGTTGCGAGACGCCGCGCTCGGTCATGGTGACGCCGTAAAGCCGGTCCATGCGGGCCATGGTCATGCGGTGGTGGGTGATGATGATGAAGCGGGTGGTATCGGTTTTGGCCATCTGTTCGAGCATCGTGCAGAAGCGGTCGACGTTGGCGTCGTCGAGCGGCGCGTCGACCTCGTCGAGCACGCAGATCGGCGCCGGATTGGTCTGGAACACCGCGAACAGGAGGGCGATGGCGGTCAGGGCCTGCTCGCCGCCGGACAGCAGCGACAGCACCTGCAGGCGCTTGCCGGGCGGGCTGGCCATGATCTCCAGCCCGGCTTCCAGCGGGTCGTCGGATTCGGTCAATTCCAGGTGCGCCCGGCCACCCCCGAAAAGCCGCTCGAACAGTTCCTGGAAGTGCTTGTTGACCTCTTCGAACGACGCCAACAGCCGTTTGCGTCCTTCGCGGTTCAATTCGGAAATCCCGCGCCTGAGCTTGTCGATGGCCTTGAGCAGGTCTTCACGTTCGACGCCCAGGGTATCGATCTGCTCTTTCATCTTGGCCGCTTCCTGCTCGGCCCTCAGGTTAACCGGCCCCATGGTCTCGCGCTCGCGCAAGAGTCGCTCCACCTTGCGCTCGACGGCTTCAAGGTCCGGCAGGTCGGCGTCGGGTTTGAGACCGGAAATCTCGAACAACTGCTTAGGGCCGCATTTGAGGCGGTCCTTGATGCGCTCCTTGATCGCCTCGCAGGCTTGTTTGGCCTGTTGGACGGCGCCCTCGGCCCGGACCATGTTCTCCCGGGCCGCCGCCAGTTCGGCCTCGGCGGCGCGCAGGTTCTTGTCGGCTTCCCCCAGCGCCATTTCGGTCTCCGCCAGTTGGTCGGCTAAGCCCTTGCGCTTTTCCTCGGCCGTGTCGACGGAACCGAGAAGGGCACGGCGCTGCTCGGCGATTTCGTCCGGGCGGGCGTCCAGGCGTTCAAGCTCCTGGTCAAGCGCCTGGCGCCGTTCGTCCAGTTGCCGCAATTGCGCCTTCGCGGCTTCGCCGCGGCCGGTCCAGGACTTGGTCTCGCCCTCGATGGTAGTCAGGCGTTGGCGGCGTTCTTCGGCGGCCCGCACCAGGGTGTCGTGGCGGCTCTGGCATTTCACCTGATGGGCGCGGCGCCCAGTCAGTTCGGCGCGCAGGCCGGCAATTTCGTTTCGTGCCCCGGCCGGGTCGGGTATTTCGTCCAGGGCCTTGCGGGATTCGCGTTCTTCGGTTTGCAGGTGTTGCTGGTCGCCCTCGATGGCCGTCGCTTGATCGTGCAAGGAGGCGAGAAGAGAAACATGGCCGGCTAGGTGGTCCTTGATTTCGGCCACCCGGTCGCGGGCCTCGCCATAAGCCCCGTCAGCCACGGACGCCGCTTCACGGGCGGAGCGTTCGGTTGCCCGGGCCTCGTCTTCGGCTTGCTTCGCCGCCGCTTGACGGTGTTCGGCGACTTTCGCCGCAGCTTCGGCCTCGGCCAGCTTTTCGCGGGCTTCCTTCAGGCGCTTGCGCTGCTCCAACCGGGCCTGGGCGGTGGTGGCGGCGGAAGCGGAGACGGTGAACCCGTCCCAGCGCCACAGCGACCCGTCGCGGCTGACCAGACGCTGACCCTGGGCCAGGTCGACGGCCAGACGGCGGGCTTCGTCTTCGCCGTCGACGACGCCGATCTGCGACAGCCGGCGTTCGAGGGCGGCGGGGGCTTGGATGAAATCGCTCAACGGCGGGGCGCCGCCGGGCAGCGCCGGGGGGCTCGGGAGCGGGCCCAGGGCCCGCCAGTGGCTGGGCGCCGCCTCGTCGTCGGATGCGATCAGGTCTTCGCCGAGGGCCACGGCCAGCGCCGCCTCGTAACCCGGATCGACGGCGAGGGAGTCGATCACCGGCGGCCATTGCCCGCCGTCGCCACTTTCCAGGACTTCCGATAGGGCCTGGACTTCCGCCTTCAGGCCGGTTTGCGCCGCCGTCGCCGCCTGGGCGCC
>ENA-ORDI01002039-ORDI01002039.1-marine-metagenome-genome-assembly--contig:-NODE-2039-length-10266-cov-2.964864_pt1 | contig 10266 bp, 10 predicted proteins | sample MGYA00248628_ERZ508525 | MGnify/ENA primary metagenome ERZ508525 (study PRJEB26195, sample SAMN05422138) | marine metagenome | isolation source: East of Porto Seguro, South Atlantic Ocean | place...
GAGCACCCAGGGGCTTCCCGTCCGCCGCAGCCAGAATCGGGGTGCGCCCTTCCGCCGCCAGATCGGTCGCCTTCCGCTCCAGGTCCTCCACGTCCACACCGGCTTCCGCCAAGAAGGTCGCGGTACCCACGAGCACGGTCGTCCCATCGACTGTGGCCCGCACGCCCCTTCCCGGAACGGCCACGAAGTCCGTCGCCCGTTCGAACTGGACGCCGCGGATTATCGCGTTATCCTGGGCGAGACGGTGGCTCGGGACTTGATCATGAGCCACGTGTCGACCAATTTCGACCGCGCCGGCTATCAGCAGGACATGAATGTCTGTTTCCCCATCGACCGGCTGAATGAGCTGGCCGAGGAAGGCGTGATCGCCGATCCGCGAGGATTCCTGCTGCGCGCCAAGATCCTCGGCTCGTCGGATCCGATCCTGGCCGGCGAATTCCTGCTCCCCGCCGGGGCCAGCAGCGCCGCGATCCTCGACACGTTCCAGCATGGCGAGGTGATCCGCCGCTTCGTCACCATCCCCGAAGGCCTGCCGTCGATCCTCGTCCACGAACGGCTGATGGCGGAAGATCACCTGACCGGCGAAATCCCCGTCCCGGTCGAAGGTTCGGTGCTGCCCGATACCTATGATTTCGAGCGCGGCGAGGCGCGCAGCGCAGTGCTCGCGCGGATGCAGGCCGCGATGCAGAACTATCTCGCCGAAGCGTGGCCCAAACGCGCTTCGGACATCGCGGTCGACAATATCGCCGATGCCGTGATTCTCGCCTCGATCGTGGAAAAGGAAACCGGCGTGGCGCGCGAGCGCCGCATGGTCGCTGGCCTGTATTCCAACCGGGTCAAGGATGGCATGTTGCTCCAGGCAGACCCGACGATCATCTATCCCATAACCAAGGGAAAGCCGTTGGGGCGACGCATCCGCCAGTCGGAAATCGCGGCCATCAACGATTACAATACCTACACGATGGTGGGCCTGCCGAAGGGACCGATTACCAATCCCGGGCGCGAGGCGATTGCGGCGGTGCTGAACCCGGCAGAAACGAGCGCGCGCTATATGGTCGCCGATGGAACGGGAGGGCACGCCTTCGCGGAAACGCTGGACGAGCATAACCGGAACGTCGCCAAATGGTTCGAGATACGCCGCAAGCGCGGGGAAATGTGACCGCACCCGCTGACGCCCCGCTGATCGTCACCGCGCAATTGCCGCGCGAATTGCACGCGCGCTTCACCGCCCTGCGAACCGCACATTTCCCGCCCGAACGCAACTATCTCGAGGCACATGTCACGCTGTTCCACGCGCTGCCCGCCCTGTGCGAGGGGGAAGCGCGCACGCTGTTCAAGCGGCTGGCCGCCGAATTTGGCTCGGTAGAGGCGCGCGTCGAGGGGATTATGCCGCTGGGCGGCGGCACCGCGATCAAACTGTCGAGCCCGGCCATGCTCTCGCTCCGCGACCTGATCGCGGAGCATTTCCGCGGCATGCTGACGCAGCAGGACCAGCATCGGCCGCGCCTGCACGTAACCATTCAGAACAAGGTGACGGGTAGAGAAGCTAAGGCGCTGCAGGCCCAGCTTGCGGGCACCATCATGCCGCAACCATTCGCCTTCCACGGTCTGGAACTGTTCCGTTATCGCGGCGGCCCATGGGAACCGGTAAAGGCATTTGCATTCCGCGGGCGAGCCGCGCCATAAGGGCGCAACCGGGGGAGTATGTGGCAATGGCGGGACTCGCTGGATTGTTGGCTTACGCGGCCGCGCTGGCGGCGATCGGCGCGATGGCGGCCACTTCGATCCGCCAGCTGCGCTATATCATGCTGCTCGCCGGGATCGGCGGCTGCGCGCATTTCGCGCTGCTCGGGCAGATGGGCTGGGCAATCATCGCTTTCGTCTTCGTTGCGGTCAACGCGATCCAGATCTCGGTGTTGCGGCGACGCGCGCGGCGCGGCGCCATGCTCGAAGAAGAGGTCGGCCTGTTTGATCGGCTGCTCGGCATAGAGGATCCCGGACGGCAGCAAAGATTGCGCGACCTGATGCAGTGGCGCGACGTGGAAGCAGGCGCGGTGCTGATGCGACAGGACCAGCCCGACCCGCCATTGGTCTATGTTGCGCGCGGGGCAGCGCGCGTCGAATGCGACGGCCGGGTGGTGGGGACCTGCGGCCCGCAGGAATTCCTCGGCGAAATGAGCCTTGTCTCGGGCCAGACTGCTTCTGCCACGGTAATCGTCACCGAGCCCACCCGCGTGGCGACCTTCGACCGCGACGCGCTGGCGCATTATGCGCGCGCGGTGCCCGAGGTCGACACTGCCTTGACCCATGCGCTCAACCGCGGGCTCGCAGCCAAGGTGCGGCGAATGAACGAGGCCGCAACGCAGCCCGGTGACAAAATCGCACCCGAGCCGCAATTGCGCGGTTGACCGCGCGCGCCGACCGCCCTAAACGCGCCGCCTGCCGAGCGGGCTAGTGCCCCGGCAGGCCTTTCGGGGCGGAGTAGCTCAGGTGGTTAGAGCAGCGGAATCATAATCCGCGTGTCGGGGGTTCGAGTCCCTCCTCCGCTACCAAGTTGAAACTTCTCACGCGTCACATGCGCCGAAGAACTCGTCGATCTCCGTATCGCTGCTATGGGAGGGGATGGTGATCGTTTCGTCGCCATAAGATACGCTCCTTCGCTATAGGCTTTCATTACGGGGCCCTGCGGGGCCGTGGTTACTTCTACCGCCATTCCAAGCTGGGTCTCGCGTGACTTAATCGAGAGTTGCTGGTCGAGGTTTCCGGCTTTGAGCGTCACCGTGTCTAGTCGTTGCGAGACGACTTCCGGCGGGCGATTGAATGACACCAAAACCGTCTCGCCCATGGCCCGGGGGCCAAGGCTCTCAGGCTACAGGCTAATTCCGCCTGGCTTGGTTCAGAAACGATAGCTTACGCCTGCGCTCAATACCCACGGGTCGAGCTTGTGCTCGGTTTCGATCGCCAGCGTATCACCGGCATACCAGCGCGCGGTCGTGTCGACGAAATAGCGTTTCGCGTCGATCGTCAGGCCGAGACCGCTGTCGCCAAGCGCGATATCGGTACCTGCCTGCAGCACGAGGCCGAATTCGTCCGACAGCGTGGTGCGCGTCACACCGAGCGGAATGGTGTCCGCACCCGGTTCGACATCAACCCACCAGAAATAGGTGGCCCCGGCACCGAGATAGGGTTTCACGCCGTCGAGATCGAAATGGTACTTCGCGGTGAAGGTCGCGGGGATGACCTTGGCGTCGGACACCAGTTCGGCACCCGGCAGCCCGGCCACCGCATCGACATCATGCTGTGTCACGCAGCAGATCGTCTCGATCGAGAAATTCGGCGACGCGAAATACTCGATTGCCAGCGTGGGTACGAAATTGTCGCTCGCCTCGGTCTGCGTCGCGGCGGGAAGGCCCACGATATCCGTTTTGATATCGGTAATCTCGCCATCGGGTGCGACAAGGGTGCCGAGCAGCTTTACCTGCAGCTTGCCGTCGTTGTCCGCGGCCTGGGCAGGTGCGGCGAACATTGCCGTACCGGCCAGCGCAGCTACCAGAAACTTCTTCATTCGATCGTCCTCGAGCGCGGCAGTGGCCGCCCCATGCGGCCCAGGGATGTTGCAGCGCTGGGATGGCTGTGGCGCGAAAATTTCTTGCCGGCATTGATCTGGGTCAAGGAAGCGCCGGCCTATCGGGGCGAGGGCGGCTTCATGATCACACCAGCCGAACCCTTCCAGCGATTTGCCAACCGGATACTTCCCGCAAATCTGTCGGATACCGTATACTTCCGGTTCCAGTCGCTCGGCCGATCGAGCCAACTCGCCAAGGCCCATTCGCTGGATTTCGTGGGCGCGGGCCAGCAGATCGTTTTCGTGGTCGACGGGGCCACCAAGTTGGTGGCGCACGCGTCAGAGTCGCGCGACCAGATCGTCGCTTTCCAGTTCGCCGGCGAGGTCTTCACTGTCCCCGGCCCCGACAATTATTCCTACTCCGTCAGCGCGCTCAAGGACTGCGACATTCTGGCTTTCGACTCGGCCGAATTCCTCCGGCTGGCATCGAGCGAAGCGGGGGTCCTCCACCATTTGCTGGAAAACACCACGCTTTCGCTGCGCCGGTGCCGCGAGAAGACGATCGCGCTGGGCCGCAAGACGGCGGGCGAACGCATCGCCGTGTTCCTGATCGGGATGGCCGAGCGGATCGGGGTCGAGCAGGACGGCCGGCTGGTTCTCGAATTGCCGATGTCCCGCCGTGATATCTCGGACAGTCTCGGGCTCACAATCGAGACCGTCAGCCGTCAGCTATCGAAGCTGAGGGACGACGGGGTGATCGAGACGGTGGGCCGTTCAGGCGTGATTTTGAACGCCGTGGAGAGTCTCCGTGACCGGGCGGGCTTCCTGCGCGAGGCCGCGTGAAATCTTTTCCGAATTTGATCTGGGTCAATGATCTTCGTGGGCGGTCCGCTTAACCCCCTGCAAAAGGACGGAGAATTCTATGCAAGCGGAAACGGCGCTGGGCCGGGTGGGCCTGTGGTTCCTGGTCATGCTGGCTGCGATGGCGGCGGCGCTGGGCGCGGCGGATAGCGGTTTCGCGGCGCACGCCTGGATCATCGCGGCTCTCGGTTTCGTGATGGTCTGGGTCAGTGCATCGCGGTTCGATCCGCTGGGGAAGGCGCGGGGATTCTTCAAGCTTCCCGACGGTCCTTCGCGGTATGACGACGATCCCATTCGCTGGGGTGTCATCGCCACCATGTTCTGGGGACTTGCGGGCCTTCTGGCGGGTGTTTTCATCGCCGCTCAGCTGGCGTTCCCGCAGCTCAATTTCGAACCCTATCTCAACTTCGGTCGACTGCGCCCGCTGCACACGAGCGCAGTGATATTTGCTTTTGGCGGCAACGCGCTGCTGGCGACCAGCTTCTACGTCGTGCAGCGCACCTGCCGTACGCAGCTGGCGTTTCCCAATCTCGCGCGGTTCGTCTTCTGGGGCTATCAGCTGTTCATCGTGCTGGCAGCGACCGGCTATCTGCTCGGGATTACCCAGTCGCGCGAATATGCCGAGCCCGAGTGGTACGTCGACCTGTGGCTCACGATCGTCTGGGTCGCTTATTTTGTGGTTTTCGTGGGCACGCTGGCGCGCCGCAAGGAACCGCATATCTACGTCGCCAACTGGTTTTATCTCGCCTTCATCGTCACAGTGGCGATGCTCCACATCGTCAACAACCTGGCGATGCCGGTGAGCCTGCTGGGCACCAAAAGCTATAGCGCATTCGCTGGGGTGCAGGACGCGCTGACGCAGTGGTGGTACGGCCACAACGCGGTCGGCTTCTTCCTTACCGCAGGCTTTCTGGCGATGATGTATTACTTCGTCCCCAAGCAGGCTGAGCGCCCGGTCTATTCCTACCGGCTGTCGATCATCCACTTCTGGTCGCTGATCTTCCTCTACATCTGGGCGGGTCCGCACCACCTGCACTACACCGCGCTGCCCGACTGGGCGCAGACGCTGGGCATGGTCTTCTCGATCATGCTGTGGATGCCGAGCTGGGGTGGCATGATCAACGGGCTGATGACCCTCAACGGGGCCTGGGACAAGGTTCGCACCGACCCGATCATCCGCATGATGGTAATGGCACTCGCCTTCTACGGCATGAGCACCTTCGAAGGACCGATGCTGTCGATCAAGAGCGTCAACAGCCTGTCGCACTACACCGACTGGACCATCGGCCACGTGCATTCGGGCGCGCTCGGCTGGAACGGCATGATCACCTTCGCCTGCGTCTATTTCCTCGTGCCCCGGTTGTGGAAGCGCGAACGGATGTATTCGCTGCGCATGATCAACTGGCACTTCTGGCTCGCAACGATCGGCATCGTTTTCTACGCCGCGAGCATGTGGGTTGCGGGCATCATGCAGGGCTTGATGTGGCGCGAATACGGGCCTGACGGTTATCTGGTGTGGTCCTTTGCCGACAGCGTCGCCGCCATGTTCCCGATGTATGTCATGCGCGCCGCGGGTGGCCTGATGTACCTCGGCGGTGCCCTTATCATGTCCTACAATATCTGGATGACGCTGGCCGGAAAGCAGCGTGTCGAAAAACCGCTCAACGACGCTGTTTATGATCCCGAAGCGGACCGTCCGATCGTCAACCAGCCCAGTGCCGTTCCGGCCGAATAGGATCACGCAAGCCATGACCGATCCCGTCGTCGAAGAAACCGTCAAGGGCCACAAGCGGCTCGAGCGCAACATCACCCTGCTGGCCATCGGCACATTCGTGACCGTAGCCATCGGGGGGCTCGTGCAGATCACCCCGTTGTTCTATCTCGACAATACTATCGAGGAAGTAGAGGGGGTGCGGCCCTATACCCCGCTCGAACAGGCAGGGCGCGACATCTACATCCGCGAGGGTTGCTATGTGTGCCATAGCCAGATGGTCCGCCCGTTCCGCGACGAGGTGGAGCGCTACGGGCATTACAGCCTGGCAGCGGAAAGCATGTACGATCATCCCTTCCAGTGGGGTTCAAAACGCACCGGGCCCGACTTGGCGCGCGTGGGCGGCCGTTATTCCGACGAATGGCACGTCCAGCACCTAGAGGACCCGCAAAGCGTGGTGCCTGAAAGTGTCATGCCGCAATACGGTTTCCTCAAGGAGACCGAACTCGAAATCGGAGATCCGAAAGCGACCATGGTCGCTCTGATGCGGGTGGGTGTGCCCTATTCCGAAAACGATCTCGCGAATGCCGAGGCCGATATGCTCGCGCAGGCGGACCCGGACCGCGATCCCGGCGATCTCGCGGCGCGCTATCCCAAGGCGCAGATCCGCGATTTCGATGGCAATCCTGACAAGCTGACCGAGATGGATGCGCTCATCGCCTATCTGCAGATGCTAGGCACGCTCGTCGATTTCGATAGCGCCGCACCGCTCGAGGAACTGGCCGAGGAGAAGGGCCGATGAGCATTTACGAAAGCCTGCGCTACTTCGCCGACAGCTATGCGCTGGTGCTGATGCTGGCGCTGTTCGTCGGGCTGTGCGCCTGGCCGTTCCGACCCGGCGCGAAAGAACGCAACCGCGACGCTGCAAACCTGATCTTCGAAGGAAAAGCCGATGGCGAATAAGCGCATCGACCAACCGACCGGCACGCCCACCGTCGGCCATGAATGGGATGGCATCGAGGAACTCGATACGCCGCTGCCGCGCTGGTGGCTGTGGACCTTTTATCTGACGATTGCCTTCGCGGTGGGCTATGTGATTGCCTATCCAGCCTGGCCGATGATCGACCGGGCGACCGAGGGCGTGCTGGGCTGGTCAAGCCGGGGGGAACTGGCAGAGGAAATGAGCGCTGCCGACCAGGCCCGCGCTACCGTGCGCGAGCAGCTGGCCCGCATTCCTATCGAACGCCTGCCCGAAGACGGCGCGCTGATGCAGCAGGCGGTTGCCGGTGGCGCAGCTGCATTCCGCGTCAATTGCGTGCAGTGTCATGGTTCGGGCGCGGCGGGCAGCCAGGAACTTGGCTATCCCAACCTCAATGACGACGACTGGCTATGGGGCGGCGATCTCAAGGCGATCGAATACACGCTTGCGCATGGCATTCGCCAGGCTGGCGACGACGAGACCCGCAGCAGCGTCATGCCGCCCTTCGCGGGCGCGTTCGATACCGACCAGCTCAATGCCCTGACCGATCACGTTCTCGCCTTCAGCGGCAAGGCCGAGAGCAATCCGGTGGGTGCACAGATCTATGCCGACAATTGCGCTGCCTGCCACGGCATCCGCGGGGAAGGGGACCGGGCGCAGGGCGCACCCACGCTCAACGATGCGATCTGGCTGCGGGGCAGCAGCCGCGAGGCGATCAAGCAGCAGATCCTCAATCCGCGCATGGGCATGATGCCCAAGTGGGAGGGCCGGCTCGATCCGGTGACGCTGAAGATGTTGGCGGCCTATGTACACTCGCTCGGGGGAGGCGAAGACTTCGTGGAAGTTGCCGAGGATCCCGAGGTAGCGGTCGATGAACAACCCTGAAGACAACAGGCCACCGGGTGAACGCGACTGGTCGGTAGTCGTCGAGGACGGCATCGCCAAGAGCAACCAGCCGGTCTCGAGTGCGGTTGCCGATCCTTCGGCTACGACGCGTCGCCACGAACCGCACGAACCCGCGCGAGAGCACTTGCCCGAACGGCTCTACGAGCCGCGCAAGGCAGTGCACAACAAGCGGATCGACGGGCCTTTCCGCCGGTTCAAATGGCTGGTGATGCTGGTCACCCTTGGGATCTACTATGTAACGCCGTGGATCCGCTGGGACCGCGGTCCCTACGCGCCCGATCAGGCCGTGCTGGTGGATCTCGCCAATCGCCGCTTCTACATGTTCAGCATCGAGATCTGGCCGCACGAATTCTACTTCGTGGCCGGGCTGCTGATCATGGCGGGGATCGGCCTGTTTCTCGTGACCAGCGCCGTGGGGCGCGCATGGTGCGGCTATGCTTGTCCGCAGACGGTGTGGACGGACCTGTTTCAGCACGTCGACCGCTTCGTCGACGGCGATCGCAATGCGCGCATCCGGCTCGACGCGGCACCGTGGACCTGGAGCAAGGTGGCGCGCCGCGCCTTCAAGTGGAGCATCTACCTGTTCATCGGGTTCTGGACCGGTGGCGCGTGGATCATGTATTTCGCTGATGCGCCCACGCTGGTCCAGGATTTCTGGCGCGGCGAGGCGGCATCGGTTGCTTACATAACGGTCGCGGTGCTGACACTGACTACGGTGACGCTGGGGGGCTTCATGCGCGAACAGGTGTGCATCTACATGTGCCCCTGGCCACGCATCCAAACGGCGATGATGGACGAGAAATCGCTGCTGGTGACCTACAAGGACTGGCGCGGCGAGCCGCGCGGAAGCGTCAAGAAGGCAGCGAAGAACCCGGACCAATTCGGCGACTGCATCGACTGTACCCAGTGCGTGCAGGTGTGCCCGACGGGGATCGATATCCGCGAGGGACCGCAGATCGGGTGCATCACCTGCGGGCTGTGTATCGATGCCTGTGATCGGGTCATGGATGACATCGGACGCCCGCGCGGACTGATTGATTACGCGACGCTTGAGGATTGCGAGCGTGAAGCGACCGGTGGCGCGGTGAAATCCCCCTGGCGCACGCTACTGCGGCCGCGAACGATTGCGTATTCGATGATCTGGGCTGGGATCGGCGGAGCACTGCTGTTCGCGCTGGGTACGCGCAGTCATACCGAACTGACCGTCGCCCCCGATCGCAACCCGCCCTTCATGCTCATGTCGGACGGGTCGGTGCGCAATTCCTACACGCTCAAGATCCGCAACATGGAAAGCCGCCCGCGCGCCATGGAGATCGCGGTCGAGGGCCTGCCCGGCGCTCTCATGTGGACCGACACGATCAACCGCGACGAGGCCTCAGCCACGCAGCGGGTGACAGTGCCGGCCGATCTCGTGCGGGCAGTGCGCGCCTATGTCGCCGTGCCGGTCGGCACCGCACCGCAGCAATTCGAATTCCGCGTCACCTCGCTCGACGAGCAACGCGAAACGGATGTGGTGGAAACGCGCTTCGATGCACCGGAGGATGAATGATGCGCCGTGAATTCACAGGACGGGACATGGCCATGGTCATGGTCGCCGGTTTCGGGGTCGTGGTTGCGGTGAATTTCTACATGGCCTCGCTCGCCATCGGCGGTTTCGGCGGCGTGGTGGTCGAGAACTCCTATGTCGCGAGCCAGAAGTTCAATGGCTGGCTCGACGAGGCGCGCGAGGGCCGCAAGCTTGGCTATGCTGCGCAGATGGCTCGCGCCGCGGACGGCAGGCTGATGGTAACGACGCAGGGTGTGCCGCCGGCGGCACGGGTCTCTGCCGATTTGCGGCGACCGCTCGGCCGGCCGCAGGACATGTCCTTGCAGCTGGAGCAGGCAGGGGCGGGCAGCTATCTTTCGGCCGAAACCCTGCCCGCGGGCCGCTGGATCGCGCGCGTTACCATCGCCGTCGGTGACCAGCGCTGGATGGATGAAGCGGAAGTGCAATGAACGCCCCGCTTGCACTCGACACGCAGGGTAGCATGCCCTTGCGCGACAGCCGGTTCACCGTGCCGGGGATGCGCTGTGCCGGGTGCATATCGAAGATCGAGCGCGGGCTGGAAAAGCTCGAGGGCGTCGACGCGGCGCGGGTGAACTTCTCCGCCAAGCGTGTCGCCGTCCGTCACCACGAGCGGCTGGGTGAGGACGACCTGATCGAAGCGATTGCCGCCATCGGGGTCGAGGCCCAGCCGGGGGCGG
>ENA-ORDI01002042-ORDI01002042.1-marine-metagenome-genome-assembly--contig:-NODE-2042-length-10261-cov-7.866261_pt1 | contig 10261 bp, 8 predicted proteins | sample MGYA00248628_ERZ508525 | MGnify/ENA primary metagenome ERZ508525 (study PRJEB26195, sample SAMN05422138) | marine metagenome | isolation source: East of Porto Seguro, South Atlantic Ocean | place...
ACCCCGTCCAGGTCTCCCAGTTCATCTTTCATTCGGGCCAGCAGGTTGAGGGCGCACCATCGGGCGGCTTCGTATCCTTGCTCCACCGTCAGATCGTTCCCCAGTTTGCCAGAGATACGCGGGCCATCGGCCGTTCTAGAACCAACTCCGGCCATCCACATGATGTTTCCGCTTCGTGTGACCGGGAGATAGTTCCCCACTGGAGCAGGAGGCGGGGGCAGGGTATATCCCAGACGAGTCAATTCGGCTTCGATTTCAGGCACTTATGTCTCCTCGCGGACCGACAGATCGAATATCGGCGGCGACGTTTAACTGTTGTACCAGTATCGGAGGGCCGGTTGCCGCTCCCGTTGGAAAACCGGGGCCCTCATCTGTTGTGAGCCGTTATTTCTTGGTTATCTCGATCCCGATCCCTTGGATGACGACAGGCTGATTCGGCTTGTTGCCCCGGCCCGCCGGCACGGTAGAGATGGTATCCGCAACATCCTGGCCTTCAAGCACCTTCCCGAATATGGTGTGATTACCGTTTAAATGGGGAGTGGAAGCCGTCGTGATAAAGAACTGGCTGCCGTTGGTGTTGGGGCCGGAATTGGCCATGGCGAGAATACCCGGCTTCTCAAATCCCAATTTAGGGTCTATCTCGTCCTCGAAATTATATCCCGGTCCGGAGGTGCCCGTTCCGGTGGGGTCGCCGCCTTGAATCATGAAGTTTGGAATCACCCTATGAAATATGATCCCATTATAAAAACCCTCGTTGGCCAGAAAGACGAAGTTATTCACCGTCTTGGGGGCGGACGCCGGAAATAGCTCTATAACGATGTTGCCTTTGTTGGTCTTGATCTTTGCCGTATATCCGGCCGACGAGTCAATGCTCATCTGCGGAGGGGCGGCGTATTTCTTGGAACTCCCGGCGCTTTGCTTACTTTGATTTGCCGATGAAGCATTGCTAGAACTAGAAGATTGGGCGGTTGGTTGGGCTACCGGCGCGGAAGTTGGCGCGGGGGTAGGCGCGGGAGCCGCCGGGGCACTGCAGGCTATTAAGAATAGTACTGTAGTCAGGGCGCTGATTAAAATCATCGGTTTCATAGAAGTTCGTCTATACCTTTCCTAATTTATGAATAATATGACGGAGCCAGAGCCGGCAGATGTCGATCTGGCACGGGCAATTCTGTCTGTTAAACCGTACGGAAATGATAATCTTCTTTGGTTGCCATCACAAGTCCGGTTACCTATTTCGCTACTGTTTAGGGTCCGTTTTAGCGGGCTCGAGATCCTAGCAGGTCTGGCGAATCAGTCTCAGCGACTCGATTATCTGGTCCGCGTGGAGCCGCACGTGGCGGGCTGTGTACTGTATGACACCGGCGGCAGTCATGGGGTTATCTTCCCGGTGGCCGGGCCGGTCCAATTTCGCTGGATCGATCGCGCCCACGACATCGATCACCTAGTCGTTGACGGCGTTCATCTGCTGGATAAGGCCGGCCAGATCGTCCTGGGAACGGTCCGTCACCGCGGCCAGGCGCTCGTCGTTCTCCACGGCCGTCCGGGTGATCTGAGGGTCGTCCACTTGGGTGATCAAAACGGCTTTGGAGATCCAGAATGGCTGAAGCTCGGTGATATGGGCCAGCAACTGGACCACGGCCCACTCTCCGGGCTCGGGGATCTGATGTGCTTCCGTCTCAGATACCCCTTCGACAGCCGCCAAGACAGCGTCCCTTCCGGAACGCAAGTCTTGTTGAAGTTGTTGATTCTCGCTGCTAATCATCTGTCAGATCTTCCCGTCAAGTGCGGGATTGCCGGTGGGTGTGGCTGCTCTCTGAATTCTTGGCTGTAGTGGGCCGGAGCATAGCAGAAAGTTTCTCTATCGTGAAGTTCGCGTGAAACTTGAAGCCTAGAAAGGGTCGTCCCGATCTCGTTCCCGGTCCAATACGTCCGGGTCCTCCCAGGGCTGCAACCCTTCCTCGGGGTCCAAATTTGATCGAAACTTGCCAACCGTGTATCGGAGCAGCACGGACGTCAGGGCTACCAGGGCCAACAATCCGATGAGCCACACGTCGAAATAAATGAACGGCGATGGTCTGGGGCTGGATACTCTAGCCGGAGCGTGGCGGCCCCGAGAGTCGGCGGACCAGAGTTCTTCAAGTCCGGCGGCATCGAATCCGTAGGTCAATCTCAACCCTTCATCCACCGCGCGGCCTTCCCGGAGCCGGTCCAAGAGGCTTCGGAACCGGTCTTCCCCGTGCTCTTCAATAAGAAACGCGACCACGCTTTCCGCTTTCAGGTAGAAGTCCCGAATGTCCCGGGGAGTTCCGTGAACCGCCGTCATGGACGTGAGGGGCACGCTCATCGCGCTGAGGCTCTGGCCGCTATAGGGGTTTGCGCCTGGTTCCATGTAGCTGGCGAACCCCTCATCCAGCCATGCGGGCATCCTGGCGACTCCACCTCTCAAGGTCTGGTGAAGCATCACGTGGGCCGACTCGTGGACGATGAGCCTGGGCGACATCCCCAAGCCGACAAATAAGCCGCGTTCCGGGAAAGCAAACCCTTCAAATACATGCTGGTCAGTGATCGTACGGCTCTGGTGGGGAAAGGCGTCTATGGCTGCCGACCTTTCGTTATAGATGATGCCTTTGATGGGACGGGAGGTGTCCAAACGAAGCATTGAGGCGAGCCGACGCAGTTCGACCTCTACCTGGCTGGTAACTTCGGCGACCTTGGACCGGGGAATATCGTGATACATCAATATCAAGGGTCCGGCCTGGGCCTGCTGCCACTGGAAGCGGGTGTCGGTGTACTCCAGAGATTTGGCCGGGGTTTCATATACGCCGCCCTGATCGTCGCGGATCACGTAATAGTACTCAAGCTGAGCGTCTAGAGGTAGAACATCTCCGCCAACAGCACTAAGGTTGAAAGTGGCGGTCACCCTCTGCCCAGGTTCGAAAGCGGGGTAGGCGTATGACCAAACGCGGTTGCCCACCGTACGGTAACGCAGCCGCACCTCAACGATCTGCTGCTGTGACTGGGCGGTTAGATCGAAGGCGATCAGGCCGGGGAATTGAACGACCCATCGGTCCTTGACCACGGTGACCTCTCCACCGGAGTCCTGGGCCAAGGCCGCCGGTGGAGATTGCAGCGCGATAACGGCCAGCGCCGCCATAAGCCACAGCGTCAGGAACAGGCCTGTCCGTGGCAGCCTCTGCAATAACCAACGTGTGAACGTGGAGAACATCAAGGCATTCCTTAGCAACTATTATAACTTGAATCGGCTGCGGCTGACCGTGGGTTATTGTTTAGTAGTACATGTGTTCTATATAATGCTAGCCCGGCTGAGGTGGGGCCGAGCTTTCAGCCGTCAGCCGTCAGGGGTTACGAAGAGGTCAGATAGTTGGTTGCTGTGGAGGAAATCCCCCCAACCTCCCTTTACGAAAGGGGGGCTATAAAGAGGTTTGGTGCCGGTGCTTAGATACGACCACAACTTAAAGCAAGTGGCGCGTGGCTTGCGTAGCGGGATGACCCGTAGCGAGCAGATGTTGTGGCCGCGATTGCGCGGGAGGCAGATTCAAGGCGTTCAGTTTTACCGGCAGAAGCCCATTGGTGCATACATTTTGGACTTTTACGCGCCTAAAGCAAAGTTGGTGGTGGAATTAGATGGACTGCAACATCTGGAATTAGAGCATGGGGAGAATGATGCAAGGCGAGATGCGTACCTGGCGGGCGCGGGGCTAAAAGTGCTGCGTTTTAGCAACACACAGGTAATCCAAGAACTCGATGAGCTAGTGAATCTGATCGCTAATGCTCTTCCAGAACGAACGCGCCCATCTCCCCATTTCGTAGAGGTAACCCTGCTTCCCCCCTTTCGTAAAGGGGGGCCAGGGGGGATTTCCCACCCCTAACATGAACATCGCTTGCGTACTTATCACCCACCTTCCGGTGAAAGCGGAGCAGCGCCGGGACCCGGCGCTGCTGGGGCGGCCGGTGGTTATTACCGAGAGCTTCGGCTCCAAGCAGGTAGTCTTGGACAGTTCTCCAGAGGCTCGGGGAGTTACCGCCGGGATGTCCCTCCAAGAAGCCGTGTCCCGGAGCAAGGATACAGTTTTGCTCCGCGCCGACGAGCCCTATTACGACTCGGTTTTCACCGAGATGCTCACTTCTCTGGAGGGAAGGAGCCCCCTGGTGGAAAAGGCTGATTTGGGCTGCGCCTACGTGGGGTTGGATGGGCTGGAAGCCATGTATGGTGGCGAAGCCAGGCTCATAACATCCTTGCTCCAAGCGGTGCCTCACCAGTTCAATCCCCGTATCGGCGTGGCCACGGGGAAATTCCCGGCCTACGTCGCCGCGGTAACCAGCAGTGGCGGACGGGCCAGCAAAGCGCCGGATGACGTGGCCGGGTTCCTGAAGGAGTTTTCCATAGACCTGCTGCCTCTGTCGTGGCAAAACAAGACCCGGTTGCACCACTTCGGGTTGCACACCTTGGGGCAACTGGCCGCCCTGCCGGCAGGCTCCATCCAGGCCCAGCTAAGGGCCGAGGGAAGCCGGGCTTGGGCGCTGGCCAAGGGCATCGATCCCAGTCCGCTGGCATCCTGGCAGCACGAGGAAGTCGTCGCGGAGTTTCTCACCTTCCCTTCGCCCACCGTCACCCAGCACGCCATCCTAACGGCCTTGGCAACGTTGCTTGGCAGGGCTTTCGTTCGCCCGGAGATCAAGGGCCGGTACGTTCGCACCGCTACCATTGAGAGTCGCATCGTCCGGCACACTCCATGGGTCAAGCACTTCCCCTTCAAGGAGTCGGTGGGCAGCAAGGAAAGAGCCCTGTTCTCCCTGAAAAGCCGGTTGGACAACCTGCAACTGCCCGGCCCTTTGGAGGACATGAAGCTAACCCTGGGCGGGATCACCGGCGAGTCGGGCATCCAGTCCAGTCTTTTCTCGGATGTCCGCAAACGAGAGCAACTCAAGGAAATGATGCGGCAACTGGAAGTCCTCTTGGGTTGTAAGCCCCCCATATACCAGATGAAGGAAGTGGAACCTTGGTCCAGAATCCCCGAGAGGCGGCAAGCTCTAGTCCTATTCGATCCCTAAACCTGCCTGCTCCTATACAGGTTGAAGAGGATGCCCATCAACGGCCACTGGCTATCAGCCTGCGGCGCCGCAGGCTGGGGGTAGCCTCGGTAGACGACCTGTGGGAGATCGACGAAGAGTGGTGGCGGGAGAATCCAATCGTCCGGAGATATTACCAATTGACCACCGAAGATGGCAGGCCCATGACCATCTTTCGGGACCTCGTTTCCGGGGAATGGTACCGGCAGGGAGGGTGAGGGGGACCGAGCTATCAGCGGTCAGCGGGGCGAAATCCCCCCAACCCCCCTTTACGAAAGGGGGGCGGAACGGGTCCCTCCCACTTGTGGAGGGTGAGGGGCAAATCAACTAAGGAGGTGAAAGTTGGCGGGGCCGTGTGGGACCACCTGGAGAGATTCTTTGGGTGGCTGGGTGGATGTGATATGACGCGACTAACGCATGAACTCAAGCTACGCCGAACTGCATTGCCACAGCAATTACTCATTCCAGGAGGGGGCCTCATCGGTTGAGGACCTGCTGTTTCGCGCCAAGGATCTGGGCTACCGGGCTTTGGCCCTTACCGACCACGACAATCTGTGCGGGGCCATGCACTTCGCCCAGGTTGCCCGGACCCTGGAGATTCAAACCATCACCGGAGCGGAGATCACCCTCGATGACGGCTCCCACCTCACCCTGCTGGCCGAGACGCAGCAAGGGTACAGCAACCTGTGCAACATCATCTCCTACTCCTACATATCCGGCGGCCGCAAAAACCCGGCCTTCGACATCAAGCACTTGTCCGAGATGGCTCAAGGACTCATTCTGCTTACCGGATGCCGTCAGGGACAGATCCCCAGCCTGGTAACGGAGGGTCGCCACCGGGAGGCCGAGGACCTGTTGCGGCAGTACCTAGACTGGTTCGGCACGGCCAACGTCTTCGTGGAACTGCAACACAACCTGGTCCAGGGAGACACTCCACGCATCCGGCAGCTGGTGGCCTTGGCGAATAGATACGGCGTCTCTCCAGTCGCGACCAATAACGTTCACTACCACATCCCGGAACGCCACCGGCTCCAGGACGCCCTGGTGGCCATCAGCCACAACCAGAGCCTGGAAGAAACCCACCGGCAGCGCCGGCCCAACCGCCATTTCCACCTCAAGTCTCCGGAGGAAATGGCGGAGCTGTTCCTGGAGTGTCCCCAGGCCGTTAAAAACACTCTGCGTATCGCCGACCGGTGCGGCTTCGATATCACCAGGGACATGGGGTACCGCTTCCCCGATTACCCGGTGCCTGAAGGGTTCACTCCCCAAAGCTTCCTGGAGCACCTGTGCCTCCAGGCCGCCAAGCGCCGCTACGGCAGCATCACCGATAGGGTGCAAAACCGGCTGGACGAAGAGTTACGTCTGATAAATAGGCACAACCTGTCGGGGTTTTTCCTGATCTACTACGAAATCATACAGATGGCCCGGGAGATCATGATAGAGCTTGGCCTGAGCGACGTGGAGATACCCTTGGAAGAGCGCCCTCCCGGAAGAGGCCGCGGTTCTTCAGTGTCCATGCTGGTGGGCTACTTGATCGGCTTGTCTCACATCGACCCCCTGAAATACAACCTCTCTCTGGAACGTTTTCTCTCCGACGATATGGGCTCCGTCCCCGATATAGACCTGGACTTTCCCCGGAACATCCGGGAGGAGTTGATCAAACGCGTGCATGAAAAGTGGGGCTGGGACCACGCCGCTCTCTCCGGAATGATCAGCACCTACAAGATGAAGGGGGCGATACGGGACCTGGGTAAGGCGTTGGGGTTACCCAAGCAAGACGTGGACAAGCTGGCCAAGAGGGTGGATGCCCACAGCGCCCGGGAACTAAAGCTGGAGATGCAGGAGTTACCCGAGTTTCGGGACAAGACCGATGCCCCGGTCTGGCGCGACCTCATCGACCTGGCGGACCAACTGGATGGGTTTCCCAAGTACCTGGCCCAGCACCCCGGCGGCATGATCATCAGCTCTTCCCCCCTCACCGACATGGTTCCGGTGCAGCAGTCGGCCATCGACGACCGCTACATCTGCCACTGGGACAAGGACAGCATCGACCAGGCCGGTTTCGTGAAGATCGACTTCCTGGCCCTAGGGGCGCTGTCTCAGATGCAAGAATGCCTTCAGCTTATCGAGGAGCGGGACGGTCACTACATCGACCTGAGCCGCATCGACTTTGACGACCAGGCAGTCTACGGAATGATGCACCAGGCCGACACCATCGGAATATTCCAGGTGGAGTCGGCGGCCCAGATGCAGACCGTCCCCCGCATCAGACCCGTCAACCTCACCGACATGGCCTACGAGGTAGGAGCGGTCCGCCCCGGAGTCGGCGTCAACGACGGTGTCACCCAGTTCATACAACGGCGCACCCAGGGCATTCCATGGGACTACGACCACCCATTGGAACAGCGGGCCCTGGAGCGGACCTTGGGGATTATCCTCTTCCAGGATCAGGTGAACCATGTGGCGCGGGACGTAGCCGGATTCACTCCCCTTGAGGCCGACCAACTCCGCCGGGCCTTCGGCCGTAAGCATAACCAGTCTCTGATCGCTTTTTACTGGGAAAAGTTCCTTCAAGGAGCCAGTGAGCGGGGCGTTCCCGGAGACGTGGCCGAGAAGATATTCAAAAAATTCAATGGACAGTACATGTTTCCCGAGTCCCACGCCTTCGCCTTTGGCGCAACGGCCTACCACATGGCCTGGCTTAAGTACTACCATCCGTTGGAGTTCTTTGTCGCCATCTTCAACCAGCAACCCATGGGATTCTACAACACAGAGACTCTAAAAGAGGACGCTAGGCGGCATGGCATCACCGTCATTAACCCCGACATCAACCTTAGCATGGAAAAGTGCACCATAGTGAGTGGTGTACGCCCCCCCTTTGATCCCCCCTTCGTAAGGGGGGAAATAGGGAGATACACAAAGGAGGAGAGAGGCGAGTCTAATAGCTCTCCTTTCGTAAAGGGGGGTTGGAGGGATTTCCGGCCTTCACCCCCTACCCCCTCTCCTTCAGGGAGAGGGGAGGCCGAAGGCCGGGGTGAGGGCTGCGATGCCCTCCTCTTAGGCTTTCTCTACGTGAAAGGCGTGGGAAAATCTGCGGCGTCCTCCATAGTCCAGACAAGAGACAGCGGACGACCGTTCAGCGACCTGGGCGACGCCATGGAACGGACCGGGTTGCAGCGGGAAGCCCTGGAGAACCTGGTAGCCGCCGGAGCCTTCGACTCCCTGACTCCAGACCGGCGGAATGCGTTGTGGGAGGTGGGGTTGCGTTACCGCCCACATGGCTATCAACAAGCGCTGCCTCTTCCCGTTGAGCAGGACATGGCCGAACTGCCCAAACAGACCGACTGGGAAATTATGATGGACGAATACCGCACCATGCGGCTTCATCCCAAGGGACACTTGATGACCATGCTGCGGCCTTACCTGGGCCAGGATGTGTTAAGCAGCCAGGACCTTCTGGGACGGGCCGATGGCGAAGTGGTGACCGTGGCCGGCATGGTGATCCGTCGGCAACGCCCCTTGTCCAAGGCTGTGTTTCTCACCCTGGAAGACGAGTTTGGGCACATCCCCATCGTGGTATGGCCCCAGGCTTTCAAGAAGCACCGCATGGACATAAAGGAGCCGGTGCTGATAATCCGAGGCCAGGTTTCCCGCCGTGACGGCACCATGAACATAATAGCCCAGCACATTCGAGGCACCCAGGGATTGCCCCACATGCCCAAGGCCCGTAGCTGGCAGTAGCAAAATCTCCGATTGACACCCTTTGCCCCGATGCTACAATTGCCACGCTCTTAGATAGACCACCGGAGGCGCGCCGATGCAGGTGTTCGGATTCGACCTGCTCCCCTACCCGGAGCACCTGGACCATCTCAAAGTAGACGGCGAGTTGCCATACCCCCTGCCCAAGCGGCATTTCCGCCCGGAATCAGCCGTGAGCAACTACAAGGAGCATCTTGACGCCTGGGCGCTGATGGACAAATTGGGCTTCGACGGTTTGGGTTTCAACGAGCATCACACCTCGCCTTATGGAATGATGCCCTCTCCCAACCTCATAGCGGCGGCGGCCTCCCAAAGAACCGATCGGATGAAGCTCCTCATCTACGGCAACTGCTTGCCGATCCACGAGCCGCTACGGTTGGCGGAAGAACTGGCGATGTTGGACTGTCTTACCGACGGCCGCCTGATCTCGGGATTTGTCCGGGGAATCCCCCGGGAATACGTTGCCTACGGCGTAGACCAGGGAGAATCCAGAGCCCGCTTCCAGGAGGCCTGGGAAATCATCAAGCTGGCCTGGTCGGAAGAGGTATTTTCGTACAAAGGGGATTTCTGGAGTTACACCGACGTGGCGATCTGGCCTCGGCCGGTGCAACAGCCCCGTCCGCCGGTCTGGGTGCCGGTGACGGTCAGCAAAGAGACCATCGAGTGGGCCGGGCGAGAGAACATCCCCATAACCCCCGGGGCCAACGCCACCCTGGCGGTAAGACAAGACATGATCCGCTTCTACGCCGAGTGCCTCGCCAAGAACGGCCACACTATCACACCCGATCACGTGGTCTTGGGGGCCAGCGTGTACGTGGCCGACAGCCGGCAACAGGCGATGGAAGAAGCGGGGCCGTACATGCTGTACTTTTTCCACACCCTGTTCAGTCACGGGAACGTGTCCAACGTGACCAACCAGCAACGGAGCGGCTACCGCTCCGAATCAGACTACGACTATATCAGGCCGGAGAACCGTGAAGCCTTCATGGGCGCCTTGCAAGGGTTCCGCAGCATGACTCTGGAGGACGTGGAACGCAACGAACGGGTTTGCTGGGGGTCGCCCGAGGAGGTACGGGACTCATTGATAGCCCTGGCCGATACCTTGGGTGGGGGTACTCTGATGCTTAACTTCAACCAAGGCGCCATGCCCCATGACATGTTCGTCCGCAACCTGCAACGGTTCGGCGAAGAGGTGCTCCCGGCGCTGCAGGCCCATCAGGTAACAACGGTCCCGATCTCTTAGAACCTATCCAAAATCGGCTGGACGGGGGAAATCCCTCCAACCCCCCTTTACGAAAGGGGGGCTTGCCGGTAGCGAACGTTCTCCGGGTACTAACGTTCTCCGGGTACTAACGTTCTCCGGGTACTAACGTTCTCCGGGTACTAACGTTCTCCGGGTACTAACGTTCTC
>ENA-ORDI01002043-ORDI01002043.1-marine-metagenome-genome-assembly--contig:-NODE-2043-length-10251-cov-3.721545_pt1 | contig 10251 bp, 6 predicted proteins | sample MGYA00248628_ERZ508525 | MGnify/ENA primary metagenome ERZ508525 (study PRJEB26195, sample SAMN05422138) | marine metagenome | isolation source: East of Porto Seguro, South Atlantic Ocean | place...
TGGTGGGCCAGGCAGGACTTGAACCTGCGACCGGACGATTATGAGTCGTCAGCTCTAACCAACTGAGCTACTGGCCCGAACCAATCTTTTTATTCTAGCTGTCAATCCGGAGTTAAAACAAGATTTTTCGGAATTTTTGAATTAAAGGAACACAATTGTCCGGGTTAATACTATATTGACTGTCTCTTAGAAAGTCTGAAATCCGCACTGTCATTTCCGCTGTAGGGAGAAATCTTAATGAAATTAGTATTGGCGCTTATTCAAGATTTCTCACTTCGCTCGAAATGACATAGTTCCTGGATTATTTCGACTACATCAACATCAATTCGGCAAGAGTGAGAAGCGCATCATTGGCGGATGACGTGCAAAAAAACGTTCTGAGGTTTTGGCCATCCTCAGCAAAAAAGATTCTTCCCACGGACGTCCTATTAACTGCATCCCCACCGGCAATCCTTTTGCGTCGTAACCGACAGGAAATGAAATCGCGGGAAAGCCTCCTATATTTGCTTCCGGAGAGTAGCGCATCAATTCCGTTAACGTACTGAGATCTGATTCGCCGTTTGTCAAGGCATCCGGAAGAATCGGAGGAGCTGTACGGGCAGTTGAGGGGGTAACTATAGCGTCAACGTTTTGAAATATTTGGGTTAAGTTTCTTATCAGTTGGGCGCGTATACGCTGAGCTTTTACATAATCACTCCCGCTAAACTCTTTCGCCAGCGTGAGATTAAGCAAAGCATCCAAACCAAAAGGTTGACGAAAAAGTTTAAAATGAGTTTGCAGTGAAGTCAGCATTTCGGTCACAATCGTGACAACATGTGCTATACGCGCTTCATTCAATTCGGGAATTTCAATTTCCTCGACGACAGCACCTTGAGATTTGAAAGCATCCAGCATTCGTTCACAGTTTTGGACAATATCCGTAGATGCATGATTAAACCACGCTGAAAAAACACCGAGTTTAACTCCTGTCAAATTTGCGTCTTCAAAATCCTGCAAATCAACAGGAGGCTGATTTTGTGTACGTAATTGTCTGGGATCGGGCCCGGCAAGTATCGAATAGGCTAAAGCGGCATCACTGACTGTGGATGTGATGGGACCATTTGTAGCGACACTCCATGAGAGGGGAGCGCAGCCGGCAGAGCTGATCCTGCCCCAAGTTGTTTTTAAACCGACAACACCACACAAACTGGCCGGAATCCGGATTGAACCGCCGCCGTCAACTCCGAGCGCAATCGGAGACAATCCTGCTGCTACAGCAGCGGCGGAACCACTTGATGATCCACCGGGATAATGATCAAGATGATGAGGATTTCTTGTTGTTCCATAATGGATGTTGAGTCCGGTAACCCCCAAACCGATTTCGTGCATATTGGTTTTACCAACCATCAGTGCCCCCGCAGAACGTAAACGCGCAACGCTGGTCGCATCCTGTGCAGGTGGTTGTGTGTTGAAAAATTTGGTGCCGACCATAGTTGGAAACGGCAGCATATCCAGCTCGTCTTTCACTGCGACCGGTACACCATCCAGGATTCCCAGTGATTCCCCACGTTGATAGCGCCCAACTGAAGCTTTTGCCTGGCGCATCAATTCATGTTCTTCCCATGCCACAAACGGCCGCAACGGCACAGCACTTTCTTCAATACTGCGGATAATGTCCAGCAAACGCTCTGCTACTTTTACCGGGGTTGTTTTTCCTTCCAGATAAGCCTGATGAAAATCGGATGCCGTTTCCGGTTGAAAAAGACTTTGCTTTTCGGAATCAGAGTTCTTTGCGTCCGTTAAAGCAGGTCGTTTTTTTTCTGCTGAATCAAGAAACTCTTTGATGGATTTTTTTGCAGCAGCAGCAGTAATTTTACTTACAACAGGATGGATTGGTTCCATCACAGGATCATCTTCAACTTTGCTTTTTCGTAAACTTGGCAGCCCTGCTTGCTTTAAAAGCAACGGAAGCAGCAGCATCCGAATTCCCGGGGTTCGGAGAAGGCTTACCAAAATTTTCAGGGCACGCCCTGATGACCTGGGAATGCTGATGGATTTGAGGTTATAAACAGGTTTTTCTTTTTTTGTAAAGGGCCATAAGTTCCGCATAAGCTTTTTTGCTTTAGCAGATGTCACTTTAGTTTTACTATCTTGATTTTCCATTACTAACTCAAATTTTCACAGATTCATGTGGAAGCTCACAAACAAAACACGCTCCATCAGTGACTTCTGAATCGATCCAAATTTTTCCGCCATGTGCTTCGACAATTTTTTTCACAGTAGCCAGCCCAAAACCGTATCCCTCAACATCGTAATTCAAGCGCGTATTTGTTTCAAACACTTTGTCCTGAAACTCCTGTTTTATTCCCGGTCCATTATCACGTATCCAATATTTAACCGCGCCTATACTTTCATTTGCTCCAAATTCGATCTGTACCGGATTTCCTGAACTCCTGTATTTGATGGAATTTGCGATCAGATTTTGCCAAACTTTCAACATTCGAATTGGGTCACACCACGCTGCAGGCATTTCCGGAAGTTTGCCGAAACTGACTAACCCTTCCCGCTCAGCATACTCAAAATTTTCAATCACGGTGCTGATAAGTCCTCCCATTGAAACTGATTCCAATTCCCCAATCACTTGACCGGCTTCCGCATAATCAAGCTGAGTATTAATAAAATCCAGCATTTTATGGAAAGTCTGCGGGATTCTCTCCAGAATATCTTTTAAGTCATTATCTTCAATTATTTGCGGATATTCGTTTTTAATCCGGTACAGAAATAAATCATAGAGACTTGCTGCCCCGACGATTGGAGATTTCAGGTCATGACTGACCGTATGTGAAAAATTACTAAGTTCCTGTTTTTTTTGCAACAACTCCTGATTCAGTTCTTTGATTCTGTCAAGATCTTCTTTGCTGCGCAGCGCGGATTTAACACGGGCCACTAATGTGGTACGGTCAACAGGCTTGTAAATATAATCCACTGCACCTGCGTCAAAAGCGTCTTCGAAGGACTCCATTTCCTGTTTAGCAGTAACCATCAAGACAGGAATATCGTGACACCCGGGGATGTTTTTAAGACGCTTCGTTGCCTCAATACCGTCCATTTCCGGCATCATAATATCCATCAAAATGCAGTCCGGACGCCAATTCTCCAGAATCTTCAATGCATCTTTTCCGGAAGAAGCTTCACGGAATTCACACTTGAGTTGACTCCGAAGATGATCTTCAATCAATAAACAGTTGTCCTCAATATCGTCAACAATCAATATTTGGCGGGTGGTCCGGTGGTCATTGACTGGCATGAAAATTTTCCAGCTACATGTGAATAGATCTTTTTTCTGTTGCATCCAACATTGCTTCTTTGACGGCTTCCGCATAAGTGGGATGTGCATGGGACATCCGGGAAATGTCTTCCGCGCTGGCCCGATATTCCAGGGCAACAACTGCTTCTGCAATCAAGTCCGCGGCACGTGCGCCAACCAGATGAATTCCTAAAATTTCGTCAGTTTCCGCGTCAGTCAGAACTTTTGCAAAACCGTCTGTATCCATGGATGCACGGGCTCGTCCAAGTGCCTTGAAGGGGAAACTACCTGTTTTGTAGTTATAATTTTCGGCTTTCAATTCATCCTCGGTAAAACCTGCACCAGCCACTTCCGGCCAAGTGTAAAGCACTCCCGGAATTGCTTTGTAATTTATATGCGGTTTTTGACCGGCAATCGTTTCCGCCACAAAAACTCCTTCTTCTTCAGCTTTGTGTGCCAGCATTGCTCCGGCCACTACATCACCTATTGCATATATTCCCGGAACAGTTGTTTCCAAATGTTCATTAACCGGAATACAACCTCGCTCGTCCGGAGTAACTCCAATGTTTTCCAAACCCAGCTTGTCGGTGTACGGCCGGCGTCCCACTGCAACCAGACAATAATCTCCGCTGAATTCTACTTCTTCACCCTTCTTGTTTTTAGCAAAAACCTTCACTTTTTCTCCTTCAACGGTTGCGTTTTGAACAGCGTGATTGAGAAAAAATTTCATGCCCTGTTTCTTCAAAATTCGCTGAATTTCTTTTGCCAGCGAAAAATCCATTTCAGGAATCAAACGATCAAGATATTCCACAACTTGCACCTCTGTGCCGAGTCTGGTATAAACCGAACCAAGTTCCAACCCGATCACTCCGCCGCCAATCAAAATTAATTTCTCCGGAACCGTTTCCAAACTCAGGGCCTCGGTGGAAGTTATGATGCGCTTTTTGTCGCAAACCACTCCCGGAATACCGGAGGGCTTGGAGCCTGTAGCAATGATTATGCGCTCGCTGAAAACTGTTTCTTGAGCGCCGTCTGCAGTAGCCACAGAAATCGTCTGTTTATCTTTAAACGCGGCATGCCCGCTGATAACTGTGATTTTATTTTTCTTCATCAAAAACTGGATTCCCGCGCAAGTCTGTTCCACAACATCATCCTTACGTTGACGCATCCTCGGCCAATCGAGTTCAATCTTTTCTGCCTTGATACCGTGTGCCTCAAAATGCCGTTTGGCGTTTTCGAAATGTTCACTTGAATCAAGCAATGCTTTGGAAGGAATGCAGCCAACATTGAGGCATGTTCCACCAAGCGTGGAATAGCGTTCAATGATTGCGGTTTTCATCCCAAGCTGTGCGCAGCGGATTGCTGCAACATAACCTCCGGGACCGGAACCTATGATTGTTGTGTCGAATTTATCCATGTATGAGTTTCAAAGTTTTATAGTTTCAGAGTTCTTTTAAATCTGTTTAGAATTTATGAACCTAATTTGCGTACAAAAGAAGACATCATGCGTTCAATTTCTCATGCGTTTTCTTCCAAGGTATCAAATTCTTTTTCTGAGAAGAATGACAAGTTGTTTGCAATCACAAGTTGAGTTTGCAATTCGCAGAGAGAACCTGTGGCAATTTGTAGAAAACGCAAATAGTCACCGGTACTATTTCGACCATGTCCTTCTGCAATATTACTTGGAATGGAAACTGAGCAGCGCCGCATTTGAGAAGTCAATCCAAAAGCCTCTTCTTTGGGAAATGATCTTGTAACCTCATAAATCCTTGTGACTAATTTGATAGATTTTTGCCAAATCAACAAATCCCGAAACGTACGAATTTTATGTTTTTCCTCAGTTATTGTTTTGTCTAAATCCTTAGAAACTCTGAAACTCTGAAACTTTGAAACTTTGAAACTTTGAAACTTATACTTCCAGAAGCATCCTCGTAGGATTTTCAAGATATTCTCTCACTCGTACAAGAAAACTCACTGATTGCTGGCCATCGACGATACGATGATCGTAAGACAATGCCAAATACATCACCGGACGAATCTCGACTTTTCCGTTAACTGCCATCGGTCGTTCAACGATATTGTGCATACCCAGAATGGCGCTTTGCGGTGGATTCAGGATTGGAGTAGAAAGCATTGAACCGAAAACTCCGCCGTTTGTGATAGAGAATGTTCCACCAGCCATTTCATCAATACTGAGTTTATTTTCACGGGCACGTTTTGCGAGCCTGCCGATTTCCATTTCAATTTGTGCCAGTGTCAGCGACTCCGCATTCCGAATCACTGGAACCATCAAACCTTTGGGTGCACTGACGGCAATTCCCATATCAACATAATCGTGAAAAACTATTTCCCCTCCATCCAACTGTGCGTTCACTGCCGGAAAATCTTTCAGTGCTTCCGTACACGCTTTGGTAAAGAGTCCCATGTAGCCCAGCTTTACCTTGTATTTTTCAAGAAACGTATCTTTGCTCTGGCTGCGTAACTCGAAAATAGCATGCATATCCACTTCATTAAAAGTAGTCAACATTGCGGTTTCGTTTTTTACCGCAACCAGACGTTCCCCGAGTTTTCTACGTAATCGTGACAAGCGTTCCCTTTTTATGTTTCGGGAACCGGAAACAACCGGAGGCGCCGCTTCCTGTTTTGGTTCCGCATTTGAAGCAGCAGGTTCCGGAAATTGTTGACTATGCAGAAGAACGTCCTGTTTTGTAATTCGACCTCCCGGACCTCCTCCGGAAATTCCTGTAAAACCCTGTTCTGTCACCATTTTTCTTGCCGCAGGAGAGTGGTGTCCGGCAGCATAGGAATCCGTATTTGAAACTGACTTTTCCGGAACCTTTGCTGTTTCAGAAGATTCTGCGTATTTTTCAACCTCTGCAGATTCCGGTTGTGGAGCGTCAGTATCGATGTAACAGGCCACATCTCCAACTTCGGCGATTTCGCCTGCCTGCAATACAATTTTCAGTACACCGGTGCTGTTTGCAATCAGGGGCAAAGTCGCTTTGTCAGTTTCAATTTCACAAATCGTTTCATCAATGTTTACATAATCACCGTCTGACTTGAGCCAACTGCCAATTTCAACTTCAGTAATCGATTCTCCTGGACTCGGAATTTTAATTTCCACAATAGACATGAATGAAACCTTTTAATGGGTTTGTAAATAATGATGATCTCGTATAGGGTCTGATATCCACCCCGCACCTAAATCATCAACCCGGAAATAAAAATGAGAACAATCCAGTGACTGTTTTAGGTGCGGGGTCATACCTCAAAAGCTCTGCGCACCAGATTTTCCTGTTGTTTAGCATGAAGTTTTGGAGAGCCGACCGCAGGTGAACTGTCCGCCTCACGGGCCACCAGTTCGAGACCGTTCCCTGTTTTAGAGAATATACGCAAAACAAAACCCCACGCACCCATATTTTCAGGTTCTTCCTGAACCCAGCACCATTTTTTCGCATTCTGATAACGTTTTAAAATGGAGAGCAGTTGTTTTTCCGGAAAAGGGTAGAGCTGTTCCAATCGCACAATCGCAATATCTCTAACAGTATTTTTTTGCTGCCGTTCCAGCAAATCATAGTACACTTTCCCGCTGCAAAACAAAACCTTCCGGACAGACGTCGCCTCCACAAAATCATCGTCAATAACTTCACGAAAGCGGGTTCCTTCGAGAAAATCTTCGAGCGGACTCATACATTTTGGATGACGCAACAAGCTTTTTGGTGTAAAAATCACCAGAGGTTTACGAAACGGATATGCCATTTGACGCAGCAAAATATGAAAGATATTTGCAGGAGTGGTGCAGTTAATGATCTGCATGTTGTTTTTTGCGCATAGAATGAGAAAACGCTCGATTCGTGCAGAAGAATGTTCCGGTCCCTGTCCTTCATGTCCATGCGGCAACATCAGCACAACTCCATTCATCCGATGCCATTTGGTTTCGGAGGAAGCAACAAACTGATCAATAACAATTTGCGCTCCATTGGCAAAATCTCCAAACTGCGCCTCCCAGATTGTTAAAGACGTAGGAGCCGCGTAAGCATATCCGTATTCAAAACCCAGAACTCCATATTCTGAGAGAAACGAATTGTAAACTTCAAACGGTGCCTGTCCATCAGAAATGTGGTTCAGTGGAATGTGTTTAGTGTTGTCCTCCGCAGTTATTATGGCATGACGGTGGGCAAATGTTCCCCGGCCGCTGTCCTGACCGCTTAACCGAACCGGAGTGCCGTTTGTGACCAAAACCGCAAATGCCATGGTTTCTGCCATTCCCCAATCTAGTTTTTTATCCTCTGCAACCATTTTGCGCCGGTTTTGATAGAGCTTTTTGATTTTTGCAAAGAATTTCAAATTTGAGTCCGCACTTCCGTTTCTTGACAAATCAGTCACCAACTGGCTGATTTCAAAAAATTTATTTTGCGGCACACCGGTTACAGGGGATTGTTCAAAATCTTTATCTTTCGCTCTCCTGACTCCAGACCAGACTCCTTGCAAAAATGAAGTCACAGAGGCAGTTTCCTGTTGATTTGCTTTTTCCAAGCGATCGTTGAGGTACTGCTTAAATTCCTCCTCCATTTCCGTCGTTTCTTTTTCAGTCAAACTTCCGGACTCAACAAGCTTCTTACTGTAAACCTCACGTACCTGGGGATGCCTGGCTATATGGCGATACAAATCGGGCTGCGTAAATCTTGGTTCGTCTGCTTCATTGTGACCGTGCCGACGGTAGCCTAAAATATCAACAAACACATCTCGATGAAATTTTTGTCGAAACTCAAGCGCCAGTTTTATCACATAAACCACTGCTTCAATATCATCGGCATTTACGTGAAATACCGGAGAAAGTGTCGTTTTGGCCACATCCGTACAATATGTGCTGGAACGGCCTTCCACATAATCCGCAGTAAAACCAACCTGATTATTAATCACAAGATGCACAGTACCTCCAGTTCCATATCCAGGTAACTGTGACATTTGCAAAACTTCATAAACGATGCCCTGACCAGCGAGGGAATGGTCTCCATGAATCAGAATCGGCACCAGTTTATTTACATTTCCATCATGATATTGGTCAATTTTCGCTCGTGAAATTCCTTCCACCACCGGATTTACTGCTTCCAAATGGGAAGGATTTGGGGTCAGGCTCAAGTGCACTGATTTTCCACTTCGTACTTTTTTGTCACTCGAATAGCCCATGTGGTATTTAACATCACCGGCAAATCCATCTGAACCAAAGGCTTTCCCCTCAAATTCGGCAAAAATATCGTTATATGTTTTTCCCAGAACATTGGCCAGAACATTCAGTCTCCCCCTGTGTGCCATGCCGATCACGAATTCTTCCACTCCAAGTTCCGCTCCATACTCAACAACTGTATCCAGAGCCGGAATAATCGATTCTCCGCCTTCCAGTGAAAAGCGTTTTTGACCTACAAATTTTGTGTGCAGAAAGCTTTCAAAGGCTACCGCCTCATTTGTTTTGCGCAAAAGTTCGATTTTTTCTTCACGGGAAAAATTTGGAGTGTTGCGGCAGGATTCCATTTTTTGCTCAAGCCAGGTGATAATCTCCAGCGTCCGCACAAATTTGTATTCCACACCGATTGAACCGCAATAAGTTTGTTCCAGCAATTCGTAAATTTCCCTTAATGTAGCGGTTCCAAGTCCGATTCTACTACCTACATGAAATTCGGTATCCAAATCGGCTACGCTCAAACCAAAGTTTTCCAGGTCAATCGGCCCGTCATGTTTTCGACGCGGTCTTACAGGATTCGTCTTCGCGAACATGTGTCCACGCTGCCGATAAGCTCCAATCAGGTTACTGACCGCAAGTTCTTTTTGAAATTGTTCCGGTACAAAATTTTCGGGTAAGCCTGCATCCGTTTTGTTTGCGCTGACTTGTGTATAATCTTCCTTTGAAAATTCAAAGCCTTCAAAAAAATTGCGCCACTCAGGATCCACAGATTTTGGGTCTTGCTGATATTGCTGATAAAGTCCTTCGAATGCGCCGATATCAGCGTTGTTTAAATAAGAAAGAGGATTCATGAAAATAGTCGGCAAATTAAAAAAACAAAATTACAGCAGAAAATATGGCATGAAGAAACTACATTCTATATCAAATCCGAAGAAGTATGAAGTTACATTTTGCGGCTGGTTTTCGGACGTGAAAAGCTTTTCGCTCGTCCTTTCCCTTTTTTTCTTTCTTTGGAATGTCCGGAGGAACTGCCGGATTTCCGCTCTTTCCTGATGGAGGAAATCTTTAATTGCTGTCCTGCCACCCAAACTTTTTTTAAGTCATTGAACACATCTTTGGGCATACCTTCCGGTAAATCAATTACACTGAAGTCATCATAAATATTGATCCTTCCGATGTATTGACTATCGAGTCCGGCTTCATTAGCAATTGCACCTACTATGTTGTTTGGCTTTACATTATGGTTGTGACCCACTTCAAGACGGAAACGTTCCATACCATCCTCCAGCGGAAGTTCCTTTTTGGGAGCGCTTTGCTTTCCTTTTCCACGGCCTTTGTCCCGTTCCCTTTCACGCTCACTGCCTTTTTCCATTCGTCGCTCTTTTCGTGGTTTAGAATCATCGTCCTGCCAACTTTCATCATCTTCGTGACGCTTAGATTTGCTCTGCAGCATAAACGGCGTGCCTCCCTGTAAAAGCTGTGCCAGAGCGGCAGCGACTTCCAGTGCAGGCACATTGTGTTCCTGTTGATATTGTTCAATCATTTGGTAAAACAAACCCAGTTCTTCTGTTGCCAAAGTATCCGTGATGCGCTGTTTGAATTTTGCAATTCGCTGATCATTGATCAGTTCAGTTGAAGGAAGTTCCATTATTTCGATCTTCTGGTTTGTTGCTCTTTCAATAGCATGCAGCATCCGTTTTTCACGTGGAGCAACAAATAAAATCGCGTCACCCTGACGTCCAGCGCGGCCGGTTCTACCGATTCGATGTACATATCCTTCCGT
>ENA-ORDI01002048-ORDI01002048.1-marine-metagenome-genome-assembly--contig:-NODE-2048-length-10238-cov-3.418561_pt1 | contig 10238 bp, 10 predicted proteins | sample MGYA00248628_ERZ508525 | MGnify/ENA primary metagenome ERZ508525 (study PRJEB26195, sample SAMN05422138) | marine metagenome | isolation source: East of Porto Seguro, South Atlantic Ocean | place...
TGCGCCGATGTCGAGGCAGAGGATGGAGTCGTTTATGATCTTGATATTTTCATGAAAGGTGAATCCGTGGAAGTGCTAAAACCCGACGAAGTGACTCTTCATAAGAAAGATGGCTCGGAAAGGTACACCTGGATAGAAGTAGAGGGAATCTGGCATAAAGCAGAAATTGGTAAATAGATCTTTTTCCCTAGTTCAAGAGCCACCACGTAAAAGTGCGATCAGAGTCATGTCAATGCCACTCAATCCTTTTAGGTTTTCTGGCAAGGGTGCCGTCGGTGATGGCATATAAGTTATTACCTGTTTTTAAGGTCTGATTGGGTGGTTGTATGTAGTCAAAACCCCCTTACGTCCAAACTCTTCATATACATTTCTAAATTCTCTAGAATTATATTTAGCTTCTAATTCTTTATTTAGTTTTTTTACAATCTTTGCGTAGTCTATTTCTTTACTCATTATAGTTTTTTATAGAAATTCTATTAAATCACCAATAGATTTAATTTCAATATTGGGGTTATTTCTCTTAACAGCTTCTTTAATAGAATTTAGCCAATTGTCTTTTTTTGTAGCAAATTGTATTGCATAACTTTCATCTCTTTTAGTTTTGAATACATACTTCTTGGTAAGTCCGTGTTTTACAGCTCCAATACTTGATATATCTGATAATTCAATTTCGAAAAGAATAGTTTTTCCCTTTGTGAAGTGCATTAAAATTGGACCTAGTAAGGCATTTCCTAATCCACTTCTTTTACAGAAGACAAATCTATTTGATGTTAAATACCCTGTTCCTTGAATTACACTCATATTACTTTTTAAGAAAGCAATTGAACCTTCCATATATGTTTGTTCATTTCCTGTAAAACTTATAGTGCTCATAATTTTTCACCTTTAATTAGTTGTTTTTCTCAATTAATCTTCTTCTTCTTCCTCGTCACCTTCTTCATCGCCCTGATAATATGCAGCCATCATTTCTGGATCGTAGTAGTATTCGTAATCCTCGCCGTATTTAGCACCGGGCCACCCCTGGAATGGAGGTACGTGTGCTTCCGGAGATACGGCCCCGGCAGTATACTGAGGAATAGAAGGTGTTTCTAAGGGGGGCGCTGCTACTCCCTGCTGCGGAGAGAGCCGCTTGTTATTGTAGCGGAGAATCAGCCCCGGAGCAATTGTTAGAAAAAGGATAACGATTGCCAGCGCTGCACCATCAGGTTTAATGTGATATCCACCCCAAATATCCTGCTCAACTGCAAACAGAAGAAAAATGGGTATAGACAACATGATACCGAATAGAATAAGAATTGATCCTAGTTGCCCTCGAAGAGTTACACTGGCAACATTGATGTACATTAGCCATAAGATCAGCCCCCCCACAACAGATAAAACCGCTAAGTAGTATTGCTCGTTGCCAATGGCCACCCCAAAAGCGATGGTAGAGAGAAGAAGTATAAAATATCCAAAGACGGTTCTACTGTCTTGATCTATCACAAAACCCCCTGTAGAATAGATGTTCGGGAAAATTCCTTATCTGAGGAACAAAAAATATCCCCATTCTCTCCGTCAAAAGCAAGCCTAAACTACAATCCCATAAAGAACGATTTTAAATAAGGGCTGAGCGTTCTATATTCTTCTATTACAACCTCATTATGAAGTTGAAAAGTAATAACACAATACAGATTGGTGTTGTCGGCGTTGGCTATCTAGGCCGCCGTCACCTAGAACACACCATGCAGCTAAAAGATGCAGAGTGCTGCGGTTTTTTTGACAAAGACGCTGAGAGATCGGCATTGATAGCTCAGGAAAGCGGCGCCAAAAGCCACAATTCTATGGCAGCGCTTATTGAATCAGCCAACATTATTACTATAGTGGTTCCCACGGTTGATCACTTTTCTGTGGCGCAAGTATGTATAAATGCCGGCAAGCACGTATTCATCGAGAAACCCATGTGTGAAACAGTAGAAGAGGCAGACACCCTACTTGAATTAGCAGAAAAGAAAGGTGTACAAATTCATGTGGGACATATCGAGCGGCTCAATCCCGCACTGGTTGCGCTGAACGGCATTGAACTGGCCCCACGATACATCGAGACTCACCGTCTGGCGCCATACACCGTCCGAGGAACGGACGTTCCCGTGGTACTAGATCTCATGATTCATGACTTGGATGTGATTATTTCCCTCGTGAAATCACCCGTCAAATCTGTGAACGCATCTGGTGTTTCTATTATGACGGATTCGGTAGATATTGCCAATGCTCGCATTACTTTCGAGAATGGATGTGTAGCCAATATCACATCGAGCCGTATAGCTAAGGAATATGTGCGTAAGCTACGGATATTTCAGCAAGACATGTATGTCACCATCGATTTTCTCCGTGGGCTTACGGAAGTATATCGTCTCTTGGATGCAGAAGAAGAAGATCCTGACGCGGTCTTTTCAGCGCCGCTTGTCACCGGCAAGACAACTCGCCAGATTGTCTATGAAACTCCCCCTGTGAAGAAAGTAGACGCACTGAAACTGGAGCTGGAAAACTTTGTTGCATCAGTGAATGGCGAAAGCACTCCCATAGTATCTGGCAGGGAAGGTCGGGAAGCGCTGGCGGTAGCACTACAGATTCAGGATAAGATTGAACAGACACTCCACTGATCTGGAATAAAATTTCCTTTCCTACTTATGGATATTCGAGACTTTTTCTTCAGGAATCGAGGTTACATACCCATTCCTTTAGCCATCATCATTCTCACCTTCGCTTCTATCAAAATAGAATTACTGCCTATTGGTGTTATTCTGGTGGTAACGGGTGAATTACTACGATTGAATGGTGTGCGCTATGCCGGTGGCGAAACACGAACACTAAAAGTAGGAGCCTCCGTCCTCTGCTCATCGGGGCCATTCGCCTATCTGCGAAATCCGCTCTACCTTGGGAATGTGATAATCTACGCCGGGATGGTGCTCATCGCTGGAGGAGAGTTTGTCTGGATTCTTCTCCCTACAACATTGACTTTCTTCTTTTTAGAATACGGACTGATTATCTCGCTTGAGGAGGAGACCCTCCGTAAGAAATTTAATGAAGAGTATGGGGAATATCTTTCAATGGTACCTCGTTTGATTCCAAGAGTGAGCCCATGGAAGGGAGGAAGTGAAACTGTGCCCATGACGATAGAGAAAACTTTGCGGACAGAAAAGCGAACCCTTCAGATAATAGGCGGGTTTATCCTTCTTCTAATTCTTAGAGTCACATTATTATAAATAAAGGGCAATGGTGTTCACTAATAAGAAAACAATACTGATTGTTGCCGGCGAAGAGTCGGGAGATCTCCACGGCTCGAGTCTGGTGGGTGAGATGGACCAGCGCATGCCAGAGCTTTCCTTTTTTGGTATTGGTGGCGACCGACTTCAGGACGGGGGAGTGGAGACCATTGAACATACGGACAACATGGCCGTAATGGGTTTTTCGGAGGTGGTGAGCAAATATCGCTTTCTCCGAAAAGTCTTCCAGAATATAGTAAAGGAAATTGATAGACGTAATCCTGAAAGAGCGATTTTGATTGACTATCCTGGGTTTAATTTAAGATTGGCAAAAAAGCTGAAAGAGCGAGGTATTCCCGTAACCTATTTTATTTCACCACAGGTGTGGGCGTGGAAGGAGAAGCGTGTGGAAGTCATAAGGGAGTGCGTGGACCAGCTTATCTGCATCTTCCCATTTGAGGAAGCGTGGTATGCTAAGCGGGGGGTGGATGCGACCTTTGTTGGGCACCCCTTTATGGACATGCCAGAGCCGGAGATTTCCAGAGAGGAGTTTCTTCAACAGCATAAATTTGATCCCGACAGGACCACAATTGCCCTCATGCCTGGCAGTCGACAGCAGGAGGTTAATCGACATCTGAGCGTCATGGTGAAATCGCTCTTCAATCTCCGGCAGAGGGGGATGAACCTTCAGGCGGTCATCGGCAAGGCGCCGGGAGTTAATATTCGCGGTGTGAACCATCACGGTCTTTCAATAGAAGAGGCAAATCCTCAGTTAGCCCTCCGATTCGCCGATGGTGCCGTGGTAGCTTCCGGAACTATCAGCTTTGAGGCTGCACTCTATAACACACCGTCCGTGGTGATATATAAACTTTCACCTTTCACGTGGTTTTTCGCCAAACGGATTGCCAAAGTTAAACACGTTTCAATGCCCAATCTCATCGCTGGGAGGGAGCTGTTTCCGGAGCTTCTTCAAGAAAAAGCGACACCTGAGCTTGTGGCAGCTAATCTGCAGCCTCTTCTTGCGGATGAAGAGAAACAGGATGAAATTTATTCGGGTATGGCGGAAGTACAGAACGCCATGGGTGAGCCTGGTGCGGCAAAAAGAGCGGCAAAGTTGATTTTACAGAAACTTGAATAGACACTATGGCAGGTAAAAAGAAGACAGGTATACGATTCGGGAAGCCACTAATCGGGGTGCTGTTCCGCACCAATCGTATAACCATGATTAATGAAGAGGTCCTCCTAAAGGCCTTGGCAAATGGCCGCTCAGTAATTCTCTGCTGTTGGCACGGACGGCTTCTATTTCCACTCCACTGTTTTCGAAAGCGCGGCTTTCATGCTCTCGCGGGCCTACATGATGATGCGGATATTGTATCGCAGATCGGAGAGAAAATGGGGTGGCACTTTATACGCGGCTCTAGCTCCAGCGGCGGGAAAGAAGCGTACCGGGAAATGGTGGAAGTTCTTTCCAGTCCCGGGCAGGCAATTGTGGTAACACCCGATGGACCGCAAGGTCCGGAGCATGTGGCAAAGGTTGGTGCGGTGAAAGCGGCACAGCGGACAGACGCCCTACTTATTCCCATCACGGGACATGCCACATGGAGATGGGAGATAGCCAACTGGGATACATTTGAGGTTCCCAAACCGTTCGGCCGGATTCGGTTTGCTTTTGGAGAACCGCTGGAAGCAGACGCAGAAAGTTCCACCGAGAAATTGAACAGTAAACTGGAAAATCGAATGATATCACTCCAGCAAGGAAATGACGCCCAGCTTATCAGCTAAATACCGCTATTTTCTGTTCCCGCTGGCGCTCTTCTACTGGGGAGTCGTATTATGGCGCAATCTCTTCTATACTGTTGGCTTCTTTGTAACACGCCGCCTGCCTGTGTCGGTTATAAGTGTAGGCAATCTTACCGTGGGCGGTACAGGGAAAACTCCGGCCGTTATCTATCTTGCCCAGAAGCTGCAGAAGAACGGTTTTCACCCTGCGATTCTGAGTCGCGGCTACGGCCGAAATACTACAGGGACAGTGATTGTTTCAGACGGAGAAAAGTGTTTAACTGGATGTAAAGAAGGAGGCGACGAACCGTACCTTATGGCGCAGCGCCTCTTCGGTGTGCCCATTGTAGTGGACGAAGTTCGCTACCGTGGCGGCTGTTATATCGTGGAAAAATTTCACCCTGATGTTATACTATTAGATGACGCCTTTCAGCACCGGGCTCTGGCCCGGGACCTGGATATCGTCCTGCTTAATAGTCAAGACAGCCCGGAAGCTTACAAGATGCTGCCCTACGGAAAACTCCGCGAGCTGCCGTATCATCTCCGCCGAGCGGATCTACTCATCTGGACCAAGCGAAATCTCTCCCGCCCGCCTGTTGCAGTGCGGAGCAGGGTTGAGCGGTATGGTGTCCCCATACTGTCTAGCCGACTGCTTTCAGCACCAGAACTGCGCAGTTCTGACGGAACAGTGATGAGCTTAGCTGAACTGAAAGGGAAGAAGGTTTTTGCCTTTTGCGGCGTGGGTGATCCCCAGTCGTTTTTCCGCATGGTGGAGCAGACCGGTGCTGACATTGTTGGTCGCAAAGCTTTCGACGATCATCACAACTATAATAAAGAAGAGACAAAGCATATCGTATCTGACCTAAAAAATCAGGAAGTTGACTGTTTCATCACGACGGAGAAAGACCTTTTCAAGGTTGCGCCGTATTTTGGGAGCGACAAACTTTACGCTTTAGGAGTGGAGTTTAAACCTACGCCGGCAGGAGAGAAGGAACTGTTGGCGATGGTGAAGGGAGTGCTGGGATAAATATTTTCTCTGAGCTCTCAGCGCCTCTGCGGTAAAAAACCTACTGCATTGCACCCACAGCAAACAAAGCTCCCACAAAGGCGAGTAGTATAGGCCAGCTGGTAGAGACAAACTGCTGAGCGCTGGGGTCCTGAAAGACGTGCACCTCAAACTCGTGAGATGTGGCGGCACCCCGCTCATCCACCGCCGATAAAACAATGTCGTTTACGCCCTGCTGGTTCATGTGCGGCTTCCATTTCAGCACACCGGTCTTTTCGTCAAACCGGGCGCCCTTGGGGAGTTTAATGGGGCGCAACTTCACTTTATCGCCATTTAAATCCTCTACGGTGAAACGGTAGCGGTATTCGAAATTCGTAAGAGCTACCGGTTTCGGCTTGGAAATAACCGCCGGCGGCATATTCACGAATAGATTCGTTTCCTGGATATCTTTAGCGTAACCGTCGGTAATCTTCACGGCAAAAAGCCGGCTGTTGATCTGGGTTGGGGTGGGCACCCACGAGATTCGACCGTCCCGTGTGATCTGCATCCCCTTGGGAGCTTTCAACAGTTCGTAGTTCAGCTTTTTATCTGAATTCTTATCTTCCACCACCACCTGATATTTGTAAAGCTTATCCACCCCCGCCAACTTGGGAGGCGTAGAGATGATGGTCGGCGGGTGATTGATATAGAGATCGAAACTCTGCTCGTCTTTGGTATAACCGTCGGACACCATGAAAGTAACTGTGTGGGAGTCGTATTGCTTTGTCGTGGGTGTCCACGAGATGGACCCCTTAATTTCATCAATAAACATCCCATCCGGGAAATCCAATAGTGTGTAGCGGATGAGAGGTACGCGCTCTACGTTGACCTTGGGCGGCTTACCCTTGTTGCCTTCAAAAAAGTGCCACAGAATATCCTTTACCTTTATCCACCTGCCACCTACCCGCTTGGAGATGAGAGTAAGCTGATCGTCTTCAAAGAAGATATCGTCCACGAACCGTTTAAGGTTCAAGCGTGCCACCACCTCTTCACCATCTGCCCCTTTTTCCTCAATCTCAATAAGGATAGACTTCTTGGCTTTGAAGTCACCGATGTAGCGCTCGATATTTTCCAGGAATACCTCGTCCTCAATCACGACTGAATATATCTTAGTATTCTCCACATCGTAAACAGAGGTAATGTGGTCAAATGTCATCAGCGAGCCCCGGTTCAGATCGTCGGTCTTGATGGGATAAGAAAAGGTTTTTCCCACGGCTCCCAAGACTGGTGGTTCTGAAGTGATATGAATAGTAGCGTTCACAAAAAAGTTAAACGATTTCTCAATAACCACCCTACCATCAGTGATTTCCACGTCAGCTATAGAGAAGTCGAGGTTTTCCTCAGTGGGAACCCACAGCAGCCTTCCAGTGGAAGGATCAATGCGCATCCCTTCCGGCATGGAGATGGGCTCGTAACGGATTACGTCGAATTCGTTGGGGTCTTCCACTTGGAACTGAAACTCTAAGGTGTCGCCTAAACTGACCAGCGTCATGGGCTCTGGTGTGGACACAATCACCGGCGGATGATTCACAAAAAGGGCTACGTGTTGTGTATCAGCAGCAATGCCGTGATGGGCAGCGATGATAAATTGCTGAGTGTCAATCTGTGTCACCTGCGGCTCCCAGGTAATTAATCCGCTATTGTCCACCATCATACCGTAAGGGGCCTGGACGAGCGTGTATTTCAACTCACCGGCTTTGTCCTCCGGGATCTGGACATCCACCTGGTACTCGTACCGTTCTTCCGTGGCCGCTTCTGTTATTGGCACAGAGGTGATGACCACCTGTCCCCGGGAGTAGAGCTTCAGGGATTGCACATCCCGGTCGAAGCCATCAGAGACGACAATACGAACGTCATAAATATCCACGTGAGAATCGTCTGTTTGCCACGCCAGCAGGCCGTTGTTATCTATTGACATTCCACTTGGTGCCTTCTCAAGTGAGTAGCGCAGGTGAGCATCCACATTCACATCCTGGGCTTCCACCTGATAAATGAACTCACCACCGGCGATAAACTCAGTCGCTTCCGGCTCTGAAACAATGACTGGTGGATCGTTCACGTAAATCCAAAAACGGGATTCAAATGTAGCCAACTCGGGAATAACTTGATAGGTTACGCTATTGTCCACAGGTGAGGTGACTATCTCCACATTCTCCCCGACCTTCATCTTCAACAGGAATTCCAGCTCGTACGCGCCCAGCTGGGACTGGTCCGGTACCCACTCAATAGAACGTGTATCGTAGTGGAAATACATCCCTCGAGGCGGCGCCTCTACCCATCGGAAGCTGAAGAATTTCCGGTCATCGTCCTCCGGGATTGTGTAGGCGAAGCTCTGGTTAACCGGCAGTATATATGTAGGCAGAATCCCGGGAGGTAGGGGTATTCCTTCCGTGGGAATTGAAGGTGGCGGCTCAACCACAGGTTGCTCAACTTTCGCTCCTGGAATAGTTGTTTCTGGTACATAAGTGTCCACCAAAATTTCTTCAGGGTATTCTGGCACACCACCCAGTTCAAAATAAAATATTTCTGCTTTTTCTCCGTTCCACCCCCCGGCAATTATCGTTCCTAAATAAATTCCATCCACAATTTCTGCCACCACAGAAAATATCTGTGTTCCGTTATCCTCTATTGCCACCGAGAAAAACTCCTGAAGCGGTGCCCCGCCACTTGCCGCTCCGTATGCGGCGGTAATCAGCCCCTGTTGACCGCTGACCAAGATCAGATCCGGGAATAGGTCTTGGTTGAGATCAGCTGTTTTCAGATCGGATAGCGGCCCACCATCAATGGCCAGATCACGTACTTCTATTTTTTTCTCCACCACCGACAGCTTAACCACATGTCCGGAGCGAAACGGGACTAGCAGATCATCGCGGTTGTCGCCATCCCAATCCAAGGTGACCATAGAAAGATGCAGTGCTTCGGACATTCCTGTCACACGGTGAAGCACACTCGATTCCGGCGTCAATTGACCTCCTTGATTTAGAAATGCCTGCAGCCGTAGGACATTTCCATCAGGGCTGAAGGCGATTAGATCGGACAGCCCGTCACGGTTGTAGTCAAAAGCACCGGCGTAAACACGTCTATAGTCTTCAAGCGGTGCATTCCAAACTTCGCGAAGGAAAGATGTATCTTCCTCTGTGCTGAGCCCAAAGACGGAAACAGCAGCCCGCCGGCCTTGTAGTCCGACAGCGATTTCGTCCCTACCGTCACCTTCAAGGTCGAGGAGTGTTAGATTATTGACGGTATTAGGATTAGCTTGGTCACCCAGTGAGAGCGTCAAGCTGGGCTGGATAGGGAATTCACCTTGTGTCCACTGAAAGACAAGGATGGTTCCAGTTTCCAGTTCATTAGGAGAAAAGATGTTCGCTGCCACAACAAGTTCAGCCGAACCATTGCCGTCCAGATCAGTGATAGCAGCATCCACCAGTGCCCCAGTTACCTGAAAACGTGATCCAGTGTCTGGTTCAAATGGAGTTGATCGGGAGGAGAGATGCCAAAGCAGTTGAGGATACCCCAATTCATCAATTTCATAATAACCAATTTTACCCGTTATGTCACCATCACCCCTACCTTCCTCTATTGTAATAAATTCAACAAGGTCATCATTGTCTAGATCGAATACACCATCTATATGGACAATTTTGAGATCAGCTCCGAAAGAAAATGAAAGCAGAAAAATTGTGAAAAATGTAAATAATCGAGAAGTCATTGATGAAAACACACTCATTATTCAATATCCCCGTTTTCGTCTTCTCGCTTAACAACAAAAAAGTACAATTCAACTGTTTCTTCTGTTTCCCTGGAACGGGCTGTCACGCTTTGACCGCGTATTTCTTCCACCTCTACCTGATCACTATCAGCAAATTTTACCGTATAACTCATTTTTCTAACACCAAGCTGTTTTACTTGAGGTATCCAGGTTATCATCTTTTCAACTGGTTCAAATATAGCACCTTCGGGGAAATAGTCGGGAGAAAATCCCAGAAGCTGCTGTGTTGCTTCACTTAATACGGCTATTAAGACTTCCACGTCCACGTACACCGTGTCGGATAAAGTCTTACCTTCCGGCAGGATATCTTCCGGCAATAACCTCGAGGATTCTTCTTGCTTTAAGGTGGTTAGAGTAATCTTCCTAACTTTCCGCAGTTCGAACCCTTCTGTTTCTGCAGCCG
>ENA-ORDI01002050-ORDI01002050.1-marine-metagenome-genome-assembly--contig:-NODE-2050-length-10234-cov-2.657281_pt1 | contig 10234 bp, 8 predicted proteins | sample MGYA00248628_ERZ508525 | MGnify/ENA primary metagenome ERZ508525 (study PRJEB26195, sample SAMN05422138) | marine metagenome | isolation source: East of Porto Seguro, South Atlantic Ocean | place...
GTTTGATCTCGCGTTTCACCGTGCGTTCATTCACTGACCACATCCGCGCCAAATCCCGCTGGCCCACGCTCAGCTCGTCAGCGCGCCAATTATACCGCGAGGTCACCGCCGCGATCAGCCGCATCAACGAGGTCTGCAAGGTCGGTGATCCGTTCAACCCCGCCACGCTCAAAGCGGTCAAAAGGTCGTACTTGATCACCCCGGCTTCAGGGCCGGTCAGCCGCAATGGGTTCATGGTTTTGCCTACTCGATGTATCGTCTTATTTTTATCGGTCAGCTTCTTTGAGCCGATTCCGTTTATGCTTTCTACAAAGCTCTAAATCCCGTCTTCTGTCAACCCGCTGGGAAAAACAGGAATTACCCTTTTCCTTAATCCAAATTCAATTTGGTAAAGGTTAATAGGTTAAGGGGGACGCCTAGGTGTCACCATATCAGGGGACCGCTGTCACCAAAACAGCGTCATATGCCCCTTGCCTGTCACCAAAATCTCTTTGCCCCGCGTTAACCGCAGCGAAATAAACCCGTTCTTCAGGAATGGCGCGCGAATTTCGGGAAAATTAGGTTTTGCCAAATTGCCGAATTCGCGTTATTCGAAATTCGAGGCTTAAAAACGCGAGTAGATAGATGAGAAATCACAACGACCTTCTTAACATGAACGAGCGCAGCTTGGAACAACAGGCCGCCGTGCGCCGCGCCACCTTCTCCCCCGGAGAGATCAAGGCCCTGCGCCCCTTCTCCATCTGGGAGATCAGCCAGTTCATGTTCGACGTCCCCGCCGACACCCTGCGCAAGAAGCTGGCGGACGACCCGACCCTGCCCCAGGGGCTCACCGAAGAGGATGGCCGCCAGCGCTGGTTCAGCCTCGAAGAGATCAACGAGCTGCGCCGCCGCGCCAAATTCCGCGGCCGCAAGCTGCTGCCCGAACGCCCCCGGGGCCGTGCCATGCGCGTGGCCGTGTCGAACTTCAAAGGCGGCGTCGGCAAGACGGTCGTCGCACAACACCTCGCCCATGCCGCCGCCCTTGATGGCTACCGCGTGCTCTGCGTCGACTTCGACCCGCAAGCGACGCTGACCCATTCGATGGGGCTGACAGAGGTCAAGGAAAGCCACACGGTCTGGGGCATCATGTGTCGCGACCTCTGCCGTGAATCCAACCGGATCATGGAAAGCTATGATGACCCCGATGACTGCCCCTACCCCGCCGCGGACGAATTGCCCGAAGACGTGCAATCCATCGGCGCGCAGCGGTTTCAGGAATTCATCCAGCCAACCTGCTGGCCCACGATCGACATCATCCCGTCCTGCGCCAACGCGGCCTTCGTGGAATTCGCCTCGGCCCAATACCGCGCGCTCCACAAGGCATGGAGCTTTTTCGGCTGCGTCGCGCGCTACCTCGATGAGCTGCCCGACGATCAATATGACATCATCATTTTCGACTGCCCGCCCGCCATCGGCTACCAGTCCCTAAACGCCGCGTTTGCGGCTGATATCCTCTATATCCCCTCGGGCCCGGGCTACTGGGAATATGACAGTACGACCAGCTATCTGGGCCAGCTTGGCGACGCCATGGCCGATATCTCGGAAGGGTTTGCAAGCCTCGCAGCGGACGCAGGCATTACGCTTCCTAAACAGTTTTCCGACATCCGTTTACTTATGACCCGTTTTGAATCCAACAATCCGCTGCACAGCGCCATGATCGACGCGTTCAAGAACGTCTTCGGCGCCGACGTCTGCGCCCACCCGATTGAAATGACCCGCGCGGTCGAACAGTCGGGCCGGTTCCAGATGTCGGTTTACGAACAGGACTATCGCCAGATGACGCGCGAAACATGGAAACGGGCGCGGCAAAGTTTCGACCGTGCCTATGACGAGTTTTTGCAAACCGTGCTCGAAGCGTGGAAAAAAAACGGAAAACGTAAGGAGAAGGCAGAATGAGCAGTAAAAACAAATTCGGCTTCGCCCCGGTAGAAGCCCCCACATCCGGCAGCCGCCGCAACCGCCAGCCGGGCCCCATGGGCGCCGCCGTGCGGGACGTGGCCGAAAACCTGCAAGAGGCAACCGAAGCCAAAATCGAACAGCGCCGCCGCAACGCCGAAGACGCCAAGACTTTCCGGCAGGCCCAAGGCGAAGGCCGCGTGCTCTACCAGATCGACCTGTCGGAAATCTTCACCGACGATCTGCCGCGCGATCGCCTCGCGCTGGAAGAAGTCGCGCAGTCCGACGAGATGGAGGAGCTTAAATCCTCGATCCGCGAACGCGGGCAGCGTGAACCGGTCGAGGTCTATGTCGGGCCGAACGGGCGCTACCAGCTCAAGAAAGGCTGGCGCCGGTTCACCGCTCTGTCGCAGTTGTTTTCCGAAACCAAAGACGATCGCTTTGGCACGATCACCGCGCGGGTAGAAGTGGGCGAGGATGACCGCATTTCGCGCTATGTGGATATGGTCGAAGAGAACGTCGTGCGCGAAGACCTGTCTTTCGCCGAGATGGCACAGGTTGCGATCACCGCCGCCAAGGACGACGCAGTGGAAGAGGTCGACCCGGCAGAGCTGGTGACCCGTCTTTACAGCGCGCTGCACAAGACCAAGCGGTCTTACATCAAAAGCTTTGTCTTTCTTCTCTCTGCTCTGGAAGGGAGCTTGCAGTGGCCCAAGGCCGTGCCGCGCAATCTGGGCGTCGATGTCGCGCGCGCGCTGCGCACACCGGATCAAGCCAGCGTCTTGCAGGAAAAACTCTTGGATGCGTCGACGCCGGACGAGCAGAATAAAATCCTCAAGGATTTTCTGACCACCTCGAACGAGCCGACAGAGAAGCCCGCCTCCAAGGCGGAGCCGAAGCAGAAGTTTGAATTCTACGTCGGCCAAACCAAGGTCACCGCCCGCCACGGCGAATGCCGTTTGATGAGCGATATCGACTTTGCCACCATGCCCAAGAAGCAATTGGAAGAAGCCGTGCGCGCCTTTGAAGAGGTGCTCAGCAACGGGCCGCGCATCCGGTAAATGGTTACCCATGGGTAACCACTGCCCACCCGGTTACCCATGGGTAACCACCGCGCATCGGGTTACCCATGGGTAACCGGCAAGGGTAAGGCAGAGAGATGGCAGGGAAGGGGGCGCAGATGCGTCCCCTTTTTTGTGCGTTGAAAGGCAAAGAGCGCAATTGCTCCATTTCCCAATAAAACAAGGGGTTTTCGGCGCGAATATCGGCTTAACACTTTGATTCAAAACGGCTTTGCGAAAGGAACCCGCAGATTTCACCGTGATTCCGCCCTATCGGCACCAGAACCCGACGTTGACCCATGGACATCCCCTGAAACGCGGGATTAACGTGCGCCCATAGGGGAGGGCTGGCAGATGTCAGAAAGACCTTATCGACATATTTTTGATCTCGGGAGAAACATCATGGATCGTCGTTCATTTATTCGTGGCGCAGGCGTTGCGGGGGCAGGGGCCGTTGCTTCATCGCTGGCCGCACCCGCCGTCGCCCAAGGCAACATTACCTGGCGCATGGTTACCACCTGGCCAAAAAACTTCCCCGGTCTGGGTGTCGGCGCGCAGCGTCTGGCGGACCGTATCACAGCGGCCTCCGGGGGCCGTCTGACCGTGCAAGTCTACTCCGCAGGTGAGCTGGTGCCGCCGCTGCAATCGCTGGACGCCGTGATTGATGGCTCCGCCGAGATGAGCCACGGTGCCGCCTATTATTGGCAGAACAAATCGCCCGCGCTGTCCTTCTTTACCGGCGTGCCCTACGGCATGACCACGCCAGAGCTGACAGCCTGGATGCGCTATATGGGCGGTCAGGAAATCTGGGACGAGATCTATGACCAGTTCGGCGTTCAGGGCTTCCTGTCGGGCAACACCGGCACGCAGACAGGCGGTTGGTTCCGCGACGAACTGACCAGCCTTGACGATGTCAAAGGCGTGCGCTTCCGGACCCCCGGCCTTGGCGGTCGCGTATGGGAGAAACTGGGCGCTACGGTCACCAACATGGCCGCGGGCGAGATCTTTCAGGCGCTACAATCGGGCACGCTGGACGCGGCCGAATTCGTCGGCCCCTACAACGATCTGGCGCTCGGCTTCCATCAGGTTGCCAAGAACTACTACATGCCGTCCTTCGTGGAATCCGGCCTCGCGACCGAGCTTGTCGTCGACAAGAAGAAGTATCAGGAACTGCCCGAAGACCTGCAGGCGATCATCCGTGATGTAAGCCAGGCGGAATACGATCAGGTCGCGGCGGACTTCTATGCCAACGATCCGCGCGCGCTGAAAACGCTGGTGGAAGAGCACGGCGTGACCGTCCGCAACTTCCCCGACGACATCATGGAAGCCGGTGCCAAAGCCTCGGTCGAGGTGGTCGAGGAACTGCGCAGCAGCGACGACCCGCTGGTCAAGAAAACCGCCGACAGCTTTGTTGAAGCGCTGAACCTTGTCCGCACCCGGACAGAGAACATCGACAGCCCCTACATCAATGCGCGTCAGAGCTTCCTGAAATACTAAGATCCGCCCGTCGGACATAGAAAAGGCCCGGTGAAAACACCGGGCCTTTTTTCGTGCTGGGGCAGGGGCCTAATCCCCGTCCCGCCCGGTGGCACACCGGGCATCGCCCTCCCTCCCCCCGGAGGGCGATTTTGTGACGTCGCGCAATCTGCATCGGTCAGCGGTTGATGCACCGGGGGCTGCCACTTTTGAATCTGCGGATCGCCCCCCAGGGAGGGCGATCCCCTTAGCCTGCGATCAGTTTGGGCAACCAGGTCACGATCTGCGGGAACATGAACAGGATCGCAATCGCCACCACCTGCAGCATCACGAAGGGCAGGATGCCCTTGTAGATCGCGCTGGTGGGCAGGTCCGCCGGGGCCACGCCGCGCAGGTAGAACAGCGCAAAGCCGAAGGGCGGGGTCAGGAAGGACGTTTGCAGGTTCACCCCCACAAGCACCCCCAGCCAGATCGGATCGACATCCAGCATCAGCAGCACCGGTGCGGTGATCGGGATCACGATAAAGATGATCTCGAAGGTGTCGAGGATGAAGCCCAGGAAGAACATGATGATCATCACCACCGCCACCGCAGCGAGCGTCCCGCCCGGCAGGTTGCTGAGGAATTCATGCACCAGATTGTCGCCGCCCATCATACGGAACACGACCGAAAAGACCGAGGCCCCGAGCAGGATCACAAAGACCATGCTGGTGATTGTGGCCGTCGATACCATCGTCTCTTTGAGCACGCCAAAGGATAGACGCCAGCGCAATGCGGCGAGGATCATGGCCCCGACGGCACCGACGGATGCGGCCTCTGTCGGGGTGGCGATGCCGCCCAGAATAGACCCTAACACGGCCAAAATCAGCGCCAGAGGCGGGACAAGTGCCACAAAGACCTCGCGCAGCAGCTTTGATTTCTCATCCGCAGGAACGGGGGTGGCCGGGCAGGATTTAGGGTCTGTTGCGGCTTTGAACAGCACATACCCGAGGTAGAGCGACACGAGCAGCAGCCCGGGCAGCAGGGCCCCGGCAAAGAGATCCCCGACAGAGACGGGTGTGGGGGCAAAGTTGCCCTTGGCCATCTGCACTTGCGAGTTGATGCCCGACAGCATATCGCCCATGAAAATCAACACGGTAGAGGGGGGGATGATCTGGCCCAAAGTGCCGCTGGCGCAGATCACGCCGGTGGCCAGTTTCGGGTCATAGCCCGCCCGCAGCATCGCGGGCAGCGAGATCAGCCCCATCGTCACCACGGTCGCGCCCACCACACCCGTAGAGGCCGCGAGCATCGCCCCGACCAGCACCACAGAGATCCCGAGCCCGCCGCGCATATTGCCGAACATCTTGCCCATGGTGAGCAACAGTTGTTCGGCGATCTGGCTGCGCTCCAGCATCACCCCCATGAAGATGAACAGCGGCACGGCGACGAGCACTTCGTTCGTCATAAAGCCGATATATCGGTTGGGCAAAGACCCGAAGTTGGACGGGTCGAACACGCCCAAAGCCATGCCTACACCGCAGAATAGTAACGAAGTCCCGGCAAGGGTGAAGGCTACGGGGAAGCCCAGAAGCAGAAAGCCGATGACCCCAAAGAACATCAGCGCGGCGAGCATCTCGCCAATCATGATCGGGTCCATCAGGCGGCTCCCTCGGTGGTGGCGGGTTTGATGGCGTCCGGGCTGTATTGCATCGCGGCGGGCACAAGATCAGCCCTGCCGCCAAGCACCAGAATGGACCGGATCGCCATGGCAATGCCTTGCGCCGCAATCAGGGCCGCAAAGACGATGATAAAGGTTTTGAGGATATAAAGCCCCGGCATCCCGCCCAGATTGGCAGAGCCTTCGTGATAGCCCCAAGCGCGCTGCACGAAGGGCATCGAATAGATGTAGACGATCCATGTGAAGGGCAGCAGAAAGACGAACACCCCGATCAGGTCGGTGATGGCGCGGGTGCGCAGTTTGGCGGGACGGTAAAAGATATCGACGCGCACGTGATCGTCGCGCAGCAGGGCAAAGCCTGCCACCGCGGTGAACATCGCCCCGTTCAGCCAGATATAGAGATCCTGCATCCAGACGTAGCTGGTGGCAAAGAGGTATCTTTGTACCACTACGGTAAAGCAGACGACGACAATGGCCAGCGCGAGCCAGGAAAAGACTTTTCCGATAATCAGATTAACAGCGCAGATGAGGGATGCTACTCCAGCGAGAAAACGCACATTCCACCCTTTTCTATGGTTTCTATCGTTCTTAACGCATGTCAATCAAAGTGCCGCAGGGGAATGTCAAGCGGGGTCTCAGCATTTCGCTGTGCGAAATATTGCGCATCTGCGGCGTTCGACCGCCCTTTTTAAGATACTTTTTGACAGTGTTCGCAACTTTAGGTTACGCATGCGCTGTGACACGCTCTGCTTAGTAAGTACCAACAGTTAAAGATAAATAGTGTAGATGACACAGTCAGCCGAATTGCTTCAGATGGAAACCGGTACGTTGCTTAAACAAGAGCAGGGCCGGGCGGTCTTTGCTGTGAAAGCGCCCGATGATCTTGTTGTGAAAGTACCGATGAAAGCGCTGCGGGCGGCGGACACCGGGCGGGTCAGACCGTTTCTTTACAAACATTTCCCGACGACGCGACACCGCATGCTGTTGCGCCAGTTGACCCATGACATCGAAGTGCGGATTCGCAGCCATGACGCGGGTATCGCGTCGCCGATTGCATTCACCAACGGGGTGATGCGGACGGATATGGGGCTGGGGCTGTTGATGCAGCGGGTCGGGCCGGAAAGCGGCGGTCTGGGGATGACGCTGGACGAATTCGTCGCGCGGGATCTGCTGGATACGGCGGCGCTGAAGGCGTTGAACGATTTTTCGCGCGCGGTCTTTGCGCTTGGGGTGGTGGCCCCGGGGTTGAACTCCCGCAGTATCGTCTGGGGACAGTAGGAGGGTAAGTGGCAACCACTGATCGTGGACGGGTTTGGCGACCCGAATGTGATCAAGCTGCGCAGCTGGGTGCCCTATCTGCGGCACCGCGCCCTGCACCGCGGGATGGAGCGGACGGCCCGCGATGTCGGGCTGCATTGGTCGCGGCGCAAAAAGATGTTTCTGCGCAGCGATTTTGACGCGCTCGACTAGGGTTACCCTCTCTGCCTACTCCGCCGGAAGCTGGGAATAATACAGCGCCAGCGCGTCGATCTCGGCATCTGACAGATTGCGAGCGGCTTTTTCCATCAGCTCTTTGCGGGGGCCGCCGCCGCGTGTGCCATCGCGCCAAAGCTTCAGCTGCTGCGCCAGATAGGGGCGCGGCTGGCCGCTGATGCGCGGGAAGCCGGGTTTGGTCTGGTCCAGACCGGGGCCGTGGCAGGACGCGCAAGACGGCGCGTCGATATTGCCGATGGCGGCGACGCCGGCCCCTTGCTCCATCAGCTCAAGCTCTGCCGGGGGTAGGGGGGCTGTCGGGGTCGGGCCATCGGGCGCGGATGCGGCATAGTGGCGGATCACGCGGGTCAGGTCATCGGGGGGAAGCTGCGTTGCTGCATGGGCCATAAAGCCGCTGTGCCGCGCGTGCGTGCGATAGGCGGTGATCGCGTCCTGCATGTACCCTTCGTCGAGGATATCGAGGCGGGGGATATGGCCGTTTTCTTTGCTGTCGCCCGTCGCGCCGTGGCAGGAGGCGCAATAGGTCAGCGCGGTGTCATTGCCCGCTGCGTCTGACGCCAGCAGCGCGTCAAAGCCTGCGCCTTCCATCTCGCGGACATGGGTGAGGAAGGCGACCATGGCCCAGATCTCGTCCTCGCGGTTTTCGGCGGGCCAGTAGGGCATGCCGCTCATCTTGACGCCGTCCTTGACGATGGTGAACAGATGTTGCGGCTGCCAGTCGGCGACGGCGTCGGTGATATGGGGCGGTTCGGGCGACATGGCGTCGGCGGTGGCGGAATGGATACGGTCTGGGGCAGCGTGGCAGAAGCTACAGGCGCTGTCGAAATGCCCCGCGCCGAGGGCGACGAGATCGGGGTCGGACAGGTCGGGCACCTGTTCGGCGTCAGGGGCGCGGAGTTTGACCGACTGGCGATAGGCGGTGTGCAGCACCCAGGATACGCCCGGAATATGGCCCGCGCGGGCAGAGACGTTGAACAGCCCCAGCCCCACGATGGTCACCGCGCCGACAGCCCCCAGCAGGGCCAGAACGATCAGGGTTTTGATCACAGTTCTCATTGCGTTTGCTCCGTTACGTTTGGGGTGCGGGGTCGGTGCTGCGCAGGTCACGGCCCACCAGCCACAATCCGGCGATCAGATAGACCGGTGTGCCGATGCCCAGCATCAGCAGCCCGCCCAGTTGTTGCCCGCCAAGGTCGGCGGCGCGGCCGCAAATCTCGGCAAAGACATCGCGGGGGGCGAGGATCAGCAGCGCCCCCAGTAGGGTCATATGCATCGAGGTCAGCAGCAGCGATCCGGCCCCTGCCAGCCCGTTGTGTGCGCGCAGGGCGCTGACCCAGACCAGCAGCCCGACGATCAGGAAACTGCCCTGTTCCAGCGCAAAGCCCGCGGGCAGCAGATAGGCCATCCCGTGCAGGTGCGGCAGGTGCCATGCCCAGACCACCATGAATTCAAGCACCGTTGCGATCAGCGGAGAGATCATCAGCCAGCGCAGCCGGTCGCCCAGTCCGAAGGCGAGCAGCCTCGGTTTCACTGAACGCGGTAAAGGCCGTAGCAAAGGCTTCGAAACGAACAGGGTCGGGTGCGGCAAACCAACCATCCTGCAATGCGTCGATCCGGTAAGGCGTGATCGATGCCCATTGTTCCGAGCCAAGCAGCTGCACCCCCGCGCTCTTGATCGCCGCGGCCTGTTCTTCAAAGGGACCACCCACAACGGGCAGATAAACCGCATCTGGCAGCGCACCGCCGTTCGCGGCCCGGATCTTGTCGATCAGGCCAGCGGCGGATGCGGCAACAATCGCTGGCGGAGCGGTACCCCCTGTCGCCGCGACGACGGATTGCGCTGCCTGCGCGGACAAGGCACCAAATGGCCCCGGAGGAACAACAGTAACAACGTTGCGCTTGCCGCGGGTTGCCGCAAAGCCGAGGATCGATTTCGCCGATTGCTGCGGTGTGATGCCGAATACGAACAGGTTATCTCCGGCGATAGAGCTGTCGTTCGACAGTGAAACAACGGGCGTACCGCGCCCGACAGCTTCGGCGACTGCGCGGCTCTGGCCTGAGAAAAGCGGACCAAGTAACATCTTCGCCCCGCCGTCCATCGCTTTTTGCGCGGCAGCAACGGCTGTTTCGGGGCTATCGCCAGCATCGACCACCTCGACCTCGTCGGGCGCAACCTCGTCGAGCACTTGCGGTCCGATGGCCACGAAGTTGTCACTACGGGCAGCGAGCGAGATCTGCGGGAGGCAAAGACGGCGCGTGAACTGCTGCAGGAGATCCGTCCCACGGTCCTTTTTCACCTCGCGGCGCGTGTAGGCGGCATTTACGCCAACTCGACGCAGAAGGCTCGATTCTACCGAGACAACGTCCTGATCAACACGCACGTGCTGGACGCGGCGGTGGATGTGGGCGTCGAGTATGTGTTCGCGATGGGTACGGGCTGTGCGTACCCAAAGCGCCTGGAGGGAGAGGTGCTTCGCGAAGGGGACTACCTCGACGGGGTCCCGGAAGAGACGAACGATGCGTATGCCTACGCGAAGCGAGGCATGCTCGTGCACCTCGAGGCCCTGAGGGAGCACGGTGCGCTAGACTATTGTTACTGCCTCCCGGC
>ENA-ORDI01002052-ORDI01002052.1-marine-metagenome-genome-assembly--contig:-NODE-2052-length-10231-cov-2.965826_pt1 | contig 10231 bp, 10 predicted proteins | sample MGYA00248628_ERZ508525 | MGnify/ENA primary metagenome ERZ508525 (study PRJEB26195, sample SAMN05422138) | marine metagenome | isolation source: East of Porto Seguro, South Atlantic Ocean | place...
AAGCCAATAAGCCTTGAATTATCATCGTATTATTTTCAGCCAATACCATTTTTGCAAAGGCAGGAAATACGGCGAGAAATGTTTGTGAAATTCCCCAAAAGAATGACAGCCCCAATACGGAGTACCAAATAACCGGATTGGTATATAAGTTTTTCACATTTGTTTTTAGCAAATGACCATTGATGTAATTTTTCCAGGGAAATCGTAAGAAATCAGTCGACTTATTTGTATCAGTCAATCGGCAAGCGAGGCGCCACTCTACAATAGATAGAATCACCAATAACCAACCTGCCGGGGCGATATGACGTAGTAACGAAGCCTCATCATGGTATCGCTGGTCTATCAACAACCATTCAAACAACACGGTAAAAACAATAATTCCACCCAAGATGGCAACAATCGTCGTCGCTTGAATAAAGCCATTGGCTGCGGATAAATGCCTCTCACCACCAAGTTGCCGTATATAACCATACTTGGCGGGAGAATAGAGCGCACTTTGAATGGCCAGTATTAACGTCATGAAAAAGGCAAATAAAAACCAGCCCTGATAGTAAGCCAGGGTAATCAACAGGGTAATGATGATGGCTGAGAAAGCCGATGCTTTCATGATGAAAGGTTTGGAAAAACGATCAGAAAGATAGCCGGCCGGGCTGAATAAGAAAATAAAGGGTAAGAGAATGAGTCCATTCACAATCGCCGTCAACGCCACCTGCGTTTGATCATCATATATCTTAAAAATCGTGTTCTGAATGATGATTTTATGGCCTAAATCTACCATGGCATTAATAAAAGCGACGGCAATAAAGCTCATAAAGCCCGGTAATTTTACCGTGCTTAATAAGGAAGAATGTTTCAAATGGTTAGTCGTCCTTTAATCTGACGGCAAGGACATCACAATGAGCATGATGTAATACGGCATTAGCCGTTGACCCTAATAGACGCTTAAAACCATGTCGGCCATGTGAGCCAACAATAATCAGATCAACATTATTCTCATCAGCCACACGGACAATATCATGTCCCGGTGTTCCCAATTCAACCCACTGTTGTGAAGCCGGAATGGATAATTTTTCAGCCAATGCCGCCAGTTGTTTTTTCCCTGATTCTAACAAGGCATCACGCATATCAATATCAACACTGATCATCGGTTCATAAGCAAAATCAGTTAAAGGAAAATCTTCGATAATGTGGCAAATACTGAGCTTTGCCTGATGTTGTTCAGCAAGTTCTTGTGCTTTTGCACTAATCAGATCTTTTTGTTTTGAAAAATCCGTCGCAATCAAAATATGCTGATATTTCATGTCTATTCCCTCACGAAAAAGGGGGCTGGTAAGCCCCCTCATCGTATTATTTAATCATTATCCAAAAAACGTTCGGCATCTAATGCCGCCATACATCCAGCTCCCGCCGACGTAATCGCTTGACGGTAAATAGGATCGGATACATCACCTGCTGCAAACACGCCTGGCACGCTGGTTTGTGTTCCTTTTTTAAGGATGATGTAATCATGTTCCATTTCTAACTGGCCTTTGAATATGCCGGTGTTAGGCTGATGACCAATCGCAATAAAGACACCAAGTACAGGAACCTCCTGTGTTGAGCCATCTTCCGTGCTTTTCACACGAATACCGGTGACACCAGACTCATTACCAATGACTTCGTCCAACGTGTGATTCCACAAGATTTCTACATTACCTTCTTCTGCTTTTTTCAGCAGTTTATTGGACAAAATCTTTTCAGAACGGAACGAGTCACGGCGGTGGATGACGGTCACTTTCGAAGCAATATTGGACAGGTATAAAGCTTCTTCAACAGCGGTATTACCACCACCGACAACAGCGACGTGTTGACCTTTATAAAAGAAACCATCACAGGTTGCACAAGCAGATACACCACGGCCTTTAAAGGCCTCTTCCGACTCCATACCTAAATATTTGGCTGAGGCACCTGTCGCAATAATCAAGGCATCTGCCGTATATTCACCTGCATCACCGATTAAACGGAACGGGCGCTGACTTAAATCTGTGGTGTGGATATGATCAAAGATAATATCTGTACCAAAACGTTCCGCATGGCGCTGCATACGCTGCATCAGTTCTGGGCCCTGTACACCTTCATCATCACCTGGCCAATTGTCGACATCGGTAGTGGTGGTTAGCTGTCCACCTTGTTCGATACCGGTAATTAATACAGGCTCTAATGCTGCTCTAGCAGCATAAACCGCGGCAGTATATCCCGCTGGACCTGAGCCTAAAATCAGTAAACGACAGTGTTTGCTGTCTGCCATAAGTGGAGCCTCCAAGAGAGTTATCAGATATCTATAGTTAGAGTAACCATTGCGATGATTTTGGACAAGCATCTAACTTCAAAAGCTGTGTTAAAATCAAGCGTTAATTTATTGGCAGGGTTGGAAATATCACAGTGGCACAGTCGACACGTGTAAATGACAAGCAGAAACAAGAACTCAACTCTGGCGCAGTCGGCTTCCGTCTGCGTGAGGCAGCACTGATTTTGTCAGTCGCATTAGCGGCATACTTACTCTTGTCTTTATGGTCATATCAACCTACCGACCCTGGTTGGTCAACGACCGGAACAGATGACATCATTGCCAATAGTGGTGGCATAGTTGGCGCTTGGTTAGCTGATGCTTTGCTCTATGGCTTTGGTTTTCCCGCCTATCTATCACCATTAATGATTGGTTTCAGTGGCTGGTTATTGTTTAGCTGGGGAAAACGCGCTGATACAGAAGATGCTCTGCATTTCTGGGTATTAAAAATGGTCGGCTTATTGATGGCTCTGGCTGCAGCCAGTGGTCTGTCTACTCTTAGTCTGAGCGACTATGCCGCACTGTTACCTCTCGGGGCTGGTGGTGTGTTAGGTGAAGTGGTTGGGCATGGTTTTGAGTCGGTATTTGGCGCTTCTGGCACCAGTTTGTTATTGCTGGCGGTCCTACTCACTGGGGTCACGCTTTTCACCGGGCTATCCTGGTTGATGGTGATTGATAAGTTAGGAGCGATGGCCATGATCGTCGCTATTCATGTGGCCCGCTGGGTGCGTGAAATCAAGGAAGAGTTGGAAGCCAAGCGTACTCGTCAAAAACGGGAAGAGACTTTTCATCAGGAAAAAGAAAAGTTACAGCACAAGGCAAAAGTGCGCATTGAGCCAGTCTTAGAGAAAAAAGAGCCAAGCAAGCGCGAAGAAAAAGAAAAACAAGTGCCATTGTTTGAAACACCAGATGCGCCAGGTATGCCAGCCTTAGCTTTATTAGATATGGCTCAGCCGAGCAAGCAGGCCTATAGCGAAGAAGTCTTGCAAGCCATGTCTCGACAAGTCGAGCTGAAACTAAAAGACTTTGGCGTAGATGTTCAGGTTGTAGAAGTCCAGCCGGGCCCTGTGGTCACCCGGTTTGAATTGCAACCGGCTCCTGGCATTAAAGTCAGTCGTATCAGTGGCCTTGCTAAAGACTTAGCAAGAGCGCTATCCATCAGCAGTGTTCGTATCGTTGAAGTCATTCCGGGTAAACCTGTTGTGGGTCTAGAAATCCCTAATGAGAGTCGTGAAATTGTTCGTCTTCGTGAAATTCTGGCCTGTGATGAATACGAGAATAGCAAATCATTGCTAATGATGGCGCTGGGTAAAGATATTGCTGGCCGTCCAGTGGTCGCTAACTTAGAAAAAATGCCGCACTTACTGGTGGCAGGGACGACTGGCTCGGGTAAATCGGTGGCCGTGAATGCGATGATTCTGAGTTTGCTGTACAAGGCAACACCAGAAGATGTGCGTATGATCATGGTCGATCCAAAAATGCTGGAGCTATCGGTTTATGAAGATATTCCACACTTATTAGCGCCAGTTGTAACGGATATGAAAGAAGCCGCTAATGCTCTGCGCTGGTGTGTTGCTGAGATGGAGCGTCGTTATCCATTAATGGCCGCTTTAGGTGTGCGTAATATCGCTGGTTATAACAAAAAAGTCAGAGAGGCGATTGAACGCGGTGAGCCGATTAAAGATCCAACAATTGAGGTGGAGCCGGGTGAAGTTGGGCCCACTTTAGAGCCACTCCCTTTTATCGTCGTGATTATCGATGAGCTTGCTGACATGATGATGGTGGTCGGTAAACAAGTTGAAGAGCTGATTGCACGTTTGGCCCAAAAAGCGCGGGCATCAGGGATTCATCTCATCTTGGCGACACAACGACCCTCAGTTGATGTTATCACCGGGTTAATTAAAGCCAACATCCCAACACGTATGGCTTTCCAGGTGTCATCGAGAATTGATTCTCGAACCATTCTTGATCAAATGGGGGCTGAGCAGCTGCTAGGGCAGGGCGATATGCTCTATTTACCACCGGGGAGTGGCCTGCCTGAACGTGTCCATGGTGCATTTGTGGATGACCATGAAGTCCATAATGTTGTTGAGCATTTAAAGAAAAATTCACAGCCTAACTATCTTGAAGAAATTACTCAAGATCAGAGCAGTGATGACGGCGATGGTGGTATCGGTGACCCAAGTGATGCAGAGTCAGATCCGCTCTATGATCAGGCCGTGCAAATCGTCGTGGAAAGTCGCCGGGCATCGGTTTCAGGTATCCAGCGCAGGCTGAAAATCGGTTATAACCGGGCTGCACGTATCGTAGAGGCTATGGAAGCGGCTGGCGTTGTTTCTGCCATGCAGGGAAATGGTAGCCGTGAAGTTCTGGCACCACCGCCACGCGATTAAATCAGGAACCAGGCTGACAAACCGGAGTCAGTAAAACATGCAATTTATCTTTCGGAGTCATTGAATGACCATAAAAAAATTAGCACAAGGCTTTTTGCTATTGTTGCTTCCTATTGTTGCCATGACAGATATGAGCGGCACGGAAAAGCTCAATCATTTTGTTAAACAGGTGAATACATTTCAGGCTCACTTTGAACAAACCGTTCTGGATCCTGATGGCAATTTAGTTGAACAGGCCCAAGGTCAGTTTCAATTGGCAAGACCTGGCAAGTTTCGTTGGGATTACAATGACCCATACCCTCAGCATATCGTGGCTGATGGTATGAATGTTTGGTTTTATGATGTGGACTTAGAACAAGTTACCGTGAAGGCGCAAAACGAAGCGTTAGAAGATACACCTGCAACCTTATTATCAGGACAAGCTTTACCCGAAGATAGCTACAATATTCGTAACTTAAAATCGGATGATGGCTTAACCTGGGTGGAGTTAACGCCAAAACAAAGCAGCAGTAACTTTCAATCCGTTATGCTGGCTTTTAATCAAGACGAATTACAGCAAATGATTATGCGTGACAGCTTTGACCAAAGAACACGTTTGATGTTCACTCAGGTGAAAATTAACCCGACATTTAAAAAAGACACGTTTAAATTTAGTGCGCCTGAAGGCATAGATATTGTAGGTGAAGCGCAGCAGTGAGTTTGTTTGATCAGGTTGATGACTTAGCTGGGCGTCCGTTAGCGGATCGTATGCGTCCGAAGACGCTTGACCAGTATATCGGGCAGACACATTTGTTGGGAGCGGGTAAGCCATTGCGTCAGGCGATTGCTTCAGGTCATCCGCATTCAATGATCTTCTGGGGGCCACCCGGTACTGGTAAAACCACTCTCGCTAAACTCATCGCCGGTTATTGTGATGCTGAGTTTATTACTATCTCAGCTGTGTTGGCGGGGGTGAAAGAGGTCCGAGCGGCAGTTGCACGTGCTCAGCAGTTATTGCAGGAGCGTGGTCGTAGAACCATGCTGTTTGTGGATGAAGTGCACCGTTTTAATAAATCTCAGCAAGATGCATTTTTACCTTATGTTGAAGATGGTACTTTTACCTTTATTGGCGCTACTACAGAAAATCCTTCCTTTGAATTAAATAATGCCTTGCTCTCACGAGCCAGGGTGTATGTGCTCAAATCCTTAGAGGCTGAAGATTTACGCCAAATCATTGATAGAGCCATGTCAGATGAGGAGTTAGGGTTGGCCGACAGAGGCATAGAGGTGGGCGAGACTTTGCGAGATCAATTAGCACAAACTGCTGATGGTGATGGCCGCAGAGTGTTAAATCTGCTTGAAATAGCCGTCGATTTGGCCGATAGCAAAGGTCAGAAAGCCGTCGATGAGCATGATCTTGCTGAAGTGTTATCCGGTACGATTCGACGCTTTGATAAAGGCGGTGAAGCTTTCTACGATCAAATTTCAGCACTACATAAATCCGTGCGAGGTTCAGCGCCTGATGCTGCACTCTATTGGCTGTGTCGAATGCTGGATGGCGGTTGCGATCCTGTTTACCTGATGCGAAGAGTGGTGAGAATGGCGGCTGAAGATATCGGTAATGCTGATCCCAGAGGCTTACGTATTGCTCTCGATGCTTGGGAAAGCTTTGACAAACTCGGTAGTCCGGAAGGCGAACTGGCGATAGCTCAAGCAGTTGTTTATCTAGCCTGTGCCCCCAAAAGTAATGCGGTGTATACCGCCTTTAAAGCGGCCATGCATGATGCCAAAGCACATGGTTCGGCTGAAGTACCGGTACATCTAAGAAATGCGCCCACCAAATTGATGAAAGAATTAGGGTATGGCAGAGAATACCGTTATGCTCATGATGAACCCGATGCTTATGCTGTGGGTGAAACCTACTTCCCAGAATCAATGCGCGAACGTGAATACTATCAACCCGTGAATCGTGGTCTTGAAATAAAAATAGCTGAAAAACTAGACAGGTTAAGAGCCATGGATAAGCAGGCCCGTCAAAAATAATCTAGCTGTTAACGTAAAGATCATAGCGAGTATTTTTACTCTGAATACTGGCACTTGGCTTCTGATTACCAACAAACTCAGCACCTTTGGGACGTTTCACTACGACTCGTCGTAGAGCTACGTGTCTGGCCACAGTGAGTAATTCTGCACTATGTGTATCCGGTCCAATTAGTTGGTGTAGTGCCTGCATCTCTTTTTTAACTAATGCCGATTTATCCCGACTGGGATACATAGGATCCATATAAATGACATCCGGCTGCTCCTGCACTGTCGATAAAAAATCAATAGCATTAGCATAATGGATGGTCATTCGTTCTGTAATAACTTTTACTTCGGGATCCATCTCCTGCTGTTGTAAGGCATCTTCGATGAGCAAACTTATCACCTGGCTTTGCTCAAGCATAGTGACTGTGCTGCCTAGGGAGGCTAGGACAAAAGCATCTCTGGCAAAGCCTGCGGTAGCATCAATAATGCTTGGGATATGGCCTTGTTTCATGCCAACAGCTTTGGCTAGTGGCTGACCTCTACCACCACCAAATTTACGCCGGTGATCATACTTGCCTGACGTGAAATCGATAAAAACAGGATTACCGATATCAGGCATCTGAAGACTCAAACGGTGCTCTTCAATCAATAATTGTACTAGTGACTTATCAAGAGTCTTGATTGGAACGGAGAGTCTTTTTTCAAGGGACTGTGCTCGTGGCAGTGACTGTGAGTTTACTGCCACGAGACTATCTAATGCGTTATTCAACGGTCGTAATAAATTGTCCAAAGGAGCGAGGGCCTTTGCCTGTTTTGATTGAATTGATAACTTTTTCTGTTTTAGTGTCAATGACAGAAACAGTGTTATCACCCCAGTTGACAGCATAAAGCTGTGAACCATCAGCACTAATATCAATGCCTTCAGGTGTGTCTTCAATGTCGATTGTGTTGCTGACGTCAAAAGAGGTCGTGTCAACGACAGAGATGGTGGCCTCATCTTGGTTAATAACGTAGAGTTTTTTATTATCTTTGCCGACAACAGCGCAGTATGGCCAGTCACCGACTTGAATTGTCTCAACAACTTTTGCTGTGTTGGTATCGATGGCTGTGACATTGCTACTTTTGACATTCACACTATAAACGCGTGAGCCATCTGGTGAAATCGCCAGCCCGAATGGTGACTCTCCAACCTCAATTGTATGCGTCACTTGATCATTGCTCAGGTCAATAAATGACACTGTGTTATCGTCACGATTGGAAACGTAAAGACGCTGGTTTTCTTCATCAATAACCAGGCCGGCAGGGGATTTGCCTACTGCAATCGTATCTATCAACTCGCCAGAATCAGGATTAATGATACGAATATTATTTTCATACCAGTCTGCTACATAGACGCGTGTACCACTTTTAGAGGCGGTTACACCGACTGGTCCAGGTCCGACTTTGATTTGACGTGTTTCCGTTAATGACTTTAGGTCAAGCACTGAAATCGTTTGTCCATCGGGATTGGTAACAAAAGCCATATCATGGTGCGGGCTCACACTGATGCCGGCAGGGTGCTCACCTACTGGAATCGTTTTGATAACCGTCTGAGTATTTAAATCTATGACGCTGACATTACTGGAGAGCTGATTAGTGATTAGAGCATATTCAGTCTTATCATCAGCACAGGCAGATAAAGTGAAAACGACTGTAAGAAAAAAGGCGACTCTAAGAGCCGCCTTTTGAATATTTTTGAAACACATGATGGAATTATTTTTCCAGCATTGTTTTCAGGTTGTTCAGACCCGATGTGTAAACACCTTTAACAGCGTTAACCGCATCTTCATCACTTTGGCCTTCTGGAACAGGTGGGTTATCCATGAAAGAACGATAAAACTTACCTTTCCATGTGACTTCTGAACCACCATCTTTTGCTTTAACTGATAACCAAGATTTGTAGTTGTTTACTGGTAGTGTGTAGTAAGGAGTATCTTTACTATTGTATGTAATTGTTTTGATAACGCTCATATCTTCGATCTTGTAGATCATCATCATTTTTTCGTTATCAAGTTTTTGCAACTCTTCAGTGATGGTTGGGTGACCTTCACCTTTTAAAGTCAGCTTACGTTGCTTATCACTTAACATTTCAACGCTCGCAACAGCTGGATGCCACTTGTCAATGGCTGTGAAATCACCCAGAACAGCCCAAACTTTTTCAGGAGAGGCATTAATAAGTACTGTTTCTTTAACTGACTGTCGTGTTGGACCATGAGCGCTGGCTACCATTGGTAACAGTGCAACTGCTATGGCAAAAAACTGCAATAATTTTTTCATTATTTCTATCTCCGTTTTTTAATAAATCCGACAGTGACGTTAACAAAGCCATCCTGAACACAGTCTGAACAAATGTCATCGAACACATATCACCATAAGTTGGACTGCACACTCTAGCGGAAGTATCTAATATTTTCCACATGGATATTTGACTTAGTCATACATATTAATGAAAATTAACCCCCTTTATGTCTAACTCAACAAGCGGAGAAGCCTGTGCCACTGATAAAAATCAGGGACTTGCACTTTTATCGTGGTGATCGAACCATCTTTGATGGCGTGAATATCGATATCGAACGCGGTAAAGTGACTGCGATTATGGGCCCGAGTGGTACCGGCAAGACAACGTTACTTAAGCTGATTGGTGGCCAACTTCGACCAGATAAAGGCACGATAGAAGTCGATGGTCAGAATGTTCACAAGTTGTCACATTCTGAACTCTACGAACTCCGAAAACGAATGGGAATGCTGTTTCAAAGCGGTGCGCTACTAACAGATATCAATGTATTTGATAATGTCGCTTTCCCACTCCGTGAGCACACCAACCTGCCAGAGTCCATGATTCGCGATCTTGTTCTGATGAAGTTGCAAGCTGTAGGGCTTCGTAATGCACGTCATCTTTCGCCTAATGAATTATCAGGCGGTATGGCAAGACGCGTTGCCCTTGCTCGTGCAATCGCTCTCGAGCCGATGATGATTATGTATGACGAACCTTTTACCGGTCAGGACCCTATCTCAATGGGGACGCTGGTGAATTTGATTCATCGTATGAATGACGCCATGAAGTTGACGAGTATTGTCGTCTCTCACGATGTAGCCGAAACGGCTGAAATTGCTGATTACATCTATCTTATGTCGGCAGGCAAAATTATCGAACATGGTTCACCGGCACAACTGGAACGCTCCGGTTCAGAATGGGTTAAGCAGTTTATGCAGGGGTTACCAGATGGGCCCGTACCCTTCCATTACGGCGGCCCGGACTTTGCTGAGGACTTACTCAACCCTGAGGACAATGCATGATAAATTATATTCGAGGCCTTGGTCGTTGGGGACTGGGTCTATTCGAGCGGCTGGGACGTGCCCACATTTTATTGGCTTCAATGATCGCTGATTTGAATTCTTCGTAGGTTTGGGTTACAGGAAACTGGGGAAACTCTTCCACGACATTATCAGGAGCCCTCAATAAAAT
>ENA-ORDI01002054-ORDI01002054.1-marine-metagenome-genome-assembly--contig:-NODE-2054-length-10227-cov-3.379113_pt1 | contig 10227 bp, 7 predicted proteins | sample MGYA00248628_ERZ508525 | MGnify/ENA primary metagenome ERZ508525 (study PRJEB26195, sample SAMN05422138) | marine metagenome | isolation source: East of Porto Seguro, South Atlantic Ocean | place...
ACCGTCGCCGAGCGCACCCCGACCTCGAACCAATACAACATGTAGGTCACGAACTGCGGCAGCACCTGGGGAAAGATGGCGAAGAGGATAACCTGGATGCGCCCGGCCCCGGTGGCTTGGAGGGCTTCGACCGGCCCGGGATCGATGTTCTCCATCGCCTCGGCATAAAGACGGCCGAGAATGCCTGCATAGTTCATACCCAGCGCCACCGCCCCTGGGAACGGTCCCAACCCCACCGCGGCGACGAAGAAGATCGCCCAAATCAGTTCCGAGATGCTGCGCAATAGATTGAGTGTCGATTTCGCGACGAACCGCACCGATGCCAGCCGGGTGATATTGCGGGCCGCTAGCACACCGAGCGGAAGCCCAATCAGGGACGCGAGAACGTTCCCCCAAACGGCGATATAGACGGTCTCAATTGCCGGCTTCCAGACTATCTCGGCGAAGCTCCACTTGGGCGGCACCATCAGGGCAAAATATTTAGCGATCTTGGGGATTCCGCTGGCAAGCTCCGTTGGTCTCAGATTGGTGCCATCGGCGCACCAAGCCAGGAACCCGATGCCCGCGGCCAGATAGACGATGTGATGCAAACGCCATTTCTTACGTTCAACCAGCAAAGCGAACACATCCTCTTCGGCTGCTTGAACGGGATCAGCCATAACGAACCCACCTGTGCCTGCCGCCTTGGGCGGCGGTCTATCAATTATACATTGAGGCTCACAAGCAGCGAGGCGGGCTCACCGTGACCCGCCCCGCGCGCGCTGTGACGTCGTAAATTACTTCTTCTTTTTCTTCTTTTTCTTCTTTTTCCCTTTCTTCGTGAGATCCAGTTTCAACGCCGAAGCAATATGCCGAATCACGTCATAGGTCTGGTCCGTGGCCGGGTCGAAGCGAGCGACCGTGCCCATCTCGCCGAAGGCCAGGTTCTTAAAGCCGAAAAAGGCGTCACGGATTTTCTTCTTCAAGTCTTCCGACAGGCCCTTGCGGTAAAGCATCGGGTTGTTCGGGATCAGATCCGACTCCCAGATCACCTTGATTTTTTTGCGGTCGGCCAATCCCTTGGCATAGGCCCGCTCGAGGATGCGGTCGGCAACCGACGCCGCCTCGACCTTGCCCTCGGCCACGGCGACGATGCTGGCGTCATGACCGCCCGAGTACATCACCGACTTGAAGTCCTTCTCGGGAACAATGCCTTCCCTTACGAAGAAAGCGGAGGGCACCATATATCCCGAGGTCGAGCCCGGATCGACGAAGGCGTAAGTGTGGCCCTTGATGTCCTTCAGCGAATTTATGGGGCTGTCCTTTTGGGTGATGATGATCGAGTGGTAGCCGGGCTGCATCGTCTTCGCCGTGACGGTGATGGCGAAGGCCTCGACGTCTGCCTGGGTGGTTGCCAGCACATACGAGAACGGGCCAAGCAGGGCCACGTCGATGTGTTTGGCCCGGAGCGCCTCGATGGTGGCGTTGTAATCGGAACCGACGAACATCTCCACCTTCATGCCGATCGCCTTAGAAAGTTTGTCCGCGATGGGTTGTGACTGGCGGATCATCGCCCGCGCGTCCTCGGCCGGAATGAAGCCGACCATGAGAACACCAGGTTTAGCCGTTCCGGCCTTCTGGGCCATGGCGCCGGATACCGCCGTAATCGCCGTAAGGAACAAGGCCAAGGATAGAACTTTGAAGAAACGTTTCATTATAATACCTCCCTTTGAATGCTTAGGATTTCGTAGGATCGCATCTCGATACGGAAGCAAACTCGACAGAGTAATCAGTTGCGGGCTCCCTCAAACTCAAGCTCCTCGGTTTAGCGCGAATACGTCACCGGTCTCTAGCTTCGCCCGAGAGAACAGATCACAGAATTACCACAGATTACCGATCACAGAAAACTATCATATAGATAATTATTGGAAAAATTTAAAAAATAACGGATCCAATTGATAAAATGAATTGCCCTGCCCCCATGAGGTGGGCCACCGACTACGCAAGAAAATGGCGCGATTTAAGTTGATGTCTAGACGGAAGCCATCCTTGAGCTAGGCGGGAGGATCACCGTTGGGAAAGAAGGTTTCTGGCCCAGGTGGTTTTTATCCAAGTGAGGGTAATAAGAACCGGGAAAAACAAAGAATAGCGTTTTGAAGAGAGGACAACCGCCGAGGATTACCAGCGCATGTTGATGTTCTTGATCCGGGTGTAGCTCAGAAGCTCGTCAAAGCATTCTTCCTGCCCGAGGCCGCTCTGCTTCCAGCCTCCGTAAGGGGCGCCGAGGTACCGGCCGGTCGAATTGATCCAGACGTAACCGGCTTCCACCCGTTCCGCCGTCTCCATGGCCCTGGCCAGATCGTTGGTGACGATCGCCGCCGTCAGGCCGTATTCGACCCCGTTGACGGCGTCCAGCATGGTCTCCTCGTCCGACCAGGGAAAGACCGACATGACGGGGCCGAAGATCTCCTCCCGCCCGATGCGCATTTCGGGTGTTACCCGGTCATAGACCGTCGGCGAAACGAAGAAACCCTTCCGGAGTTCGGCGTCGTCGGGCGGACCGCCACCGGTGAGGCAGTCCGCGCCTTCCTCCTCGGCGGAACTTATGAATCCCAGAATCCGTTCGTACTGCCGTTCGGAAACGACGGGACCGACTTCGTTGCCTTCCAGCCATGGAAAGCCGATGGGCAACGCCTCGGCCTGCTTTACGAGCTCTTCCGTGACCGCGCCGTGGAGCGATTCGTGAACGAACACCCTGGACGTGGAACTACAGGACTGCCCCTGTCGGTTCATGTTCATGCCCTTGATGGCCGACGTCGCCGCTTTTTCCGGGTCCGCATCAGGGAAAATGATGATCGGGTTCTTGCCGCCGAGTTCCAAGGACACGACCTTCAGCGTCTCGGCCGCCGCTTTGGCGATGGTGCGGCCAGTGGGCACCGAGCCGACAAACCCTACTCGGCCGACGTCCGGGTGGCTGACAAGGGCGGCCCCGGCTTTCGCACCGCCGGTGATAATATTGACGACGCCCTTCGGGAAAATTCCGTCACAGAGTTCCCCTAGCTTGAGGCTCGACAGCGGCGCCTGCTCCGATCCTTTGATTACTACGCAATTGCCGGCTGCAAGCGGGGCTGCCGCCTTCTCGGCGCAGAACCGGAAGGGATGATTGAAGGCATTGATCTTGGCAACGACGCCATAGGGTTGTCGCCGAGTGACATTTAAATGCCGGGGGCCATGGGACGAGGTCTCGCCTTTGATCTCGGTGATGAGGCCGGCGAAGTAACGGAGCGTCTTTGCCGTCCATTCCATGTCACCGCGCATCCCGCTGAGGGCGTTGCCGGCATCTACGGAATCCAACAGGGCTAGTTCTTCAGTGTGATCATCGATACGTTGAGCTAATTTTTCCAGGCAACGAGCACGCTCGGCTATGGGCACCCGGCGCCATTCCACGAACGCGGTCTTGGCCGCGGTGACGGCGCGGTCGACGTCTTTTTCCGCCGCTTCCGGAACGTCGCCCAGTTTTTCCCGGTTCGAGGGATTGATCGTTTCGAAGGTGCCACTGTCGATGCTCTCCTGCCATTCGCCGCCGATATAGAGCCCCTTCGGCGAGAAATTGAGATCGGGCGTCGTTTTATCGGGCATCTTCATGTCTCCTTAGGGGATCAGGGAACAATCGCCGCGCGCAGGACGGACCGCTCGGCGGCCTTGGCGAAGGCCTCGTCGAGTTCTTCAAGCGAGAATTTCGAATCGACGATGTCAGCGAATGGAAAGCGGCTTCGGTTGGCCATGACAAAGTCGAGCGCCTGAACGAGATGGCGTGGATGATAATTGTGTATGCCTCTCAGGGTGATCCACTTTTTCAGGATTTCGTTGCCATCGATGGTGAAATTCGCATCAGGATTGACCAATCCGCCGATCATGTAGCGACCGCCTGTCCGGAGCATGCGGACGCCAACCGGCACCACGGAGGCAACGCCGCAGACTTCCATTGCGACATCGGCGCCATCCGGCGGGCACAGGCCCCGGACATTCTCCACCAGTGCGTCGTCGTCCATGGCCGCCACGTCGATGGTTTCGTCGGCGCCGAATTTTCTTGCCGTTTCCAGGCGCTGGCCAACGGAATCGAGACCAATGACCAAACGTGCGCCGCGCGCCTTGGCGATAGCACAGCCGTAGAGGCCGAGTAGGCCCAGTCCCTGAACGACCACCGCGTCTCCCATTTCGATTTGCGCAGCCTCGGTGACCGCAATCATGGTCGCTACGCCACAGTTGAGGGGCGTCGCTTCTTCGTCGGTGATGGCGTCGGGCAGCTTCAAGATGCCGGTTCCCGGCAGGATGTAACAGTACTCGGCGAAACCGCCGAGGAAGTGGGGGTCGGCTTCGACCAGGTCGTGGCCGTATTTGCGCACGCCTGGCGATTTCTGCGGCATGTCGTGGATGTCCCGGTACACCGATTGTCCGTGGTGGAAATACTCCGTCCACGTCACCCGGTCGCCGATGGCCAGGGGGTCGCCCCGCATGTCATGGGTGATGTCGGCACCGAGCTGTTCGATGACGCCGATGATCTCGTGCCCCAGGATGCCGGGACAGGGATTGGGGCGATGCCCCTGGTACGAATGAATGTCGGACCGGCAGATGGTGGACATGGTGATACGCACCAGGGCTTCGTCCGGCTTAACGTCACGAACCGGGTATTCCCGGATCACAAAAGGCGTGTTCGGAGACTCGTATACGACGGCACGGCCTGGTTTCGTCATCTGATCATCCAGTGCTTCTATGCTGTTCCGTTGATCGCGAAGTCGAAGATCTCATGGCTTCTCAGCCCGCCTGCCGCGCCGCGCTCGGCATAGGCGCCGTTCAGCGGCTCGCTGATAACAAAGGGAACGTGAGTTTCATGCAGGCTGCCATGAGTGCGCAGCCTATGACCCTTGAGGCCGGAAAGATCATGATCGACCGCCCGGGAACCGATCACAGTTACCTTGTCGGCCAGCACGGCGACATCGCCTTCACGGTCCAAAGGCTGCTCCAATTCCCGGCATACGGTTTTGGCCGTCATGATTTTTTCGATGCCAGGGGTCCCCTCAATGGCCTCGATAACCCGATCGGCCTCAAGGCCTTCATTGCAATAAACGCGAACGAACCCGCCGAGCGCGCCGTGATGGCCGACGAAGGCATCGGTGATAGGGCAAATCACGCGGCACGCCCCCTCACCCACGGCGTCATCAAGGATGTCCTGCAGCCAGATGACGTTGGGGTTGCCATCCTCTCCCGCCTTGTCTGCCATGCCGTGATCAGCGATCAACGCGACAATGGCGCCCAGTTCCTTCAGGCGCCCGAACCGTGAATCCAGATCCTTGTAGAACCGATTGGCTTCGGGAGTGCCGGGGGCGTGGGTATGCTGAATGAAGTCGGTGAGCGAAAGATAGAGGATGTCCGGGCGGTGCATCTCCAGCAGCTTTATCCCCGCATCCAGCACGAACAGCGACAGTTCTGCCGAGTACATGTCCGGTAGCGGCTGGCCGACGAATTCAAGCACGTTTTCGATGCCGTTTTCCTCCATTGTGCAGCGGTCGGCGTATTGCGACGACAGGCTCACCGAGCCACCCGTGAGGTCCATGTCTTTCTGAAGCTGCTTGCGCAGCTTGTCCTTGGCCGTAATCGAAACCACCCGAGCCCCGTGCCGGGAGAACTCGCTCATGATGGAGTGCTTGCGCAACAGTTCGGGGCCGGTCATGACCACCGGCTCGCCGGTTTCCCGGTCGAGATAGAAGTTACCGGAAATGCCGTGCTCGACCGGCTCCGTGCCGGTGACGATGGACATGTTGTTGGGGCAGGTGAAGCTGGGCATGGACCCCCGGGCAACGGCGTAAAATCCGTCCTTCATAAAATTTTTGATATTGGGGATGATTCCGTCCCTGACCCCGGAGTCCATGTATTCCGGGTCCCCGCCGTCGATGCAGACGACGGCCACGGGCCGGGATGGCCAGCGATAGGTCACGCCATTCAGGTTCACGCTTGTCTTATCCATCAAGGTTCTTCCGTTACCCAGAGAAAAACTTACCCGACAGCCCCTTTTTTTTCGGCCCGGGTTTGCTCTTCGCGTTCCCTTACCTGTTGACGCCGCCGGAAGCCGGGGGCCACGGCGCTAGCCAATCGAGATCAACGCCGGCGACCTTTCCGGTTCCCCCAAAAAAAGTCCTGGTACCTGAAAGCGCCAGGATATTGCAGGGAAGAGAAAGGAAACAACCACATCGCCCGTATGCTTTACCCAACGCGAGACGACTTTATTCAAATCATACGCACGAGGGTATCACCGGAATCAGGATCGTCAAAATCGAAAATTTCACAATAACTATTTATTTTATAAATGTATCAGAAGTGGCTTCAGGCGGTTCACACGGTTGCCAAGGAAAGTAGTTTGTAGAGCTGTTGGGCGCGTCATTTGATCTTTAGTTCGAAACCGGGTGCGCCGTGCTTCGGGAGTCCAGTGGTGAAGATGTTTGGCGCATGGGGTCGGAGAGCTATGAATTAAAGGTGACCATGCTCGAAAACCTTGCTTCGGAACGGCGATCGGATTTTGAACGTCATTCCAAGGCCTCAAATAGCTGCTTTTCAGGATGTTTTCTGTACAACCGATTTCAGAAAATTTCTGGCTTCTGGTCATTATACGAATGTCCGCTTCTGGCTATTAGCGGACCTTCTGCCAGGCCGTGATTTAGGTCCGCTTTACCCTCGAAAGCGGACCTTTTTCAGCACCGGCGTTTATGTCTGGTTTTGACCCATCTCGGACTTGAGCCGCCACCCTGGCGCTCTCACTGACGCGCGCGGTCCAAGCACCGGCCGGTTCTTCGAGCCTCATCCCCGGCGGCCCTTAGCCTTAACGGACCATTCTTTCAACCAGCGGCTTTACGGTCAGGCCCTGGACGATGATCGAAAACAGGACGACGCCGTAGGTCATGCTCAAGATGGCGGCCTTGTATTCAACGTCGGGCAGGGACAAGGCCAGGGCGACCGCAATGCCGCCGCGCAGCCCGCCCCAGATCAACACCGGCATGGCGCCCTTGGTGAAGGTTTGCCAGCGCGACAGGATGGCGATGGGGATGGTGACGCTGAGCGCCCGGGCAAAGAGGGTCACCGGGATGGCCAGCAGGGCAACGCCTAAATAGTCGATGTTCTCGGCAACGAGAAACACTTCCAGGCCGATTAGCAGGAACAGAACCGAATTGAGGATCTCGTCGATCAGGGTCCAGAACGTCAGCACGTAGTCACGGGTTTGTTCGCTCATCGCGTATTTGACCCCCCGGTTGCCGATGAACAGGCCGGCGATAACCATGGCAATCGGTCCGCTCATATGCAACGCCAGGGCCAGCGAATAGGTGACCATCACCAGCGCCAGGGTGATCAGGACCTCGAGGGCCGCCTCATCGATCCCGTACATGGCGCGGTAACCGATGTATCCGGCGGCCAGGCCAAGGACCGCGCCGCCGACCGCTTCGGTTATAAACAGCTCGAAGATGTCCGCTGCGCCCATGGGGCCGCTCTGTTCGCCGCCACTTGGCGCGCCCCCTGGCCCGCCCATGGAGAGTGCTATTGCCACGACGACGGTGAAGATGACCACGCCGATACCGTCGTTGAACAGAGATTCGCCGGCCATCTTCGCTTGCAGGGTATCGGGGACCTTGACGATTTTGAAAAGACTGAGAACAGCGACCGGGTCGGTGGGGCTGATCAAGGCGCCGAACACCAACACCCAGATAAAGGGAATATCGAACTCGAGCAATCCCAACAGCAACCACATCCCCGCCCCGATCACGAAGATCGAGATCAGGGTGCCGAGGACCGCCATCACGCCAATCATCAGACGCCGAGTCTTGAGGGCCCGGAAATCGGCATGCAGGGCACCGGCAAACAGCAGGAAACTCAGCATGCCGTGCATCAGGGTCTCATTGAAATCGATCTGCCGGAGCACGCCCGTGACCCTTTGGCCGATTTGAAAGGAGGGCTCGATCAGATCAAATCCGATAATCGACAGCGATGCGCAAAGCGCGATTACCACCAGCCCGATGGTGTGGGGCAGGTGCAAAAACCGGTGATTGATGTAGCCGAACAGGGCCGAAAGCCCGACCAGGATCGCGCCGATGGTGAATATGCTCATCGGATAATTTCCAACGCCCTAAAGAGCGTGTCAAGTTTGAATGAAATCATTCGAACTTGATGGGCTCTTGGTGCGGCGCATGCCGCAACCCGCCGCGTAGCGGGCGTTAGCCCAAGTGGCATCTGAACGCAGGGTTGATCGTGTAATCGCGATCAACCCTGACACCCTATAAAGAGCGTTGGCGACGGTTGGATCAATCGCCCACCTCCAGCGTCTCGTCCCAGTGGCCGGCCAGGTCCTCGACCGCCAGCAGGGTCACCAGCGTGGTTTCGATCAATGATGATAACGCCACCGGCGCCACGCCGGTCCGGCACGCCTCGAGGAACGCTTGTCCCTCTTCGGCGTAGCCCTTCTGCATAGTCTGCGACTTGCGCCGTTCGGACTTGCCGCCGGCGACCAGCTCCAGCGTCCGCCAGTCGTCGATCACCGCGACGCGCTCCTGGCCGAAGACCTCGAGGCGCTCCTTGGGGAAGCCTTCGTCGCCGTTGGAAAAATAGTGCACGGTGCCCATGGAGCCGTCGTCGAAGCTCACCGTCAGGGTCACCACGTCGTCGGCGGCCAAATCCGAGCGGCTCGGGTTCAGCCCGGTGGCGTGGAGGTCCACTGGGCGGGCGCCGGTGACCGCCTGCATGGTGTCTATGAAGTGGCAGGCCTCGCCGACGATGCGGCCACCGCCGACGTCGGGGTCGTGGACCCAGGCGGCGGCGGAATCCAACGGGATGCGCCCGGCGTTGACCCGGTAGACCATGGCTAGCGGCTCTTTGCGGCCGTCGAAATGCGCCCGCATGGCAGCGATCAGGGGGCTGTGGCGGCGGTTGAAGCCGACCATCAGGATCCCTTGCGAGGCCTCGGCCGCGGTTTCGATCGCCCGCAGTTCGTCGCGGCTCAGGCACAGCGGCTTTTCCACGAACACGTGCTTGCCGCGTTCCAGCGCCTGCACCACATAGGGATGTTGCTTCCTTTACAGCCCCGTCGAGAAAGTATACTTGGTTACGCTGGACAGACGGGCCTGATATGACTTCGAGGGTTTAAAGCCCTGAGGGAAGTGACGAGGGGACAATGGCTGAAGCGGTTGATGTTCTTTTTATCAATCCGGGGGATCGCCAGCAGATTTACCAGGATCTTGGCGACGAATTTTGCGGCATCGAACCGCCGGCGTTCGCCGCCCTTTTTGCGACATTTCTTGGCAAACAAGGTCTGGGGGTCGCCCTTATCGATGGTCCGGCATCCAACATGTCGGCAGAGGAAATCGCCAAGAGCGCGATTGATGATTACCAGGCAAGGCTGATCGTCATCGTGGTTTACGGCAATCAGCCGTCGGCGTCGTCCCAGACCATGACCTCGGCCGGCGCCGTCGCCCGCCACATCAAGGACGGCGATCCCCATGCCCGCATCCTGATGACGGGAACCCACCTCGCGGCCTTGCCCGAACGCACCATGCTCGAAGAACCCATTGATTTCGTTTGTGATCTTGAAGGGCCGGTGACAATTCACAAAACCTTCGAGGCGCTCAAGGCCGGCGACGAATCTTTTGCCGATGTGCCGAGCCTGTGGTGGCGAGGCGAGGGCCAGATCATCAAGCCCCGGAGCGCCGAACCCCTGATAACCGACCTTGACGGCGAGATGCCCGGCATCGCCTGGGATCTGTTGCCCATGGACCGGTACCGTTCCCATAACTGGCATGCCTTCGATAATTTGGAAGACCGGTCGTATGCGTCCATGCATACGAGCCTGGGGTGCCCGTAGTTCCGCTCCAGTGGATCATCCCCTTTGTGGGATTTCAGTCGGTCCAGATCACCATCAGCTTCGCCCTTGTCGGGTTCTCCTACTTCATCAACAAGGACATCGCCCTGGGCCTCGTGTTCTTCTACCTGCTCAACACCGTGCAGCAGGGCATCTTCAACACCCTTGGGCTGCAGGAGGTGGACTCGGTCCTGGGACCGTACAGCTCGTACACCGGCTCCATCATCGTGCACCAGGGATTCGGGGCAATGATGATGCTGGTTGTATTCGGCTTGTGGACGGCGCGGCGCCACCTTAAAGGGGTCTGGCTGGCGGCGATCGGCCGCGCCGGAGGCGCCGACGACTCCGGCGAG
>ENA-ORDI01002055-ORDI01002055.1-marine-metagenome-genome-assembly--contig:-NODE-2055-length-10225-cov-3.675700_pt1 | contig 10225 bp, 8 predicted proteins | sample MGYA00248628_ERZ508525 | MGnify/ENA primary metagenome ERZ508525 (study PRJEB26195, sample SAMN05422138) | marine metagenome | isolation source: East of Porto Seguro, South Atlantic Ocean | place...
CCCGGCGCGCCTGCACATGACATCGCACCTGCCGGGGCAATTTTTCCCAAAAGACAACCGGCCGCAGCCGGCGGACATGGTGCCGGCGATTGGCCCCGAACACATCACGATCGCCGAGCGGCTGAAGGAGGCCGGTTACGCCAACGCCTTCCTCGGCAAGTGGCACATCGCGCCGAGCGCCGGGCCGCAGGGGAAGGTTGCGCCGGGGCATTCGCCACTGGGGCAGGGGTTCGACATCAACATCGGCGGCACGTCGTACGGAGGCCCGCCGAGTTTCTTCTCGCCGTATCGCAACGCGACGCTGCCGGACGGCGAGCCGGGCGAGTACCTGCCCGATCGGCTGGTTGACGAGGCGATCGGTTTCATCCGCGACCACAAGGCCAGGCCGTGGATGGTGCATCTCTGGTTTTACACCGTGCACTGGCCGATGCAGGCGCCGGAGTCGCTGCTCAAAAAGTATGCCGAGCGCACCGGCCCCGGGCTGAACGACACGCGTTACGGCGCGATGATCGAGGCGAACGCGGTTCACGACGACCCGCGGGTGGCTATGATGGAAGCCCGCGACGCTCGGGCCCGCCGCGCAGACGTTAACAGGCTTCTGGATAGGCCACGGTAACGGCAACGAACGAACACGATACGATGTCAGCGGAAATTACAGTTGCAGTAAACGGCGCACTCGGCAGGATGGGTTCCACTGTCCTGTCGGCTGTTGCTGCCGAAGACGGTGCGGTACCTGTAGGCGGCGCAGATATAGCTGCGGTTTCAAACACAGTGGATGTTTCCGGCACGTCGTCATCCGTTCCGCTGGCACCGAGCCTGTCAGAGCTCTTTCAGACAGTTACACCGGATGTGGTTGTTGATTTCACGAACGGTGAAGCAGCGAAAGAGGCGATCACCACATGCATTAGCTCTGGCGTCAAAGTTGTCTCAGGATCGACAGGGCTCTCACCCGAAGATCTGGATGAGATCGGTCGGCTGGCCGCGGAAACAGGCGTAGGGGTCATCTCAGCTTCAAATTTCGCGCTCGGCGCAGTCGTACTTATGCACCTTGCCGGCATCGCCTCAAAATACTTTGACTACGCCGACCTGCTCGAGAGCCACCATGAAGCCAAGGTCGATGCCCCCTCAGGCACCGCGCTTTCTATTGCCAGGGCCATGATCGAAGGCCGCGGCTCGAGGTTCGAACAAAACGTTGCTGAGCTCCAAACTCTGGCGGACACCCGTGGCGGCGATTACCAGGGAATAAATATCCACAGTGCACGAATGCAGGGTCGGGTTGCTCGACACGAAGTGGTCTTCGGAGCACTCGGTCAGACGCTAACGTTGATTCACGATTCGATCAACCGCGATAGTTTCATGCCCGGTGTCATGCTGGCAATTAAACGGGTCATCAACGAAACCGGACTCATCGTTGGGCTTGGTACCGTTCTTGGCTTCGACAAGCCCTAGCCAGCGCTGCCGACTTTTCGGCATCGCTGGCAACTCCGTCGAATTTCCAAAAGTGTTTTAATTGTGAAGTGCCGTGCTGCGCGCCCTGCACCTGGCCCCCGGCCAGATCACCCGGGTGCCCCATATACGCCCGGTATGAGCGATATTGTGAGAAGTAATAATGAACAGCGACGACCTTAACATAGCGATTGTCGGTGCGACCGGTGCCGCAGGTGGTACCGCGATCGACCTGCTTTTCGAGCGGAAGCATCCAGCCGGAAAAATCACGGTGATGGCGTCGGAGAGGTCCGCCGGGAGAAAAATCCCCTACGGCGATGCCGAGCTAACCGTTATCAAGGCGACCGCCGATGCGTTCGATGGGATTGATGTGGCGCTTTTCGCCGCGGGAGGTCTGGTTAGTCGACGCCTGGCCCGAAAAGCCGTTGAACGTGGTGTTTTCGTAATCGACAAGGGCTCCATTTTCAGAATGGACCCGAGCATCCCGCTGGTCGTACCCGAAGTGAACGGGGATGACATCGATTGGCATACCGGCATAGTATCGACGCCCAACTGCACGACCACCCCACTGGTGATGGTACTCGACGCCCTGCGTAAGCTCGCTCCCATCAAGGCCGTGACGGTAGCCACATACCAGTCGACAACAGGTACCGGTGTCGCCGCCAACGAAGAGCTAATCGAACAGTCTCGTAAAGTGTTGGCGGGTGAAGAGGCAAAAGCCAACGTCTACCCGCATGTGATCGCCTTCAACGTGCTGCCTCACGTCGACGACTTCCTCGAAAACGGCTACACGATAGAAGAGCAGAAAATGCTCAACGAGTCGCGCAAAATTCTGCACGACGACCAGTTGCTGATTTCTGCCACGTGCGTTCGGGTACCGGTCGAAATATCGCACAGCGAATCAGTGCAGATCGAATTCGAATCGAACGTCGGTGTTGAAGATGCAACGCGTGTTCTTGGCGATTACGGCGGTATGAAGGTTGTAGACGACCCAGCACAGAATCAATACCCTATGCCACTCGAAGCGTCAGGCAAGGACGACGTACTTGTTGGGCGGATACGTAAAGACATCGCACACGAGCACGGTCTGGTACTGTGGCTTTCATGCGACAACCTGCGTAAAGGTGCGGCATTGAACGCCTTGCAGATTATGGATGAAGCGTTGCGCAGAAATGCGCTCAGACCCGCCGCCGAGCGAACCGGGCATGCGGCAGAGATCGTATAGCACGCCAGCCTGATTCGTGAATGAAAATCACGGATGCGAACTACCGACGAGAGGTCGGTCAACTATGGCAGAACTAGGGCGACTCCTTACAGCGATGGTTACACCCTTCACCGAAACGGGGGATGTCGACTACCCGCGGGCAAGAGATCTTGCGAAGGCAATTCTTAAGTCGGGTTCCGATGGGCTTGTGATTGGCGGGACCACCGGTGAGGCGCCGGCGATGAATGACGAAGAACTTTTGCAGTTATTTGCCGAAGTAAAAAAGGCTATCGGCGAAGATGGCGCTGTTGTGGCCGGGACCACCAACAACAACACCCGGAGCTCGATTGCCCTCTCCCGCGCGGCCGAAAAAGTCGGAGTTGACGCAATATTGATGACAGTTCCGGCCTACAACAAACCAACAATGGGCGGTCTGTACCGGCATTTCACCAGCATTGCCGACGCGGTTGGAATACCCGGAGTTCTGTACAACGTTCCGTCGCGGACCGCACTGAACATGGACGCCGCGACAACGCTCCGGCTTGCCCAGGTACCCAACATCGTTGGAGTGAAAGAGGCGTCGAGCGATGCCGATCAAATCGCATACGTGATCAAGGATTCACCCGATGGCTTCAGGGTGTGGAGCGGCAACGATAACGAGACCTTTGCAACGATGGCCACCGGTGGATACGGGATCGTCAGCGTGGCCGGCAACATAATCAGCGGGCAGGTCCAAAAGATGATGGGGTTGCTGCTGGAAGGCGATGTCGAAGCGGCCGCTGCAGAGCACCTGCGGTTACTCCCTATCTTCAACGCACTGTTCATTATTACGAACCCAATACCGGTTCGTTATGCGATAAACCGATCGGGTTTCGACGTCGGGCCTGCGCGCTTGCCCATGATTCCCGAGTCTGCCGAGCTCGAATCGTTCAGCACGCGTTTCGATCCCATCATGGACCAATACGCGATTGACCTTTCCGAGGCGTAGGACGAGCGACACGGTTCAGTGTCAAATATCGCGGGATGTCCGATTTTTAGACCATATCTACTGATTTTGCACATTTTTTCGACTCGTACTGCTGGAATATGAAACGCTGAAACCAGCACCGGTGTGAGATTAGTCGGCACAGGAAAAAATTACTTGGGTAAAGACCGAAAAAGCATAGTCGTTATCGGCGGAGGGAGCGGATCTTCAGCCGCCTTGCGCGGGCTCAAGTCGCACGACCTCGATTTGACAGCTGTCGTCACTATGTTCGATAGCGGCGGCAGCACCGGGATTCTCCGGGAAGAGTTTGGCTACCCACCACTTGGCGACCTCAGGCAATGCCTGATCGCACTCAGCCCGGAAGGGGACGAGCAGATCGCCGCGCTTAACAGCGCCCTCGACTTCAGGTTCGATTTTGGGTCGAGCTTGCAAGGTCACAGTGTAGGCAATCTGGTAATTGCGGCCCTGACGACGGCATACAACGGTGTTCAAGGTGCCATCGACGAACTTTCACGAATGATGAAACTCGATGGCCAGGTGGTGCCGGTAACCCTCGACGAAGCCCACCTGTGTGCGCGGTTGATCAATGGCCAGATCATCCGCACCGAGTCGGCAATCGATCTCCGAGGAAAAAACGGACCTGGAATCAGTGAGGTGTTCCTCGATTCCGAGGTGAAGGCAAACCCACGGGCGCTTGATGCAATCAAGAATGCCGACGCGATTCTGCTCGGCCCCGGGGATCTCTATACCAGTGTTATTCCCAACCTACTGGTCAAAGATGTGAGCGACGCAATACGCGACACCATTTCGCCGGTGATATATGCCTGCAATCTAATGACCAAGCTCGGCGAAACGGCCGGGTACGGAGTATCGGCATTTGCATCGGAAGTGGTGCGATACATCGGTGGTCGCAAGCTTGATTACCTGCTTGTGAACACTGCCAAGTTTTCCGATAGAGTGCTCAGCGAATACGCAGCGGAAGATGCTGCCCCGGTCGAACTGGACAACGGGATCGTCGAGCAATTTGCCCATGAAATCGTCATGGGAGACTTTGTCTTTGTCGATGGGCTCACGTTAAGGCATCACTCCAGCAGGCTGGCAGATGCCGTAATGACCGCGATCGGACAACCCAAACAGCCCCAGCCGAGCCCGGGACTGGACTAGCGCGCCGCCACGAGTCGAGCCGGTTCCGCAGGGTTCGCCGCGTCCGAATCTCTCAGTTTGCGAGCAGATCCTGCAATACGAGGGTTTATTCTCTTCGCGGTTCCGTCGACAGTGTCAAGTCGAGTAATAATCATGGCATCGAACCCGTTCACCCGGGCGAAGTATCTACCCGCTACCCCGTCGAACCGCCTGGTTCGCTGGGCGCGATCGGTTGTGACGCAGAATTCGTCGGCCATTTCGCGAATATTATCACCTGCATCACCTTCATTTTCGGTTGGGAACGGATCCACGCCATCCCGAGTGCAGTAGGCCTTGAAAACACCGACTACCCCGCCATTCGATCCGGGCCCCGTGCCAAGGCCAGTACATGTTCCGCCTACGCTCGGATTCGAGCTCGTCATGTGCGGGTATGTACCGTGATCTAGGTCAAGTAAGACGCCATAGGCACCCACGATCATCACATTGCTATCGAACTCAACAGCATCGGTCACAATATTTTCCACCGGGCGGATGCTGGAAGCGAGCTCTGTGGCACATTTACTGGTAGACGCAATCGCTGAATCGAGATCGATCGGGTCGCCGCCGTAATTATTCGTAATCATCCCGTTTCTGAACGCGATAATATCCGGAAGCCGAAGCACCAGATCTCCATGGTCGAGCAACTCCCCAATGCGCAGGCCCTGGCGCGAAACCCTGTCGACGTACGCTGGTCCGACTCCACGTCCGATCGTGCCGATGGCGGCATTGCCGCGTCGTCACTCTTCGGGCTGATCGCGGATGACTTGGTACGGCAATATCAGGTGCGCACGGTCGCTGACAGCCAGGTGCTGAGGGTCGAGTTCATCCTCGTTGGTCTCTTTCAACAGCACGTCGGGGTCGACCACAACGCCGTTGCCGATCACGTTCATCGTGTGCGGCCAACATATACCAGACGGCACAAGGTGAAGTTTGAACGTACCCGCGTCGTTTATTACGGTGTGCCCGACGTTGTTACCACCGGAGTAGCGTGCGATGACCGCAGCGTTTTCAGCAAGGAAATCAATAATCTTCCCTTTGCCCTCGTCGCCCCACTGGGCTCCGATGACGGCGTATGCCGGCATCCTTGTAACTCCCTTGTTACGCGCTACCGGCCCGTTTCTAGGGAACTGACGGACCGGCGAATTTGTGCAACAGGTTGTTACGGACAGAGTATATCAGGGATGCACGGTGTGTTCCGGCGTTTTATGAAAGTCTCGCTCAGTCCGGGTGCCAGCTCGCGCCGGTCGCGGGATAGCACGCAAGCGAGCCTCGATCCTCTCAAAATGGCATGCATAAATGTGTCGCAACGGCGGTACTTCAGAACCGGCGTGGAAAACCGCCAAATTTCGGTTGACTGGCATCAAAAATACGAGGTAAACTTTTCGTTACGCCCAAATGCAGGTCGAGCCTGCTGGGTGAGTCCCGCCGGAATGAAAAACCGTCGGCGCGCGTACATTTACAACCGAACAGTGGATTCCGCATTCTCCGAGACCAGGTAGATGATTCCTTAATGTGAGTCAAGCTACTAAGGGCACATGGGGGATGCCTTGGCGCCAGAAGCCGAAGAAGGGCGTAGTAAGACTGCGATAAGCCACGATTAGCTGCCTAACAAGCTTAGTCGTGGATGCCCGAATGGGGGAACCCATCTACTTCGGTAGTTGCCTTAGTCGTGAGACTTTGGCGGTAAGCGGGGGAACTGAAACATCTAAGTACCCCGAGGAAAGGAAATCAACCGAGACTCCCCTAGTAGCGGCGAGCGAACGGGGACTAGCCCAAACCACAAGAGCCTAACGGACTGGAGTCTTATGCCTTTGTGGTGTTGTAGGGCCGGGCCCGAGAAATCTCCAGATTTCTCAAAGAGTTACAAAACGTACATTTAGTCGAACAGTCCTGGAACGGCTGGCCGCAGTGGGTGAAAGCCCCGTAGACGAAAAGTGTGCGACTCTTAGCCCGGTTCCTGAGTACGACGGGACACGTGAAATCTTGTCGGAATCTGGGGGGACCACCCTCCAAGGCTGAGTACTTCTGGCGACCGATAGTGAACAAGTACCGTGAGGGAAAGGTGAAAAGCACCCCGTGAGGGGAGTGAAACAGAACTGAAACCATGTGCCTACAAACCGTAGGAGTCCTGAATTTATTCGGGATGACTGCGTGCCTATTGAAGAATGAGCCAACGAGTTACGTTGCGTGGCAGGTTAAGGCGTGATGCGCCGGAGCCGTAGCGAAAGCGAGTCTGAATAGGGCAATTCAGTCGCGTGGCGTAGACCCGAAACCGTGTGAGCTACCCTTGGCCAGGTTGAAGCGAAAGTAATGTTTCGTGGAGGACCGAACCCGTGTAAGTTACAAATTGCTGGGATGAGCTGAGGGTAGGGGTAAAATGCCAATCGAACACGGAGATAGCTGGTTCTCCCCGAAATGCATTTAGGTGCAGCGTCAAGTTTTACTTTGCGGAGGTAGATCACTGGATGGGCCAGGGGGCGTGAGCTTACCAACCCCAACCAAAATCCGAATACCGTAAAGGGCATCTTGGCAGTGAGACAGTGAAGGATAAGCTCCATTGTCGAAAGGGAAACAGCCCAGATCGCAAGCTAAGGTCCCGAAGTGTGTGCTAAGTGTGAAACGAAGTGGGAACGCCCAGACAGCCAGGAGGTTGGCTTAGAAGCAGCCATCCTTTAAAGAGTTCGTAATAGATCACTGGTCAAGGGTTTCTGCACGGAAAATAAACGGGGCTTAAGCACACCACCGAAGCTGCGGATTCATCACGATTTATCGAGATGAGTGGTAGGGGAGCGTTCTTAGTGCATCGAAGTTAGGTCGTAAGGCCTGGTGGAGCGCTGAGAAGTGAGTATGTTGGCATAAGTAGCGACAATGTCGGTGAGAATCCGACACGCCGAAAGTCTGAGGTTTCCTACGCTACGCTGATCGACGTAGGGTTAGGCGGGCCTAAGGTGTAGCCGAATGGCGAAGCCGATGGACAGCAGGTCAAAATTCCTGCCCCGTTTCAGATTTGTTTGAGCTTTCGGGGGGACGCGGACTGATAAGCGACGCATGCCTATTGGATATGGTGTGTGCATTTCCGTAAGTGAGTGGGGGGAGTTAAAAAGCCCGCCGCGTTTGAACAGAGGGACGTGCGAACCATGAGGTTAGCCTCATGGAACGTCGCCGATTCTATGCCGCCTAGAAAAGCCCCGTTAGTGAGAATTTGAGACGTCCGTACCGACAACCGACACTGGTAGACAGGGATAAATGTCCCAAGGCGTGCGAGACAACCATCGTTAAGGAACTCGGCAAATTAACCCCGTAACTTCGGAAGAAGGGGGGCCTCTGGCGTATTAGGACTTGCTCCGAAAAGCGCTGGTGGCCGCAGAGAATAGGTTCGAGCGACTGTTTATCAAAAACACAGGTCCGTGCTAAACCGAAAGGTGATGTATACGGGCTGACGCCTGCCCAGTGCCGGTAGGTTAAGGAAGGCGGTGAGAGCTGCCGACTGAAGCCCCGGTGAACGGCGGCCGTAACTATAACGGTCCTAAGGTAGCGAAGTCCCTTGTCGGGTAAGTTCCGACCCGCACGAATGGCGTAACGACTTGAACACTGTCTCAACGATGGACTCGGTGAAATTGCAGGACCCGTAAAGATGCGGGTTACGCGCAGCAGGACAAAAAGACCCCGTGGAGCTTTACTGTAGCTTGACATTGGTTCGAGCTTTAAACTGTGTAGGATAGGCGGGAGACTGTGAAGTGGATGCGCCAGCATTCACGGAGTCGCCCTTGAAATACCGCCCTGTTTACAGTTTGTACCTAACTTTTATTAGAACAGTGTCTGGTGGGCAGTTTGACTGGGGCGGTCGCCTCCCAAAGAGTAACGGAGGCGCACAAAGGTCACCTCAAGCTGGATGGAAATCAGCTTTAGAGCGTATTGGTATAAGGTGGCTTGACTGCGAGACATACAAGTCGAGCAGGGACGAAAGTCGGTCAAAGTGATCCCACGGTACCGTGTGGAAGGGCCGTGGCTTAACGGATAAAAGCTACCCCGGGGATAACAGGCTTATCTCGCCCAAGAGTCCGTATCGACGGCGAGGTTTGGCACCTCGATGTCGGCTCGTCGCATCCTGGGGCTGAAGAAGGTCCCAAGGGTCGGGCTGTCCGCCCGTTAAAGCGGCACGCGAGCTGGGTTCAGAGCGTCGTGAGACAGCTCGGTCTCTATCCGCTGTGCGCGAAGGAAATTTGAGGGGATCTGTTTCTAGTACGAGAGGACCGAAATGGACGAACCCCTGGTGTGCCGGTTGTGACGCCAGTCGCATTGCCGGGTAGCTACGTTCGGAAGGGATAAACGCTGAAAGCATCTAAGTGTGAAGCCCACCCCAAGATTAGATTTCCCATCTTGAAAAAGAGTAAGACCTCCGGTAGACCACCGGTTAGATAGGCCACGTGTGTAAGGGCAGTAATGTCTTCAGCTAAGTGGTACTAATTGGTCGAGGGCTTGACTCATGATTAAGGAATGTTTACCTGTTCTCGGAGAATCGCGGAATCCATGGCCACAAGCAGGCCATAACAACTGTTCAAAGTCGCCTTTTGCGCTTTCGGTGCGGGGTGGAGCAGTGGCAGCTCGTTGGGCTCATAACCCAAAGGTCGTAGGTTCGAATCCTACCCCCGCTACCATTTTTTCAAAGGCTTACCCCACTTTATACATAAAGGGGAAATGCAAATGCATAACCTGAATAATCCACTTTTAGCTGTATTAGTGCTGTTTTTATCGGGGCCATCATTCGCACAGGGTTGGTTTGAGTACATCAATCAGGCTGATCACTTCAGTGTGAATTTTCCAGCTGAACCTGAAGTGCGAGAGTTTACCTACAACTCGGAGTATGAGTTTCCTTTCCCTGCGCGCATCTACTCGGTGCAAGTTGGTGCGAATAGTTATTCTGCGACCGTCGTTGATTTTACAGATTCTGCTCGGATTCACGCAGAGGCGGATAGGCCCGAGGCGGCGAGTGGCCCGACTAATTGGTTATATGATCAGAGGGCGTCCGTTGCCCGTGCGGCTAGAGAATTTCGTCAAAGAGGTGGCGAGGTGACTTACGATGCCTGGTCGCACATGGACCGTGTGGAAGGGCACCAGATTCAGACGCTCAATACCGATGGGTCTAGGACATACGCCGGAATTTACCTGAATGGTAATGTGAACCGTCTCTACGTATTGGAGGCAACAGTGCCCCCAGGGTCAATACCACCTATATTATTTCAGCAGTCGATAAGATTTCTCGACGAGGGGGGCGAGAGCGCATTGGAAGAAGAGCGCCGCCTCGCCCACGTCGCCATCACCCGCGCCAAGCAGCAGTGCACAATCAGCTTCGCGGGAAGTCGCCGCGTCTACAACCAGTGGCGCTCAACGATCCCGTCACGGTTCGT
>ENA-ORDI01002056-ORDI01002056.1-marine-metagenome-genome-assembly--contig:-NODE-2056-length-10223-cov-2.752908_pt1 | contig 10223 bp, 8 predicted proteins | sample MGYA00248628_ERZ508525 | MGnify/ENA primary metagenome ERZ508525 (study PRJEB26195, sample SAMN05422138) | marine metagenome | isolation source: East of Porto Seguro, South Atlantic Ocean | place...
GAGCAGGTAGCCGATTACCAACATCACCGCAATATGACCGGGTGTAGCCATTTCGAGTGTTTTATCCCTTTGAGTCTATGCGGCTGTTACCTGTGAACCGGGTATGCCTTCAAACGCCGGACGCTCACACAATCCTGGTGCCGATATCTTCGCCACGAACGCAGGCTAACAGTGCCCCGGCGATTCGACCGTCGATGATGTGGCCCGAGCCGACAACCGTTACTGCGTCGGCGCATGCTTCGATCTTCGGGATCATCCCGCCAGCCGCGATCCCGCCAGAAACGAGATCGCTTGCCTGCCCGCGCGTCATTCTCGGAATCAGCCGTCTCCGGGCATCCAGAACACCCTCGATATCGGTCTGGAACACGAGTTGGTCAGCCCTTACCGCCTTCGCTATATGGCCGGCCGAGGTATCGGCATTCACGTTCAATATGCGATCTTCACCGGATTCCGACGGGTAGAGGTGAAGGGCCGTTGGGGCGATCACCGGGATGCTGCCCGAATCGAGGATAGCCTCGACCGGCGCAGCCTTCGCCTTGACGATCCTGCCGACGTAACCGAGCTCTTCTTCGAGGATTTCTGCCTGGAGCAGACCACCTGAGACACCCGAGATTCCAATCGCGCTGGCACCTGCAGCCTGGAACTCGGCGACTATTTGCGAGTTCACGAGACCGGCGAGGACGGCGACCGCGACATCGAGGGTCGACCTGTCAGTGCGCCTGAGACCGCGCACGAACTCAGGCTGGATTCCCTGTTTCACAACCCAGTCGCTTATCACCTTTCCCCCGCCGTGAACGACGATCGGTCTTGCGCCCTGGTTCCACAGCTCGACGATATCGGGAATCGTACTGTCGCCCTCGCCGAGAGTGCTGCCGCCAATTTTGATGACAATGGTTTTGACTACACCGTCCCCGGGACCGCGCGCTTTAGAAGTGGTCATCTGGGGACCGCCCACGCGTTTTCAGCGGACGCCTTCGAGCTCGCGCGTGCCGAATGGTCGCGAAAAAAAATCTGGAGGATGGGGTTAATTGGCAATAGCCCGCCCCACGATTGGCCTGTCACGGCGATGCCCTCTTGACGACGACTACGTTGTGTAGGCCGAGTTGAAGACGACATATTCTTCGGTGAGGTCGCAACCCCAGGCCTGGCCGTAGCCATCTCCGACATTGAGTCCGACTCGAAGCCGCACCTCGGCGTCGCCCAGTGCCATAACGACACTCTGAACGTTGTAGGCGATTGCGCGGCCGCCGACCACGATCTGGATATCGTTTACGTAAACGTCGATCTTCGATTCGTCCAGTGGGATTTGAGACTTTCCGACTGCCATGAATATCCGCCCCCAGTTGGGATCGCGACCGTAAACCGCGGTTTTAACGAGAAGAGAAGCCGCGCATTCGCGGGAGGCCACCAGCGCGTCGTCGTCGGAGTGCGCACCCTCGACAGTAACCTCGATCAGTTTCGTTGCGCCCTCTCCGTCACGTGCAATCTCTATCGCAAGATGACGGCACACCTGCAGCACAGCTTCGGCAAAGGCCTCGGACGCCTCGTCACCACCCGAGATTTCAGGCCCACCGGCTGCTCCGTTTGCGAGCAGCAGCACTGTGTCGTTGGTGCTCTGGTCGCCATCGACGTCAATCTGGTTGAAGGTCAGCCTCACCGCGGCAGAAAGTGTTTCCTGCAGGAATGCCGGGTCCACATTCGCATCGGTAGTAGTGAAGGCGAGCATCGTGGCCATGTTCGGGTGAATCATTCCCGAACCCTTAGACACGCCGCCTACGGTGTGAGTCACTCCATCGACACTGAATGAGACGGCGATCTCTTTCGTGCGTTTGTCGGTCGTGAGGATCGCCCGTGCGTATTCGTTCCCCCCGTTCCCGGACACAGCAATCTGAGGGATGAATTCGCGCATGAGGGCCATTGGAATTTCGACACCGATAACGCCGGTCGAGGCAACAAGGGTTTCTTCTGCCGTAACGCCAAGCTTTGCGGCCGCAAGATCAGTCATATCCCGGGCATCGATCAGACCCTGATCGCCCACCCCTGTGTTCGCGCATCCGCTGTTGGCAACGATCGCCCGCACCCGCTTTTCTGGGCCTACCCGCTGTCGTGTAAGCGTGACAGTCGGCGATATGACGCTATTTTGCGAGAAAGTGCCGGCAACTGTGCACGGTTGATCTGAAACGAGCAGGCCGATATCGAGTTTGTCCGCGCCTGGAGTCTTGATTCCCGCGAAAACTCCCCCGGCGGAAAAACCCCGGGCTGAAGTGATAGTGCCGTCTGGTATCGAGGCAATGGGGAGTGTCATGGCAATGTTGGCCTAAATCGCCACCTGAGGCGTGTGCATACGCAATGAAACGCGTGGTGAGGGTTAATAACAGAAGCAACTGGCAATTCTGGCAGAAACGGAACCCCGGACCGAAGCAAAAAACGGCCCGGGATGTTGTGATTCTGGAGAATATGGCAGTTCAATTCGGACTGCGATTATACCAGCAAGTGACAGGGCGATTCGTGATCGAATCAGGCCGCAGAGTCGATGCCCGCGAACTCGTTCATTCTTCGGACGGTAGCGTCAACGCTTCGGCCAAGGGTGGCAAGCGATTCGAGCGAACTGCCGCGTTCTTGCGCAGTGGCCAATTCGCCAAGGGCTTCGAGGAGGTCGCTAGCAATACTCATGCCAATCCGTGTCACGGAAGATTCCTTACCAGGCGAAAATCTGAGGATTTTAGCTGCCATATCCAAACTCTATCCACTGCAGTGTTATCGAAGATTGGATGCAGGTTCTAGGAATTTTGGCCTATTGGCCTATTGGCCTTGATCTTGTGGTGGCGGCAATTGCGGCATCCAATGGCGAGGAACAAACTGACGATATGCTGGACGGCGAGAATGCCGTTTCAGGTGATGTTGTAGCCAAATTGGACGCGTGGGGTGATGCCGAAGAGCCGACGGGAGCCGACCTGATTGCGGCGGCGTTCGGCGAAAGCGATCCTGAAGAAATTGACGTTTCCGATGAGTTCGGTGATTCATCCGATCAGCTCGAAGAGGTCGATATTGAAATTGCCGAGGAGATTTCTTCGGCGGCATCGGAGATTGATATCACTTCGGAGTCGATTTCCCCCGGAGACAACGATGATCTGCCCGAGATCAACCTGATCAAGATCAACACCGGTGAAACAGGTGACGAGGGGGGTGCGGTTGGAGATTTCGATGACTCGATCGCAGCCGAAAGCATTGGTTCGAGCGAACTGGGTCAGGATGCCATTTCGGATCTGATTGCCGCGGAATACGAAGGCGGCCAGTCCGATAGTCCGGTTGAACCTGCTGAATCCGATGCCGCCGAGATCGACGACCTTGGACCACTCGACCCGGATACCTTCTCGGAAATATTCGCTGGAGACGACGAGCCGAACCAGTTCGATGAAGAGATTGATCCGTCCGAACGCGATACAGCTGAAATCGACGATTCCGATGTGTTTAATCAGGACGCGATGTCGGCGTTATTTGACAGTGACGACGAAACAAATCGGGCCGCCTGAACCTCGCCCGGCCAATCCGTGCTGCATCTCCTCTGCATCTAAGCAAATAGACGACTGCGTTTTCAGGGCCGACAATACGGCCACTCTGAATGCGCGCCGAAATTGGTAAAGCACCTATCGACACGAATCCCGGGTGCTTCTAAGCTAAACAGGAATGCTCCGCGCCGGTGTGATATCCGGAACCGCGGTATGAGGAATCATGAGCGATACCAAGCAAATTGATGTGCTGATTGCCGGACAGGGTGCGGCGGCATTTGCTGCCGGACTGTATTCGTCTCGTTATCAGGTCAACACGCTTATGGCTAGCGAGCAGTTCGGTGGTGAGACCGCAATTGGCGGGACCATCGAAAACTACCCCGGCCAGCCCGATATCGACGGTTTCGACCTGATGATGAAGTTCAAGGAGCAGGTCGACAACCTCGAGATGCCCACCATCTACTCCAACCTGAAATCGGTCGCCAGGAATGGCGATGTGTTCAGGGCAGTCCTTGAAGACGGAACTGAGATCGATACGATATCGGTGATTCTGGCGGTAGGCCGGGAACGTCGGAAACTCGGTCTACCTGAAGAAGAAGCGTGGACCGGCAAGGGTGTTTCTTACTGCTCGACGTGCGATGCTCCGCTGTACCGCAACAAGCCCGCCGCGGCCGTTGTTGGCGGCGGCAATGCCGCTGTCGAAGGCGCGATCCTCCTCGCCAAGTATGCCGCCACTGTTTACCTGATTTACCGTCGGGGCAAACTGACACGCCCCGAGCCAATTCTGATCAAGGTCCTGGAGCAAACCGAAAACGTCAAGGTGCTCTACAGCACGGAGGTCACTTCGCTGATTGGGTCTGACGAGCTTGGCCTGACCGGGATTCGCCTGAGCACGCCGTGGGAGGGCCAGGACGAACTGACGGTCGACGGCCTGTTCGTCGAGGCCGGGGCAGACCCCCGGCTCGAAATACCGAATCAGCTCGGTCTCGAGATAAACCCCGAGACGGGTGAGGTCCATGTCGATAAAGGCCTGAACACCTCGGTGAAGGGCATCTACGCGGCTGGTGACTTGACTGATGGCGCCGATCTCAAGCAGACCATTACTGCGGCGTCCCAGGGGGCCATCGCGGCCCTCTCGGCCTATCAGCACGTGATGGAAGTGAAGTCATCGTGGCAGGACGCCAGAGAGGTTGAGCCAGCTGGCGCATCGGGCAACTAGGGCCTGTCGCACACCAACTCCACCATGAAGAAAAGCCTTGTCGATATCCTGGTGTGCCCTACTTCAAAAATTTCGCTAAAACTGGCCGTGGATGAGGCTGATGGCGAAGAGATCGTCGAGGGTGGGCTCATCTGCCCGACTTGCGACCACGCGTTTCCAATCACGAAGGGTGTTCCGAACCTGCTCCCGTGGGATGGCTGCACCGCATCGAATTGATGCGGCGGCGTAATCGGTTCGCATAACCTACCACGTAATCCCGCCGCCACGTTTGCGTGTTGGCCCCCAAACACTGTTATCCGATGCGTTCGCCGCGGCCGGGTTTTTGTCGGTAGGGTGGAATAGTGCCGAGCGGACAAAAAGATGTCAAGAGGCTGGGATTTTGAGCTTGCCCGAGATTCAAATGTGGCCCGGATGTGGTGGCGAGCCGCTGCCCTTCCGTGAGGGACTCGATCTACCGGGGATACGCTCCATGACTGCGGTTTCAGCGCCTCGGGTCGCGACGTCTCGGTGGCCGATTACCTCGCTAACTTCCGCCCGTTTCCGGGTATCCGCGTCGTGGCAATTTTTTTCCGACCGGTCAATGTTGAAATACGCACTTATGAGGGTCGGAAACAGGTAACTATCGGAACATTCGCCATTAGGATGTGCTCTCCGGTCGACTTTTGTAATCCGCACCCAAACATATCCTTTTTTAGCGAGCAACCGGATTCGAATTCTGTGTTGGGAGGCCGATATCGCGTTCATAAACACTGTTGCCGTCGGGCTCGCTGTGGGGCTCGTCGTGGTCGCTCTCGGGGCGGTATTCCCACTGGTAAAGATCAAGTATCGGCAGTTCGAGATACGCTTTCTACGCCCGGGCGAAAATTCACCGCCTACCGTGGCTGATGAGGGCACATCGCTGGCGTTGAAACCGCGAAGAAACACAGTGTTTTTCGGTTTACGGCCAAGAAGCGGAATCGAATTGACTGAAATCGGAATTCAATTTTTCGATAACGCGGGGTGCCTCAAACGGTGGTTGCCATATTCGGTCGGGCATCATGTCGTGATTCAAAAATTAGCTCTTTAAACATCAACATTTATCACTGGCGAGACGATAGGTGGGAGCAGATCACCGATCTTGGCTGTCGGCCGGATATTGTAAAATCCAAAACTATTCATGAGATCGTTCACATCAACAGTCTCCGCATATTCAAGGTCGTGATCGTTGTCGATCCGTAGCATAATATTTGGGATGGAATAATGAGTTTCCGAGTGGACTATATCCGAAGCGGAAATCACGAGAGTCGCGATGTTCATTCCAAGATTTATTTAGAGGAAGATGGGCGTCGAAAACCGATTGCACACGCGTTCAAACAAGTGATCAAGGCCGCTCAGTAGAACTGAGTGCGCATTCGGCGCAACGCGCACTTCGCGTATCCAACTTCATCGAACCTGAATTTGGGTTACCCGAGTCCAAGCTTACGCCCCAGCTTGCGCAGGATGTCGCCAGCGATCAGGAAGCAGCCGGCATGGAAGCCGATGACGCTCAGACCCGTGCCCTGCGCGGTATAACCAGCCGGGTACAGGCCGGGGATGTCGACCGATTCGAACGTTGCCTGATCCACCACCATTTGCATAAGTTGAAACCGAAAATTGTCACGCTTGGCATGAAATGTCAGATCGCCGAATGCACTTAGCAACCCGTAGTCGGGGTCGCCACCGATCTCGACAACTGCGTGGTCGACCTCGATCTGCACAGGACCTTCCGGTGTGGTGATCGACACGAGACCGCCCGCCCCGAACCCGGTCACCTGCGATGCGTAAAGCAGTCCCATGCGCGTTTGCTCACCTGCGAGGATTTCGGCCCAGCGAGCGTAGTAGGGCAGGAACTGCGAGTTGTATATCAGTTTGAGGTGCGGTTCCGGCTTCTGGCGCATTGCATAGACGACCGTCCGGCCGTCGTCGTGTAACTCCTGGGCAGCCCAGTCGGCCGAGCGCCCACCTCCGACCACGAGAACGCGTTCGCCCGGATAGTCGTCGGGGTGCGTGTAAGCGAGAGAAACGTAATCTTGGTCCTGCCCGTCTACATCCAGTCTTCTGAGAGCGGACCGCGGGCCCACTGCGAACACGAGATGGTCGGACGAGTACGTCGTTGACACACCGGAAACTTCGTCCACCGCTTCCAGGGTGAACCGTGGTAGGGAATCTCCGCCCGTGGGTTGCGTGGCAGGTGGCCTGATTCCGGTGACTCTGACACCGGTCTTAATGTGCTCGTTGAGTCCCAACTCCTCAGCGCATGCCCGATAGTACGGAACAAGGTCATCGCGGTGGACCAGTGCGTTCAGGTCGCGATCCCGGCCGGTCTGCTCATAGAACTTAGCGATCGGATAGTGAGCGAGTTCCATCCAGTGAGCGGGGCCGAGCGTCAACTGTTGCCGGGGGACATTGTTCCAGATCCCGCCGGGTCCATCGGTAGTAAGCATTAGCCAGTCAGCACGGTCGTGTTTTGCGAATTTCAGTGTCCATTCACCGAGCGGAAGGGCGTCCTGAACCGGGTGGTGGCGCATCCTGAAAAACTCGATCGGCCGGTGCCCGCGCTCAAGGAGTTCGTGCAGGTCGAGTGCCAGCGGGTCGTGGGCGTGCTTGCGGGCCAGTTGCTGGACCTCAGGCGATGGGAACTCGTAGTCATCTTCGAATCTGGGGTGCCAGCCTTCGAGCGTCGCCGCAACGCCAAGCCCACCGGGACCTCCCCCGACTACTATTACGCTGTGGTGCTCCAAGTAGTTATTGCTCCCAGTACGGCAACCTGAATCGGAAAAACATCCGGCGTAGGTACCGGGCGGTGATTTTGTGCGCAATGATTCTAGAGATCAGATGACGCGTGTGGTGGCGGACTCTGGGACGAGTGCATCGAGTCAGCCGAACCGGCAATGGCAGATATGTCGACAGTGATTTGCACGATAGCGGAGTGATGCAAACCGTCACTTGACCCTTCGACAGGCTCAAGATAGTGGAACGGAAGAGATCGGAATCATATTCAAATTGATCGCAGAATTCATAAAAGTGAAGGTTCGGCCGGGCAAGCGAGAAAAATTGCTCGAATATCTGAAGTGGTAATGCCAGGTAGCACGGGACGAGGAGCCGGACGTTCTTCGCTTCGACGTGTTTGAAGATGCGAATGACGATAGCGTGATTTATTACTACGAGGCCTATGTCGATGAAGCAGGATTCGAGTTGCACAGGACATATCCGCCGTTCCAGCAGTGGACTAACGGATTGAGAGACGAATGCATCGAGTCGACCGAGGGCTTACTCCCGGTTTGGTCGGCTGCGGTCTGCGCGATCGCGGAATAAAAGAGTGGGATAGACCAACGTCCTGAGCACAAACGCGGTGTGATAGCAACGGGGTGCCCTGTGGCCATTCGGATCCCACGTCGGGTCTGTCGTATTCGACTATCATGCCCGTCATAGCACTTGCGGACGAAGTTGAACCAAAGAGAGCGACGATCGGGTCAGACCAAGCATGAAGATCACCGACGTAAAAGTAATTTCGTTCAAAGCCACAACTCGCTTCAGTCCAACGCGCTGGGGCTACGGCGTCTGGGGCGAAGAGCACGACGAAGTCCAGCGGATACTGAAGATCGAAACGGACGAAGGTGCCGAGGGCTACTTCACCGGGGGGAACACTTACTTCGTACCGCCACCGCCCGAGGTGATTGAGCGGATCGTGAAGCCTATGCTGATCGGCGAAAACCCACTGGACCGCGAGAAACTGTGGCAGTGGATGATGGGCCATCGCGGGCTTTCGGAAGCAGTGATCGGGGTCGTCGACTGCGCGCTCTGGGACCTGGCGGGCAGGATGGCTGGAGTGTCGGTAGCGAGCCTGCTCGGTGGTTACCGTGACAGGGTAAAGGCCTACGCGAGCACCGCGCCAAATCTCGGGTCGCCGGAGGTCTACGCCGAGCACGCAATCGAATGTAAAAAGCGCGGCTACACCGCGTATAAGGTGCACGCCAACATCTACTGGGACCCCGAAAAAGAAGAGCCCGCGCCCGGTAAGCCGGCGTTTCCTGAGGCCGACCTCGAGATTTGCCGGGCGGTGCGCGAGGCCGTGGGCGACGACATGGTGCTGATGCTCGATCCGTGGGGCATCTACACGTTAGAGGAATCGCTTTACGTCGGACGAGAAATCGAGAAGCTCGACTACTACTGGTTCGAGCATCCGATGGACGAGCGAAAGACCGAGCCGTACCGGAAGCTGACCGAGGCGCTGGACATCGCGGTGCTTGGCCCGGAGATGGAGCCGGGGAGTCTTTACACCCGCGCCGAATGGGCGTTGCAGCACGCTTCGGACATGGGCCGGATCGATACGAACTTCGGCGGCATCACCGGTGTTCGCAAGGCGTTGGGGTTTTACGAGTCGATCGGCATGCAGTGCGAGCTACACGTGGGCGGTTTCGGCAACCTGGCGCTGTTCGGTTCCACCTCGGAAGAGACGTGCGAGTACTACGAGCGCGGGCTATTGCGGCCCGATGAGGACTACGACGCGATTGTGCCGCCCTACTTGCTGGCCCCATGTGACCTGATGGACGAAAACGGCTATGTAAGCATCCCGCAGGGCCCGGGACTAGGCATCCAGCTCAACTGGGATTACATCAACGACAATCTGGTGTATGGCTGAGGTGCGTGTCGATGTGTGCACCCGAACGCGGTAAGAACCACATGTTGAATCTGGAGTAGGGTGTTGGGCGGGAACGGACGCTATCGGCGGCATAAAGTCCGAGGAGATAGAACATGCGGGCAAGATTCGTCCTGACATTGCTGGCAGTTGCCGCGACGCTGCTAGTTACCGCCTGCGGTTCGGATGCGGAACCATCTGGTGCGGCGTCGCAGCAAGTAGAAGGGGGTACCTTCGTGGTACGGGCTGCTGACATTTTCGAGGTGGACTCTGTGACCCGTGCCGGCTGGAAAAAATCGAAGCAGCTCTCAGCAGGTCTTCTGCCTGGCGCGGTCGAGGTCTGGTACGGATTTTTTGAGCAAAAGGACATCGAAATTCGTTTTTATGAGTCGCATGCCAATGCGCTGGCGCTCGGCGTCGATCCGGCCAACGAGGCCATCGGTCGGGTAGCGCAATCGGCAGAAGCAGGCGGCAAGCTCGACCAGTCCCGGGCTCGCATCGGCTACGACGCGTATTTGGTCGTCGGCAACATGGTGATGCTGTGCGAACTGGAAGTCGCGACGTGCGAGGCGTTGGTGGAACGACTCGATTAAAACAGCCGACTCGAGGTGGGTACCGAAGTGGCGGAAAAATTCGCGGAACAGCTGCATATGTGGCGCAATTCGATTTTCCCGATCTGCCTCATCGTTGTGGCGTTAGGGGCTATATCGGCCTGCGGGTCGGGAGACCCGGGCGCGGGTGTTGCATCCGATCAGGACGGGCAAACGGCCGCAACCCCTGTTGACGATTCCGGCACGTCGATGGTGCTCGATAACGGCGGAATCTACACGGTTGAAGA
>ENA-ORDI01002057-ORDI01002057.1-marine-metagenome-genome-assembly--contig:-NODE-2057-length-10222-cov-2.931592_pt1 | contig 10222 bp, 7 predicted proteins | sample MGYA00248628_ERZ508525 | MGnify/ENA primary metagenome ERZ508525 (study PRJEB26195, sample SAMN05422138) | marine metagenome | isolation source: East of Porto Seguro, South Atlantic Ocean | place...
GCACTCGATTTCCATCCTGCAGAATATTTCGCTTTGGCTATCTTTGGATTATCAACTGTTGCATCCCTTGGTGGTAAAAATTGGATCAAGGCGTTTATTGCAGCCATGTTTGGTTTACTATTGAACACAATCGGTATTGATCCAATTTCTGGTGTAAGCCGATTTACATTTGGTTTATCATTTCTATATGATGGATTCGCGCTGATACCGGCACTCATCGGCTTATTTGCTTTAAGCGAAATATTTAAACAACTGGAGCATGGGAATCTATCCAGCCGGGGAGCTACCGACAGCACCCAAGAATGGCCTACAATTGGAACATATTGGCGACTCAAGATCACAATCTTACGATCCTCGCTGATAGGTACAATTATCGGGATTTTTCCCGGAGCAGGTGCTACGATTGCCGCATTTATTTCTTATGATGTAAGTAAACGTTTTAGTAAAAAGCCTGATGAATTCGGGAAAGGCAGCCTTGAGGGAGTTGCGGCCGCTGAGGGTGCCAACAGCAGTTCGGTAGGTGGTGCTCTAATTCCATTGCTCACACTGGGTATTCCCGGAAGCGCCTCAACAGCTGTTCTGATTGGCGCCTTGATGATTCATGATCTTACACCGGGCCCGCTACTTTTTAAATCCAACCCTGAAATTATCTATGGATTGTTGGCCAGCCTCCTTCTGGCGAATGTCGTTTTGTTAGTTCTCGGCTTTTTTGGCAGTCGTCTCTGGATAAAAGTAACAATAATTCCTAAAACGATTTTATTTCCGGTGATTTTTGCCGTATCAATTATTGGCAGTTTTGCTGTCAGAAACTCTTTCTTCGATGTGGCGGCCTGCCTGGCTTTTGGGGTTTTTGGTTGGATATTAAGACGCTACAATTATCCGGTCGCTCCTATCGTTCTTGGAATGGTTTTGGGCAATATAGCTGAAACAAACTTTATTCGAGCGGTTATGATGGGTGGTTGGTCTGTTTTCTTTACTCGACCAACCAGTTTGATTATGCTTATCGTTGCGGTAAGTAGCTTCGCAATTCCATTAATACAAGCTCATAAAACGAAAAAGTAAATGCTCAAAAGCGCGCATAAAAAATAGTGCTAAGAATAAAAATGATTAACATTAGATTTATTAGATGAGTTCAATGAGTACTGCAAGAGTCGTGTTACTTTTAACATTTTTGCTCATGTCACCCTTAATGGCAGGAGGAAATGAAGTGACTTCGTCTACTATTAACTGGGGATTACTCATCATGAATCTGTTGGGTGGACTGGCTCTCTTCCTATACGGCATGTCAAAAATGAGCGACGGCATGAAAAAAGCCGCTGGCGACCGTATGCGTAACATTCTTGCAGCTTTAACAAAAAACAGAGTCATCGCACTTATTGTAGGCGCATTTGTAACCATGATTATTCAAAGCAGCAGCGCTACTACGGTTATGCTGGTCAGTTTTGTCCAGGCACAATTGATGTCTTATGCTCAAGCTCTTGGCGTTATAATGGGTGCAAATATCGGTACAACGATCACAGCTCAATTAGTAGCTTTTAATTTGACGGATTATGCTCTTGGGATGATCACCGTAGGATTCATTATGACGATGTTTTCCAAAAGGGAGACCTTTAAGCATTTTGGAGAGGCGTTGCTAGGTTTCGGCATTCTGTTTTTTGGCATGTATCTCATGTCGGATGCCATGAAACCGCTACGCGACTATCAACCGTTTCAGGATTTAATGATAGGACTTGAAAATCCATGGTTTGGTTTACTTATCGGCGCTCTTTTTACCGGACTAATCCAAAGCAGTTCTGCTTTCACCGGTATCGTTATCACCCTGGCCATGAATGGCTTAATCACGCTGGAAGCGGGAATTCCTTTGATTCTTGGAGCCAATGTCGGCACCTGTATTACTGCCGGGCTGGCAAGCATAGGAACTATACGCGATGCTAAACGAGTGGCAATTGCTCACGTGCTTTTTAATATCGGAGGTGTTTTAATTTTCATCTGGTTTATACCATATTTAGCTGATTTTGTCCGCACACTTTCTTCTGATACTCCCCGACAGATTGCCAATGCTCATACTATTTTCAATATTACTGTCGGAATCGTTTTTCTTCCGTTTACCACTCTTCTGGCAAAGCTGGTTTACAAAATTCTTCCGGATAAAGAAATTGAAAAAGGTGTTATCCCTACAACATGGCACCTGGATAACAGCCAAATATCTCATCCTGCTATTGCTATAGGACTGGTGCAGTCAGAGCTTTCCCGCATGACCAAGATTGTTGCCCGTATGCTTCGCGCGATCATTCATACCTTCACGACAGATGATCCCGGAGAGGACGAAATTTACCTCAAGCTTTCCGTCTTGGAGGGGATTGATATGCGGGAGGACAAAATTGATTTCCTAGATGAGAAGGTCGTGAATTATCTGCTACAGATCGGTCGCCAGGAACTGAGCAACCAGCAGATGAGCGAAGTTTATGCCATGATATCCATCGCTAATGATCTGGAGAGCATTGGCGATGTTATTCATCGAGACATGTTGCCGTTGGTAGAAAAGAGGCGGCAGTTGGATAGTGATTTTTCCGAAGAAGGGAAGAAAGAACTGAAGGCTTATCACGTAAAAATGAGTAAGCAGATGAGCAGGCTACAAGACGCCCTCAGCGAAATGGATCCGACTATGGCGAAAAAGATCCTACGCAAAGAAGAGAAGTATGTGATACTGGAATCAGATTTTCGTATTCGACATGTAAAACGCCTTCGCGATGAAATGGAGGAATCACTGGAGACCCATGAAGTCCATGTGGAGTTCCTGGACCTGCTGAAACAGGTCAGCGTTCACTTGGCAAATATCGCTAAGACTATTATGGAGATTGAGAGTAGTGAAGGTGAGAATGAAAAGGAGATATAAAATGAAGACTATGAGAAAGATTTTGCAAATACCTATTCTAATTATGTTTATCTTTGTTACAGGATTTTCTTCGAGTCCTCTAAATGAGTTTAAACTGAATTCCAGTGAATACAAGCTGTTGTTAGCTCCCACAAAGTTCGATGATATTGATCAGGGGTTCCGGGATTACTGGGCAATTGTTAAAACCGTGGCAGAAGAGCAGGGTATTCCTATTACAGAAAGTGAACATCCGTTCAAGATAAAGCGCAAAGAGATCTCTTTCTTCGATACACAGAATCTTGACCTTAAGAAAAACGGTTACATGCTACGTCGGAAAAACAAGTACAACAATGGTCACAGAATACCTGGTTCGGAGTTTTCGTTGAAATTCAGGAGTAAACGTCTTAAACTCGCCGCCACTGCTGATGTGGTCATTGGTGAAGGATACACTCCCAAAGATGAGAAGATCGAACTGGAGTCTGACATTGTCTATTTCACCAAAGTAAACGGTGGGAAAGAGATTACTTATTCTGTTCAGAATCCTGTTGAACTAGATGAATCTCAAAGCTTTAAAGTGGGCGAAATCGCCAAGGTTTATCCCGTACTGTCTTCCTTTGATTTACCAGAGGATGCTGAACTTGGACTGGTAGCTGGCGTTTCGGCAGAAGAGAAGATGATACGACCGGGCAAGTTTGAGTTTGGAGACGGATTGAAGGGTAGAGTTGATATAACTGTCTGGATTGTAGAGCTGGGTGGTGAACAGGTAAAGATACCTGAGTTCTCATTTGATCACCCTTTTCCTGAAGATCGTGAGTATTCTGAAGAAGCATTGAGAAAGTGCACGACATTTATTGAGAAACTGCAGGAAAAAGCACCCGAATGGGTTGTTCCCGGAAAACTGAAAGCAGCGTATCTTTTTGAAAGTGCTATGCAAAATAGAGGAAAAAAATAAGGAATGAGAAATCTCTTTTCATGGTGGAAGACAGGGGAAGATAAACCTCGTTTTTCAGATCAGACTAATCAAGCAGAATTAAAACAACATCTGCAATGGCATGAGTCAAAGGTTTATGAACGTAAACGAAAAAGTGTTTTATGGTCAGTAGTTTTAGGTTACGGTATTTTCTATATCGGTAGGTTGACTCTTTCAGTGGCTAAGGCTCCCATGGTTGATTCAGGGATTCTCGACACAACTCAATTGGGAATTATTGGCTCTCTTTTATTTTATACCTACGCTTTTGGCAAACTGACCAACGGTTTTCTATCTGATCGGGCAAACATTGCCAAATTTATGTCTACCGGGCTAGGTGTATCTGCTGTTATGAATCTATTTTTTGGATTTACATCGGTGTTTTGGATTTTTGGAATTTTGTGGGCTATCAATGGCTGGTTTCAATCCATGGGTTCTGCTCCAGCAGTGGTGAGTGTTACCCAATGGTTCAGCTCAAAAGAGAGAGGAACGTATTATGGTATATGGGCTGCTTCTCATAATATAGGAGAAGGTTTAACTTTTATCGGAACAGCCTCAATTGTCGCCCTTTTTGGCTGGCAGGCAGGTTTTATTGTACCTGGAGTAATCTGTTTCATTGTTGCAATAATACTTTTTTTCTCCCTCCAAGATCGCCCAGAAACCTATGGATTACCGAATGTATCGGAATACAAGGGTGAGGTTTCTACCAAGAAGAAAACCAAGAAATCCATCAAGGATTTCCAGTTAGATGTTCTAAAGAGCCCGATTGTGATCAAGATCGGTCTCTCAGCGACTTTCTTATATACAGTGCGCTATGCTATCCATAGCTGGGGACCGTTCTTTTTAGAGAAAGGTAAGGGGCTCAGCGGGATGGAGGCTGGCACGATAATGGGGATTGCCACCATTTTTGGTCTTAGCGGAGCAATATTCTCAGGTTGGTTTTCTGATCACTTTTTTAATTCCAAACGGAGCCATCCGGCTTTAATTATGGGTCTGATTCAAGTCGCAAGTTTAATATTTATATATCTCCTCCCATCTCAGAATAAGTGGATGAGTATTTTAGCATTTAGTATTTTCGAATTTTCCTTGGGTACTCTTGTTGTCTATATCGGTGGACTTTGGGCAGTTGATCTTCTACCCATCAAAGCAGCTGGATCTGTAAAAGGAATCGTGGGGATTTTTAGTTATCTTGGAGCAGCTACTCAAGACTGGATTAGCGGACTTTTAATTGACAGCGGTAAAACCACTGTAAATGGTATTGATTCTTATAATTTTGACGTTCCTTTTATATTTTGGATTGGGGCGGCAGTTGTGGCACTGCTTATTCCGTTAACATTGTGGAAAACTAAACCACAAGAATGAGATTTCTAATTTACTGGAGGGTAAAATGAACCTGAAGACAAAGTTACAGATTAGTATGGCCGTTATTTTATTAAGCGGACATTATATATCTGGTCAGACTATAAGTGTACAATCGGAAAGCGGTCTGAATATCACCTTTGGTGGTGAAGTGGAGATGGAGTTTGTTGATGTGGAAGGCCCCGGTGGTTTTACAAATCAGGATTTGACCTATCAGAAAGTGAATATCCGTAGCCCGCACATGCGGATTGACAAGGCCATTCTCTCCACCAGAATTGACTACAGCGAGAACTTATATTACAAGTTTGAACTTCGGTTTGGAGACAAGAAAGCAAATGTAGATAAACATTATGCGCGGCTGACATTGCCTTCTCTGGGAACTCGTATTGAGATTGGCAAAAATAAACCTATGATTGCAACTAAACGTCATACTGAGGGTTACCCCCTTATCGGTACTGCCTTCTGGAAAGGTCGGGAGTATCATATAACCTCCGAAACTGAACTGAACATTATGGACAACATAAATTTGGAACTAGGTCTCTCTTTTGCCATGAAACGGCCTATTGGTACAGATGATGCCGCTGAAGATAAATCATTTAAAATGATGGTTTATGGAGATTATGACGACAAAGATGGGCAGACGTTTGAGTACGGCGGTATGTTTGGTTTAAAGGCATTTGGATTAAGCGCCAAAGGATGGTATTACACTGGTGCTCTTATGGATGATTTTGATTGGAAATACGCTCTTGGAGGATTGCCGGGTTACGATGATGTTGCTGATGCATACAACGACGGCGTGATGAGTGATTTAACTCATTGGTGGTACGGGGGCCGAGCAGGTTTTGATCGTGGTGACATTCATTTGAGTGCAGAGTTTATCAAAGCACAGGACGGTCTTTTACCCCGCAACGGCTATTATGTGGAAGGATCATATAGAATGAATTATTTTAGGTTCCTTCCAGTCCAATATATAGAACCTGTAATCCGTTATGGGAAACTAAATATGGAAAGACATCCACCTCAGTTGGCGGATCCAGAAACGTGGGACAGAACCATGACTACTATTGCAATTCTAGCGCCTTTTAATGAATTTGTGTTAATCAAGTGTGAATACTATATTCTGGATGAAGTAACGGGTGGGAGTAATCCTGAAGATAAATTTGTCAAAGATGATCAATTTTTAATTCAAGTTAGGTACGAATTTTGATAGGATTGAATGGTAAGAACTTAAGCTGTGACAATTCTGGCTTATGGATCAAACGAAAAACGAGAATAATACAAGACTCTTACAATAAAGGAGGAGATAACAATGGATAAGTTATTCAAAGTCTTTACATCACTGCTGCTGATCTCTGGATTGGTGTTCTATGTAGGATGTGAGGAAGATGCTACTACTGCTGCTGATGATGAGGATGTTGTAATTACGTACGACAGTTTTGACATCCAGGCTGTCATGTCACTCAGTGCTGGTGAAGATGCAAACGCCGAGATAGTCCGCACAGTACCTGGTTCGGATAATCAAGCTGTATTCGTCTCTTCGGCAGTTAACCGTCTGACCGTAATTGACTACACGCCAACCAGCTTTGCATTTTCGGCTGACTACGATCTTGACCCTAATTCTGCCACGGCAGAGATGACTTCACTTGATGTATCGCCACAGATTGGCGGCGAAAACTATGTGGCGGTCTGCGTAGCTGAAACGGACTGTGGCTTAGGTAAAATCATGTTTGTGGAATTATCTACAGGGACTATCGTAAGCGAAGTTACAGTAGGTTATAATCCAGATGGTACCGCTTTTACAAAAGACGGTTCCTACCTGATTGTAGCCTGTGAAGACGATCGTGAGGATCGGCCTTGCAAGCCTGAAGACAGGTGGGGCGGCAGCGTATCCATCATTGATTTGACCAGCGGAGTAGCTAACGCAAGTTTGCTTCTCGATTTTCCTGTGGCTTGGGATGATGAATCTGAACCGGAGCATTGCGAAACATCTTTAGATGGTACGGTTATTGTTTCTATTCAGGAGACAAGCCAGATCCTGATCTTTAATGTGTCTGATGTAACTTCCGATACCATTAGCAGTTACACCGTGGTAGATTTGCCAAATGATGGCGGTACAAGTGACGACGGTGAATCTGTAGAAGGAGAACCTGATGGCCTTTTTATCTCACCAGATGGAACAATGGCGTTGATCTCAATGGAGCGCAACGGCACATTCCAGATGATGAGCCTGCCTGATGGTGCTATGTACGGCAATCCTTATATTATGGAGGCTGACCTGGCGGATGGATGGCAACGGGATGATCGATCTTACAAAAAGCGTACAGAACCCGAAGAGTGTTCATTGGTAGAGCAGGATGGCAAGCTCTATGCTGTTTTTGCCATGCAGGAAGCACACGCTGTGATGGTCTATGATGTGACAGACCCTGCGAATCCTGTTTATGATTCAATCGCTCCGGCAGGAATTGCCTGGGAGGAAGACAACGGCATGGAAAAGAGTACAATCGGTTCTGAAGGTCTGGGCATGCATCCGACAAATGGTATTGCATTCTCAGCCAATGAGCGTGAAGGCAGTATTACTATGTTTACTGCCCAGTGGGCCAGAGAGTAAGTAGTTATTTATAATTGTTAGCAATATGTATCAGGGCCGGCCTCGGTCGGCCCTGATACAACTATTGTGAAAGAAAATTGGTTGTACACAACCATCTAGAGGAATACTATTGTTAAATAGGAAGTCTATCCTCTTCTTTGTTGTAGCTCTGTTTTATTCTATTTTATTCTCGCAAGACTATTCTGGTAGCTCTCCCTTAATGGATTTAACTGCTGAAATAGAACCGTTGGGCATTGTTCCCTATCCCCAGGACGGTTACGGCAGGGGTTCCGATCAACTGGCACAGCCGGATGATGTAGAACTACTAGCAGATGGCTCCATGATCGTGAGTGATGTGGACAACAATCGGATACAGCATTTTTCACCAGCTGGTGAATTGATTCGATCCATAACGGCCGAAGATCTGGGGTTGGAAGAAAGTGAGATCATCCCCACAGGTGTTGCAAAAGACAGTGAGGGGTATATATATGTTACCCTTGAAGGTGTGGGACGGATCGCTAGATTTAGACCTGATCTTACTCTTGACCAATTCATTGGTAGGCCCATTACAGTTTCTGCTGAGGAGTATTATCAACCGGAGAATGATGGCGGTCTCATAAAACCTCAGGGGTTAATTGCCGCAGCAAATGGTGACTTGTATGTCATCGATATGGCCAAGAAAGTGTTCAAGACTGGCAAGAAGAGGAACTTTGGGTTCAGAAAGTTTAAGAAATTTGAGAAAGAGGGACGCATTACCTACGAATACGATCGGAGTTTTGCTCAATCACAGGAAATAACGAAAGTTATGCGCAAGAGCGAGGGGATGACCATCAGTGAAGACCAGACTACCCTCTACATTGCTGAAGAAAAACCTTATCCAGAACAGTTTGGCAACGTGACCAAGAAGAGATACATTGCCGCCTTCGATCTGGAGAGCGGTCGCTTTCTGGACAGACTATTCGGTGTAACCTTTGAGAATGATTCCATAACAGGTGGGTATTTCAATGATTCAGTGGAAGGACTCTCTGTATTTGGTGAGCATCTAATAGCGGTGGATGAAAAAGCGGGACGAATCTACTTCTTTGATATGAATTCCGGAGATTGCAGGGGTTTTCTGGGAAAACGGGCTTACTATTACTGTGATGATCATTCAGACTGTGTCATTGAGGGGATAAACTATAATGAGCAGACCATCATTGCCGGAGAAGCTTTGCCTCACTTGAAAAATAACTGGCATAAGAATGAACTGGCGTCCCCGGATGGTGTATCTGTAACTGTTTTGAAAGACGGGTCCAAGAGATTGGCTGTGGTAGATCAGTGGAACTCGCGTATTATAATGTACGATCTTGATGTTATTTTGCAAAAATTCTGACTGCATCACAATAATCTACACATCATCCCATAAACAAAAACCCCCGCTACTGCGGGGCTCTTGCTTAAATCCTATCCCTTTGGGTGGGGTGATGGTGGCATAGAAGAAGTAATTAAGTACCGGCTATTCCTGACAGAATCCAGTAGTAATCGCTTCATTAAGACAATATTACAAATTGTTTGATATGTGAGCGATATTTTCATCAATAATTAGAAATTGTAGAATATTTTAATCCCGGCATATTTATTTTTCAGATTCATTTCAGTTCCAAAGCTGAAATTCATCTGTTTGCCGTATTTATAGCGTACGGCATCCCGTTTTTGTTCAATTATCATAGCGCCGTGGTACACATCATAGGCGATATCGGCGATTAGCAATCCAATGCCAAGTAAAGCAATGAAACCACCGGTTCCATCGCTGGATTCACGATAGAGTGGTTTTAAATCATAAGAAACAGTTGACCCTTCCATTCCAGTTGGAATCATTTCATAGCGAGTTTCATTATCTTCACCTTCGCTTTCAATATGAACCTGGTAATTGGATTTCGGCCAATCACCTTCATCGTCTTTGGCCATGGAACCCCCTACTATTATCAGGCCCACGCTGCCTAAGGCGATGCGGCGAATGCGCTTGGCTGTTTTCTTTTCATTAGCGTAATCGTGAATTAACCCAGGTACTGGAAAGGCTGTCAATAATAAGCCCATGGTTAATCGGCGGTTCATATCGCGATATTCTTCAAAGGTCATTTCTTCAGGGATAGGTGTAAGTGGGGATTCATTTAGCAGATCGCCGCTAGAAGATTGGGGAAATAGAAAGCTGCTTAATAATAGTATTACGATCAAATTCTTCATAATAATCTCCTTATATCCAGATCAGTAAATGCAAATTTACATCTCAAATTTTTTATTTTAAGGTGTTAATTTACGTTCTTCTTATTGCTGTTGATATTGCAATTTAACTGTTCAGGTTCTACATTACATGTGTAGTGTCACAGATGATATGAAATTCATTAATGCTATTTATGAGAACTTTAAAATGAAACAGACATACCTAATCATCACA
>ENA-ORDI01002059-ORDI01002059.1-marine-metagenome-genome-assembly--contig:-NODE-2059-length-10215-cov-2.925922_pt1 | contig 10215 bp, 8 predicted proteins | sample MGYA00248628_ERZ508525 | MGnify/ENA primary metagenome ERZ508525 (study PRJEB26195, sample SAMN05422138) | marine metagenome | isolation source: East of Porto Seguro, South Atlantic Ocean | place...
TCCTCAAATGCGGTTTGCTATGGATATGCAACCAGTCACTGTGAGTCTGAATGTTGCTTGGCTTTTTGACAGTCCAAAGAGAGCCAAGCAAAGACGATTGAAAAATAAGGAAATTCTCGAAGCAATGAAACAACGAAGGGAAAAATTAAAATTAGAAAAAAGACATTTATAAATTTTGCCCTAACGGCTGCCCGTAACTGAATTCTACGAAGTTGCCGTCAGGATCATGGACTCCACAGTAATAGCCTACGGGATAAGGCTCTTCTGTAGGTTCCCATACCAAGATCCCCTCTTCCCGGGCTCGTTCTGCGATTGCATCGACTGACTTACGGCTTTCGAGAGCGAAACCCAGATGAGAAAAATCTTTCTCCGCTTGATCTCGACCTGGGCCGCCTGGCAAAACCACAAGGATGAAATCATTTTCACGGCCCTCTTCAGCCAACCAAACAACCTGGTGATCATGGCTTGTCCGTTGATGCACAACCTGCATCTCACAATAAGACTGATAAAACTCAATACAGGCATCCAGATCCCTGACATGAAGTGCTAAATGTGTCAACGAAGGTTTCAATGTTTCTACCAAACAATTCAATCTTTACAAACAAGTATATAAGTAATTTCCTTGCTCTACAGCAAATGACATCATAATCTACGGACTGCAAGCAAGCCGTTAAATATAGCTATTGTTACTGAATGGCTTGCCTTAATAAATAGCAATCTGCCAAGATATAGAGAACATGAATGACCAAAAGCAAAGTGTCCCATGGGGAAATTCTTTCACGGTTTTGATTGTCCTTGTCATTCTATCAACAGCAACGCTTGCTAAAGAAGCACAGTCAGTGTCGCCTATCATCAAACAGTATTGTGTTCTTTGTCACAACGACATCATCCTGCAAGGTGGGATGAGCCTGCAACACTTTGATGCTGACCATCCGGAACTAAATCTGGTTATAGCAGAAAAAATGATCCTCAAATTACGCGCGGGAATGATGCCTCCACAAGAAGCTCCAAGACCGGACAGGGAAACGTTGCAACAACTGGCAAAGTCAATAGAAATAAAACTTGATAGAGCTTCCCGAAAACGCAATGATCCGGGAACCCGACCGTTTCAACGACTCAACCGAGCAGAATACGCGCAACAAATAAAGGATGTTCTTGGACTCACCGTCAACCCAGAAGAATGGTTGCCTGAAGATCAAATCAGTGCAAGTTTTGACAACATAGCTGACGTACAGACTATGTCCCCAACTGCGATGACAGCCTATCTAACCGCAGCGAGTGATATCGCCAGAAGGGCAATTGGCCAGAGTAACGCACCAACTCTGGCAAAGACCTATACCAATTCACCGTCCGTATCACAGCATGAGTGGGAGCCAGTTGAGGGGGCACCATACGGGACCAGAGGTGGAATTAGCGCATTGCACAATTTCCCAGCCGATGGAGAATACATCTTTAAGATGGGATTCATGTCCGGCTGGGGTGAACGTTATCACGACATTGACATCTCTGTAGACGGCGAACGCCTTGCCGTCGTGCAATACGGGGGCGAAATAGATTTTCAAGGACGCAAAAAATTCCCTATGGAAACGAACCCTGTTTTTGTTCGTGCTGGAGAACGACGTACGACCGCTACATTCATCCGACAAATGGAGGGACCGTATGAGGACCTGATCCGACCTAATGACTGGTCACTAACTGGTACTGAAACCAGTTACGGCACGACTTCGCTTCCACACCTGATACGCTTAACCATTGAAGGGCCATATAATGCTACTGGCGTTTCAGAAACCCGGACGAGGAAACAAATTTTTACATGCCGCCCTACCACTGCAGCTGAGGAAGTGCCCTGCGCCCAGAAAATCTTGTCCCAGCTTGCAACTAAAGCATATGGACGAACAGCCTCACAAGACGATATCAAGGCTCTTTTGGATTTTTACTCAATGGGAGCAGAAGATGGTGGTTTTGAAATCGGGGTGCGTACCGCCCTCGAGGCAATCCTGTCCAGTCCTCACTTCTTATTGCGCATGGAGCGTGAACCGAATCAAGTTGCTCCTGGCGATGTTTACACACTTGATGATATGGCACTAGCAAAGCGGCTATCATTCTTTATCTGGGGCACCAATCCAGATGCAGAATTACTTGAACTCGCTAACCGGGGTAAATTATCGAGAAATCGGATACTCAAAGCACAGGTACTACGAATGCTAGTTGATCCCCGTTCTGAGGCACTTGCAACACGATTTGCTTCTTTGTGGTTGCGGCTACAAGATTTAGAAAAAGTAGAACCAGATGCCTTCTGGTTCCCGAATTATAGTCAGCAATTGATGACTGCTATGCGTCGTGAAACCGAACTCTTCTTTTATAACCTGGTGCGCGAAGATCGCAGCATGCTAGAGCTCTACAATGCCAATTATAGTTTCATGAATGAACGGCTTGCTCAGCACTATGGAATACCTAACGTCCTCGGTGAAGAATTTCGAAGAGTTGAATACACCAATGACCAACGACATGGAATCCTCGGTCATGGCAGCATCTTGGTGCAAACTTCATTAGGCAACCGAACCTCGCCAGTGTTGAGAGGTAAGTGGGTATTAGAAGTACTACTTGGTGCGCCTCCACCGCCGCCACCTCCTGGGATACCAGACCTGGAAGAGACAGTAGGCTCAGAATCTGGAAGGATTTTAACCACTAGAGAACGTCTGGAAATGCATCGTTCAAATCCAGTTTGTGCCGCGTGCCACAGACTCATGGATCCCATTGGTCTGGCATTAGATAATTTCGATGTAACTGGCAAATGGCGTATTCGGGAGAACGACTCACCCCTTGATACCCGAAGCATTTTCTACGATGGAACACCTATAGCTACACCCGCCGATCTTTCACAAAAGCTACTTCAACGACCGATCCCTTTAGTTAGACAGTTTACTCAAAACCTCATGGCTTTTGGACTTGGTCGACGCATTGAAGCAAAAGATCAACCTACAATTCGTAAAATTGTCGCTGCAGCCGAAAAGAATGACTACCGGATGTCTTCTTTTGTCCTGAATGTGGTTATGAGTGATGAATTTAGAAAGAAAAAAGCAATTTTTGATGATGGAAACACACTTGATAATATTGCACATTAATAGTAAAAATTGGAAAGTTTAAGCACACCAAGATGAATTTTATAAGCAGAAAAACGATTCCTCGAAGGCAATTTCTTCAAGCAGCGGGAGCAGGCATTGCCTTGCCATTACTTGACGCGATGACTCCTGCATTTGGTGCTGCTGAGGAATCAAACAAGATTCGCCTTGTTTGTATTGAAGAAGTTCATGGTCTCGCTGGCTGCAATAAACAGGGAGCCAAGAAGTTGCTCTTCGCTCCATCAATCGTTGGCCATGACTATCAATTGGTAGCAGACAACCCTTTGAAATCTTTGGAACCTTGGCGTGAACATTTCACTATCGTCAGTAATACAGATGCCCGCATGGCAGAACCGATTACTCCTGCTGAGATCGGGGGGGATCATTTTCGTTCGTCAGCCGTATTCTTGACTCATGCACATCCAAAACAAACTCAGGGCTCGGATGTTCATTGTGGTGTTTCATTAGATCAGCTGCATGCACAACGTTTCGGTCAGGGTACTATACTGCCTTCATTGCAACTTTGTATCGAACCGACAGATAAGGGTGGTGGTTGCGATTACAACTATTCTTGCTCCTATACCGACTGTATCAGCTGGGCCTCACCAACAACTCCGATGACTATGATCCGTAATCCGCGCACCGCATTCAACATGCTTTTTGGTGCTGGGGGCACAAAAGAAGAGCGGGCAGCCAGACGTAAAACTCAAAGCAGTATTCTTGATTGGGTTGTTACAGAAATCGCTCAGATGAATAGACAACTAGGCTCTGTTGATCGTAGGCGAATGAACAACTATTTAGACAGTGTGCGTGAAATTGAACGCCGCATTCAAAAAGTCGAAACTGGAAATACCAGTATTGAAGTACGTGTCTTACCTGGAGCTCCTCCCGGTGTTCCAGATTCATTCTCTGAACACATGCATCTTATGTTTGATTTGCAAATACTTGCCTTCCAGACCGACATGACTCGAGTCATATCATTTAAAACAGGCCGTGATGCTTCCAACCGCATTTTTCCTGAAAGTGGCTCGGATCGAGCCTTTCATCCAGCATCCCATCATGGAGACACGGAGAAAGGGGTTTTGGAATTCAACAAGATATGCCAGTACCGGGTGAGTCAAATGGCTTATTTCTTGAAACGACTTGAAGAAACCTATGATGGGGAACAGAGTCTCCTAGACCAGTCGATGATCATCTGGGGTTCACCAATGGGGGATGCCAATCTCCATAATCATCGTCGGTGCCCTTTGGTTGTTTTTGGTGGGGCCAATGGTCAATTGAATGGGGGCAAACACATCAAGGCACCAAGTGGAACTCCCATGGCTAATGCGATGCTGACATTGTTACAAAAACTCGGTCATGATCTGGAAAGTTTTGGTGACAGTACTGGCGAAATGTCACTCTGATCAAGTCATAAAGACTAAAGCTATGAAGATCGTTAAAATCAAGTTGCCAAATATAAAAATTTTTTTCCTTTTGATACCACTTCTATTTACCCAAGCAAATGCGATAGAAAGTCCTGTTGCTGATGCTGCACAGAACGGTGATGTAGCTTTGATTAAGCAACTACTACACGAGGGGGTTGATGTAAATACACCCCAAGGAGATGGCATGACTGCACTTCACTGGGCAGCTGAGAGGGGAGATACCGAATTAACAGAAGTTTTGATCTACGCCGGTGCCAATTTTGTGGCTGGAACTAGAATTGGACAATACAAACCACTGCATTTAGCAGCTAGAAAAGGCAACGCAGACATAATAAAAATCTTGCTGGATGCAGGTGTTGATCCAAACATAAAAACCGCTAACTCCGGCTCTACTGCATTACACCTCGCTTCTGCATCCGGCGACATAGAAAGTGTGACTGCTCTGCTTTTAGCAGGAGCACACCCCAACGCAAGGGAGAACGCTTGGGGGCAAACGCCGCTTGTTTTTGCTGCAGCTGCAAACCATATTGGGGTAATGCGTGCGTTGCTTGAAGCAGGCGCTGACCCTACGTTATCGTCGAATACAGTTGATGTTGTACAAATGGAAAAAGCTGATCAAACAGCAGAAAAGAGAATTAACGAAATCATTGCCCAATTCAAAGAAAAGGAAGGCGGGGGCACTGATTGGCTACCGACAGCCAATCAGGTACAAGCAGCAATTGAAGCCGGGCGTCAAATCCAACGCAATTGGTCTGACATTCAAAAAGAGAAGGACAATAGGGAAACTGCTACCGTTGATACCGGAGTAGAAAATCAACAATCAGCTGCAATAAGGCAACCTGATTTGCCAACTGTACTAACCTATAATGCCGACGGTGAACCCGTTTATGAATTGATTTCTGAGACTGAACAGGGAGAAAATCAGTCAAGGCAATCCTATGGTCAGATGGTCAGTAAGTGGGGTGGACTCACGCCACTCTTGCACGCAATAAGACAAGGTCATGAGGAGGCAGTGGATGTTCTTCTCGATATCAATGTTGATATTAATCAACCGTCTGGAGATGGAACCACCCCACTGTTGATGGCTGCAATCAATGGACAGTTTGATCTTGTACCGAAACTCATAGAACGGGGAGCAGATCCAAATATTGTCAGCAATGCTGGGACCTCACCGTTGTTTGCAGTTTTGGAAAGGAAATGGGCACCCAAAGCTTCATACGCACATCCAATCGAGCATCAACAACAGCAAGCAACACATCTTGATGTTATAAGAGCACTGCTTGAAGCTGGCGCAGATCCAAACATTCGGATGAATCAACATCTCTGGTACACCGAATACACATTCTTTGTCATGAGCAGCGGTGGGATTCACTATTCAGGAGCCACGCCATTCTGGCGTGCGACACAGGCTCTCGATCTAGATGCAATGCGTCTGTTAAAAGAATATGGAGCCAAACCAGATATACCCAATATTAAGCGACCGAAAAGACGTAGGCCAATGGATCAAACAGCTGCCCCTGAAGAGGAGACTAAGAAAGAAGTAGATCATTCGGGTTTGCCACTGATTCCGAACGGAGGGCCTTCCATTTATCCAATTCATCTAGCTGCGGGAGCTGGATATGGTCAGTATTTTGTCGGTACTGCACACCGACATGTTCCAGACAATTGGCTACCGGCAGTCAAATTTTTAGTCGAAGAATGTGGGACGGATGTTAACTTACGCGACGCCAATGGCTATACAGCATTGCATCATGCGGCATCGCGAGGAGATAATAAAGTCATTACATACCTCCTTGACAAGGGCGCTGATGTCACGGTTGTTAGCCGCAAAGGACAAACAACTGTCGACATGGCAAATGGACCTATCGAGCGTGTAATACCCTATCCAAAAACCATCGATCTATTGGAACAACTCGGCGCCATAAACAACAATAACTGCATGTCTTGCTAGAGTTAGGTTCGTACGGACCTAGCAATAACAAAGTTACTGCTTTGAACTTTGCATAGCCTTACGGATTGCAGTTGCGGTAAATTCAGCACGGAACTCAACCATTTTGCGTCCAAGCTCAATTGTTTTATCAATTGGTGTGATCTCAACGCCATTGATAGATGCAAGCCCAGCATCAACACGCTGATGAAAACGAACCTGCTCGGGATCAGTCACCATCATCATTGCAGTCACCCAAATATCGTCATGGTGGCCATCATTGCTTGTTTCCGTAACTCCAAGGACTTCCTCCGTGAAACGTTCTGTTTCTCCCCAGCCAGGATTGTAGTACTCGGGTATATAGTGAGCCAGGACTCCAGAACCACTCCAGCGTTGGTTCAGCTTTTTAGCAACAATCTCCATGCCTGTTTGATTGCCGCCGCTGTCACCTATGAAAATTATATTCTTAAAACCTGCCTGCTTAAGACTGCTCGCTATATCGTCCAAGAGCATCCGGTAAGTTTCTGCACGAAGGCTGATTGATCCGGGGAAACGCATCGCACCGGACGGAGGTTCAATATTACCTTCCGGTACGAATTTGATGATCGGAGCACACAAGGTATTTCCTAATTTTTTGGCAATTTCCGGACAGGTGGCTTCAAGGATTACATTGTGTTTACCCGTAGAAAGAAAGGGTCCATTTTGCTCGATACCACCGGTTGGTACAACCACTTGGGTGTATCCACTTGCAATGAGATCGCGAATCTCCATCCAGGTCAATTCATCAGTCCAGAGAGATTTTCCAGCATCAATGGGTCTCGATGATGAAAGCATTTTTTGTAAACGTTGTTCTTGTTCGCTTTCGCCTGAGGTTTGATGAAGGGTATTAAACTCATTTTCTTGTTCAAAAGCATATGCCATTTCTATAATGGATTTGTCATCCCAAGCAGTTGAAATGAATGAGATGCCCACAGGTAAACCATCGACAAGATCAAATGGTATGGTGATATGAGGATACCCCGCCATGGCTGCAAATCCTCCAGTCCCCCACGATCGCTGATCTTCTATTGCCTTTTCATCACCTCCATCGTAATTAATTAGCCAAGCTGGTCCACGGGTTAGGCCCACCAAAGCGTCAAGGTTGTACTCATTTAAGAGACCATCTATGTAATTTCTCGATTCTCTTGTTGTTAGCTCAACCGAACGCATGTATTTTCCCCTCTGGCCTAAGGTTTCAGCACTTTCGATGAAAATTTCTTGGCCAAAGTGTTTCATCGCTACATCCTTATTCTGATTATTGAATGCAATTAGCTGATTTAAACTTTGTAATTCTGAGTTAGCTTTTCTTAAGTATTTATTGATGCCTTCTCGAAATTCAAACAGTAGAACAAAAAATTCTTCTTCGCCAGGGTACTCTTTGGTTTCAGAGATGGGTAATACTTCGGCGCCAAGTTTTCCAAATATTTTAGTAGCCTTTGCCAATAATTTACTGCCTTCTGTATCTTTAGATCCAGAAGACAACAACCCAATCCTTCTAGACTGAAGTGATAGCTTGTTTAAATTCTGTGTAAATTGAAAATTGAAATCGGAAGGGATTGCACGCGTTGCCCTGTCTTTGGGATCATAACCAGCAATATACTCAAGGACCCTTGCCGCTTCTTTCACGGTTTTAGCCATTGGCCCTGCTGTATCCTGTGTCTTTGAGATTGGAATAACTCCTGAACGGCTGACCAATCCAACTGTAGGCTTTATGCCAACAACTCCATTTACTGAAGCAGGGCATGAAATGGAACCATTGGTTTCGGTGCCTATTGCAACAGGGACCAACCCGGCAGCCACACCGACTGCTGATCCTGCGTCGACGGTAGCAACTCCGACACCCATCCCCAACGTATGGGACGCTCCCAGCACCTCTGGCTGGGGTCTGGCGGCACTCGTAGCTGGGATGCTGGTGGTGCTGGTTATAGCCGTGCGGCTGACCTCGGGCAGTAGACAGGCTGCTAGGCCGTAGCCCCTCCGCTAACCTGCCCCCAGAGGCAGGTTCATGCTGAGGGCGGGCTACTGACGGAGCAGTACAGACAGACCCGTAACCGCATCCGGCCATACAGCTCGCCAACGGGAACACAGCACTCATGGCCGCGGTTGCACTAACATAAGAAGTGGTACGACTATCGGGGGCAGACCAGCGGTCACACAGGGGAAAGTTTAAGTTACATATTACGGTTCCCTTTCTCTTCTCCCCCAATAATGCTATGTAATTCGTTCATGTCCGCATTGAAGCCTATGATCTTCGGTATCACGAGTCGAGGGTTATTCTTAATGTAGTCGCTGCTTTTAGAAGCTAGGTACTCAAAGTGGGCTCGGGCGTGTGGAACGTCTTGCCTTAGTTGCTTTCGTATATAGCCTTTTAGTTTTTCCCAGAGCAATATTGATTCCCATCCAACCATGGGTAGAAGTTCCTGCTCCGTAACTAACCCTTGGTAGAGAAGATACCCTAACCTCTGGTAGCTGTAGATGACTGCATTGATTTTCCGTGTGTCGTTCTTTGTCAAATCTCCCACGCTGATTACTGTTGTGGGATCGTGTAGAAGATCCTGCTCAATCTCTATTACTTCGCTGGGCCTCAATTGCTGGTATATCGATGCAAGGGCCTGAAGTCGACGTGCCTTAGCACTAACGCGCAGCTGATATACCCCCAATATGGTTCCAGCCAATAACATAATAGGTATCAGAACCGCAGACCATCCGCTCACCAAAGTTACAAATTCAATTGTGGTCATCTACTCTCCTTTGTGGTAAGTGCACCTAATCCCCCTTGGGATTCATAAACGTTAGCCGCCATCCCGCATGAGCCTGCCTCTGGGGGCAGTATGGCTTAGGGGGCAAGTGTAAGGGGATGGGGGTTGGAACTAGACGTTGTTACTCATGTAATGAGTTGTTGAACAATACCCTGTCAGGCGAACCGACAAAGACAGTCTTCCCGCTGCTGCGATCTCGCACTGCATTGCCTAAGAAGACGTCAAGATCTCCATCGCCACTGAGGTCACCAAGGGCTGCGTTCCACGTATTTGAATCGCCTAGCGACTGGCCGCTGTCAGTGAAAACGCCATGGCCGTCATTAAGAAAAATCTTGTTGCCACTGGGCGGATTTTGTTCGGCCACTAAGCCTCTATTTCTGATAACTGCTGTAAGATCAAGCCAAGCCTTTCTGGCTACTAAAAGTTCATGTGTGAATCATTCGGCCACGCCACACTAACTGGCTTTAGTAGGAGCGTTAAACCCATTACGTGCGTGGGTACCATCACAGAAAGGCTTGTTTGACGACTGTCCACAACGGCACAGTGCCATCCGATCACCCTTAACTTGAAACTCGTTCCCATCAGCGTCCATCAATGTGATCTGTCCCTTCACAATATATGGACCATTCAAATTCACTGTTATGTTTACTTCGTTGTCAGCCATTTTAGTTCCCTCCACATAAATTTCGATCCAAATGTAGGACTAATTGTAGTACTAGGGCAACATAAAAGCCCCCCTGATACCTCGTGAGGGATCTATTTCGTGCCTAAATTGGTGGTGGAGCTGAGGGGATTCGCACCCCTGACCCCCTGCTTGCAAAGCCAATCACCAGACTCCTAGCCGTTAGGCTCCCCATCACTCCACCTGAGCCTGCCTCTGGGGGCAGTATAGCCCAGGAGGGAAAGAAGAGGCGTCGAGGCTTAGGCGAGGCTGGTAGCGG
>ENA-ORDI01002060-ORDI01002060.1-marine-metagenome-genome-assembly--contig:-NODE-2060-length-10213-cov-2.011740_pt1 | contig 10213 bp, 7 predicted proteins | sample MGYA00248628_ERZ508525 | MGnify/ENA primary metagenome ERZ508525 (study PRJEB26195, sample SAMN05422138) | marine metagenome | isolation source: East of Porto Seguro, South Atlantic Ocean | place...
GGCCGTGACTTGCATAATGCTTTGATGCCCGAAGGATTCCCGGAAACGATGCAGCGCCGGGCGCTCTTCGTCGTCGCGCTCTTTCTAGCCCCGGCTTGTTTTAGTCTGGTCGGGGCCGCTACGCCAGACGACATCACAATTGATGGTGACCTGTCGGATTGGGACTCAGACACGCTGATTGACATTGATTCCAACTCGTCGATTCGATTCCGAATGACTTGGAATGACAGTCACCTGTTCATTGCTTGGGAAGGAACTGACTGGGCAAGTGCAAGTGAAGGGGCTGACCTATTCGTTTACCTCAACACAACAGAGGGTGGCAGTCCACTATCGAAAGAGTGGAATCTAGCACAGACTCTACCGTTTTCAGCCGACTTCGCTTTCGTGGTTGAGGATTCATCGTATTCCTCATTGCAAACCTATGATGGTAGTGCGTGGGTTGACGCCAATCAGGATGGCGTTTCATCATTTGTTGGATGGTCAGGAAATTTGAACACAGAGATAGCAATTCCTTGGGCTAACATCGGTTCCCCCACCAGTTTTGCAGTATTGGCATGGGCGCAGTGGCAGGACGAAGGCAATGTCTGGACATCATTCCCGTCTGAAAATCCCGCTTCCAACAATGGTGCTGAGACCTTCACATACGCCTATGTGATAGCGGACCGAACGGTTGAACAAACGCCTGGATACACACCAGTTGTTGATTTTTCAGGAACAGTAGGGAAGATGGACGATGCCTTGAATCTGGCGATCGTCTTCCATCAACATCAGCCGTATTACAAGAACAAATTGACCGGCATGTACGAGATGCCGTGGGTGCGCGTTCACGCCATGGCGGAATACGTCGATTCGCCCGGCATCCTCGCCAGCACCAACACCAAGGTGACCTACAATCTGGTGCCTTCTCTCATCGAGCAGTTGGTCGATTACAACCGAAATGAGACGCTGGATGTGCACACCGACATCGCCAAGCGACCCTGGGTGGAGGGTGGCTATCCCAACGCCACCGCGCTCGAACTGCACACCATGCAGTTCCAGTCGTTCTGGAACTCTGGATGGATCTACAACGTCACCGTTGACGACCCCAAGTTGTCGTGGCTCTACCCCAGCAGCGCGCGCTATTCCGAGATCTACGGCATGACGCGGCACAACCTGAAGCCGGCGACCATCATGGACGACGACCTGCTCGCCGCGCAGGACTTCCTCGATCTGCAGGTGCTGTGGTACCTCTACCAGTTCAGCCCCGACTATGTTCTCGGGAACTACAATGCGAGCCATCGCGATGACGGTCTGGTGGCGCTGTTCGAGCAGGCCGGTGGCTACACGCACGACGATCTGGTGTACGTTCTTGATGCTCAGCATAGCCAGATGGGCAACGTGTTGCCGATGTACAGCGAACTCGCCGCTTCGGGACAGGTGGAATTGACCACTACACCGTACTACCACCCGATCATGCCGCTGCTGATGATGAACGGCTGGCGATTCGAGGACGGGATCAGCGTCAACAAGGAGGCGTGGCCCGAGGACGTGCAGAGCCAGCTCGTGACCGGCATGGACCTGTTCGAGGACGAACTCGGCTTCCGACCGACGGGGATGTGGCCGAGCGAGCAGTCTGTGAGCCCGGACATGGTGCAGCCGGTATCGGATGTCGGCATCCAGTGGATGATCACCGACGAGATCAATCTCGCAGGGTCAACGGATAGCGATGGAAACCAGATCGATACAGATGTGGCGAGCAATCTCGCCATGCCGTGGATGGTGACCGGCGCGGATGGAGGAGAAGTGGCGACCATCTTCCGTGATCGTGTCATCTCCGACCGTATCGCCTTCCAGTACGGCTCGATGTCACCGCAAGCGGCAGCATCCGACTTCATCTCCTATGTGGACGATGTCCGCCAGCAGCTCCTCGACGAGGGTAAGGACCCGAGTGAACACCTGCTCACTGTGGCGCTCGATGGTGAGAACTGGATGTTCATGTCCGACTTCCAGCACCACGACAACGGCCGTCCGTTCATGGACGAGTGGTACAGTCGTCTGGACAGCCACCCCAGCATCGTCACGACCACTCCCTCGGAGTTCCTGGCACAGAACCACACGCTGCCGCGCATACAGACCATCGCGACCGGTTCGTGGATCGACGGAACCCTGTCCACCTGGGCCGGCGAGGCCGAGGAGAGCCTCGCCTGGCAGCGCTTGATCGAGGCGCGCTCGGCGTTGCTCGACTTCGAGGAGCAGAACCCGGCCGACCCCGGTCTGGATGCGGCCTGGGAAAGCCTGTACATCGCCGAGGGCAGCGACTGGTACTGGTGGTACGGACTCGATCAGGACAGCGGCTACGACGAACTGTGGGACATGCTCTACAAGGTCCATCTGTCGAACGTCTATCGGGCGATCAATCTCGAACTTCCTCCCTACTTGCAGGACCTGTGGACCAACCCTGCGGTTCCCGAGACACCGTACGACGGCGTCATCGAGCCGATGATCGATGGGATCGCACTGCCCGGTGAATGGGATGGGGCGGCGCGCTACGATGCTGCGAGCGTCGATGGCGGAGAACTGGACATCGAATCGTTCCATCTCGGATACGACGCGTCGAACGTCTACGTGCGCGTGGACATGGCGCTGTCCGGCTCGGAATGGCAATCATCGGACATGATCAGGGCGCCGGACCTGTCGATCTACTTCATGCAGCCGAACGCGATCAACTTCAACGAGGTGCAGACCAATTTCCGTACCTACTACGGTAACGAGATCCTCGGCTTCCCGGCCAAGAAGATGGTCTCCTTCGATTTCAACCAGATGCGCGAGGATGGCAAGGCGAAGTACAACCTGTTCGATGCTCGAGGCAAGAACGGTGACAACGAACAATGGGTGCTGCACAGTTCCTCGATGCTCGGTGCGTGCGCCGCAGACGAGGTCTACGAGTTCCGCATCCCATGGTCTGAACTGGGTCTAGCCCCGCGCTACTCCACTCGCGTCAAGGTTGTGACCGCACTCACTGACTCACTCTCCTACGGTGATGGGGACGACATGGAGATGGCACCACCGGCACCCGCTGAGATGGTGATGCCCGACTTCGAGGATTGGGTGACGCTGCTCGACATCGACGACGCCACGGGCGACGAGAACGGCGGGGGCACCTACACCTACCCACTGGCTGGCGATTTCGCTCCCGGAGTGGGTCTGTGGGACATCACCCACCTGAAGGTGAGCCAGAGCGCGTGGAACGCCCGTTTCGAGGTGACGATGGCCGAGATGACCGACTACTGGAGTCTCGCCAATGGATTCAGCCACCAGATCGTCCAGATCTATGTCGACCAGGGCAACTACATGTGGGGTGAGACCGACATGCTGGAAGGAGCCAACGCGGTGATCGACGCCGATTGGGCGTGGGAGGTGGCGATCTCCGTCACGGGAGATCCGGGCACGGTGAAAGCGGTCGATTCACTGACCGGGGACACCAGCGCCAAGGGAATCGAGGTGTTCGGTGACATTGAATCCAAGACCATCACCATCACCGTCTCCAAGTTGGTCATCGGTCCGGACATCCCGAATTATCGCTTCGTCATCGTCGTCGGCTCACAAGACGGATTCGGGCCGGGAAAATGGCGTGACGTCGACGCCGAGGCCAAGACCTGGCGACTCGGCGGTGGCGCGGACCCGCTACCCCTGACCGGGGTCGACTACGACCCGAACGTGCTCGATATGGTGCTCGAAGGAGATGGGCAGGCTGCGATGCTCTCCGCCTACGATGTCGAAGCCCAGGAGCCGGCTGTGCTGACCGGCATCGAGATCCCCGAGATGGAGCAGCAGGTCTACGGCGCCAAGGTTGTCAGCACGACCGCCACGACGGCCATCCTCGAATGGTCCACCACCAGAGAAGGCAGTGCCAACGTCACCTGCGGCAACCTGACCTTCCCTGAATCGAGTACGGAATTGACACATACGCTGCAGATCACGGGATTGGCCAGCGCCACATCCTATTCTTGCGACATCGTCATCGAAGGGCTTGACCCCGTTCCGTTGTCATTCAACACCAGTATCGAGGCTGACACCATCCCGCCAGACCTGCTGAACCTCGCCGTCGAGGTCATCGTCGGCGGCTCGCTGCGGGTCACTTGGTACACCAGTGAGCAGGCGACGGAGTCGATCGAGGTCTACGGCCAGACCTTCGTGGGAGACGACGTGGCTCTGCGCAAGAATCACGAGATGACGGTTGTACCGTATCCAGATCTCCCCGCGCTTCAGACCTACACGCTGACCGTCACCGCCTCCGATGCCTCAGGCAACACGAACTCCTCCAGTGTGGACTTCTTCATCGAGGAGGAGGACGCCGCGTCCCCACTCCCTGACGAAGCTTTTCCTCCGAGTGGGCCGAATGAAGAGTCCAGTGATATTACGAGCATCGGAGAACTATTCGGGAATCCTGTCGTTCAAATCGGATTGCTGTTGGTTATTCTGCTGGTTGTCGGTGCCTTGTTCAGAACCCGTCGTCATGACTGGGACTAGGCGAACGGAATCGACGCTGACTCGTGTGTGTGCAGGTTGATCACGGTCAGTATGCACGGCTTCGGCTGGAACCCGAGCATGCGCTGGTAGTTGGTCTGGTCCTGCCAGGTGCTGCTGTGAACCAGTGTCACTCCCTTGTGCTCTCCGCAGTAGTGGCCGTGGACATGCCCGGTCACGAAGATGTCGGGAATGGTGCCGATGACCATGTGGTCCTCTGGTTCGGGTGACAGCGGCGTTTTCCCTCTCCATGAGGGTGCGAGATGACGTCTTTCGAGCATCTCCTGCATCGCCACCTCAGGTTGTGAGAATGTGACGTTGCGCATTCCCGACACGAAGTCCAAGATGCTCACCCCGTGGTATGAGAGCACTCGCACACCGTGCAGACTGAATTCGCACGGGTTTCCAGCGAAGGTTGTCGAATTGAAGTACTCCTGTACGCGGGGATCGAGAGCCGGTTGTGGCTCGGCGGGGCGCACAGCGTCGTGGTTCCCTGGCAGGATCATCGTCTCCAGCCAGTCCGGCAGTTGCTCGATGAGTTTCGCAACACCTTCGTACTGCTTGTAGAGGTCGACGATCTGCAGATGGCCCTGTTGGCCGGGATAGATGCCGACCCCATCGACCACGTCGCCTGACAGGATGAGATACTTCACCGTCTTGGCCAGCGGATCCTCGTGGAACCATTTGACCAGCTTGTCCCATTGTGCGTGCAGGAAGGTGTTCGAGCCGAGATGCAGGTCTGACAGGAATGCCACCGATACAGCCTGGTCGGCGGGTGCGGCTGATTTGCGGTGCTCGGGGAGCGGAGGCAGATGCACGTCATCGACGACGAGCACGTCGCGGCGGTCCCCTTGGATATGACCGGTCACACCGATCACATTGTCATTCATGAGGCCCGCCACCAGCAGTTGGTTGCGTCTGCTGGCGCTGCTGGTATCGGCTGCGCCCCCGGGCGGGTAGAGGATGCATGCGTAGTCTCCAGTTTCGTCTTCCAGCGTGAAGCGCAGGTTGGAACTTCCATGCCGTATTTCGCTCACCAGGCCGATGATCGTGGCGGTCGTGTCTCGATTTCCGAAGCGCTTGCGCTCTCGTGCCAGTCGGCGGATGTCGATCGGCCTGTTGGGCAGCCGACCACCTTGGACGATGATCCGCTTTATGCGCTGCAGTCTGTCGTTGAAGTAGGAGAGTAGGTCATCCATGGTACAGGCCGTGGTGCTGTTCCCAGTGATGTCGAAGTGGATGTCCAACTCCGTGTCGGTCTCTGTGGCGCCGAGCGGGAACCCGGCGATGTCGAAATGGGGTAGGCCGTGGGGACGGGCGGCGACCTCGAGCGGTGGTTCCAGCACCGGAGCAACTACTCTGCCCACGGCCGGCTCATCAACACTCACGGGCGTATCGAGGACCGGTGAGTCACCTTTCGGCGGGAGGGCACCAGCTGCGATCGATGGAGTCACGTCATCCACTCCTGCCTCAGGTTCGACGAGCAGTTGGTCGAGCATCTCGTCATTGAGAATCCCATTCATTCCCAGCCGTTTTGCAGACTTGAGGACCGTGTCTGGGTCGTCGAGTTCGAGAAGTCGTTGTTGCATGCCGCGAGCCGGCATCAGTCCTGCAGACGACAAGCGCCTGAACAGTCCTCTCCACTCATCTTCGGCCATGGCCGCGCGAGGGCGGATTCGACCGCCCTAAACCATTGCTGCGCGAATCCCCCTCTTACGCATGGTGGGGGAACCCGTGAAGGGTCGCTGTTCACCAGCGGTGTACGCTCGCTCACTCGTCCCAATCGACATCTGCTCCGGGAATGGACGTGGAGGGCTCCTCCACCGTTTCCGGCTCGCCATCCCAGTCAACGACATTATCCAGGATGTTGCCACCGGAGACCGTTTTGAGTGCCGAATCGAGCTGCTGGGAGTCATTCTCCCCATCAACCTCGTTCTGCGGAGCCTCCTCCTCGTCGCTTTCCGCTTCAGGTTCCTCTTCAGAGAAATGGTCGTCCCAGATCTGCAGCGCGGTGCGCAAGGCGAAGTTGGCGAACGCCTCCTTGTTCCTGTAGCGATCACCATGTCCGAATTCTGCTGAGCGCGCCTCGAGTCGGTCCTGCAGTTGCACTCCGACCCATACCAGCCCGACCTCCTTGCCTTCGGTCTCGCCAGTGGGCCCGGCGATTCCGGTGATGGAGATCGCCATGTCCGTTCCCGCCCGCTCGGCAGCACCTGTTGCCATCGCTTCTGCGACTTCCTTGCTGACCGCGCCCGCGCTACCCTCTCCCCGAACGATGAGTTCCTCGTCAACCCCCAGTTCATCCTTCTTCGATTCGTCCGAGTATGTGATCCAGCCTCGCTTGAACCATTTACTCGCCCCGGAGATGTCGGTGAGGATGGAAGTGAGCAGTCCACCAGTGCATGATTCGGCGGTCGCCAGCCACATTCGCTCCTGCTTCAGGCGGCGAGCAAGTTTGGCGGCGTGGATAGAAGCCTCTTCTGTCACGTCTGCGGCCCGCGGGAGCATGGTTCTTCAGCATTGGGGCGGTGGTTCGGTTGCAGGTGGGCCCGGGCGGATTTGAACCGCCGATATCCGCCTTGTAAGGGCGACGTCATGACCGCTAGACCACGAGCCCGCAATCTCCCTCAGCCCCCCCTTCAGATTTGAACGGTCGCATCCCGCACCCTTTTGTGGGGTCAGGGTGATTGGCCCCGTATGCAGCAGATGCGTGACCTGCTCGAACGCCTGCTGGCGGCCGGTCTGCCGGTGACTCCGGAGATCAGTGACGCGATGCTCGCCGTCGACATCCAGCACTTCACCGACCACGACCTCATCCCCTTCCTGCACGACCGCCCAGTGGTGTTCCTCGAGACTCCCGCAGGCGGCGTGAAGACCATCTCCGCCCCGCACATGGTGGTCACGCTGCTGCACCACCTTGAGTTGCAGCCGGGACAGGAGGTGCTGCTCCTCGGTGCCAAAGGAGGCTACATCGCCGCTCTGATCAGCCACATCGTCGGTCCCGAGGGAAGGGTCACCGTCGTCGACCCCTCCCGGGAGGTGGTCGAACACGTGCGTCAGCGGTTGAAGGAGCACTGCGACGGCCGCTTCACAATCCGCAAGATGCGCTCGCTCACCTACGCCCCTCCGCACCTTCCTGAACCGCTCAACAGGGTGCTGGTCACCGGTTCGCTGGTCGAGTTGCCGCCCTGGCTGGAGGAGAGGGTGTCGGAAGGTGGATTCGTGATCGCGCCTCTCGGACACCGCAACTCCCAGCGTCTCGTGAAGCGGGAACGTCAGGATGGGTGGCTTGACACCGACCTCGGAGGAGTCCTGTTCGGACCGGTTGACATAGCCGAAACCGAGCAAGAGCCGACCGGAGCGGCACAACTGGCGAACCTTCTCAACGAAGCGGCTGACATCGGGGGTGAGATCGGCCTGTTCGACGAAGAGACCCAGGAGTCGCTGCGGCAACTGGCGGAGCAACTGCGAGAACTTCCCGATGGACTGCCTCCGGTGGTGTTGACCGGTGATGAGGACGTCTGGGAGGATGAGGGAGGGGTGACGATCGACATCGAGGGCCTCGACTTCGACGATGATCACCCTCTGCTGAGACTGCTGGAGGAGTCGGCTGACTGGCTGCTCCCCCTGTGGCCTGCTCTGGTGGCGTTGTTCGATGCGCGTATGCAGCATCCAGGCGCTCCAGAAGGCGAAGAGGAAGAGGAAGAGGGCCAAGGATTCGGCAGTCACGATGATCTTGTTCCCTGAACGAGTGCGAGGGGTGTCGCCCGCGCGGCTTTTACGGGTCGAGTGAATCGAAAGAATGACTCCCCATGTTGCAACAGCACGCCGCTCGCCTCACGCATCGAGATGTGCGCCAACGCCGGCGCGCAGTGCGCAAGTTGTTCGAATTGGATGATCCTGCTGCACTGGTTCACTTCAAGCCCCTGCTCGACTCCGATGATGGATGGACTCATGCGAAAGCCGCTGATGCCTACAGGCGCTGGTTCGGCCCGGAACACGAGGAGCTCGGCGACCGGCTCGTTGACGACTCCCGTGCCGAGGTTCGTCTGCTGGCTGCCGAGATCCTGCCTCGTCTCGGTGAGGCGGCTCGTTCGCATCTCTCAGCCCTGACGGAATCCCCTGAATCTGATGTACGACTGCAGGCGTACACCGGTCTGGTGGCGATCTCCGGTGACGACCTGCTCCCTGTGCTCGAGCAAGCCGCTGCCGACGAGCATCACAGCGTGCGCAGGTTGGCTGCCCTGCGGGCTCATGCTCTTGGGGATGAACGGGCCAACGAACTGCTATCCAATGCGCTCGAGGATGGTCATCATCGCGTCCGCGGCGCCGCGTTGGAGTCGATTGGCTCACTGTCTGACGTGAACTCATTCAGGGATCTGCTGCTGCTGGTCATCGTAGACCGCCGACCGCTGCTGAGAGCGGAAGCGGCGAGATTGCTGCTCCCGCTCGATTGGGAGTCAGGCGACCGGGCCATTCTGCTGGATCTGCTGCGCGACCCGGACGGTGAGATGGTGCGGGTCATCACCGCCATGCTGCGCGAGCGCGACTGGCTGGCTGTTTCCGAGGTGGTCGCGGCTGTGAAGGGGAGCCAGGCGACGACTCTGCTCGCACGCCTGCTGCGCGGCGATTCCAGCGAATCCGCGACCACCCTCAGGACGGAACTCCTCAACGACGGCACCTGCGAGCGCATGCTGCGTCTGCGCCTGCTCGAGCAACTGCATGGTAAACGCTGCACTGCGGGCGAGTTGGACGCAGCCGAACAACTTGCTGACAGCGACGATGAATTGCTATCCCAGGCGGCGAACAGCCTACTGGAAGATGTCGCCGCGCGCAGTTGATCACGCTCCGTCGAAGCACCCAGGGTGTCCCCGGGGATTCCCATTTGTGTTTGAAGGAGGTTGGAAAGTAATCAGTGACCATGACAGCGGAGATGGAGCAGGCACTCGCCATCACGGGACTCTTCCTGTTGATGGCCGCCTCGACTGGGATGCTTTTCGTGCTGCGGAGACTGATCAGCAGTACCGGTGCCCGGGACACTGTGTTCACCGACGAAGATGAGTACTGGGCATGACCACCGAGCGGCGGTTCGGTCAGTCATTCTCCTGGCGCAACTGCTCCAGCGACACGGAGATCGGCGGCAGGTGGTCGGCGAGCGTATGGCGGCTCGTCTTAGGTGGATAGACCTCGTCTGACATCCCCATGGCCAGGACATCCTGCTTGGAGATGGATTCGAGCTCCGATGCGGGCCAGAGAGAGACGGTGATGTCGTCATCATCCAGATAATCCACCACGACCGCGGGCAACCTGCGTAACCCCAGCCGTAATCCCACCTGATGCCGGTGGTGCCCGTCGAGCAGGACACCGCTCTTGCCGTCCACGATCACGGGTTTGGTGTAGCACCCCCACTTGAGCGTCACCTCCAGCAGTTGGACCACCTTCTTCTCGATGACCTGCTCGTGCGGCAGAAGCGAGTCGATCGGCAGCAATTCGACCTGCATGGACACCGCTGGGAGGTCCACCGTCAAATGGGTTGCCGCGGCGGGACGTGGCTGGTGTGCAGGCGAAAGGGGAATGAGTGGCATGCGCGCACGGCGGGCGTGATGGCCGCAGACGAGCGCTTCGCTTCGCTTCCCACCGGTGCCGCCGCGGACCTTGCTGGTGAGCCGCTGCCGCAGTCTTTCGACGTCTGGTTGGCGGGCCTGCC
>ENA-ORDI01002062-ORDI01002062.1-marine-metagenome-genome-assembly--contig:-NODE-2062-length-10211-cov-4.768995_pt1 | contig 10211 bp, 8 predicted proteins | sample MGYA00248628_ERZ508525 | MGnify/ENA primary metagenome ERZ508525 (study PRJEB26195, sample SAMN05422138) | marine metagenome | isolation source: East of Porto Seguro, South Atlantic Ocean | place...
CATTAATTTCAAATCAAAAAAATGGAAAAAAAGTTCTTAATTTAAAAACTAATGATAGTTTAATAAAAGTATTAGACTGCGATAAGTCTCATTTGGCAACTGTAAATAAATCTAAAAAAATACTTATATTTCCATTAGAAAGTTTACCAGTTTTACAAAAAGGAGTAGGAGTGCAGTTAATGAGAATTAAAGAATCAGATGCACTTTCGGATATTCAGTTAATTGATTTATCAAATGGACTTACATGGCAAATAGGATCAAAAATGCGAACTTTAGAAGATATAGATTTTTGGATTGGCAAAAGAGCGCAATCAGGAAAAAAAGTTCCAAAATATTTTAACAAAAATCTTAAATTTTATGAATAAAAAACAAAAGGCTTTACTTATAACAGGGGGTCTTGGAGGAATTGGTTCTGAAATCATAGATTTTTTTTACCAAAAAAATTTTACAATAATAATACTAGATAATAAATCAAATAATAATTTTTTAAAAAGATTTAAATCTAAAACCCAGAATAATAATCCTCTTATTTATAAAAAAATAGACTTATCCAAACCAAATTTAATAAAAGCATATTTTAATCAATTAAAAAAAAATAACATTATCATTAGTATATTAATAAATTGCGCTGGGTTTCAACATGTAGCGAGTGTAGAAAAATTTGAAGATACAATTTGGGAGAATATCATTGCAGTAAATTTATCAAGTGCTTTTTATACCTCAAAATATGCTTTGCCATTTATGAAAAAGAATAAATGGGGAAGAATAATTAATATAGCATCTGTGCATGGACAAGTTGCTTCTATAAATAAATCAGCTTATGTTGCTTCAAAACATGGAATGATTGGTTTAACGAAAACTATTGCTTTAGAAACTGCAAAATTGGCGATTACATGTAATGCTATATGCCCTGGTTGGGTTGAAACTCCTTTAGTATCTAAACAAATTGATCAAAGAATGAAAAAGAATAAATCATCAAGAAAAAAAGAAGAATTTAATTTACTAAGAGAAAAACAGCCCAATTTGTCTTTTATAAAAGGTAATGATATTGCTGCACTTGCTTATTTTTTATGCACGGATGAAGCAAAGGATATTACGGGGTCATCTATTAATATTGATGGTGGTTGGACTTCCCAGTAAAAAATTAAAAATTTAAAGAAATATCTTTATGTGAGGATCGACAACGAGAAACAAATTTAGCTTGCTCTAAAGTTAAACGTTCTTGCAACCTTAGTCCTATTGTATCTTTAATAGCATTATCAAATTCATTTAATTGAGGTAACAAATCATTTTTTGCTCGTTTTCGCCATTCTTTTTCAACTACAAATATATTGTTAGCTTCATTCAAAAGAGATAATACTTTTGACATATCAGGATCATTCTTTTTTAATATTCTTCTAGATTTAGTAATTTTGTCTTTAATTAATTCAGCTCCAGAAATTTTATCAAGATTTTTTTCAACTTCTTTCATATTTAACATAGCCTGATCTAAAGATATTTCACTTTTGGTTCCTAAAGAATTGATTTGATCTTCTAATTTTATGAGTTCTGTTAAATCTTTAATCATTAATTTAAAATATTTAATATTTTTATATACTTCATCTACATTACGTTTGTATTTTGTTTGAGCCTTTTTTCTATTGTTAGCTAATTCTTTGTATTTATTATGATCCACATCCCAATTTGTTGGAATTTTATTTTGAAGTGTAATATTTTCTAATTCAATTATTTCAATTTTCCTCTCAATTTTAATTTTATCTTCTAATATGTCATCTTCTTCTAAATATCTTTTATCTTTATTAAGCTGTTTTATTCTCTTTTCATTTTTAAAAATACTTTTTTGTATTTTCCTAACTTTTTGATGCAGTGATTTGTAATCTTGACTGTAAGCAGCTAGTTGTTTTTCTTCTTGTTTTAAATTTTCTACTAAATCAAACGTTAGTAATGCTTTTTCAAAATTCTGAACAAAAATATCTTTTTTTTCATCTGGAAGATAATTAATATCTATAGAGCTTATAGAATTGATGCTTTTTCTAATTGAATCACCTTTTTCAGAATAAAGATTAAACTTGTATTCTTGTATACATTCTTGAAGTCTTGGATTCAAAGGAGGTGGAGCAACATCAGATGTTAAATAAGTTCTATTTGGAAGATAATTTACCATACTTGGATAGTAACCAACTATTGCCAAACCTATTAATTGGAGGAAAATAAATGCTATTGCCCCCTTCCAAATTTGAATTGTAGAAACTGAAGGAGGGGCTACTCCCCTTAAGTAAAAAAGAGAAAAGCCAAAAGGAGGTGTTAAAAAAGAAGTTTGCATATTAACTCCAATCATTACACCAAGCCAAACAGCGGTCACATTAGCCCCAGTTTCTGCTAGTAATATTGGAGCAATAATAGGAACCACAACGACTGCAATTTCGATAAAATCCAGAAAAAATCCTAAAAAAAATATTACAGCCATTACAACAATAAATTGCGTCCAAAAACCACCAGGTAAACCAGTTAGGAAGTCTGTGACAAGTTCTTCTCCACCAAAGCCGCGGAAGGCAGCAGTTAACATGGCAGCTCCCACTAAGATAATAAATACCATTGATGTTGTAACACATGTATCAAGCGCTACCCCTTTAAGAATGTTCTCGATTTTATACACTCTCCAAAAACTCCAGAAAACTGAAACAAGAAGAGCGAATACAGCTACAGATGCAAGTGTAATCCCAATAATATCATCAGAACTATCAATATTTTTTATTGTTAAATCGAATGAATTGACAAGGAAATAAATTGCAATAAGAGATAATGCGGCAATGATAGTAGGTAAATAAGCATATTTTTCTCCTGCCTTAAGACGGTACCCCCCCATAATGGTAGCACCAACTGCTCCAATAGCACCTGCTTGATTGACAGTAGCTACACCAAGCAAGATTGAACCAAGAACAACAAAGATGAGAGCAAGAGGCGGTACTAAAGATAGAAAAACTTTTATTGCAAACTTTCCATCATATTTCCCTTCATAATGGACTGGGGGAGCTACTCCTTTTTTTAATAGAGCGTAAATAAGGATATAAACCATATACAAACCAACTAATACAAGACCAGGAAAGAATGCACCTAGAAACATATCGCCTGCACTTGTTGAAGCGACACCAAAATCTCCTGGCATACTAAATTCTCCAGTGAATTGCTTGTATTCAGCTTGCCTGGTTGTATTAGCAACATCCGAAGCACTTGCTAGTTGATCGGCAAGTATAATTAAAACGATTGAAGGTGGAATAATCTGACCAAGAGTTCCTGATGAACAAACTATTCCGCTTGCTAGAGATTTATCGTATTTATTTTTAAGCATTGCTGGCAAGGAAATTAATCCCATAGCCACAACTGTTGCGCCAACTATACCTGTGGTAGCTGCTAATAAAGCTCCAACAAATATTACCGATATTCCTAGGCCACCAGGTATAGGTCCAAATAACTGACCCATTGTTACAAGTAAATCTTCTGCAATCTTAGATCGTTGCAGCATAATACCCATGAAAATAAATAAAGGTATTGCTATTAAAGTATCACGTTCAACCTCCCAGTAAACTCCTCTAAAATTTGTAATACCGGCAGTAAGCCACTGTATTGGACCATCTTGTGAAAAATACTCACTTACGTTACCCGCAAATAAATAGCCGCATAAAGCAGCTAGAAGTATGGAAAGAATTGCAGATCCAGGAAGAGCAAATGCAACTGGAAAACCAGAAGACAAAGCAGCTATCATTGTTAAAATTAAAATTACAAGAAAAAATGTTTCCATTATGATTGGATGGTGGACTGGATTGTATTAGATGATTTTAAATTTTTATCTTCTGCTTCTTCAAACAATATAGAAGAATTACTTAGAAAATAACTTACAAATTGAATCAACATAGTTAAAGCATAAATTGCAAGAAAGCCTGCCATGAGATATTTTACATACATCCCGTATCCACTCATTGAAGTTTCAAAACTTGTTAGAGGCGCATTAATTATGCATTGTTTGCACCACATGCCTCTAAGTAAAACAGTCCAACAAATTGGAATCCCTAATAGTAATGATCCAAGAATATTAGACCATGCTTTTGCTCTTTTACTAAAATTTGTGTAAAGGACATCGACACGAACATGCCCTTCATGAATTAGTGCATAAGAACTTGCAAAAAGGAAAAGTGACCCATACCAAAAACGGACTAAATCACCCATAAATGTTTGCTCGTATGAAAAAATGAACCTTGCAAGAACAATTTGGAACTCAGCTACAACAACAAGAACTGCTAGCCATAAAAAGCCTAATGTTCGAGTAAAATAAGCAATAATTAAGGATATAAGCATTATTGGAAAATGAACATAAGTTCCTCTGAAAATTGGACGGCCTAAAGCTATACCCAAGTCTTTTCCCAGGAGTGGAACTAAAAAACCTTCCACTCTTAAAAATGATAAAACCATATCAACAAGACCAACTAAAAGGACTATCCAAAATGATGCTCGAATAATATAGGCTGATAAAGAAGATAAAGTTTTAGAGTCTTGCATTAGTTTTTTATTTGATGTTAATAAAACGTAAGCCATGGATAAAAAAATTATTAAAAAGTAGCTAAGTAATTGAATCCAAGCTTGAACTAAGGAAGATCCTTCAAGAGGACTTTGCAATTGATTAAAGCCAAACCATCCTAGATTAGCAAAAAAAGTATTAACTCCAGGCCAATCAGCCCAAAAATTTAAAAAATTATTTGTTAAAAATGTAAATGTTAATGCAACAATTAATATTCCAAAAAAACGAAGTTGATTTGAAATATTAATATTCATTAAGTGAATAATCCTTGAAAATATTTATTAGTAAAGCGGAACCCCAAGAGATTCCGCTTTATTTTTTAATTGTATAAAATATATTTAGAGCCCAAGAACTCTATTACGTTGTCTTGAATATGCAGCGTCCCCAAGGTTCAACCAACCACCCACTTCAGTACGACTTTTTACCATACTTTCATGGATACGGTTTGCTAAGTCACTATGCTGTACAACTTCTGCATAAACTTCGTCAGCTGCTTCACCAAAGGAATCAAAAGTATCATCACTAAATTCCTTTACTATAACGCCCTGTTCATTAACTAATCTAGCTAATGCAGCGCCATTTTTAGCATTGTATTCAGCCATCATTACATCATTTTCCATGGCAGCTGCTGCTTCTATTATTACTTGATCTGAATTTGATAAGCTAGTTAACCATGATTTATTGCAACCCGCAGCAAGAGCAGAGCCTGGTTCATGCATACCTGGGAAATAATAGTATTTAGCCGCTTCATAGAATTTCATAATTTCATCATTCCATGGACCAACCCATTCTGTTGCATCAATAGCACCCGATACTAGGTTTTCATAAATTTGACCACCTGGTAATGAAACAGGAGAAGCACCTAATTTAGCCATAACGTCTCCACCGAGACCTGGGATACGCATTTTAAGACCTTTTAGATCACTGGCCGAATTAATTTCTTTATTAAACCAACCGCCCATTTGAACTCCCGTGTTGCCACACAAGAAGTTTTTTAGACCATAATCATCAGCTAATTCATCCCATAATGCTTGACCACCACCAAATCGTATCCAAGCATTACACTCTGTGTAAGTTAATCCAAATGGAACAGAAGTGAAATAAGCCCAACCAGGATGTTTACCTTTCCAATAATAATCTGCAGCATGGTAGATTTGAGCGTTCCCTGAAGCAACCTCATCAAATGAATCAAAAGCTCCAACACGTTCACCAGCTGCAAAATATTCAACATTAAATCTACCGTCACTCATTTCAGTTAGTCTATCTGCAAACCTTTGAGCTCCAGTTCCTAGACCTGGAAAATCTCTACCCCAAGTAGCAACAATAGCAATGTCAACTTTACTTGCCGCAATTGCTGGAGCAGCTAAAGTAGTAGACGCAGCTGCAACAGCACCACCTACCGCCGCTTTTTTTAAAAAGCTACGGCGTTCATATTTTTTTTTCATATTTTCCTCCGAAGTAAAAAAAATAATAATTAACATTTAAATATGAACCAAAAATATTAAAAAGGAAAGCTTATTAGAATTGGTTTATTTTGTTAATTATTAATTTAATTAGAAATAGCTAAAAAGCATCAATTTTTGTTTGAAATTTGCCTAAAATTAACGAATGAACATCCTCTGCCCCTTCGTAAGTTTTTACAGTTTCTAAATTAACTAAATGCCTCATGATGTGATATTCTTCCAATAAACCATTGGCTCCAAGCATGTCCCTAGCCTCCCTAACAACTTCAAGAGCTTTTTGACAATTATTTCTTTTCAGCATGCTGATTGCAACTTTAACATCCTTATTTTTATCCATTGCTCTTCCAGCATGCAGACAAGCACTCCATCCCAAAGTTATTTCTGTTTGCATTAAAGCAAGTTTTTTTTGAATTAATTGTTTTGATGCTAAAGGTTTTTTAAACATAATTCTATTTTCACTATAATCTTTAGCGATTAACCATGCTGTTTGAGCAGCTCCCATTACGCCCCAAGCAATTCCATATCTTGCATTGTTAAGGCAAGAAAACACAGATTTCCATCCTTGAACCTTAGGTAAAATATTTTCTTTCGGAATTTTTACATTGTTTAAAATAATTTGTCCCGTTGGACTAATTTTTAAACTTGTTTTATTTGCAATTAAAGAAGTTGATAATCCCTCTGTATTTTTTTCAATTATAAATCCTTGAATTTCATCATTATCATTCATTGCCCAAATAATAAAAATGTCTGCAATCGGAGCATTTGTAATCCAACTTTTACTGCCATTTAAAACAAAGTAATTATTTTCTTCTTTAAAATTAGTTTTCATTGAACTTGGGTCAGAACCAGCTTCACTTTCTGTTAATCCAAAGCAACCAACTAAATTTCCTTTAATTAAATCAGGTAGATATTTATTTTTTTGTTCTTCCGACCCAAAACAATTAATAGGATGTATAACTAAAGAAGATTGGACCGATATAGCCGAGCGATAACTGCTATCAATAGATTCAAATTCTGCAGCAACTAAACCATAAGAAACTTTACTTACATTAGAAGATCCATAACCTTTTATTGTAGAGCCCAAAAAACCCAATGAACCAAAATCTTTATAAATATTTTTATCAAAATAATGCTTTCGATTATCCTTAATTACTATTGGTAATAAATACTTATCGCAATAATCATGGGTTGTTTTTCTTATTGATTTTTCTTCTTCACTTAAAAGATCATCTAAATAAAGAGGATCCAGCCATATGTTGTCGGAATTCATAATTTGTAATAATATAGTGTAATTTTATAAATTAAGCATTATTAACTTTATTATATGGAAGAGACTATATTCATTGCATCAGACCATGCTGGCTTTGATTTAAAAAAGAAAATTCTCAATTCTATAGAAAATAATTTAGTTGATTTAGGGGTTGATAATATGAATAGTGTTGACTACCCAGATTATGCAAAAATGCTTGTTTCAAAAATTAATTCTACAAAAAATTCAAAAGGTATTCTTATTTGTGGTTCAGGAATAGGAATGTCTATAGCTGCTAACAGAGATAAAAACATTAGGGCTGGCCTTGCTTTTGAGCCTGAAATAGCTAAATTAATGAGAGAGCATAATGATGCAAATGTTTTAGTTTTACCTGGAAGATTTATGAATTTACAAGATATATTAAAATGCATAGAGAATTTTCTTACCACGAATTTTGAGGGCGGAAGACATAAAAATAGAATAAATAAATTAAGTTAGGAAAATTGTTGAATGAGTCAAATACATAAGCAAAGTTTAAAAGATAGTGACCCGGAAGTTTTTGCAACTTTAAATAAAGAACTTCATCGTCAACAAAATCAAATTGAGTTAATTGCATCTGAAAATATTGCTTCATTAGCGGTTCTTAATGCCCAAGGATCTGTAATGACTAATAAGTACGCTGAAGGCTATCCCGGAAGGAGATATTACGGAGGATGTGAGTTTGTTGATCAAGCTGAGGAAATCGCTCTAGATAGGGTAAAAAAATTATTCAATTGTAAGTACGCCAACCTTCAGTCGCATAGTGGAGCTCAAGCAAACCAAGCGGTATTTTTAGCCTTATTGCAACCCCATGATACCTTCCTAGGCATGTCTCTTGCTTCAGGCGGCCACCTAACACATGGAGCCAAACCAAATATTTCGGGTAAATGGTTTAATGCAATTCAATATGGCGTCAAAAAAGAAGGTAATGACAAAGATTTAATTGATTATGATGAGGTTGAAAAACTTGCAAAAGAACATAAACCTAAAATGATTATTGCGGGCGCTTCTGCTTATCCAAGAACAATTGATTGGAAGCGATTTAGACAAATTTCAGATGCAGTTGGTGCATATTTTATGGTTGATATGGCCCACTATTCTGGTTTGATAGCAGGTAAGCAATATCCAAATCCTATTGAATACGCAGATGTAGTAACTTCAACAACTCACAAAACATTGAGAGGTGCAAGAAGTGCTATGATACTAACAAACAGTGAAGAAATTATTAAAAAAATAAACTCCGCTGTTTTTCCAGGATTACAAGGAGGTCCTTTAATGCATGTAATGGCTGCTAAAGCAGTTACATTTGGCGAAGCATTGAAACCAGAATTTGAAGAGTATGCTAAAAACGTAATATCAAATGCAAAAATTTTAGCCGATGTTTTTGTGCAAAAAGGTTTTAGGGTAGTAACAGGAGGTACTGATTCCCATATAGTCTGGTTAGATTTATCGCCGAAAAATTTAACTGGGGATAAAGCTGAAAAATTGTTAGAAGATGTTGGTATTGCTTGCAACAAAAATGCCATACCTTATGACCCCAATCCACCAAAAATTACAAGCGGATTAAGAATTGGAACAGCAGCAGCTACTGCAAGAGGCTTTAATAATGAAGACTTTAAAACTGTTGGCAATATGATTGTTAGTATTATAGATAGTTTATTACTAGAAGATTCAAAAATAAAAGAGATTTCTACTCAAACAAAAAAAGAAGTGGTTGATTTGTGTTCTCGATATCCAATTTATGCTAAGGCTTTTTAATGCGCTGTCCTTTTTGTAGCAACCAAGATTCTCAAGTTAAGGACTCACGCCCTACGGAAGATAATACAGCCATTAGAAGAAGAAGAATATGTGATCAATGTGGATCAAGGTTCACAACATTTGAGAGAATTCAATTACGTGATTTAATTGTTTTAAAAACTAATGGTAAAAAAGAAGTTTTTGATAGGGATAAAATGTTTCGATCTTTATCTTTGGCTTTGCGTAAAAGAAATATTGATCAAGAAAAAATTGAAAAAATTGTTAATGCCATCGTTCGCAAATTAGAAAATTTTGGTGATACTGAAGTGAAAAGTACTCTTATAGGTGAATACATTATGGAAGCATTATCTCATCTTGATCAAATAGCTTATGTTCGTTTTGCTTCAGTTTATAAAAATTTTCGTGAAGTTAAGGATTTTGAAGATTTTTTAGGTAATCTTGAGGATAATCCTGCAGACAAGTAATTTTTTCATTTATTGTGAATGATAAGCATATAAAATATTTAAACGAAGCTCACAGATTAGCCAAAAAAAAATTTGGATCTACATTTCCCAATCCTGTTGTGGGGTGCTTAATTGTTAAAAATAATCACATTTTATCAAAAGCTGTTACTGCCCCTGAAGGCAGACCTCATGCAGAAGAAATAGCTATGAAAAAAGCAGGACAAAAATCTAAAGGAGCAACTATGTATGTAACTTTAGAACCGTGTTTTCATAAATCACGGAATGGTTCTTGTACCGATCAAATTTTACGATCGGGAATAAAGAAGATTTATATAGCAAGACATGACCCAGATAATCGTACAAATAAAAAAAGCATTCATAAATTGGTTAAAAATAATATTTCTACTGTTGTAGGTTTAACAGAAGAAAAAACTAATTTATTAAATAATTTTTTTTTTAAAAGCTTAGAAAATAAAAGACCTTATATAAAAGTAAAGATGGCAATTTCAAAAGATCAAAAAATAGCTTGGCCAAATTATGATAGTAAATGGATATCAAATTCAAAAAGTAGAGAATATGCTCACAAATTAAGATATTCTAGTCAAGCAATATTTACTACAGTCAAAACTATTTCAAAAGACAACCCTCGATTTACTGTTCGCAAAAAAAATAAAATAATTAAGAAT